>JAEIGA010009300.1_pt1 | contig 14866 bp, 8 predicted proteins | sample 9270691 | NCBI WGS metagenome assembly JAEIGA01 (sample SAMN17057246, study PRJNA624740) | gut metagenome | biome: biome; isolation source: fecal sample | host: Bos grunniens | place: China: Xizang | collected 2019
AATATGCAGGAGTCGTCTGACGGGCGGAAGACAGATGCTATAAGGCCTACCGGATTTACAGGATGGCCATATCCGCCATTGGATACGGTATCGTGAAGCGCTGCAGTCCTACGGGCAAACCTGTATGGACCACGGCCGTCCTTGCGCTGCTGCTCTACGAAAGTCTTCAGGGTCGCTTCTATGGCGGCGAGCCAATGTTCGTCAAAGACAGACGTGTCACCGGTGGTCTTCCAATAGTTGTATGCCAGGCGGATAGGATAGCAGTGTGAGTCAATCTCCCACTTACGCTCGTGAAGCTCGGGCTTCATATCGGTCATATCCGACATCCAGTCGTGTGCTGGATCTGGATCCTGAGGGTCGAGGTAAGCATTAGCATAGCGGTCGATGTTGATACACTTGAACTGACGACGGATAACACCCGCAATCATCTTGCGAAGATGCTCATCACTGTTAGCCAACTGAACATAGGGCCACACCTGGGCACCCGAATCACGCAACCACATAGCAGGGATATCGCCCGTATAGACGAATGTATCCTCCTCGCCATCTACGTCGCTACGATAGTAGACCGTAGTATCCAACGTGTTAGGGAAGCAGTTGATGAACATCCAACGCAACTTATCGTTGGTGAGCATAGCAGACACCTCAGCAATCTTCTTCTCGACAGCCTCAGAAGTGAAGTTACGCACCTCCTCGGCAGGACGACGGTCAGTCGAATAGTCCGACCAAGCCTGTCCCATAGCCTCGGTGTCAACCTTTGTCATCTGAGTGGTCTGCTCCGCAGCCTTATCAGCCTGAGCCGACTGCTGACCACAAGCGACAGCCAAGAGCGAAACCGCTGCCATCGCAAACATTCCAAAAAACAATTTCTTCATTTTATCAATAATTTAGTGTGAATTCATATTAAGTCAAACAAAGGTAGTAATAATCATATTCACATTTGTCCGCATATATGAAGAAAAAGTACGTTTTTACGCCTAAAACAGACTTAACAGCTGTATTACAACACAAATACACAGACATAAAATTATACAAACAAGAGAAAAATAGAGCCCCAAAAAGTATGAAAATCAGAATATTTGTCGTAATATTGTAGTAATAAACCTACTAACCGATATGAGACTACACAAAATCATACTTTTATTAGTATGTGTTTTCGCATACACCTCAACGACTTTTTGCGTATACGCTGACAACCTTCGTCAGATATCCAACCACGAAGGGATATCGAACAACGCTGTCCTATCAATATGCCAGGACCAGAACGGATATATATGGGTGGGCACGTGTGACGGGCTGAATATGTGGAATGGTGAGCGAATGAGGCTATTCCCAACAGACTGGGGCACCACGGCAGAGCTCTCGGGCAACCTCATAGAGCAGATAACACCTACGGCGGATGGTTATTTCTGGATTTGCACCAACTATGGTCTTGACCTGTTCAATCCTATGCTCTATACCATAGAAAATCATACAGAGTTGGAGGGAATGATGCGTTTTGCGGCTGCTTCACGCACCAAGGCTATAGCTCTCACATCGGACAACGAATGGCACTACTATGATGCTCAGGAGCGAATATTCAAGCCCACAGAGCATTTTATTGACCTGCCATATGACGTATGCTACAGTCTGACGTGGGATGAAAACGATGTGCTGACGATATTCTCCACTCGAGGCATTTTCCGCTACAAGATATCGTTCGACAGCACTGCAGCCAATGTGCCACACTTCACCCAAGAATCGCTCACCCCACAGATAGGGCGACTGACACACTCGGCAATGGATGGAGAAGTGGCATACCTGATTGATGAGGAGCATACGCTTTTTGTCTACAACATCCTAAATGGCACACTCACCAAGATTATGAATCTTGAGAGTGAAATAAGCCACCGAGGTAACGTGTCGCACATAATTCGCGACGGACAGGATTTTCTGATATCGTTCTACACCAACGGCATAATGCGTCTGCGTTCGCAGCCCGAGAACATAGATGAACGATATGCGATAGAGAGCACCGAGATAGATTGCGGCGTCTTCAGTATGCTCAAGGACAGCAACCAGGATATAATATGGATTGCAACCGACGGACACGGACTGTTTGCCTACACCAAAGGCTCAACAGACTTCCATTCTATCACATATCAGGACCTACCCTATCAGCTATCGAAGCCTATACGCGACCTCTACGTCGACAAGGATGATAACCTGTGGGTGGCGACCAAAGGTGAGGGCGTGCTTCGCATACTCGACTTCTATCAGCAACACAGTTACACACCCGAGAACACCATTCGTTACACGACAGATAACTCCGAACTGCTCCACAACTCGGTATACGCCTTTGCCGAGAGTGGTCGCAACATTATATGGATAGGAGATGAAAGCGACGGATTGAACTACTACTCATATGCCGACGGCAAGATACACTCGATAGAGACACACCCCGACATAAAGAATGTGCACGACATATACGAAAGCTCGCTCAACACACTGTGGATAACCACGGGTAACGGAGCATACCGACTGTCAGTCGAAGGGTCGGCAGATGCCCCAAAGATAACATCGACAGAGCGAATGGATTTTGGCGAGAGTATGCGTGACCGCGACCTCTTCTTCTCGCTCTACTCCGACAATGACGACACGCTATGGCTTGCCAACCGAGGTGGCGGTGCAATAGAGTATAACATAGCAAGCGGAGAATATAAGCTCCACACATTCACAGGCAAGGCTGTACACAACGATATATTCTCGCTCTACCGCAGTACCAATGGCATAATGTGGTTAGCAAGCGGCGAAGGCGTACTTCGACTCGACACCAAGAGCCCTCTCGGAGGTATCCACGGGGCGACACACGGAGTGCTGGAAGACAACAATGGCAACCTGTGGATAAGTACCAACCGTGGTTTGTCGAAGTATGACCAGCAGAGCCAGAGTGTGGTGAACTATGGCTACTCATACGGTCTACACGTGATAGAATACAGCGACGGAGCATATTTCTCCGACACCAAGCACAACTCGTTGCTCTTTGGTGGCATCAATGGTTTTGTAGTGGTGAAGGACTCGGGCTACACCGAACACACATATCATCCCGAGATACTCTTCAACAACATCACGATAAACAAGAGGGTGTATGCACTGCAGGAGCGACTTTCAGAGGATGGAACGCTGAGGATACAACCCACAGAGAACAACTTCTCGCTCAACGTATCAGCACTGGACTATATCAATGGCAGCAACTACTCATACGTCTTCCGTATGGCGGGGTATGCCGACAGCTGGCAAGCTACGACAAGCACACTCTCATTCAAGGATATACCGCAGGGACTCTACACTCTGGAGGTGCGATATACGAACAATATGACGGGCGAGCAGAGTGCCATATACAGCCTCGACATACGAATCCTGGCACATTGGTGGGCATCGACAACCGCCAAGATTATATATGTATTGCTGGCAATGCTCTTCATATATCTGAATGCTTACCGTATAATCCACCGCTACCGCCGCCACCGTGCCGAGCAGCTAAAACGTCTGGAGATACAGCGACGTGAGCAGCAATATGAGTCGAAGCTCAACCTCTTCTCAAACCTCACTCACGAGCTATCTATTCCGCTGACTATGATTTCGGCTCCCTGCCAGCGTATAATTTCGGAGAACGACATCGCCTCGTTGCCACATCAGCACGCACTGACCATACAGCAGAATGTGGCTAAGATGCAGAATCTGATATATATGCTACATCAGTTCCGAGGCGAGGCTGTGACAGAGAAAGAGCGTACGATTGAGCTGGTGAGCATATCGGAGCTAACACAACATATTATGGATATGTTTACAGCCTTTGCCGAGCAGAATAACATCAGTTGCCACATCGACGTGCCACAAAACCTGATATGGCCGACCGACCGCGACGGAATGTCGACCATACTGAACAATCTGCTCAGCAACGCATTCAAGCATACGCCATACAGCGGCGAGGTGAAGCTGAGCATAGAGCACTCGGGCGACACGCTCACCATATCCGTTGCAAACGATAGTAAAGGTGTTGACATAGAGGATATTGATGCCATATTTGACCGCTACCGCGTGCTGGACTACTTTGAGAAAAAGAGCCGCAAGGGACTATCCATAACGGGCGATCTGGCTCTCGCCATATGCCACAGCATCACGGAGCATCTGGGAGGACGTATTGCGGTTGAGAGTATCCCTAACTCGACTACAACATTCACCATAACGCTACCATACATCAACCCAAGCGAGCCAACACAAGCCGAGCAGACCATAGTGAGCGATATGCCTAATTATGGCTTGCCCACACGTGCCGAAGTGAAGCAGTATCCATTTGATGCGAAGCGACAGACGATGGTCATCGTAAACGACAATGCCGACATAATGTCGCTCGTAGCGGACCTCTTTGTAGATGAGTTCAACATCAAGATTTACAAGTCGGTAGAGGGCGTTATGGAGCTGATGAAACAGATGCATCCCGACATCATAATAACCGACCTGGTGATAAAGGATAGCGAGAACCTCAACTTCATACAGCAGCTAAAGCAGAGCAAGCTCACACAGCACATACCTGTGGTGTTGCTCTCCACACCGCCACAGATAGAGCACCGCATAGAGGCTATAGAGTCGGGTGCAGACTTGTGTCTGACATTGCCATTCAATACCGACTACCTGCGTGCATCTGTAAAGCAGTTGCTGCGTCGCAACAGTCAGCTGAAGGATTACTACAAATCGTCGGCGAGTGCTTTTGAGTTTACCAAGGGTAAGATGCTCCACAAGGAGGATATCGAGTTTATCGATAAGATGGTGAGCATAATATCGGAGAACATCTCCAACAACGACATATCGACAGCCTTCATAGCTCGCGAGATGGGTGTCAGCGTGCGTAACCTCTACCGCCGCATAGAGAACTCGCTGCAACAGACACCGAGCAACATAATCAAGGAGTTTCGTCTGACCACAGCCGAGAAGCTGCTCACGACGACAAAACTCTCGATAGATGAGATAATCTACAAGGCGGGCTTTGCCAACCGAGGCACATTCTTCCGCTGCTTCTCGGCTAAGTATGGCGTAACACCTAAGGTATATCGTACACAGAAGCTCTCAGGAATCGAAAACATCAAAGAGTAGAGCGTTTTTGGGAATAAATGAGTAACTTTGTCGCCACAAACAAAAAAAGGTTAGGAGATAGTTTATGGGAGAAAGAAAGGGAAGCATCGTAGCCCTGCTGCCGCTGGTGGTATTCCTGGGTGTATACATCCTCGGCTCGGTGCTGGCAGGCGATTTCTACAAGATGCCTATCGTCGTGGCGGGTATGGCAGCAGCCATCATAGCGGTGGCTATGACACGCCGCATTGCTATGTCGGAGCGTATAGGGATATTCTCAAAGGGTGCTACAGACGTGAATATTATGTGGATGATATGGATATTCATCCTCGCAGGAGCATTCTCGGGCTCGACGAAGGCTATGGGAGCAGTAGATGCTACGGTGGCACTCATACTCAATGCCGTACCCGCCGATTTCCTGCCCGCAGGATTATTCCTCGCAGCCTGCTTCACAGCCCTCTCGATAGGTACATCGGTCGGCACAATCGTCGCTCTGACACCTATCGCCGCCTCGATAGCAGAGCAGACACCCGATTGCAATATGGGGTGGATGGTGGCAATAATCGTCGGAGGTGCTCTCTTCGGCGACAACCTGTCGTTCATATCCGACACAACAATAGCAGCAACACGCACACAGGGCTGTAATATGAGGGATAAGTTCCGCACCAATCTGCTCATAGTAGCTCCGGCTGCATTGGCGTGTCTTTTCATCTATATCTTCGCCAGCGAGTCGGACTTCTCGGCGACTGAGGCTACATCGTCGGCTCCGTGGTATATCGTACTACCCTATCTGCTTGTCTTGGTATCGGCATTTATGGGTGTAAATGTCCTCTCAGTGCTGGTGCTTGGCATCATCTCTTCGGGCGTCATAGGCATAGCGTGCGGGCAGATAAGTTTGGTCGAGTGGTTTATGTCGATGGGTGACGGTATAGGCTCAATGGGCGAGCTGATAATAATCACTATGATTGCGGGCGGTATGTTGGAGATGATACGCCACAATGGTGGTATAGATTTCATCATACGTGCCATAACATCACACACAAAGTCGCGTCGTGGGGCTGAGTTCTCCATAGCCGCATTGGTATCGTTTGCCGACATCTGCACAGCCAACAACACCGTAGCCATCATCTCGGTGGGCTCTATCGTGAGGGATATAGCCACACGTTTTGGCATCTCGGCACGTCGTGCAGCAAGTATTATGGACACCTTCTCGTGCTTTGTGCAGGGTCTGCTACCCTATGGAGCACAGCTATTGATGGCGGCTGGCATAGCGACAAGTGCCTCATCCACGCTGCTCTCTCCGCTGGAGATTATACCCCACCTGTTCTACCCTATGATTATGGGAGGCTGTGCACTTATGGCAATCATCATCCAGTGGCCACGATACAACAAAGATTAGCGGCGAGTTGTTTTTTCGCTAAATAGTAGTAATTTTGTATAGGTAAAAACTATTAACAACTAAAATATCATCTATTATGAAGAGAATTTTTACACTTTTGGCAGTTGCTGTGTGTGCTACAGCACTCTTCTCTTGCTCAGAGAAGCCTGTCATCAAGGAGATTCCTGTCGCAGTGCAGCTCTATAGCGTACGTGGCGATATGGAGAGTGATTTCTACGGCACACTGAAGGCAGTAAAGCAGATGGGTTACGACGGCGTAGAGTTTGCAGGTCTGTATGGTAACTCACCCGAGCAGGTGAAGGCGTGGTGCGACGAGCTTGGTTTGACACCCGTATCGGCACACGTGCCTCTGGGCGATATGCTTGCCGACATCGACAAGGTTATCGCTGACTACAAGACTATCGGTTGTGAGTACATAGCTATCCCCTGGGTAGATGCTTCTCGCCACCCCGATGGTCCCGACTTCTGGACAACAATCCACGATATAAAGGATATCTCAAAGAAGACCAACGAGGCAGGTATCGTGTTGCTCTACCACAACCACGACTTCGAGTTCAAACTCTTCCACAACAATGGTCGTAAGCACCCAGAGCCAGGATTGGACTTTATGTACAGCTTCCTCACACCTGAGGAGTTGCAGACAGAGCTGGATTTATGCTGGGTTAAGTTTGCCGGCAACGACCCTGTGAGCTACATCGAGAAGTATGCAGGTCGTGTGCCTGTGCTGCACTTCAAGGATTACTACACCGAGGGTGAGCAGGATAAGAAGCCTTATGAGCTGATTGGCGATGAGGCAGCAGAGGCTGAGGCTACAGCAGAGACCACAGAGGAGGTAGCAGAGGAGAGCACCGAGGCTGCAGCACCTGTATTTGAGTTCCGCCCATTGGGTAGCGGTGTGCAGGATGTAGCAGCGTTGCTCGCAGCAGCAGAGAAGGCTGAGTGCAAGTGGATTGTCATCGAGCAGGATCAGCCAAGTATGGGACTCACACCTATGGAGTCAATCAAGCAGAGCGTGGAGTATCTGAAGAAGTTGCAGAAGGAGAACTAACACATCGCTTGATTACAGAGTAAAAGAAACCGCATCTTCTCGTGAGATGCGGTTTCTTCTTTATAAATATGCAGGCACTCTGAATCTGAACCTTTGTACCTTAGGCGATCCTGTCAACTCGCGGTGCTCATCGCCCACGCAGAGCGTAGCGGTTGTGCCAAGAGGAATCTGCACCTCCAAGATAACCTCATCGCCCTCGCGATGCCACGAAGAGCTTATAAGACCTCGCACCGAGCGATATGAGCCCTTAGCCCACTCCAAGCCCTCGGGGAAGTGAGGACGCAGGATAATATGCTCAAAGCCAGGATTAGCCACATCGTAGTTAATGCCCACCAAATCGTTCTGGAACCAGGCTGCGATATCACCAAAGAAGACGTGGTTAGCCGATGAGTCGCGGAAGTCGGGGCGTATAATCCAGGTCTCCAGAGGAGTAGTGAAACCCTGCACAATCCAATTACCCCACGAAGGAGTCTTAGTCTGCGTAGCGAGGCGGTAGGCGGTCGTAACATAGCCATACTTGACCAACATACGCAGGGCATATTTACTGCCAATCAAGCCGAAGTCACAGGTGTAGTCATCACCAATGACCGTACGGTTGAGTTGCTCGGCAACCTTTCGCTCCAAGCCCTCGGGCACGATGCCGAACGCCAGAGGCAAAGCCTGAGCCGTAGTGCGACCTATAGAGTAGATACCTGTAGCAGCGTCGAGATACTTACTATTAATGAGTTCTCGCAGCGATGCAGCCTTCTGCTTGTACGGCATAGCATCCTTGCCCAGCAACTCGGCAAAGCGAGCCATAAGCACATAGTCGCGGTAGTAGTAGCACGTAACGACATACTCCGAAGGGGTGATGGTCTTATAGTAACACCAGTCGCCCAGACCATAGGTCACGGTACCCTCCTCGTTCTCACGACCTGCTAAATAGTGCAGATATCGCTCGGCGGTAGCATAAATCTTCTCGATAGCACGCTTATCGCCATAGTAGTTGTACATAGCATTAGGTATCTCGAAAATCACTGCATCCCACACTGCTCCAATCCAGTCGGCATAGCCCCAATCGGTGCCAGGGATAACGCCCGAGATAGAGCCATCGGGACGTTGATTGTCGATGATGTCGTCAATCCACTTCTCATAGACAAGAAGAGCATCGTAGTTCGTAAAGGCGATGTCGATGCTGACGTGTGCGTCGGCAGTCCAGCCATTCTTCTCTCGCTGAGGGCAGTCGGTAGGAATACCGTGGAGGTTGTTCAGATAGCCTCGACGAATAGCACTCCAGAGTTTATTAAAGATCTCATTTGACGAATCAAACTCGCCCACAGACTCCACATCGCTATGGATGAAATGGGCGGTCAGCGAGCTCTCATCAAGCTCTATAGGGCGGTCAGCCTTAACCGACACATACTGGAAACCATTATAGTGAAAACGAGCAGTGAACGACTCTCTGCCCTTGCCACTGAGGGTATAGCGGTCGGTCTGGAATGCTGCATCGCCCACAGGGTGTGAGTAGATGGCTATATTGCCCATCTCAAGTGTAGAGTCAGCCTTGAGCAACTCACCGTGCAGCACCTCGATATGGGTACCCTCCTCACCCTCGACATCGAGTGTTGTGACTCCTGCCATATTGAATGGGAAGTAGAACATATACTCTCTGTCAGAAAGACGCTTCACTCGCTCGGCACGCAGATTCTCACTCGAGCGTATAGGTTGCATCTGCTGAGCCAGCAACAGAGGCGAAGGAGCCTCGACAACCTTTGCCGAAGCATACGCCGCATCATCAAACGATGGCTCATCCCAGCCCTCGATACGTTTGCGGGCATCGACAACATCTCCTGCGTATATCACATTGCCAAGCATCTCACCTGTGGCGGTCTTCCACTCCGCATCGGAGCAGACGACATCGTGCCGACCATCGGCATAGAAAATATGCAACTCGCAAATCATACGTGGGCGGGCACGCCAGCGGGCACGCTCATACTGCCATACGGTCATACCTGTATACTCGTTATAGAAGCCATTGCCAAGCGTTGCAGAGATGACATTCTCGCCATCAGCGATGAGTGATGTAACGTCGTGCACGAGGTAGAGATTTCGCTTGTCATAGTGGGTAAAACCAGGGTTGAGCCAATCCTCCGACACAGCCTTGCCATTAATCTCGGCATCGTAGTAGCCCGCAGCACTTATATAAAGGTAGGCACGGCTGACATCCTCGGCAGCCTCAAACTCACGGCGAAACATAGGGGCTGGGCGATGGTCGCGGTTGTGCGAGTCGGTAATCCACTCTGCCTGCCACTCGTCGCCCGCAAGATAGGCGGTAGCAAACCACGCCACATCGGACTTTGCCACACATTTGCCCTTGGCGTCAAAGACACTCACCTGCCAGCAATAGCGGCTATGAGAGCGAAGATTGGCTGTCGGGAGGGTAACGAAAGGTTTGTCGGTTACGACCTCTATACGCTCCGCACGAGCCAAGCCACGCACAGAGTCGGCAACACGTATCTCGACTTTATGCTGCTCGAAAGGTTTATCCTTCGCAGAGGAGTATGTCCAGGTGAAACGAATCTGCTCGGCATCGATAGCAATAGGCTCTGCGGCATATTCGCATCGCATATTCTCTACCCTGATAGCTTTGCCAGAGGCTTGCGATATAGTGCCCACGCCGATGACTAACATCAACGCTATAAGCACGTTACGCATCATTTGTCTGTAGTTCATATTGTCAGGTATTTGTGGTTTTACATCTGTAAGTGCAAATATACAAATAAAAAAGCAGAAAGGAAAAACCTTTCTGCCCAATATATTCTCTCGGCACACTATCCCTCACGGCGGTACTCCTTCGGCGAGATGCCCAGACGACGCTTGAAATACTTACCAAAGAAGGTCTGCGACGGGAAGTTCAACGCATCGCTCACCTGCTGGATGGTCATCGTGGTGGACTTGAGCAGAGCCCTCGCCTCAAGGACCACATATCTCTCAATCCACTCGGCAGCAGAGGCTCCCGTAGTCTCCCTTACAACACGCGACAGATAGCGAGGTGTGATACAGAGACGCTCGGCGTAGAAGCCCAACTGACGCTCCGCACGAAAATGCTCTTTCACCTCCTGCAGAAATCTCATCGTCAACGTCTCTGCACTTGTGCGATGTCTCTTTTCTTCACTCTTCATATGGCGTGCCTGCTGCGAGCCATAGAATATAACCATCAGCATATGTTCGAGCACCTTACGGCGGTAGGGGTTGCTATCGTCATCGATGATGTTACGCAGAGCAGTAATGATATACTCCATCGTATGTCTTTCGTTATCCTCGTGCTGCTTGACCGAGTCGGTCATAAGTCCCTTTATCGACACATCCTGCCCCATATAGACCATCAGCGACTCGATGAAACTTGTGGACATAAGGAGTACATAGCCATCAAAGTCGGCACTCACCTCCTCCATAGTGACTATCTGACCTGGCGAGAGACGTATTATATAGTTTTTGTCGCTCTGCATATCGTAATCAACCATATCGACCTTGATGCGAGCCGTACCCGAGAGTTTGTATGATATTATGAAGAAGTTGAACTTATGGGGATTACGCAACTCGGTTCGTACCCTGCCACTAACTCTGAGGTCGGAATAGCGAAACACTGCTATCGTATCCGAGAGCAACGAGACACCCTTAAGATTCTTCAAATCGGGAAATCTATCGAAATAACGTATCATATTTTCAAGTTTATAAAATTGCACGATTGCACCAACAAAAGTAATGTTTTTCTGTTATATAGTATCCATAAGTGTACTTTTTGACCAAATCCTCACTACTAAATACGACTATCTGTACAGAATAGCATATTGAGTGATACATAGTAGCATAATCGCTCAAAATTCACTATCTTTGCATCCGCTATGAGTTTTATTTCACGATACGTGCCTTATTATAAGGCGAATCTAAGTCTTGCCCTGCCCGTAATTCTCTCACAGGCGGGACAGATTACCGTACAGCTTGCCGACACTGCAATGGTGGGACATTATGGTGGCGATGACCCCATTCCACTTGCAGCGGTATCGTTCGGCTCAAGTATATTCTATTTGGTCTTTATAGCCGTTATGGGCATCTCGTTTGGTCTTACTCCACTCGTAGGCGAATACTTCGCCAAGGATGACAAGGCACATTGTACCTCACTGCTGCAGAATGGATTTACACTCTACGGCATAGTGGGTATCATCGCCACGTTCATCCTGATGGCTATACGCCCGCTGATTCCTCTGCTGGGCGGACTGATGATTGGCAGTGGCGACAATGGCTCGATAAACGATGTAATCGCACTCTCGCTACCCTACTACGACACTTTAGTGTGGGCTACGTTCCCCATAATGCTCTTCTATGCCGTAAAACAGTTCCTCGAGGGATTGGGTAACACACGCATAGCGATGGTGGTTATCGTGGCGTGTAACCTGCTTAACATCCTGCTCAACTGGGTGCTGATATATGGCAAGTGGGGAGCCGAGGAGATGGGTGCTGTGGGTGCTGGCTGGGCGACATTCATCTCTCGCGTAGCGATGTGTGTGGCTATATGTCTGTACTTCTTCACAGCACGCCAATTCCGCGAATACACCCGAGGATTTCTCTCTCGCTCGCTGCTACGCATACGCATCTTCGTCAACCTGCTCCGTCTGGGTATACCTATTGCCTTCCAGATGTTTATGGAGTCGTTGGCATTCGTGGCAGCCAACATCGTGGTGCTGGCGTTCGGTGCAACGGCAGTGAGTGCCTACCAGATAGGTACCAATATGATGAATCTGACATTTATGATTGTCATTGCGATAGGCTCAGCCACAACAATCCTCTGCTCACACATATACGGTCGTCGCGACTTCGGTGAGTTGCGTCGCACGACACGTGCTGCCTACCAGATGGGGTTGGCGTGGGTGTTGTCGGTAGCCTCGCTCTACGTCATATTCCGCACTGTGATACCTACGCTATTCACCACCAACACAGAGGTCATAGAAATGGCATCGGCAATGCTTGTGGTGATTGCTATGTTCCAGCTGTCGGACTGCCTGCAAGCTCTATCTATCAGCATCTTGCGTGGCTTGCAGGATGTGAAGATAATCATCCCGATAGTCTTCCTCGCTTACGTTGTCATAACCCTGCCTGCGGGCTGGTTGTTCGCCTTTGAGTGGGGTATGGGACCTGTAGGACTGATTGTTGCTCTGACCTTAGGACTATCGACCGTAGCACTGTGCACTGCACTCAGAGCCAACCACACAATAAAACAATTGGAGAAAGAGGCGGAAAATTAAATTAAAATCGCTATCTTTACCAAAATTTTACGATTACCAAGGATTGTTAGAAATTACACACGATGAGTAACGATAATAATTGCAATAAGAAACATATACCCGAGCCAGGTCGCGGATTCACAGTCTGTGACTGTGGCGATGAGTTGTCGGCTCACGCCGTAGAGGGCTGCTACAAGCTCCACGAGAGTGCGTGGTTAGAGGAGTATCCCGACAACATACCGACCGATATTTTTGAGGTACGCTTCAAGAACACACGTCGCTCATTCTACCGCAACGTCAACAATCTGCCACTCAAGCGTGGCGACATAGTGGCGGTGGAGGCTTCGCCGGGTCACGACATAGGCATCATTTCGCTCACGGGCGATATGGTTGCCAAGCAGATAAAGCGAGTGGGCTTCACACCTTTCAATGGCGAGTACAAGAAGATATACCGCAAGGCACGCCCATACGACATCGAGCGTTGGCAGGAGGCTATAGCACTCGAGCACGAGACGATGATTCAGTCACGACAGATAGCAGCCGAGATGGGACTCGATATGAAGATTGGCGACGTAGAGTATCAGGGTGACAAGATTAAAGCGATATTCTACTACATAGCCGAAGGTCGTGTCGACTTCCGTGAGCTTATCAAGGTTTTTGCTGAGCGTTTCCACATACGCATAGAGATGAAGCAGATTGGTGCTCGACAGGAGGCAGGTCGCATAGGTGGTATAGGTGCTTGCGGTCGTGAGCTGTGCTGTGCTTCGTGGATATCGAGCTTCTCGAGCGTCACGACAAATGCTGCCCGAGTGCAGGACATATCACTCAACCCTCTGAAGCTCGCAGGTCAGTGTTCTAAGCTGAAGTGCTGTTTGATGTATGAGTACGACGTATATGCCGATGCACGTCAGACGATACCTCGCCTGCGAGAGCCTCTGCAAGCTATGGATGGCGAATACTATCTGGTCAAGACCGATATTTTAGCACATAAGATGTCGTTCAGCAGCAGCAAGGATACGATGGCAAATATCGTTACCATACCTACCTCACGCGTTCGTGAGATAGTGGCAATGAACCGTGCAGGACACAAGGTGGAGTCACTCATAGATGAGGCTGATATGCCTAAGAACGAGGAGCCTACATTCCGCACCGAAGAGGACAGCATCACACGTTTTGACAATCAGCAGAACAAGCGTCGTCGCAACAAGAACCGTAATAAGAACCGCGACAGAGGGGCAAAAGAGGCTCAGGGTGAGAAGCCAAAGGTACAGGCGGAGCAGACACCTGCGGAGGGTAACGCAGCCAACACGCAGGAGAGAACTCAGCAGGAGCGAAACCACCAGGAGCGTCGCAACCGCCCACGACGTAACAACAACCACCGCACAAACCCTCGTCAGGGCAATAACGGCGGTAACCGTCAACCCAAGAGCGAGAACAAAGAGAACAACCAATAGGCAATAGCTATGAAGGGTAGCCGTATCGTTGCACTTGTCCTGTTTGCCGCCACAGCACTTTGCAGTTGTGGCAGCAGCGAGATAACACTTATGGAGGATGTCAACATCGGCTGCTGGAGTGACGATGTCGCTATAGCCTTCCACAATGAGGAGGCAGATGCCGTCTACGACCTCGACATAGTGTTGCACGTCAACAGCAACTACTCAACGCGAAGTCAGCAGATTATTTTAGCGGCTACCTCGCCCGACTCGCTCTCGACAAGTGAGGTAATAACGGTGGAGACACCTCTCATACGCAGAGCACCCGAGGCGAGTGCCAAAGATATTGTCATACCATACCGTCGTGGAGTCCAGATGGCTCAACGCGGAACATATCACTATACGCTGCGTCCCTCGACACCACAGAGTGGAGTGGAGAGTGCGGGCATAATATTCAAACCTCAAAACAGATAACACCGTGGGAAAAGATAAACTACGCAGATTTGCCGAGAACGAGACTTTCGCCTGTATGATACAGCCCGAGTTTGACTCTATATTTCACAAGGACCACCCTCTGAAGGGACATTGGCGTGAGGAGTTCTTCCACAACGACAAC
>JAEIGA010009301.1_pt1 | contig 14866 bp, 15 predicted proteins | sample 9270691 | NCBI WGS metagenome assembly JAEIGA01 (sample SAMN17057246, study PRJNA624740) | gut metagenome | biome: biome; isolation source: fecal sample | host: Bos grunniens | place: China: Xizang | collected 2019
AATCTTGCAAGTCTGCTTCTCATCTCGGAGGGTAGCAAGCTCACGCTGAAGCTCTCGCATCTCGGCAGCACGCTGTCCCTCCACGATACGCTCTGTAGATGCAGCGATAACACGCTCAAGGTTACAAGTCTGGTCACGGAGTGCATAGCCTACATCTGCGAAGCCACGTGTAACAGTAGCCTCTACGCCTAAGATAGCGCCCTTAAGGTCACAGCAACAAGAAGCAAGCTGTGATGCCAACGAAGCATCGCCACGCTCAAGAGCGTTGATAATCTGCTGCTGACCGATACCGCTCTGATTGCTGAACTGGCAAATCTGCTGCGACAAAGCATTCAAAGCAGCCTGGATGTCACCAATCTTGCAGCCGAACATATTCGACAACTGACCGATAGCGTTGCCATTGCCATTGATTGCCTGCATCAACAGGTCCTGACCTGCTCGGTTGTTCATCTGCGACGATAGCCACTCGTAGCCATTGTTACAGCCACCGAAGCCACCGCCACCACCGAAGCCGAAGCCGTTGCGCATCCAAGCAAAGAGGAGGAATAGAGGCCATAGCATATTGCCACCGAAGCCACCAAAGCCACCACCGCCGAACATCATACCCAACAACAAATTGGGGTCAAATCCGTTCTGAGAGTTACCACCCTCACCGAACACATAGGTTTTTGTCTCTGACATATAATAAATAAGATATTAGTGTTACGGAGAAACACTATTGTTTCCCCACTGCAAAGGTGGATAAAAGCAATACGAATATCGAGTTACGATTTCCGCATCTACGGAAACGATTTCCGAAAAAACGGAAGTGAACAAAGGGTGTACATTAAAGTACAATTCACCTTTTTCGTGAAGTGGTGAAAATGGTATATATAATTTAACGGAAAAATTGTATATAATTTATAAAAATAGTTGTATATTTGTACGACTTTATAGGCACATCCAAACACAACAAGCCACCCAGCCGAGCCGAAAGGCAGGATACTTGGGTGGCGTTCTCAATTCTAAAAGCATATATAAACTCGGTTTAGGTGCGATTACCCCCTCAAAATAGGCCACCTTTGGTACTTAAACGAGAAAAAATACTCGTTTAGGGAAGAAACCGTTACAATTTGTCACGCTTTGGAGTATATATATGAATAGGGAGCTCGCAACATAAGACGTAAGGTTGCAAGCATCATCGGGAAGTTAACTTCCCAAACAAAAAAAAGCGAGGTGTTACCCTCGCCCTTTGTAAGTCAAGTTGTCGGCTTTTCCGACATCTTCGTATGGTTGAGAATGTAGGCAATCTGCTTCTCGCAGTAGCCGGTTCTCTCGGCAATGAGCCTGTAGATGTAGGCTCTGCTGATGGCGTTATACACCTCGCCATATAGGGTGCGCAACTCATTATCTATTGAGTGTACTGCATTGTGATCATTGATAACTCTTATTGGTATATCGTCTTTAACTCTATGCTTGTTCATAATGTACTCCCACCTAAAGGTGCAAGCACTTCGCTACAGAGCCTATTCGTTGCCGTGTGTCGCACTTGCACCTGTCGTCGGTGGTGACGCTTCAGGTGGCTCTGCAACGCAAGGGCAATCGCCCCAATAGATAAATACTAATTCCTCCATCCTGCGAACACTCTAATAATCTTTTTACGATGTCGAATAAAAATGCCTGCCGCCATTACCCAAAAGCCGATGATGTGAGTCTTAATTACCCACGTTAGTGGCTTCTTCACTTGGCGTGTGATAACCCTCTCGGCACTCTCAGAGGTGTTGTGGTAGATGGTATCGCGCACGATGCGCTCAACCTCTACAACCCTCGCAGGGAGCATCGCGCTATCCTTAGTGCGTAGGCTGTGTCGCAATAACCCATCAGCCTCGATTCCTGCTGTCGAGGTGCAGTAGTCGTTGCTGAGTGTCGAGTGCTGTGCATAGGTCTCGATGCGCTCGCTCGATTGCTCCAATCGTTGCACAATAGTTGTGTCGCGCACTACTACCCTCATAGTGTCGATATGTATTACCTTAGCTGTGTCAGCGGAAAACACAGTCTCCGTTGCCCCGACCGATCGGCAAGGGCAACAGGCTGTGTCACCTAAAACAACTAACACTATGAAAAACAATGCTATGAGCATCTTATATCTTCCATTGAGCATACCTCTTACGATTGTCAAGGTACTTATAATCGAACTGGTTGCTATACGCTTCTACCTCGAAGCTGATGCCACGATAGGCGGTGCTTGTGTGGAATACCAAGCGATACAACCACTCTACAAAGTATAGAAAATAGAAGCCGATGTACCACAACTCACGCATCTGTGCTGTGTGTATCTTCTCGTGGTTAATGTCGTGTGGAGTCATAGTAAGCCCCTCGCGCGCAAAGACTACCCCGAATAGGTTAATTGCTTTAAACCCCTTAAAAGGGATAAAACGATTGTAGATAATTCTCATAGCACTATATCTTATGATTTCTGTAGTCCTCAATAAAGAGCTTCCAGCCCTGCTCCACCTCTCGCATATCGGCAGGTACACCATTCTCCACCCTCGACATCGCAGACACTATAGGTATCATCACATCGCTATTGGTGGTGGTGATGTGGCTTGTCGCTGGCACTCCCGAAGCATCTGCTACAGCGTTGATATAAGCCTCGGTGTGATTCTCCACCGCAGGCGCATAACGCGAGATGATGCTCGCGATAGTATTCAACCCATACTTGCGCTGATAGGTGTGGAGCAGAACAAACATAGCGCGATAGCCATACGCCATTGTGGTAAATTGACGAAATGCCACATCTCGTGATGGCACAACCTCTCCCTGGTACACCACGCTACCCTTGCGAATATTGCCAGGATTACAATTTCTAAGTCCTCTTGGTTTCATAAGCAATCTTCTTCTATTTCTGGTAAAACATATTTGACGGCATCGCTTGCCTCGCTCATTTTAGATTTGAGATACACAGCATTCATAGGGTAGTGCAAGTCAAAGTCTAACACAAGGTTGCCAAGCCATACATCATCTCGCATCATACGCATAGCAGCCATCTTGTCTGCTCCGAACTCGTGCATCATAGCGCGCGCGCGACCATCCTTGACATCGCTTTGAGTAGTCCACATCACAAAGTCGCGTGATGACAGCTCCGCTACGAATGTGCCAACACTCCCGATGGGAAGCCTATGCACTCGCTCGACGATGCTTGTCATCCCCTCGCCCAGCACCTCGTACTGCACACTTATGTACTTAGACTTATCCAATGGGTGTGGTTGTACGATATAAGCTCTGAGTGCCCCAGTATTGTGGAATACCCTGTTAAGTTCTCTATAAATAGTCTGCGACGATCGTTTCATTTCCTTGCGTTCCTCTGCCCTCTGAGCGTTATCGCGCTCCTCACGCTTCTTTAATTCATACTCTTTTTCCTTGTTGTATGTATGCTGTCTGAAGTTAAGGAATAAAGCGATAATTGTTCCTATTGCTGTTATTAGGGTTGCTATACCTTGCCAATCCATAGTATTTAATCTCTCTCTATATATATTATGTTATGCGCCTACGAATGCACCGCTACGGCTTGCATAAAATAGTCCCTCCACAAAGTCGTACATTCCATATACCCCCTCGGGGTTGATGCAAGGCACAAAGTCTCGTATCATAACCCCATTGTCGAATATTTTACAATAATAACACTTCGCCGTTGTAAATAGATCAGCATTACCGTCGTAATTTGAGCAAAATAAATACAAGTTAAGCCCCGTGTCTATCTCGTTAGATATCGTGTTAGATATTACTGCCGCATCGTTAACAACCATATTTTGTGCGCCCGCTCTCAACCTTGTATTGATGATGTAGTCGACACCAGTTTGGGCTTTTGCCGATGACGTGTAATAGTTTCCATACCCAAGCGTAAAGCCGTTGTAATAATGTGCTAAATAATATCGGGTGTTAGATCTCCTCGCACCAAGAATCGTCGCATCGAGAGGAATGCTTCCAAATGCTATCTTCATAAAGCTGATTAATCCACTCTTTGCTATCACACCAGTGTCTATATATTGTTTCGCACCAGTGGCGATGAACGATAGCGGTGTATATCCATCTGGAAGATGTCGTACGGCGCTTAATAATGATCGTCCTCTCATATACTACACAAATGGTGTTAATACTGCTTTGAAGTAGCTTGTTCCTGATATTATAGTCTTCACAATATTCAACTCATAATACGTGTTTGGAGGCAGCATCTCACCTGGTTTCTCGCCCGCCCATTTTACAGACGACGGCAGCGAAAATTCACAACCATCTGCCGAGGTTACAAAGTGTACTGTATACTCTTCCACCATTCTATTTGGCAATGAAGTGAATCCATTAATCGAGAACGAGGTCACAGGCACATTTACAATTTCAATCTTACCAGAGGTAAGTGCCCCTGACACTGCAGGTCCGCGAAGGTTGGTGGTGATACTACTCAATATCTCTCTATGCATATTGCTGACTGGTACGTTACCATCGATAGGAGAAATGCCCGCCACAGATGTAACCGTGCCAACATTCTTAGTAAAGCCCATATTGGCGATGTCATCCTCCGTGAGCGCAGAGCCTTCACCGCCACCACCACCACTTATAGTTATATCCCCACTACCAAGCAACGACTCACCGTTGATTGTCTTGAGAGTTTCACCGCTAACGAGTACATCTTGCTTAGTGTTATATAGGTTGCTGATATCGGCGTTGAAGTCGTTAACGAGGTCCGTAACATTGCCGACGTTATTCTGCAATATCTCTAAATCTTCACGAAGATCGGCATCGTCATAGTTCTCCAGACTCGCCAACTTTTGCTTTTCAGCGGAAGTGAAATCTTCGCTCGACAACCCTTTGCCCTCGACCTTATCCACCTTGTTGTCCCACTCATTCTTCTTTGCCTCAGTGATACCTGCTGCTGGACTTGCAGAGAATACTGGGTCTGTCTCTACGGCGATGCCACCACCACCCTCAATAGTACCAAGGTCTACAATACCATCAGAGTTTGGCGACTTCGACTCGCCGTTAACCATAACACCAGTAACTGTACCTTTGTTTTGGGTAAAACCCATATTGGCAATATCGTTCTTAGTAGGTATGGTTGGCAACGATATATAACCTCTATAGTCAGGCGTTAGCAACCTATTGTTAACATCCACCCCCTGGACTGATGTGTCGCCCTTTCCTGCACCTCTGCGAATAGCATCGAGGTCGGAAATTTCTCGTTGTTTTGTGACAATCTTTGCCCATCGCTTGTTTTGCGCTATGACCCAATCGCCCTCAATGGCATCGAGACCAAAGATAGTATCGTTCCCATCGAAATTGCCCATAACAAAGTAGCACCCCTCGTAGTCGCCCGAATAGATGTAGCGAGTATCCATATTATCTTCTTCGCCAACGACTACTCGTTTATCTACTAACACAACCTTTGTCACAGCAGGGTTATTTTCTCCAAACTTTAGTCGGAATGCGTCAGTGACTTCGACTTCTGCACCTATGGTAATGCTCCCCAATATTGTATGCGGTGCAATTATCTCTCCCGCGCATATCAACGAAGACTTACTCAATACTTCAGAATAAGTCCTCGCTCCCTGCAAAGATAGTGTGTCTGGAGCATCGCCAGCAGTTCCCTTTGGCGTTGCGCTATCAAGGATAGCATCAATTTCCGCGTTTGTTTTATTGCTTCTATAATCACTCATAGTTAGTCTTGTTTATATTCTTCTTTTAGCACCAAAAACCTATCTCCATTCTTGTCGAGGAACACCCCATCCGAGCCGTTGAACACCTCGCGTTTTCCTTCTTGTACGACCTTGCGTTCTTCGACTATTTCTCCATCGACACCCTCGCCTTTGAACGTAATCGTCATTTCTCTATCTACACCCTCGTTGGCATCGGAGAGGAAGGTGGCAGTGCCGATGCCCTCCTCCTCGTCTGCCTCGTAGCGAATGGCGAGGCTATCGCCATCCTCCCACTCTCGTTGCAAGATAGCCATACACTACTCGATTACCCAGTTGGTGTTAGACTCGACTTGTATGGTAACTGGTGTACCCAACGCATCAATAACGATATCACCCTCTGGGACGATGATATACTTGTTCTCGTCTGATGCCCAAATGATACGTAAGAGTGTGCTCTTTCCCGACGCACCGTCAATAGCAAGACTTCCTTTTATGCCTATAAGTGGTGGCTCTTCCCCTGTAGGATTAATCGTAATGCCTATCTCGAATCTATATGTCTGTCGAGCACCAGGGTCGCCAGGTATCATCGTCATCTCGCCTTCCTTGCGCAATACCTTTAGTCCTGCCACGTAAAGCATTGTATCTACCGTATATGGTAATGGGTTACTCTCTGGCTTTCGGAAGCCTAAGCCTGCCTCATTGGAATATCCTGTGATTATAAGCCTCGTCGACGCTGTAGTTACTATTGTTCCTCCTTTGAGCGAAGTGCTTACCTCAGCACCTTCCTGAATAACCGTACGCTCGATAGGCTCAACATCTTCTGCCACCCACGTGATGATAGATGTACGTGCTTCACGCCCTGTATATGCTTGCTTCGATGACACTGCCACCGCAGCATCTCCCGAACCGCTACTTTGTGACAACTCTACCCATTCTGCCTTTGCCATAGTCTTTATGTTTTTTCGTTATTTAATTTCCCAATCTGTGTTACTTTCTACTTTGAATGTTGCGCTACCAATAGCATCGCTACTTAGCCATACCACAGATGGTGTTACGCGCAAGTAGTATGTGCCATCATCACATCTCGCTAATTGTGCTGTACCCATCAGCGATTGGCTAATCTTCATTGCCGAGCCACGCAAGCGCGGGCTAATAACGGATGCTTTTCCTCCCTTGCAACTCATCGCACCACGGTTACTTTAGGGTCAAGATATGTTACCGCATCACGATAGCCGTCAGGGTATTCAATGTTAGGGATGCGAGCCACAACCCTTATCTTGATGTCGCCAACACCAATGACATTGGTGTCTACGATAATCTTATAGTTGTTTGCATCCACCCTGCGAGCATCGCGCTTGCCGAATGTCTGTTTACGTAAACTTGAACAATACGCCTCTACTGAGAAGTCGTAATCATCCATAGCATATCCGTCGATAAGGTCGAGCGATATGTTTATCTCCTCCTTGCTACCGAGGTAACTTATGCACTTGTGTTCGTCTATGCAGTTCATATTGGTTATTATACTTTTGTCCCGTAAATTTGGCAGGATACCAAATATACATCTGCCATAGTTTTTGTAAATTCTTAATCGTGTTAATAATCTGTGCCCTAAAGTTCTGCGCGCAATTTTCAGTGTAGCTTTCCTCTCATAATGTTTTATCACAAGTTAGTTTCAAATGGCGTGTATGTAACATAATAATTAGTTATATAATCAGATACTTTACGACTATATACAACAATCTCGAATCGACTCTCACCAAGTGGTGCTCTATTCCAATATACATTACGCGCTGGGGCTTCTGCCGTAGATACCCACTTGCTAAAAGTGATATTAAATATGCCGAATACACGTATTATCCATTTATTATCATAGCCTGTTTTTTCCCCTGCGGTATTTAACCACGGCATATCAAATGCAGATGAACCTGTTATTTCGTAAATAATATTGGGGCTAAATGTTTCTGGAAAAGTCAATCCTCCAGGCATTATAGACTTTTTAGGCAGTCTTAACTGTACTTTATCTGTTAGTACGTTTACAGAACTAAGACCTGTTAGTACTTTAAGATATTCTCCATATACATAATCAGCCAACATTAAGTCAAGAATATACTGTGCACCAACGACAGTGTCGTTAATCTTTACCCAGTTGTCGCCTATAGCCATTATAACATCACCTGCATATAGCTCGTAATCTGTAATGACATCGGCAGTTATATTATTAGATATGTATATTATAGCACCGTTATACTTAGACGCATCGTCTTTCGTAATGCTTACAACATAACCACCCAATTCTGGCGAGATGGGTGTCGTAGTAGGGGCATACACATTCTCGAATTGTTCCGTAGGATATATATATATACCACCATTTGGGTTAGCTTGAAATGTTTTGCCCGCATATATGCCAAAGTTCTTGGTGCCAGGAATACCTCCAGCAACAGCCTCCTTTACTGCTTCGTCCCCTGCTTTAGCTGCTTCCTTTGCTACCTGCTCAGCATACTTCTTGGCTCCAGGTATAGATACTGAAGCTGCTGTATCTGTATCATCTCCCTCGATGTCATTGAGTCGTTGGATGATACTCGTAAGTTGCAGATTGCTCTGCATACTCGATATCTGCGCAGAAAGTCTATCATTCTTGCGCTCTGTGGATGCCACCGCCTCAGCGACAGGGAGTTGTATATCCTTAATGACCTTTGCGGTGCGCGAATACACTGAATTGTCGCCTATGTTATATGTGGCGATATATGGGTTGTACAACTTCTTCTCGTAGCCTTGAATGCGGGACTTGCGACCTTTTTCTCCGAAGTGCGCACCACTGAGGATAACCTTAGCTCCTAATGCGAGGTTTACATAGTTCTCGGAGCAGTACACTGGGTTGACAGGGCAGTCATATACATTCGTATCGTTGGCGTATTGGCGTGCTAACTCAGTACCCTTATTCCACAACTCAAACTCGGAAGCCTCGATGCGGTCATCATCTAACGCTACTCCTGTGAGGATATACTTATCGCCAGCCTTAGGCTTGAGGTTATCATTAGGCACAGCAATAAGCGATGCACCTCCGCTGTTCTCCGTAGTATGCAACACCTTGATATAGGACCCTCCCACCTGCGTAGTGTATGCTGCACCGAATGAACGACCAGATAATGCTCCAGATGTGAATGTGATGCCTAAAGTGCTAAGCTCTTTTGGTTTCTCGGAAACCTTGATGTAGTATACAGGTTGCTTCTCCTCACCCTCGATGATATTCTCATCTTGCTTGAGTATATCTCCTTCGACTATCGTTGTCTCGTTCTTTGGGAATACCTCATTGAGGATGATAGTTTTCTCGACTATTTCTGCCTGTGGGAGGTCTTCAATGACATCGAAGTAGGGAATATAATAACCTAAGTCTTGCCCTGTATCGCTAAACTTGCGTAAGCATATACGCTTCTCAGCAATGTGATAAGTGCTACTCTCTACAGATGTGTTGTTGTGAGGGTTATATGTATCAGGCACATTCTGCGTGCCACCGAAGATGTAGAAGCGAGTGCCATAGTTGCTGTCGTCGCCACGCTTAGGCGCAGGGAAGCGATTTACAATCTCACCCTCGCGAATGTCGGTCGCATCACCATCGTTCTCGCACTTGCCGAAGTGAATGGTCAACTGCTTTCCGTGATCTACCCACCACTCTACACCAAAGGCATTAGCGATGTTGTTGATAGCATCCCAGCAACTGACTCCCTCGAATGACTGCTCACGCATATCGGTGTCATCCAATTCTTCATCAAATGACCACGCATTTTCGCCGAGATATGCGTTCATATTGTCGGCGATGAGCTGAGCAAAACCCTTAAGTGATGTAGTAACACGGAATGATAGCTCTTCGCTACCGCCAGCAAGCCACTTAATTTGGCAAGCCTCCATATCGTGCTGTCGAGAATAAAACTTAAGCACATATTTGTAGCCATTGACCCCAGATATAGGCTCTGGAGAAGCATCACGCTTAAGCGCGTATTTCTCCTCTCTTTCGGTTGTGGGGTCGGTTACACGGATATAACTGCCCTTAGGTAGTGCAAGCGTGTCAGCGACGCTGAATGGCACCTCTACATAGTAGTCACCACCTAACTGTCTGAATACTCTGGCATCTTTGGTAATAGATGCTTCGTGTACGGCTTCCCCTGTGGGGTTGTATATGGTTATAGAGGTCATTTCGTCTTTGGTTTATGAGTGCATCATCACACTCTTTGCGCAAATTTACACTAATGCGGAAGATTTACAAACTATTCGCTCTCTTTTTTTGGGTCTGGCTCACTAAATTTTACAGCAATCTTGCACGCTAAGAGAGCTATATGTTCAAACGAGGTGCAATTCTCATATTTTAGGTAATAGTGTCGACCAAGGTCAGGGATATAGAAATCAAGTTCCCCAGACTGAAGCATTGTTATAAAGTCCCGATAGTTACTTATAAACTCCTCCTTAGTGTCACCGATAACACTAAATAGTAGGTCAACCTGACGCTCGGCAACAAATATCTCTTCTGTTCCAGGGATAATATATTGCACTCCATTCCCATTTACAGGCTCGTTAGATACCCACGGCTTTAGTTGTGCTGGCTTAAGCAATGAGTTATAACTTCCAGCCAACATCTCCGCACCATAGTCGGATAATGGTTTACCATTGATTGTTATTATTTCTGCCATAGTATTATGTTGTTAAATAGCACCATCATCCACTGACCTACGGAGTGCATCCAAGTTTGCATTTATGTTCGCCAATACCTTTGTATGCTGAGCAATGAGAGAGGTATCGTTATGTATCATCGCTACGGTAGCATTGATAGACTGCACTTGTGTTAGGTTTTCGATGTGCAACGATTTGCAAAACTCAACAGCCTCAGCAATGCGGTGTGTCTGTCCCTGTATATCAGTGAAACGACCATTAAGCTCCGAGCCTGTTTCCTGCGACATCGTTTGGAAGCCCTTAGAAGTAGCTTGGGTAGAGCCACTGCCTTGCTCGATGCCTGCAGCCTCATAAAGCTCTGAAGCGTCATCTGCTCGGTCTTTAGCCTTGTTGGCTGCTTCATCAACTACCGCCTTTGTTTGTTGTAAATACTCTTCGTATGTTATATCCCCGTCTCTCAATTTCTTTTGCAACTCCAGCAATTCAGCCTCTGCTTCGTCCATTATAGGTTGGATAAGTGCCATATTGACAATATCACTCGCCAATCGGTCTAATATCTTACCTGTTGCCTCGCCGAAGGCTTCTGCTGCGTCTGTACCATTCTTGAAGGAGTCTAAAAGCGCATTTGTGATGTCGTCTCCTAAGTTGCCAAATACATCCGATAGATACTTCTCTGTTGCCTCCACTGCTGCATTGTAGTCCTCCCAGTCGGCAATCATCTGCTCGATAAGCTCTCTATCTTTCTTATCGAGGTTCTCCCATACATCGCTATTCTGTAAGTTCTGCAAGCCCTCAAGGGTAACATTGCCAAACTCATCGAATAGGTCAGGCACAAGGTCGCCAAGGTCAGCATATTCTCTATCTGTAAACCAAGTCTTGTGCTTAGTCATCACCTGCATATTAGCAATGGCATCATTTAGGTTTTGCGACCCTTGCGCAATCTTAATTGTCTGAGCCGTGCCGTCAGGATTCCACCCAACAATCGAATCTATATACTGAGCATCCTTTTCTCGTATAGCCTGTTTTGATGCCTCAAAGTCCTTAAGTGCATCCTGCATTGCCTTAAGGTTATTGATGAAGTTACCGAAAGGATTAGGACCAAAGATTGTCCCCTCGACACTATCTATGCGTGCCAACTTATGTAGGCGCACAAGCTCATCGTTAAGCTCCTTAAATTGTCGCTTAGTCTCCTCTACCTCATCACTCTGTCGGAAGAGGTTGAAAAGCGTTGATACCACCTGTATCGCAGCACTTATGGCAGCAAGGATAAGCGATGCTTTCTCCATCGCCGAGATAGCCGCAGCACCTGTCCACGCTGCATCTGTTATCTTCTTGATTACTACAACAAGGTTTAGACCAGTGCTTGCAAGCTGAGCAATAGAGCGTAGCGTATTGCCTAAGTCCTCATCGAACTCCGCAATACCATCGGCAGCCTCATTGGCTGCTCTGGCTATCTCTTGGAATGTCTGCACAGACTCATCCCAATTCTTATCGTCAGCCTTTCGAGAGGTCTTGCCAAGCTCTTCATTAAGCGCAGCTATCTGCGCCTTAAGTTTGTTTATCTCCTCGCGGTACTTCTTGGCATCCTCGCTATCCGAATTATCCAGCGCATTAAATGCTTGCTCCTTAGCCTCTACCTGTGCCTGTAACTCAGCAAGCATCTTGTTGAGTTGCGCGGTAGTCATATCCACAAGGCTGTTAGCCCAGTCAGATACTTGTTCCTCATACTCAGCAATGAGTGTATCACGCTCTGCCTCTAGGGTCTTGCGCTCCCCCTCATTTATGGCATTGGTAATCTTCTCATCATAAAGTTCTTTGATGGCAAGAAGCTTCTCCTGATACGTACCATACTCTGCAAGATACTCGTTCATTGCCTTGCTTTCAGCAGCTTTTACATCGGCTATATTTCTCTGTTTTTTCGCTTCTAATGCATCATATCGTTTATCAAACTGTTCTTCTTGTTCAGGTGTAAGCGAACCATCCTGTAGTTTCTTTAACTCTTCAACCTCCTTGTCAATGGCTTTCTTCTCCTTTTCATAATTGACCTCTATCTGGGCGAGTTTCTTTGCCTCGCCCTCCTCCATTAGGTCTACTACAGCCTGTGCATAATCCTCATCAGCTTTTAATAGGGCTTTATTTAGTTCGACGTGTTTTTTCTCAGCTTCGTTATTCTCTTTTTCTGTTTTCTTTGTTCTACCTTTGTTCGTTACACCTCCTAATGCCTCATACGCCTTGCGTGCATTTTCTTCGTTTTGTATTTGTGTATTCCAGGCATCAACTGTGGCCTTTACCTCACCACGTTCAATAGCTTGGAGTTTCTGCAATTCAGTAACCCATGCTTTGTATGCATTTATCTTTGCTTCGAGATATTGCTCTTCTTCTCCACCTCCATTGGTTCCATTTGAATTATCTTCGTTTAGGAAACCAAAAGTGCTTAGGAGATACTGGCTGTCCTTTGTGGTCTTCTCTAGGTCTTTATTTGCTGCCTCAATCTCTTTCTCAGCAGCCCTTATAGTCTTTAATGCGCCTGTTTCCTTTATCCCTTGTACATTGTACTTAAAGAAAGATCTAAAGGATCTATATTCTCCAGCCATGGGATCATATATAGTTATACCTTCGTCAAGAGTATTAAGTATCTCCGCGAACTCTTCATCTGTTATAAGATTTTGAGCTCTTCTTCTAACAGCATCCTTTAACCTTGCCTCCACCTTTTTTTTTGCCGTATCTCCTGGTTGTCCGGCATAATATTTCTGGTCATATACTATACTTGGAAGTTTTCCACTGGTTAGGTATTCAGCAACGATTGTATCTACATCTTTCTTAAGGGCAAGCTTAGCGTCTGCTAATTCCAACTCTGCCTTTCCCTTTCTCTCTGCGGCATTCGTTATTCTATCGTTTATTGCCGCAAGCTGAACACGCTTAGCTTGCTCATCATTGTAGTTCTTCAGATTGCTTGTTAGTTTCCCGAAAGCAATACTCTCCGCATCAATACCGTCAACGATATCTGGGTTTATAGAACGAAGTTCCTCAAGTATCTCACGACGCTCACTCTCGGATGTGTTGGCATCTTGCAATCTGAATACCAACTTATTAACCTCGATATACTCATCATGTGCTGCTTGCTCAAGCTCGCCCATCGTCTCAGTTGCCGTCTCTGCTTTCTGACCGAAGTCCATCATCGAGATACCAATGGCTGATATAACGCCAGTGGCAAGACCAACCCATCCCTTTGTTGAGCCAGAGAGTAGCGAGAATGCCGCTGCTGCTGTCTGTGCGCCCTTGGCTACATCATACAATGTCTTTACAATCTTGAGCATAGATGCAACAGACTGAGCAGCTGCCACTGCCATAACAGCAGCCTTGTATGCTCCATATACAATGATGAGATGGGAAATGACATCAATAACCTTCTCGTAGTTTTCTACGAGAGAAGACACCATAGATATACCCTTACTTATTGTCCCCTGCTGCGACTCACCAATAGCATTGAACATCTGATAGATGCTATCCTCAAGGTTGCTTATCTGACCCGCTATGGTCTGCGACTGCTTATCCATGAGGCCGTTAAACTTACCACCCTCAGAGGTCATAGCACTCAACGCCTTAGCCATCTCATCGAAGCCAACCTTGCCCTCTGTAACGAGTTCTCCAACCTTATCCTTAGATACGCCAAACTGCTTAGCTAACTCCTCAGCAAGTGGAATACCTCGACCCATAAACTGGCGCAAGTCCTGTGTAAACATACGCCCCTGTGTACGAGTAGTACCATATAGGTATATCATATCATTCAATGGGATGGATAGACCAGAAGCTATATTACCAAGCATCTTAATCTCATCTGTCACCTGCTCGGCTGTAGAGCCGTATGCAAGCAACATCTTAGTTGCATTAGACACATCTTGCAAACCGAAAGGAGTCTTCGCAGCGAGGTTGATGACATCTGCCATGAGTGCTTCAGCCTTTGCCTTGCTGCCGAGCATGGTCTCAAACGCCACCTCCAACTGTTGCACCTCGCCACGCACCTGTATAACCTTATTTACAAACATTCCAAGAGCTGCTGCGCCTGCTAATTCTGCTATTGAACCCTTAAGGTTATTAAAGGCACTATCCATGCGCTCAGCATCTGACACTACACTCGATGTGCTTTGCTTGGCTACATTCTGCAGTTCTTTGAGCTTCTTGATAGCCTCGTCGTTATCTATTACTACTGTGAGATTTATCATCGTCTTTTCGTCTTATGTTAAGGATATATCATCATATCCTATTGTGCCATTCGTCTAAGTTTCTCCACATCTGCGATGTTGGATAAGTCAATGACATTACTATCATTAATATTATCCTTACCATCGTGCTTGCTATCGTAGTCTGTGCGCTGTGCATCTGCAAGCATCATCTCTACATTCGCCCAGCTCACACCCCACATCAATTCTTCCCAACTCCAATGATATTTGGTTAAGATAGTATCTACTTGTCCCCAGATGCTGTCTCCGCCATAGCTATCAGATTTCCTCTCTCTTCTTGGGAAATTTTCACCGAGA
>JAEIGA010009302.1_pt1 | contig 14865 bp, 14 predicted proteins | sample 9270691 | NCBI WGS metagenome assembly JAEIGA01 (sample SAMN17057246, study PRJNA624740) | gut metagenome | biome: biome; isolation source: fecal sample | host: Bos grunniens | place: China: Xizang | collected 2019
CGGCGACTACGCCGACTCCCGGCATCCGGACGACGTCTCCTTTACCCGGAACCTGGAAGAAGACCTGGCCCGCCGGGACTTCACCATGAACGCCATCGCCTACAGCCCGTCGCGGGGGTTTCAGGACCTCTACGGCGGCGCGGAAGATATCCAAAACAAGACCATCCGCTGTGTCGGAGCGCCCGAACAGCGGTTCACAGAGGACGCTCTGCGCATTTTGCGCGCCCTGCGGTTTTCGAGCGTCCTGGGGTTCGACATCGAGCCCGAGACCGCAAAGGCCATCCACAGCCTCAAAGAACGCATCGCCTTTCTGGCGGCGGAACGGGTGTCTGCGGAGCTCCTGAAACTGCTCTGCGGCAAAGACGTGTTCCGGATCCTCACCGAGTACCGGGACGTGTTCGCGGTGGCCCTGCCGGAGCTCGTGCCCTGCTTCGACTTCGAGCAGTACAACCCCTGGCACTGTTACGACGTCTACACCCACATCTGCAAGTCGGTGGAAGCGGCCGAACCAGAGCCCGAACTGCGGCTCGCCATGCTGCTCCACGACATCGGGAAACCGGAGACCTTCTCGTTTGATGAGAAGGGCATCGGCCACTTTTACGGCCACGGAAAGGCGGGGGCCCGTATGGCGGAGGAAGTCGTCGCGCGGCTGCGGCTCTCCGGCCGTCAGCAGCAGGTCATCCTTCCCGTCGTGGAGTTCCACGACATTCCGCTGGAACCCGACCGGACCCTTCTGCGAAGGCGGCTCCACAAGTTCGGCAAGTCGACTCTGAAAGATCTCATTCGGGCAAAGCGCGCCGACTGTCTGGCCCAGAACCCGGAAAAAGCCGTGCCGGAACTTGACAGACTGAGTACAATAGAACAGATACTGGAACAGCTCCTTTTGGAAAAACCCGCCTTCCGGGTCACAGACCTCGAAGTGAACGGGGAAGACCTTCTGGCCCTCGGCATGGAACCCGGGCCGCAGCTGGGAGCGTTCCTCGAAACGCTTTTGGAAAAGGTCATGGCGGAAGAACTGCCGAACGACCGTTTCCGGCTCTTAGAATATTCCGCAGGAAGGATCCAGGACCCATGACGAATGACAAGATCGAACGCATCAATGAACTCTACCGCAAGTCTCAGACCGAAGAAGGCCTGACGGACGAGGAGCGGAAAGAGCAGCAGCAACTGCGGGCGGAGTACATCCATTCCGTGAAGCGGAACCTCTCCCTGCAGCTGGAGAACACGGTCATCATGGACGAGAAGGGCAACAAGAAAAAGGTTTCGAAGAAGGGAAAGAAACGTGTCACACACTGAACGCATCCCGCTGGTGGCCGTCGTCGGCCCCACCGCCTCCGGGAAGACCGGACTGGCAGTGGCGCTGGCCAAAGCTTTTGATGGAGAAGTCCTCTCCTTCGACTCCATGCAGCTGTACCGGGGCATGGATGTGGCCACGGCAAAGCCGACCCCGGAGGAGATGGAAGGCATCCCGCACCATCTCATCAGCGCGGTAGACCCCGCGGACACCTACAGCGTGGCCCGGTTCCAGGAGGACGCGTCCCGCATCATCGCCGACATCACGGCCCGCGGGAAACATGTCATCATGGTGGGCGGCACCGGTCTCTATCTCGACTCCTTCGTCCAGAACCTGCAGTTCCTCGACACAGGAGATACTTCAAAAGTGCGGGAGCGGCTGAAGCGGGAACTGGAAGACGCCGGCCCGGAGGCCATGTACGCCCGTCTGAAAGCGCTCGACCCCGACTACGCGGAGAGCATCCACCCGAACAACATGGGGCGCGTGCTGCGCGCGCTTGAGATCTATGAGACGACAGGACAGACGATGAGTCAACAGATCGCCCAGTCCCGCAGAGAACCGGGGAACTATGACGTCTGTTACATCGGGCTCACGGCACGGGACCGCGATATCCTGTATGAACGCATCAACACCCGGGTGGACCGGATGCTGGAAAACGGTCTTCTGGAAGAAGCGGAACGCTGGCTGCGGGACACCCCCGGCGCCACCGCCTCCCAGGCCATCGGCATCAAGGAGATGCTGCCCTATCTGAGAGGGGAAGCAGACCTTCCGTCCTGCGTCGAAACGCTGAAAACCGCCACCCGCCATTACGCAAAACGACAGCTCACCTGGTTCCGCCGGAACCCCGAGGTCCACTGGCTCTATCTCGATGAGGCCGACGGCCCGGAGGCGCTGGCAGAACAGGCGATCCAGATCATAGAAGAGGAGGGCATCTTTTGAACGAAGCGACAAAACGCCAGCTGTGGCGTATCCTGCTGCTGGGTCTTTCCGTCCTGGCACTGGTCTATATCGTTTATCAGGTCTATCTCGCGACCCATCAGTCGGTCCGGACGGAAGTGGCCCGTCAGGCGACGGTGAACGACACCGTCAGCGCGGAGACCTTCGTTGTCCGCAACGAAAAATATCTGGAGACCTCCTCGGACGGCATCATCATCCCCATGGTCTCTTCCGGCTCCCGCGTGGCTGCCGGGGAAGGGGTCGTCGCGGTCTTTGACAGCGAAGAGTCCGCCTCGAACTTTGCGGAGCTTGCAAGAGTCCAGGAGAACCTGGACCGCTACAACCGTCTCAACAAGCGGAAGAACAGTTATGCGGTCAATCTCAGCGCCATGAGTAAGCAGATCTCGAACAGTGTCATCGACCTTGCCGCCACCGTCGACTCCGGCAATCTGGCCGACATACAGGAGCAGGTCTATGACATCCGCGACCAGCTGCTGACCCGCCAGATCGCCACCGGCGACAACGTCAGCCTGGAGACGAAAGTGACCGAACTGGAGAGCCGTTTCAAGGCGCTCTCCAACCGCAATCAGGGCTATGAGACCCTGGTCTCGGAGAACTCCGGCTTCTATATCGATAGCGCGGACGGCTACGAACGCTCCGTCAGCTACAAAAACGTGAAGAAGCTGAAACCGGACGATGTCAAAAAACTCATGAAGGCCGACCCGGAAGAGATTTCTGACAAGGTCATCGGCAGAGTCTCCTCTGATTTCGACTGGTATCTGCTCTGCACGCTGGCTTCGGACAAGGCGAAGACGCTGAAGACCGGAGAGACCGTCACCGTCGAACTGCCCTATTCTGCGGTCAGCTCCGTAGAGGCGAAAGTCCTCTCCAAGAGCAAGCCTTCCAAGGACAAGGAGGTCGCGGTCGTCTTCAAGTGCAATCGCATGAACTCGTACATCGCCTCCCTGCGCAAGGAACAGGCGGAGATCCTTCTGAAGACCTATACCGGTCTCAAGGTGCCGGCAGATGCCGTGACCACCGACCGGGACGGGAACGAAGGCGTCTATGTCCTAGAGGGAAAAATGGTCAAGTTCCGGCAACTCCGCACGGTCTACGCGGAAGAGGACTACCTCATTTCCAGCGAGACGGCCCGGGAGGGCGAAAAGGGAGATTATCTGAAGCTGTACGACCAAATCATTCTGGACGGAAAGGATCATCACGATGGAGAAGTCCTTGACTGAGTACCGCGAAGAGCGGTGCCGTGACATCGAAGACAATATCAGAGAAATCAGAGACAACATCGCCGAAGCTGCTATCCGCAGCGGCCGCAGCCCGGAAGATGTGCACCTCATGGCGGTCACCAAGACGGTGGAACCGTACTTCATCAACCATGCCATCCACTGCGGCATCGACCTCATCGGTGAGAACCGGGTCCAGGAGTTCCTCGGCAAGAAACCCGAGCTGGACCTCGACGGCGTCGACTGTCACCTCATCGGTCATCTGCAGACCAACAAGGTCCGGCAGATCGTCGGAGAAGTCTCCACCATCCAGTCGGTCGACAGCGTGAAGGTGGCAAAAGAGATCTCCAAACAGTCGGTGAAGAACGACCTGGTCACGAAGATCCTGCTGGAGGTCAATGTCGGGGAAGAGGAATCCAAAAGCGGCATGGACTATGATGCGGTGCCCGATCTGCTGGCGGAAATCGTCGAACTTCCCGGCCTTTCCGTGGAGGGTTTCATGGCCATTCCGCCCATCTGCGACGACGTCACACTGAGGGGCTATTTTTCTCAAATGCATCAACTCTATGTTGACATGAAGAGTAAAAATATAGATAATAGTAATATCAATATTCTGTCAATGGGCATGTCTGCCGATTACGTCCAGGCCATCCTGGAGGGTTCGACGCTGGTGCGAGTGGGCTCCAGCTTGTTTGGTGCCCGCATTTATTGAGAATCCGGAGGAAGAAACGAAATGGCTAATTTCATCGACAATATCAAAAGAATCACAGGCTTTGAGCCGGAAGACGAGGACTTCGAATACGATATCGACCTCGACGAAGAGTACGAAGACGAGGAAGAGGAGGACTTTGCTCCTGTCAGACAGCAGCCCGCTGCCCCCGCTTCGGAACCGAAAGGCCAGGCCAAAAGAGGAAATGTGGTCAACATGCCTTCCAAAACTACCCTTCAGGTCGTTCTGGCAAAGCCGGAGCGTTTTGACGACGCCAGCGCCATTGCCGACCACCTGAATGAGAAGCGCACTGTCGTTCTCAATCTGGAAGCTGCCAACCGCGACGTATCCCGTCGTCTCATCGACTTCCTGTCCGGTGTCGCCTATGCCAATGCCGGCGCCCTCAAGAGAGTCGCGAACAGCACCTTTATCATTACTCCGTACAACGTCAGCGTGACCGGAGATCTGCTGGATGAACTGGAGAACAGCGGCATGTTCTTCACCGGCCAGCAATAATCAGTTCAGTATTCGCATGGGCACACCATTTGAGGGGTGCCCATCATTTTACGGAAGGTGAATGTCTATGCTTACTCCCAAAGATCTTCGCAACCACGAGTTCCAGGCCTCCGGCCGCAGCGGCTATCTTGCCGCCGATGTGGACGAATATCTCGACGAAGTCTACGCGTCCTACGACCAGATGTTCCGTGAGAACGCGGAGATCGTACGGAAGTTGCAGGTCCTGGCGGACCGCCTTGCGCAGTATAAGGACGACGAGGAGAATATCCGCAACGCCCTGGTGGAAGCGCAGCGCATGAAGAACTCCATCATCGTGGAGGCACAGCAGAAGGCCCAGGGCCAGCTGTCCGAGACGGAGGAGAAGATCCGCGCCGCCAGAGAGTCCGTTGACGCCCAGTCCGGAGAGATCCTGGACAAGGCAAGAGTCGAAGCCGAAGAGATCCTGAAAGATGCCCGTGCGGAAGCGCAGGAGATCATTGACCGGGCCAACCACAAGGCCACCGACCTCCTCGATACGGCCAACGCCATCTATGAGGAGAAAGTCGGTTCCGTCGCCGAAGAGGCGGCCAAGGAAGAGGCCTATCTCGACAAGATCAAGACCGAGTCCGTCCGCATCCGCAAGCAGCTGTCCGACACCTATCAGATGCAGATGGAACTGCTGTCCTTCGCGCCCGACTTCTCCAACGAAGTCAAAGAGTCGGTGGAAGAGCCGGAAGCGGAAGCTGAGGAAGAGACCTTTGCCTCCGGCGAGGAAGTCCTCGGCGAGCGCAACTACAAGGAGACGAAGGAGCGGCTGGAAGAGCAGCAGGATCTGCCTGCGGCGCCGGTCGTCCCGACAGTCGAAGAAATGCCGGAAGAGCTTCCCGCGGAAGAACCGGAACCGGAGCCTGTGGAAGAGCCGGAGCCGGAGCCCGTCGAAGAGCCGGAACCTGAGTCGGAGCCGGAACAGGAGTCCCTGTTCGACCTCGACGATGTCGAAGTCGATGACGATGACGACGATGACGGTTTTGGCGATATCGACAAGTATCTTGCCGGCAGCACCGTAGAGGATGTCAATGACGGAAACAAATATTTCAAATAAAAAACAATGGCCCATGCTCCTTGCCTGGTCCGCGGTCATCGCGGGACTGGTCGGGTTCGACCAGTGGAGCAAGGCATGGGTCCTCTCAAAACTGCCGGCGGGGGAGGCGGTCACTGTCCTCCCAAACCTCCTGCAGTTTCGTTTTGTCCGAAACACCGGCGCCGCCTTCAGTCTTTTGAGCGGCAGGACCCAGCTCCTGACCGCTGTCACGGCCATCATTCTGATCATCGCCGTGCTCCTGCTCTTTCTGGGCAGGGTCCGGGACAGAGCCGACCAGGTGGCGGTCCTCCTGCTGGTGGCCGGTGGCCTGGGCAATCTCATCGACCGGGTGGTACGCCACTTCGTAGTCGATTTCATTGAAGTGCTATTCACCAATTTTGCGGTATTCAACTTTGCGGACATCTGTGTGACGACAGGCGCCGTGCTGCTCATCCTTTCGACCGTCTGGTCGTTTGGAAAGGAGCTTCGAAACCCACAGGACCAGGAGTAATGCCATGACAGAACAGACGGTACGTCTCACGGTCTCTCCCGAACAGGAGGGGCTCCGTGTCGACGTCCTGGTCTCTGACGCGGTAGAGGAACTGACCCGTTCCGGTGTCCAGAAACTCCTCTCGGAGGAGCACGTCTCCATCGACGGGAAACCGGTGGGGAAGTCCCGCAAAGTCAAAGCCGGGGAAGTCGTGGAAGTGGACATCCCGGCGCCGCAGGCCATTGTGGCAGAGGCCCAGGACATCCCCCTCACCATCGTCTATGAGGATGCCGATCTGCTGGTGGTGGACAAGCCGAAAGGCATGGTGGTCCACCCGGCTCCGGGCAACCCGGACGGCACGCTGGTCAACGCCCTGCTCTGGCACTGCGGCGACAGCCTCTCCGGCATCAACGGAGAACTGCGGCCCGGCATCGTCCACCGCATCGACAAGGACACCAGCGGCCTGCTGGTGGTCGCGAAAAACGACATGGCACATGCCGCGCTCCAGAAGCAGATCCAGGATCACAGTTTCACCCGGGAGTACCGGGCGGTCGTCCATGGGAACTTCCGGGAGGACAGCGGCACCATCGATGCGCCCATCGGGCGCAACCCGAAGGATCGCAAGAAGATGGCGGTCACCACACAGCATTCCCGGAACGCGGTCACCCACTGGGAGGTGCTGGAGCGGTTCCGCGATTACACGTACATCAAGTGCCGGCTCGAGACCGGACGGACCCATCAGATCCGGGTCCATATGGCCTATCAGGGCCACCCTGTCGCCGGCGACCCGGTCTACGGACCGGCCAACACACCGAAGAGCCTGCAGGGCCAGTGCCTGCACGCCGGGCTCATCGGGTTCAACCATCCGCGCACCGGGGAGTACCTGGAATTCTCGTCGGAGCTGCCGGAGTCATTCACGAAGTTTTTGCGGGGGCTGGAAAGCACCCGCCGAGAATAAAAGCTGGAGGGACTAATTGTGGACAAAAAACTGAAGCGAGAACTGGAAATGCAGGCCGTTCGCATTCGCATGGATGTCATTACTGGCACGTTCCACGCGAAGTCCGGACACCCGGGCGGTTCGCTTTCCGTCTCGGACATCATGGCGTACCTGTATTTTTACAAAATGAATGTGGACCCCGAAAACCCGGACTGGGAGAAGCGGGACCGTTTTGTCCTGTCGAAGGGCCATACCGCCCCGGCGCTCTACGGTGCCCTGGCGCAGAAAGGCTTTTTCCCGGAGTCTGAGATCGAGCGTCTGCGCAAACCCGACTCCTTCCTGCAGGGCCACCCGAGTCTTCGCATGACTCCCGGTGTCGACATGAGCACCGGTTCCCTCGGCCAGGGCATCTCTGTCGCGGTGGGCATGGCCCTCGGCGCGAAACTGGCCGGCGACGACTACAAGGTCTACACGGTCCTCGGAGACGGGGAAGTCCAGGAAGGTCAGGTCTGGGAGGCGGCCATGTTTGCCGCCGCCAAGAAACTCGACAACCTCATTGCCGTGGTCGACAACAACAACCTGCAGATCGACGGCACCCTCGAGGAAGTCAACTCACCCTATCCCATCGACGAGAAGTTCGCAGCGTTCGGCTGGAACGTCGTCAACTGCGACGGCAACGACCTCGATGAGATCGATGCCGCGTTCACCGCTGCGGAGCAGCACAACGGAAAGCCCTCCGTGATCATCGCGAAGACCATCAAGGGCAAAGGCGTTTCCTTCATGGAAGACCAGGTGGGATGGCACGGCAAAGCACCCAAACAGGAAGAATACGATCAGGCAATGAAAGAATTGCAGGACCGCCTGTCCGAACTCGAGACGGCGGCCGCAGAATAAGGAGGGGAGAGACATGGCAGATATCATTACGAAAGCCACCCGCATCGGGTATGCAGAAGGTCTCCTCTATCTGGGAGAAACCGACGAAAAAGTCATCGTCATGGACGCCGACCTCGCCGGCGCCACCCAGACCGCGAAGTTCAAGGCACAGTACCCCGACCGGTTCTTCAACAGCGGCATCGCGGAGCAGAACATGATCGGCGTCGCCTCCGGACTGAGCCTCACCGGCTATACCGTGTTCGCGAGCTCCTTTGCGATGTTCGCCACCGGCAGAGCGTTTGAACAGATCCGCAACTCGGTGGGCTATCCCCACCTCAACGTCAAGATCGGCGCCACCCATGCCGGCATCTCCGTCGGAGAGGACGGCGCGTCCCATCAGTGCAACGAGGACATCGCCCTCATGCGCTCCATCCCCGGCATGACCATCATCAATCCCGCGGACGCTGTGGAGGCGAAGGCCGCCACCATTGCCGCAGCCAAGTATGAAGGCCCGGTCTATCTCCGGTTCGGCCGCCTCGCCGTCCCGGTCATCTTCGGCGATGACTACGAGTTCGAGTGGGGCAAAGGCCAGGTCCTGGTCGAAGGAGACGACGTCGCCATCTTCGCCACCGGCCTCATGGTCAACGAAGCCCTCATGGCGGCAGAACAGCTGAAGAACGAAGGCATCTCCGCCCGCGTCATCAACATCCACACCATCAAGCCCCTCGATGAGGAGCTGGTCGTCAAGGCGGCCAGAGAGTGCGGCTGTGTCGTCACCGCGGAAGAGCACAATATCATCGGCGGCCTCGGCAGCGCGGTCTGCGAGACCCTCTCCGAGAACTGCCCGACCCCGGTGGTCCGCGTCGGCGTGAACGACGAGTTCGGACGCTCCGGCCCGGCCGTGGAACTGCTCCATCTGTTCGGCCTCGATGCCGCCCACATCGTCGAGTCCGCCAGGAAGGCCATCTCCCTGAAATAAACCGTTCAGAAACCCCAAAAGCCCCGTACGAGAGTACGGGGCTTTTTCTGTTAAGAATCTACAGACACTAGTGTAACAAAAGTTACATTTGATTGCTTTTTTGCGGGCGAGATGCTTTCTATAATGAAATCGGGTAATTGTGTATTCTTCGACGGCAGGATGCCGCCGAACTGTTTTGGAGGTGAGCACAGGATGCATGATTTGAAGCACATACTCTATTTCGAGACTCTGTTGGATGAGCCCGCCAACGAGCTGGTCAAACAGGCAGTGGAAGACGGCGATACAGCGCTCGGATACAACTGCTACTACATTCCGGAGACCCTGCTGAATCTGCCGGGAAGCTTCTCCTCGAGGCTGCGTGCCCCGCACTGTGAAGCGACTCCCATCGGTGACTATTATCTCACCAATCGAAACTGTCCTTATACCCGCGCGATCCTCGAACGCGCCATCGAGGGTAGTTACAACTATCTCTCCGCGCTGTTCGGCGCGGAGGCCTGTTCCGCGATGGAGCGGATGGAAGAACACTTTGAGACGATCAAACCGGTCAAGCACGACCCCTTCGTCACATCCATCATCGACGCTCCGCTGAAGTCGGATCAGGCGGCCCTCAACTATTACAAAAAAGAACTGCAGGACAAGGTCCTCGCGAACCTGAAGGTGCTGGGGATCGACACGTCGGATGACGCCCTGCGGGCGGCGATCGACGACCACAACGAAGTCAGCCGCATCATCACGGAGATCGGGGACTTCCGCAAGCTGGACAACCCGACGGTCACCGGCTATGAGTTCCATCTCATCCAGCTGGTCAGTGAGGTCTGTCCGCACCGTCTCATCCTGCCCTATCTCCGGGAGACCCTGGAGGAGATCCAGAACCGCGAACCCGACCCTTCGCCGGCATTCCGCGCCCGTGTCATCGTGTGCGGCTCCGAGATCGACGACCCGGAGTTCACCAAGCTTCTGGAATTCTGCGGCGCCCGCGTCGTGGGAGACCGGTACTGTTTCGGCTCCAAACCAAGCAGAGAGCAGATCGAGATCCTGGACGGAGAATCGCCCTTCGACGCGATCTGCCGCCACTATCTGGAGACCAATCTCTGTCCCCGGTTCATGGCCGAGGAGAAAATCGATCAGCGCACAGACGTGCTGGAGGCCATGGTCGAAGAATACAAGGCCGACGGCATCGTCGTGGAGAGCATGAAATTCTGTGAGTTCTGGAGCTATGAAAAGGTTCTGGCCTCCCATATCCTGTCGAATGAACGGGGCATCCCGACCTGTCAGATCGAAAAAGACTACACCCTGACAGGCGCCGGACAGCTGCGGACCCGGTTCCAGGCCTTCGTCGAAGGACTGGAAATCAAAAAGATCGAAACGGCCGGAGCAAAAGGGAAGGGGGCGTCCTCATGAAAAAAGAACTCATCGCTTTTATCGATCAGAAACTGCAAAAGTATGACCCCGTCTGGATGGCGGAAAACGGCGTCGGCGGACAGCGTTCCCGCTACCGTGACGACGGGACCGGCATTGCCCGGTATCGCGAATGGCGCGGCGTGGAAGACACGTTCCAGGACTACAAGGCCTGGCTGAAGAACGTCGGCTATATGGGTGCCATGGTGGCGAAAGACCCCGTAAAAATCATGAAAGGCATCTGGGAATACCGCTGGATGGGTTCCTTCCTCGGCTCCTTCGCCTTTGTCGACCGCATCTTCGAAGGCTACCGGGGCAGAGAGCTGGATATCGCCAACATCCACGGCAACGCCATCGTCCGCATCCTCACCCTGCGCATCGGCCTCATCCTGCACAACGACAAGCGCCTCGGCGGCGGTGAGATGACCGACAAAATGATCGGTCTCGACGAGACCATCCCACCGCTCTTTACCGCGGGGTTCCCGACCCTCAACGCGGAGCCCATGCAGACCATGCCGGAGTTCGTGGTCTGTGACGTCGACCAGCATCTGGATCCGTATTACATCGACGTCGCTGAGTCCTACGGCCTTGCGCCGGACGTCTGCTCCCGCTGCTCGGCGGAGACCGGTGTTGCCATCGACGACGCCTTCCCGGTGTTCGGCAAACTGGTGCTCTCGACCAACCAGCCCTGCAACGCGTCGGAAGCTACATCCATGTTCCAGCGTCGCCGCTTCAACAGCAAGGGCATCGAGGACTATCCCTTCGTTTTTGCCATGCAGCACAACACGAAGAACGGCAACGACTATTCGAAGGAAGAGCTGCGCCAGGCCATCAAGAAAATCGAAGATGTCTACGGCGTGAAATACGACTGGGACGCCCTGTTCAAGGCGGCCAAAAACATGAACCATCAGAACCAGATCGAGCTGGAGAAATGGGAACTGTTCGCCACCCCGTACTCGCCGCTTTCCGGCATCAGTGAATCGCTCTACAAACTGGTGGAATGGGCGCTGGTCAACGGCCACGACGCCTACTTCAACGAGGTCGATGACAAGGTCATCGAGATCCTGCGCCAGTCCGTCCGGGACCAGTACCTGCCTTACAAGGGCAAGACCCGGCACAGAGCGTTCCTCTGGGGCCCCTCGGCGATGTACTACACCGATTTCCCGACCTGGACCCAGAACTGCTGGGGCATCAACATCGTCCTCAACATGGACTCGACCATGGGTCACAACATGATCGATACAGAGGACCCGGAGAAGGCCCTGGAAGACCTCGCCAAGTTCTCGGAAAAGGGCGTTATGCGTCACCACGCCGTCGGCGGCTGGGACAACGTCAACGCCGTCTGGGAATGGGCGGCCAAGCTCAACTGCGACATGGTCATCTGTAACGACAACGTGGCCTGCAAGGGCATGAACGGCGTCCACGCGCTGCTGGAAGAGCAGGCGGCCGCCTTCGGCTTCCACTTCATGTTCCTGCCCCACGACCTGGAAGACTGCCGGACCATTCCGCGCAAAGAGATCCGCAAAGCGGTCAACGACTACATGTCCATCGTCATGGGGGAGGAACCCCTCGACGCGACCCTCGTGGACTTCGACGACGCGGAAGCCTGGTAAGAGAGGAGACGAACGATGAAAAAACTGTTTTCAATGATCATCAAACTGATCAGGACCGCGGTCATCGCCGGTGTGGTGGGGTTCGTGCTCACCTTTACCATCTACATGACCAACGCGGAAAACAAACTCATTTACTTCGTGGTACGTCCCTTCCTGACCAAGCATTACGACAAGCAGGCCCGGGACAGACGCATCTGAAGAAAAGAAAAAAGACTCGGCATTTGCCGAGTCTTTTTTTATGGTCGGAGTGTCGGGATTTGAACCCGAGGCCTCTTGCTCCCGAAGCAAGCGCGATACCAAACTTCGCCACACCCCGTAGTGCAACGGTCATAATTATACGGGAAATGTGGCGTAAAATCAAGGTCTTTTTTACGACTTCTTCTTGAGTGACTTGCCGTTCAGCAGGATGGAACCGATGACGCAGATGCCGAGCAGGTACGGGTAGTAGAGGTAGGGCATCATGGAGACGCTGGAGATGCCCGCAAGGCCCGCTGCCACCAGCAGCTGGGCGCCGTACGGGATGATGCCCTGGAACACGCAGGAGACCGTATCGAGGATGGAAGCGGTCTTCTTTGGCTCGATGCCGTACTCCTCGGAGATCTCTTTGGCGATGGGCCCCGCAAGGACGATGGTGACGGTGTTGTTGGCCGTGGCGATGTCGAGCAGACCGGTGAGGCCGGCGATGCCGAACATGCCGCCCTTCTGACCCTTCGCCGTCTTCTGGATGAAGGAGAGGATGGCCTCAAAGCCTCCGTTCGCCTTCATGAGCGCGCCGATGGATGCCACCAGCAGGGTGACGATGATGGTCTCGAACATGCCGGAGAGACCGTCTCCCATGGCGGTGAGGGCGGTGGTGAAGGTCAGGGAATGGGTGAACAGGCCGACCAGGAAGAACAGGACCGTGCCGCCGCCGAGGACGAAGAACACGTTCATGCCGCAGAGGGCGGCGATGAGCACGATGAAGTACGGGATGGCCTGGAAGATGTTGTAGTCGAAGTGACCGAGGTCGGTGGGCCGGTTGCCCAGAAGATAGATGATGAACAGGGTGGTCAGCGCCGCCGGCAGGGCGATGCGGAAGTTCGTTTTGAACTTGTCCCTCATATCGACGCCCTGGGTCTTGGTGGCCGCAATGGTGGTGTCGGAGATGAAGGAGAGGTTGTCGCCGAACATGGCGCCGCCGAGGACGATGCCGGCGCAGTAGGGGATGCTGAGCCCCGCGCTCTCCGCGAGGGAGACCGCCACCGGGACGAGGACCGTCACGGTGCCGACGCTCGTACCCATGGACATGGAGATGAGGCTCGCGATGACGAACATGCCGGGGACGGCCAGGCTGCCGGGCAGGAGTTCGAGCAGGAAGTTGGCGGTGCTGGCCGCGCCGCCCGCCGCCTTCGCGATGCCGCCGAACATGCCGGCGAACAGGAAGATGAAGATCATGATGGTGATGTTGTCATCGCCGATGCCCTTCGCGCAGAGGTGGATCTTCTGGTCGAAGTTCCGCTTGCGGTCCTGGGCCATGGCGGTGATCCAGGCCACGGTGAAGGCCAGGACGACCGACATGATATAGAAGCCCATCTGCCCCTCGATGGGGTGGATGTACTCGAAGAAAATGCCGATGCCGAGATAGAGAACGAGGAAGACGAGGATGGGCAGCAGTGCCTTGCCGTTCGCCTTCGGTTTTTCGGTGGGAAGATGATCCATAAAAATACCCTCCAGAATCAAGGAATGAACACTTAAACTATAGCACAAATCGCCCAAAGGCGATAGTTAATTAATACACAAAGTTTTTCATTGCATAAGCTGTGTGTAAAGGTATACAATACTTTCCGGATTGTTCGAACACTGAATATTTATGGAGGCGCATCATCAATGAACGACTACAAGAACAACTACCCGAGTATCCTCATCCACGGCTTTGCCGGCTGGGGAGAGGACGACGGCATGGACAAGTACTTCAGCTACTGGGGCATGTTCGGCTCCCGTCGTCTTCTGCCGCACCTTCGCGGAGAAGGCTATGAAGTCTATGTCCCGTCTCTGGGCCCCTTCTGCAGTGCCTGGGACCGTGCCTGCGAACTCTATGCCTATATCTTCGGCGGCACCGTAGACTATGGCAAAGTCCACAGCGAGAAGTACAAACACAAGCGCTTCGGCCGCCGCTATCCCGGCGTGCTGAAAGACCTCGGCAAGACGGAGGCGCACAAGAAGATCAACCTCTACGGCCACTCCTTCGGCGGCCCCACCGTCAAGGCCTTTGTGGACCTCATGAACAACGGCTGGCAGGAAGAAGTGGACGGCACACCGGAGCAGGATCTGTCCCCGCTCTTCAAGGGCGGCATGTCCCACCTCATCCACACGGCGGTCACGCTGTCCGGTGTCAACAACGGCACCATCCTCGACCAGTGCTTCAATGACAAGTCCATGTACTATGTCGAGAAGGCGGTCCTCTACGCCACCTCCAAGCTCGGCTACAGCCAGTACAACTGGTTCTTCGACCTCGGTCAGCAGCAGTTCGACCTCGGCCGCTATCCGGAGGAGAACAAAGACGGCAACGTCCATCCGCAGAGCCGGGAAGACTTCGAGAAGGGCGTCAAGCGCTATGCCAGCTCCAAGCTGGACCGCTCCAACTGGGAGATGGACATCATCTGGTGCAAGTGGATGAACGACCACCAGGGCGTCGCGAAGGACATCTACTACTTCGCCGAGCGCGCCAACAACGGCCATCCGGTGAAGGACGGTACTTACCGGTCCAACACCATGAACCCCATCACGCACTTCACCGGCAACATCATCGGCAAGAAGCAGCCGGTCCGGGAGACCGGTTATGA
>JAEIGA010009303.1_pt1 | contig 14864 bp, 13 predicted proteins | sample 9270691 | NCBI WGS metagenome assembly JAEIGA01 (sample SAMN17057246, study PRJNA624740) | gut metagenome | biome: biome; isolation source: fecal sample | host: Bos grunniens | place: China: Xizang | collected 2019
ATATAAGAAAGTTTGCAACGCAAACTATACAGGTGGTCAAGGGACGTTTCACTTAACCCCTTGACTCACCTTTGTTTAGGTTCTTCAAATATTGTAAAACCCAAATACAGAAACCAACTTCGACGCTATTTTAGGAGAAGTTAGTTTCTTAATCTCCCATTATATAAAAGAAGTTCGATAAAAATTACACAGAACCTCTAAATTTACTATCTTGAATTTACTAATAATTTACATCTTCGGCAATAGGGAAAAAGATTTTTTTTATCAATTTAGCCATACCAAATCCTAGTACGGATGTTTCCTCTCAATTAATGATTTCCCATAATTTATATTTTCGCATAAATACTTAAATAATTAAAAAAAAACAATTGACAAAATAATATTATATTGCGTATATTATGAGTATAAAAATAATATTACAAAATTAGTAACACTATTTTTGATATAAGGTGTTATAATTTATGTAAACCAAATGGGATAAGGATTGTAAGGGCAGCACAGCTGTTCAAAAACAAAGTTTTTGAATGAAGCGAAGCGGAACCCTGAAAAGCCTGGTTTTTGCCGAAGGCAAAAAATCCCCCAAATCTTTCAAAAGAGGAAATCAATTATGGTTTTTAACACGGGCACTGCCCTTTTGGATGCTGTAGTACTTTCTGTTGTGGCGCAAGAAACAGAGGGAACTTACGGTTACAAAATTACGCAGGATGTTCGAAAAATTATGGAAGTTTCTGAAAGCACTCTTTACCCAGTATTGCGCAGACTGCAAAAAGATAACTTTTTGGAAACTTATGATATGGAATTTGCTGGTCGCAACCGCCGATATTACAGGCTTTCTTCCAATGGAATGATTAAACTTGATGAATATCGGAAATCTTGGATTGAGTACAAGCAAACCATTGATGAAATTTTACTTGGTAAAAAACAAGAAACTTTGTAACATTAAGAACGAGGAAAAAATGAAAAGAGAGGAATATCTTAAAGAATTAAAAAATTGTATTCAGGCTTTGCCAATTGAAGAACAAAACGAAGCTTTGGATTATTATTTCAACTATTTCGAAGATGCCAACGATGATGAAAAAGTTATTTCTGAACTTGGCTCTCCTGAAGAATTGGCGGAAGAAATTAAAGCAAAATTTGCCTGTGTTCCAGCCACAAAAGAATCCCGGGAAAAGTCCTATGAAAACAAGGACTATTCAGAAAACAGAATCAAGGGTGATCCAACTGCATTGCGTTTTTCTTTTGACAAAAACTCTGTAAAAAACTTGGACTTTGCTTTGGGAATTGCTGAAATTGTGATGATTTCTGGTGATACTTTCAAAGTGGAAACAAGAAGTATCGACCCTAATATTTTTAGATGCGAACTTTCTGAAAGAGGCACTTTGATAATTCAAAACACCCATAAAATGCCAACTTTTAAGTTTTTGGGTCATGAAAATCCAAGTCATAAGCATCCCCGAATTTTGATTACAATTCCTGAAAATGCAGATTTAGAAATTGTACGAATCTCAGTGGGAGCAGGATCTATAACAGCAAAGGACACAGTATTTTCTTGCAAATCTGGAAAATTTGAAGTAACTGCTGGAAACCTCGTGATGAAAAAAGTAAAAGGTGGAAATATTGATTTCCGCTGTGGTATGGGAAACCTAAGTTTTAATGGCGTTACCACAGGTCAATGTAATGTTGATTGTGGAATGGGAAATATTGAACTAGAGATTTCTGGAAATCCTACTGAATACTCAGCCGATGCAAAGGTTGGCCTTGGAGAATTCAAATTTAACGATCATAAAAAAGGTGGAATTGGCGATATGTCCTGTAGTGACAAAAAAGTAAACCACTTTTCAGTTAATTGTGGATTTGGTAGCGTAAAAATTAACGTTCGTTAATTTTTTACCGCAGATGCTCAAGGACGTTTCACAAAACCCCTTGAGTCAATGTTATTTCGGTTCTTCAAATATTTTAGAACCGAAATAAAAAAAACTTCGGCTAAAAATGCCAGAAAGTTTTAATAAATAATATTTATGTTGTAAACTTTTACAAGAGGAGAAATTATATGTCTAAGAAAAAATTATACAAATCAAATAACAGAATTCTATGTGGAGTTTGTGCTGGAATTGCTGATTTTTTTGGAATTGATCCAACAATCGTAAGATTACTTTTAGTTGTTCTTGTAATCGCGGGATTCGGAACAGGAATTATTATTTATCTTGTTGGAGCAATAATTATGCCAGAACGTCGTTTGGATGATGAAAATCTACGTTCTGCTAACATAAATGATGAAAAACAAAAAAACACTGACTACGCAACCAGTGACGAAGACAGAGAATTTGATAGTCATTTTAAGAAATAAATAAAAAAAGGCTGTCTTGAGACAGCCCAACTTGAAAAAAGAGAGATTATTCTAACAATTCTGAATAATTTCTCTTTTATTTTTTCTTTAACAAAGCAGCAAAAGGATTGTATGTATCTGAATCATCATCTTGAGAATTTAGATATTCTTCTGCGCTTTTATCTTCTTCTTTTGAAGAAGCTTGCATCAAACTAATACGATGTGCTTCAACATCAATTTGTTTAATAATTACAGAAACTTTATCTCCTACTTTGAAGGTTTTTCTAAGATTTGTGTTTGCTTGAATATCTTCAATTTCAGAAATGTGCAAAAGACCATCAATACCAGCTTCGATTTCTATAAACAAACCAAAATCTGCAATTCTTGTAATTGGTGCATCAAGTTTATCTCCAGCTGAATATTTTTCTGCAATATCATCCCAAGGGTCTTTTTCTAAAGATTTAGTGCTTAAAGAAACTCGCTCAGTATTCCAATCAATTTTTATAATTTCAGCTTCGATTTCTTGTCCTTCATGTAAAACGGTTGATAAATCATCTATTCTTGCTCTAGAAACTTCTGAAATTGGTAATAAAGCTTGGAAGCCCATAACATCAACAAAAGCTCCGTATTTTTGAAGAGAAATAATAGTTCCATTAACTTTCATACCAACTTTTAAGGTTGATTTTAGCTCATCCATTTTTGCTTGATTTTCAGCTTCTAAAATTGCCCGATTCGAAACTAAAACATTTCTTCCACTTTCCTTATATTCTGAAATCTTAAAAGAAAGTACTTTTCCAATATAAAAACTTGGCTCTTCTTTTTGTTTAAATCCCATCTGTGAATATGGACAAAAAGCACGAACTTCACCAATTTTTACTTCAAATCCGCCCTTAATTTCTTTTTCAACCTTTCCTTCTACAGGAATTCCGCTTTTGAAAGCATTTTCCAACATAGATTTATCAGCCTTGTCGCCTGAAATTTTTGTTGTAAATCGCATTTCACCATTTATGTAGCCTAAAAAGAAAACCTTGATTTTATCATTTTCTGATATTGTGATTTTACCATCTTTATCTAAAAGTTCTGCAGAATCCAATACACCTTCTGATTTACTGTTCAAATCAAGAAAAACACTGTCTCCAGAAATTGCTACAACTGTGGTTTCAATTTCTTGACCAACTTCTAATTTATTCATTTCATAATTACTCATATAAATATTTTACCAAAGAATTCCAAAAATATAAAGTTTTAATTTCAAATTGATATTTGGTTTTTAAACAAAAAAAGCTGTCTACTCAAAGAATAGACAGCTAAATATTAGAAAACTTTAGAAAAGAGATTAACCCTTAACAGCACCTGCCAAAACACCTTTAATAATATGTTTTTGACAAGATAGATAGAATACAATAACAGGAAGCATTGCTAAAACAAGCATAGCCATCATTGAACCCCAATCAACAGCTCCATATCCTCCACGTAAATACTGGATTGCAATTGGAATTGTTTTATATTCTGTACCGATTGTTAGGTATGGTAACAAGTAGTCATTCCATACCCACATGATTTCTAGAATACCAATTGTAATAGCTTGACTCTTTAACATTGGAAGAATAACGTGACCAAAAATTTGTGGAGGTGTAGCACCATCAATCATAGCAGCTTCTTCCATAGCAAGTGGAATTGATTTGATAAATCCAGCAAACATAAATGTAGACATACCACAACCAAAACCAATATAAACAATAATAATACCAATTGGGTTATCCAAATGCAAAATATTTGCCATTTTACTCATTGTAAACATTACCATTTGGAATGGAACAATCATAGAAAAAACAAGAGAATAGTAAATAATACTATTAAATTTGTTTTTAATACGAGTAATATACCAAGCTAACATACTTGAAACTAGCAAAATACCAGCAACAGATCCAATAGTAATCCATAAAGAATAACCAAAGGCACTAAAAAAGTGAATTTTATCTATACCAGTAAAATAGTTTTTTAATCCAACAAATGAAGATCCTTGTCCTTCAAACACAGGAAGCTTAAAAGGTGCATTTGAAATGAACAAACTTCCCTTGAAAGAGTTCATAAAAACAATTGCAATTGGGAATAAAACAAACAAAGATACAAGAATCAAAAACACAGTAATAATAATTTTAGAAGTAGTTCCAGTTTTCATTAGTTTTCAATCTCCTTGCTACGTGTAAGTCTTAATTGAAGAAGTGCAATAACTGCAACCATAATAGTAAACATTACAGCTTTTGCTTGACCAACACCTTCATATCCAACACGACCATAGAAAGTGTTATAAATATTCAAAGCAAGCATTTCTGTTTGTTTACCAGGAGCACCAGCTGTTAAAGCTAAGTTTTGGTCAAATAGTTTGAAACCATTTGTTAAAGTCATAAACAAACAAATTGTAATTGAAGGCATAACTGCAGGAATCTTAATTTTGAACAATGTTCTCCAATATCCAGCACCATCAATACTAGCAGCTTCAAGCATATCTGTAGGAATATTTTGAATAGCTGCAATATATATAACCATCATATATCCGACGTTTTGCCAATTCATCAAAACAACCAAGCCCCAAAATCCATATTTAGGATCAGAAACTATAGTTTGACCATAATTCAACAAAACACCATTGATAATAACCTGCCAAATCCAACCAAGAACAATTCCACCAATTAAGTTAGGCATAAAGAAAATTGTTCTAAAAATATTAGTTCCTTTAAGTCCTTTTGTTAATAAAAGAGCTAAAGAAAAAGACAATATATTAATAGAAATAACTGTTACAACTGTAAATCTTACTGTGAACCACAATGCATTAGTATAATTTTTATCTACTGTAAATGCGTCTATATAGTTTTGAAAACCAACCCAACTAACGTCAGCCAAGTTTCTAAATTCACAAAATGAAAGGTAAATACCCATAAACATAGGAATCAGAAACGCTAACATAAAACATACAACACCAGGTAATGCGAATAAGGCAAAATATTTTTTTAATGTCTTTTCCATAATCTCCTCGCAATAATTATTAGATAACCTAGTTACAGCACCAAACTTTTGTTATACAAAAACCAGCACAAATATCTAGAAAAAACAAAAATAAATCTTAGATTGCTCAATAATCTATTTTTGTTCTCTTATAATATTATCACCATTTTTAAAATTGACCATATCTTTTTTTATATTTTTTTGTTAAATATTACTAAACCGTTTTATCTTTTTTTTCTAAAAAAAACCCGTCTTTACACAAGACGGGTTTTATCACGTACTATTTATTAACGCGATTTAATTATTTTGAAAGAGCTTTTTCAGCTGCCCATGCGTCAACTGCTGTAGCTTTAACTGCTGACCAGTCAATTTTTCCTTCAAAGTATTGTAGCATTGCATCACCGAATTGGTTTTTCCATTCTTCTGATGGGATTGCGTTGAATACCCAAATTACAGATGTAATACCAGGTTTGTTCATCCATTTTGAAACTTCTTTTGAAAGTGGATCTGATGGAAGATCTGCATCACTGAATGTGTTGAATGGAGTGATGAAGTTAAGTTTTGTTGAAACGAATTTCTTTCCTTCTGCTGAAGAGAATAACCATGTTAGGAATACGTCTGCACCTTTTTGTGCTTCAGCTGAAGCATTTTTGTTGATACATAGGTAGTTTTCTGTTCCAACACATAGACCGAAGTTTTCTTCACCTTTGATACCTGTATAGATAGGTAGGAATTTGATATCTTCAGCTGCAACTGTGTTTCCGTCTACACCAAGAACTTGACCTGCTGCCCAGTTACCGTTTTGAACCATTGCACATTGACCAAGAGCAAATTCTGCCATTGATTCGTCAACTGTTTTAGCACCTAAAAGTGTTTTAGGAGTTAGAGAGTTGTTTGTGTAAAGATCCATGATATTTTTCATGTTTTCGCTGTATGCGAAAGCGATTGTATCTTGTTCTAGACCTGTTGCAAGTGGGTTAGCAATAGGATCTTTGTCTAAGAATTCTTTGTATAGAGGTACGTTAACTGTGTGTGTTTGGTATCTCCATTGGTTACCTGCTGCCATTGATGTTGAAGCAAATACACCTTTGATTCCTAGAGCATCTTTATTTTTTTGCATATCTTCTACAACTGCTTTTAATGTAGCGAAGTTTTTGATTTCGTCCATTGATTTTACAGATGTTGCTTTGTTAGCAAGAGCAAAATATTTGTTCATAATTGCGTTGTTATAGATAATACCATAACCTTCTACTGCGTAAGGAATAGCAGCAACTTTTCCGTCTACTTTAAGAGCCATTGATTTATCACCAAGGATTTTGTAGAAGTTTGTTGAAGAAAGATCAGCAACTACATTTTTTTGGTTGTTTAGACCAACAGGACCATTAACTTGGAAAAGAACAGGTGGGTTTGATTTTGCAACTTCACTGTTAAATGTTTGTTCGTATGTTCCTGAAGCAGCTGTAACTACTTTTAGTTTGTATCCAGGATTAGCAGCTTCGAATGCTGGAACAACTTCTTTTTCATAAATTTCTGCAACTTCTGGTTTGAAGTTTAGGAAGTAGATTTCTGTTGCGTCTTGTCCACCAGCAGCAAAAACTGTTCCCATAACCATTAAGAGTGCCAAAACAATGCTTAATGTTTTTTTCATAAAATGTTATCTCCTTTTGCACTACTATTACGTAGCAGCAACTTGTTTATAAATTTATAGTAAACCGCTTTAGTTAGGTTGTCAACAAAAAAATTACTATTTCGAGGCATTTTATTTTTGAGAAACAAAAAATATTGTATTACAATAAATTATTTTTCAACAAACAAATGTAACAATATTTAAATTTTACATAAATTTTACATTCGTATAATTTGTAAAATCGACTATTATAATATGAAGAAATTAAATTTTACCAATTTTAGAGAAAAAAGTTCCTGTTTTTTCACCCTTGGAGATACCAAGAGGTATAAACATAATGTTATTTTAAACTTAATTTAGGCTCTAGACAGAATATAGGGAGAAGATTCCAAAACAAATTCGGAATAAAGATTCTTTTTGATCAAAACCTACTAGATTTTTTTCTGAAAACTCTTTTTCGCAAACATCCTTGTTTGCAGATGTTAGCCAATTCCCGGACTTGAACCACAGAAAAGAAAAATACGTCCTATATTTTCCTTTTCTCAAAGATTTTCTTCAAAAATCTTTTTGCTTTTCGCAAACATCCCTGTTTGCAGAGATTAAGCCAATTGACAGACTCGAACTGTCTACCTGCACGTTACGAGGGTGCTGCTCTACCAGGTGAGCTAAATTGGCAAAATATATATTTTTAAATTAAAAACAAATTATTATAAACTATGGCGTAAAAAAGATTTTTGATCTACAAAACGTTTCATATCAACAATGTTTGTTACAACAATATAACTATCATAAACTTCTAGTTTTCGTTTTTCAACAAACTTGTTGACTTCATCTCTAACCTCATCAACAGAAAGCCCCGTCCAGTGAGACAAATCTGAAATTGTTAAATTAAATTTTCTAGCTCTTTCATGAGAACTTGCAGAACTATTCATTTCATCAAACATCAAAAACACATCGCCGATTTTTGCTTGTTTATCTTGCAATACTAAAATCTTTAATCGTCGCTTTTGATCATAAATTCTCTTACAAAAGAGTTTTAACAAAATTAATGCAATTTGAGGATTTCCTGTTATCAAAATTTCAAAATTTTCTTTATTAAATTCCAAAACTTCTACATTATCAATTGCAACACAGGTGGCAGAACGAGGAGAATTCTCCAAAATCGCCATTTCACCGAAAAACTCAGAAGGCATTAAAATATCAAGATTTTTCTTTTTACCATTTACAGATTTCACAAGTTGAACTTGTCCTGATTGAATCAAATAAAAACAATCCCCCGGTTCGTATTCAGAAATAATAACATCCCCTGGTTCAAATTTTTTAGCAAATCTTGAAAAAGCTGGTAAACTAAATTGTTTTAATGCACTCTGGATATTTCCGTTTCCAAGTCCTTTTCCAATATCTTTTCCAATTAAACCTCTTTCTTTTTGCATTTCAAGACGTTTTTTTGAATCGATATATAATTTTGCCATATAGTTTTTATTAGGAGCATCTGGAAACAACTTCAAAAATTTTAAACAAACATCAGCACAGGATTTATATTCTTCATCTTCATAAAAACTTTTTGCAACATTTTCCATTCCTTCAAATTGATCTTCAGAAATTTCATCATGCAAAATATCTTCAATCTTTTTATGGATTTTTCGTAGTTGATTTGAAAAAACCTTTAACATTTTCATAATAATTTGCTTATTGCTACTAAAAAGATTTTCAAATTCTTGAACTGACATGGAAATACAAATTGAATCTGTAAAAACTGTTGCACTTTCTTCCCGAGGAAAATGCCCTAGGGCTGATTTTACACCAAAAAATTCACCTTCTCTTATATATTCTGTAGCAGGGGCTCCTGTTTCAATATCTGTAGATGTTAATAAAATCATTCCTTTTTGAAGGATAAAAATTCTTTCGTCTTTATCACCGGAAAAATAAATTACAGAACCTTTTGAATATTGCATTGCTTTTGGCATTTTTTACCTCGTTGAAACATTCAATTTTCGACTAAATGATAACATAAAAATATAAAATATGCTATTATTTTTTTATGATTGACTTACATACACATTCCACAACTTCTGACGGGGAGTATTCTCCTACTGAGTTAGTAAATTTGGCTTTAGAAAAAAATATAAAAGTTCTTGCACTAACTGATCACGATACTTTTGAAGGAATTGAAGAAGGAATTTCCGCCGCAAAAAATACAGATTTAACTTTTATTCCAGGAATTGAACTTAACATTGAACGTTCAAGAGGAGAATTTCATCTTTTAGGATTGGGAATAAAAGAGCCATCTAAGTCTTTAATTAAAATTTGCAATAATTTACAAGAAGGAAGACTTTCTAGAAATCAACAAATAATAGAAAAAATGGCACAGGATGGATTTCCTGTAAATTATAATGAATTAAAAGAGATGTTTCCACTTCCAACCTTAGGAAGACCACACTTAGCAGCTTATTTAGTTGAAAAAAAAGTTGTAAAAAAAAGACAACTTGCCTTTGATAAATTTTTAGGAAAAGGTCGCCCCTACTATGTGGAAAGAACAGCTGCCAATTTATATGACGCTATTTATGCAATAAAAGATTCTGGTGCTGTTCCAGTTTTGGCTCATCCACTTTCTTTGTATGTTTCTTGGGGAAAAATCGAAGAAACACTTTTGGAATTAAAAGAGGCTGGTATTGAAGGCTTAGAAGCTTGGCATCCGGGAACTAGAGTCGGGGAAGCTCTTCGACTGGAAGAAGTTGCTATAAAACTTGGTTTCTTTGTAACAGCAGGAAGCGATTTTCACGGTCCAAAAGTTAGAGCTGATAGAAAATTAGGACATACAACTGGTGGAAAAAAAATTGATGATAAGTTTTATTACGAAGAATTATTACCTCATCTATGATTTCTAAATCTTCCCTTAATAACAAATCCAATCTCAAAATACTATGAAAAAAAATCAAAAAACTGTATACTCAGGAATTATGAATATCAACGTTTTTGAAATGCCTTTAGATTTAGGTGCTAGTAGACATGGCTCTGATATGGGACCTTCTGCAATTCGTCTTGCAGGTTTAAAAGAAAAAATTGTAGAACTTGGACACAATGTTATAGGTTTTTCTTGTCCAATGGAACAGCACCCCCAAGAATGTGAAGATGCAGAAAATCCAAAAGCAAAATATCTTTCAGTAATTTCAAAGGCTTGTTATCAACTAGCAGAAAAAGTTGAAGAAGCCGCTTCCAAAAATGAATATCCAATTATTTTAGGCGGAGATCACTCTATAGTTCTAGGTTCCCTTGCTGGAATGGCAGCAGCTTGTAAAAAACAGGGAAAAACTTTGGGTGTTTTATATGTGGATGCCCACGGAGATTTTAACACTTGCGAAACTTCTCCTTCTGGAAATATACACGGAATGTGTCTTTCGGGTTCTTGTGGATATGGCATTCCAGAATTAACTAATCTTTATTATGAAGGTGCAAAGGTTGATGCTAAAAATGTTTGCTATGTAGGCCTTAGAGATATTGATCCTGAAGAAAAAAAACTTATGAAAGAAGCTGGAGTTACAGCCTTTACAATGAGCGATATAGACAAAACAGGCTTTCATCATGTGATGGAACAGGTTAAAGCTTTCTTTGAAAACAAAGTTGACCAAATTCATATTAGCTTTGACATGGACTGTATTGATCCTCAGTTTGCACCAGGAGTTGGTATTCAGATTCCTGGAGGATTAAATTATCGGGAAGCCCTACTTTTAATGGAAGAAATGTCTGAAACAAATATGGTAAAATCTTGCGACATTGTTGAAGTAAACCCTGTTTTAGATGTTAGAAACAAAACCGCATATATGGCAGTAAAACTTCTAGCTAGACTTCTTGGTGAAAAACTTTTCTAAAAAAAATGGCGATGATTAACAATTCATCGCCATTTTTTTACAAATTAATTTTACAAATAATTTCTTAAAAATTCAAAAAATGCTTTTCGTGCAGAAGAATCTGTAAAAGCAGAATATAAATCCATTGCCAAAGAATCTCCAGAAGCCGCCCAAAGACGAACATTATAAGCTTGTTTATCTTGGGTGTCTGCAAAGGAACCCACAGGAGCAAGGCCAGTATCCCTTGCTAAAATATTTTGTTCTTTCAAAGAAACCATATTTTCTACGATTTTCATACATTCCTTACTTGCAATTTCGTTGGAAGTTTCAAAACATGTTGCCATAACAGTTGGAACAATTAAAGATCTTCCTTTAGGATACTCCTTATATCTTCCACTTGGAAAAAAAGTTTCTGAATAATTTTTAATTATTCCATAGCTAATTTCTCTATGACTATACAAATCTATAAACGTAAAGGCTACTTGCTTTGTTTCCATATAGTTTTGAACATCGACAAAAGACATATCTTCCCATTCAGAATGAACTAGTTTTTCTTTTTTTAGGTTAAGTAATTCGTCACAAATGGATTTTAAACATTGGGTTTCTGGATATTCAAAAAGATTTTCATAATTGATTTCAATTTGGTTTGATGTTAAAAAATCATTTAATTTATTCAATTCTTCAACCCCAAAACGAGATTCAATAAAAGCACTTAGAAAGTAAGAAAGATTTTTCTCGTTTTTTCCAATAATTGTCATATTTACTTGATAATCTTTTCTAAAATCTTCATTTTTTCCAAGATTCAAAACATAATCCAAATCCACAATTTTCTTGCTATCAATCTTAGAAAAGGCGTTGTTGTTTATGTCGATTTCAAGATGATTAAGCAAAATTGGTAATGAATTATTACTTGCCAATTTCATTGAAGTGGGCATTACACTTAAAATACTTTTATCAAAAACAAGGGCTTTTTCACTAACGCTGTTTTGATTTGCTCCACCATAAGAAAAAACCACTGCAATGTCTTTATTTGATTTTAGGTGATTTTCCAACGACTCTTCTTCTTCCAAAACCAAAAATGAATACTTTTGTTTTTCCTTTGTAAAATAATTAGAACTATTTTTTTCAAAGGAAGATTCTAGGGCTTTTACAATTTTTTCCTCTAAACCATAAAACGCGATTACAGGCGATTTATTCTTTTCAACAAGAAAAATCAATGAAAAAATAAGTAAAATCAATAAAATTGTGCAAAATAGTAAAATAAAAATATGCTTTTTTTCAAATTTCATATTATAATTTTATCACGATACTAAAATTCAAACAATTAACTTCCGAAGTTTAAAACGTAGGTTTTTGAAATTTTATGAAAAAAGACATTAAAAAAATTATCAAACTATTTATAACTTCCATTATTTTATGCATGTTTGTAGGATTTTCTAATCTTTATGCTGAAACTGAAGTTATAAACTTAACTGGGAATGAAAAATCCTTTTACGAGTTGGTTGATTCTGCATTTAGAGAAAAGGACGCAGATTCTGTTTTTAAATTGTTGTCAGCAAACAGACTAAAAGCAGACTATTCTGTGTATGAAGAATATGTTTTGCAAAAAACTAAATCTTTGCTTTTATCAAATCAGCTAGATTTAATTCAGTCTATGTGCATGGCAATTATTGATAACAATTTAGACAACACAGACGCTGTAAATCTTTATATGACTGTGGAAAAGTCTGTTGCAAAACGTAATGCAAGACAAAAGGCTTTAGAAGACCAGCGAAAAGCAGAGGCAGAATACGTTGCCCAGGCTTCTACAAAAGAAAAAGAATCCATTCGCAAAGATTATAATGTTGTTGAATCTTCTGCTTCAGGTCAAACACTTTTTGTTGCTCCTGTAACTAGCAAATATTATTCAAATTTCACTTGGTCTGTTGCTCTAAATATTGCAGAAATTGGTTTTAGATACGCAAAGGATTTCCTTTCATTAAATTATGGTGTTGGTATTTCTGGAGATTTTTACTATAGAGCTCCAAAATTTTCTTTAGGTGCAGACTTTTTTGTTGACACCAGTGTTCTAAACTTTACAAGTGCTGATATGGCGATGTCTGAACTTTCGTTAATTCCAGGAATTGCTTTTACAACTCTTAGTGAAGATTTTTTCTTTAGAACCGGTTTTTCACAAATGACACTTTCCAATGGACACTCATTCTTAACCCCAACCATTGGTTTTGCACTAAAAAATATGAATATGAACAACACTAGATTAAGTGTTTTTGCAGATTACTACCTTGGACATCTTTTTGATGCAAATATGAAAACTGCTTTTGGAGCTGGTGCTCAAGCAACTTTCTTATTTGGAAATATTGGAAATGTAAATCTTGCATTCTTCTTAAATCTTAGAGAATCACTTTTTGTCTTAAATGACGGAATTGACAATCGCACTCGTTTAACTATTGGATTAGGAGTAGAAAACAATGAATAAAAAGTTTTTTATCGGTTTTATACTGATTATTATTTCCTTTTGTGGAATTTTTGCACAAAGTAGTTTAGTGAATAAATATTTAACAGCGGCCACTACAGAATATTCTGTTAGAAACAACGAAAAGGCTTATTCGTATATAAACATTGTTCTTGAACAATATACAGAAGAAGATATTCCAGACAATGTGCTTCTTTTGGCAGAAGCTATTTATTATGATTATCTTACTGATATTAAAAAATCAGAAAACACAGAAGCCTTTAGAGATATTCAACAAAGTTTAATCAGTTTTCCATACATTTCAGGAGATAGACTAAACAAGCAACTAAATAATGTTACAAATTTCTTTTTGGAAAAAACAAAGGCTGAAGAAGCTGCCATTGCACAAGCAAATGCAGAAAAAGCAGCAGTTTTAGCAGCCCAAGCCTCCGCAGAAGTTACAGCAACAGCCGCAGCAGAGGCAACTGCAAAAGCTACAACAGAAGCTATCTCTGCCGCAAATGAAGAAATTATTAAACGGTTTGAAAATATTTCCCAAGAACAATTAAGACAAAACCAAGAATTACAGTCAAATCAGCAAGAAATACTTGGGAATATGCTTTCTGAAATAAAAGACAACAATAAAGAATCTAGCAAAAAAACAACAAGTTTAATCATTATTATGTTGTGTATTGCTGCTTTCCTTGTTTTAGTTGTTTCAATCATTGTTGTTATTACAATCAAAATGGGAAAAAGACAACAAGAACTTTTTACAGAAACTTTACGTGTTGTTAGCGAAATGCAACGCATCCCTCTTGAAGCTGCCGAAAGCTTAAGACTTGCTGATGTCTACAGCGGAATGAGAGCTATTGAAGATGCAAGTCAACCACGAAAAAGAGTTAATACCGATTTTGACGAAAAAGAAGTTGACGATAAACTTCGTGCAGAATTAAGAGAACTTGCCACAGCTTGTGAAAAAGAAGGCTTAAAAATTGATAAAGCAACAAAACGAAAGAATAATTCAAAAAATGTTGCAGAAATGGTTTTCAAAATTGCTCAACACATGGGACTTGGAGAATATAAGTCTATGTTGTATTTCTGTGCTGCCATGGTTTACGATATCGGCTTTTTGAAAATTGATTCATCTTTGCTAGAAGCAGAATCCCTAACTGAAAAGCAAAAATACGAAATTCGTTCCCACGTACGAGAGGGCTCTTCTCTTTTGGATTTTGTTCCAGAAAAATTCCGTCCTGTTTTCTTAGAAGCAACTTTAATGCACCACGAAAACCTAGATGGAACAGGATATCCAGATGGTTTAGAAGGCTCACAAATTCCACCAATTGCAAAAATGATTCGTTTGGTAGAATCCTTTATTGCTCAGATTTCTAAACGAAATTATCGTGGAATTTTTGATAAAGAAACCGCTTTGGAAGAATTAAGAAATCATCCAGAATGGTATGATCAAGAAATTGTAGATATTTTGGATAAATTGATATAAGAATACTTATAAAAGCAAAAACCTCGGTTTTGATAAAACTTCAAAACCGAGGTTTTTTATTTCGGTTCTACAATGTTTGAAGAACCGAAACAAAGGTGAGTCAAGGG
>JAEIGA010009304.1_pt1 | contig 14864 bp, 17 predicted proteins | sample 9270691 | NCBI WGS metagenome assembly JAEIGA01 (sample SAMN17057246, study PRJNA624740) | gut metagenome | biome: biome; isolation source: fecal sample | host: Bos grunniens | place: China: Xizang | collected 2019
TAGCCGAGGTCATCGAAGAGTTCGGTGTCGGCATTGCGGATAATCTTGTTGTATTGCTTCAAGTAGATAGTAATCATCTCTTTTCCTTGTTTTAAGTAAGGTTTAACTTCGATTTTTTGGATTTTGAAATATGTTCGGTGGAAGTTTTGTCAAGAGCCCGAACATAGCCGATTACCTTCAACCGGGATTGACCTTCGGCTCAATCTTTAAGCCGTAGTCCCAGAACTTTTTAAGTGCATTATGTTTCTGAATATCGAACAGGAAGTCGATATTTTCAGTCAGATACTCGTAGGCATACTCCCTATCGGCGTAGTCGCTTTCGAGGATGGCCTCGTAGATGTGTTCGATGCCAAATGTAAATGCCGCCTGCAACTCGTCACGCACCTCGTACGACAAGCCTTTGCGTGCCACCCAAACGGCGAAAGTAAACGGCATCTTTGTGGACTTCTGCCACTCTGCCGAAAGGTCGTAGGTGTAGGCAAACTTGCCCTCATTGTCGAAAACCTTGTCGCCAATAAGGAGGAAAGCATCGCCCTCCTCGGCGTGATTAAGTTGCTCATAATCAGCCATCAGCACCCACTCTGGCTCAATTTTCCAGAGATTTTTTGCAAGGTAGCCACAGAGTTGTACCGAGGTCTTGGAGTGGGCATCGAGGAAGATGCGTCGCACCTTCGAGATTGGGCTATTTGTCATCAAAACCACAGTTCGCACCTTGCCAACTGCTCCGATGCAGTAGTCGGTTATTATCTCCGCATCAGGCAACGATGGAACCATCGCAACGGGCATAAGCGCAATATCGGCTTCGCCATTGAGAAACTTTTGATAACAAGTAGCAGGGGGTGCAAGCAACAGGTCGGCACCAACATTAGAGTGGTGTCGAAGTCCATAGATGAACGGTATCGTATTGAGATACGACACTGCAATTATTTTTGCGTTTACTGCCATCGTCCATACTTTTGGTGTGCTTTTATCAGTGCAAAGATAAGCAAATTTTATACAGAGTGTTCGCCTGATGGGTATTTTTTTTAGAAAAACACGAAAAATTTTTCTTTGCCCAAACATTTCAATATGAGATATTTGCCCGTGGTGTTGTCTAAAAAGTTTAGAAAATTTTTGGCAAAACTCTTGACAAGCCCCCTTTTCCGATTATATATTTGCACCGTCAATCGGCGTCAATCGACACAAGGTTTTCAACAAGCAGTTCTTGAATGTTAAAAACCTTATCAACACCCAAACTGGCTGACATTTTGGAATATCCACTTCCTTTTCGACAGCCACTTACAAGTTATTAACACATTTAACAACATTTTACAGCCTATGAATCGCACTTTCTTATGCAGTGCGATAGAGGGGTTAACTTCGGAGTACGGCTACAACTTCCAACAGGGGGATAAGTCGCACTATCCGACCACCGTCTGTCGCTATCCGTCAGCCTTCTTGATGCAACCCGAATTTGTAAGTATTGAGGGGCGAAAACACGGTCGAATAACCTATCACATCTCATTGCACCTCGCAAAGCAAGGGGCAAAACTCTCTCCCGCAGAGTTAAACTCAACCCTCGACGAGATGGAACAGGAGATGACCAACATCTTTATCAACTTGTCGAAAAAGGAGAGGATTGTCGTTGTCGACAACCTCACAATTGCCCCCTCGAAGAGCGTCATCGACAATCACGGCGCACTGAACCTTGTGGCAGAGGCCGATGTAACAACCATTTTCTAACCAAGACGAACAAACTATGAAGATTACAAAACTTTCTAACAACTTCACCCCCATTCGAGAGGGTATATTCTTCGGAATCAACACCGAGAGTTCCTCGCCCGAAGACCTTACGGTAGAGGTCTTAGAGAGCGATTCGGGCAAGGTGGTTGCCACACAGCAGGTGCGAAGCGTAACATCCGCCAAAGTCAACATTGCGCCCTACCTACTGCACGCCATCGAGCATAAACCCTCCTCCCAATCCCACACCTCGATGGTCGATGCACCAACAACCACATTTCACATTCGCATCGGTGAGGTGGAGTCGGAAAGAGTAACCGTGTCGGTAAACTCACACCCATTTACGACCTCCGCTATCATCTCCCCAATGCCGCCTGTGCGTCGTATGGCATACGGAGAGCAGGATGAGGTGCTTGTCTGCTGCCCGACAGACGCCCTTATCACAGCGCAAATAACGAGCGACAAAGGCGAAGAGGTAACAATAGAGTATGTAACCAATAGTGGCATCACCACGCTTCTCATCTCCACCGAAGATTTCGACCACTCCACTCGCAGATTGAGCGTAGAGTTATTATGCAATGGCGAGGCGTTTGGCGGGCTCAACTACACAATTACTCCAACCTCTTCGCAGGCAACACGCCTCGTATGGCTCTCCGAAATGGGCTCTATCGAGCGATACACCTTCCCGGTAACCCGCAAAAGTTGTCGCACAATATCAAAAAAGGTGGTGCGCACAGAGGATAGCCTTGTAACGGTACGCTCCACCACACGATTGGTTGATACCCTTACCTCACGATATGAGCCTCGTGCCACAATCGAGGCTCTTATGCAGGCGGCATCGGCCACCAAGGTGTGGGTGGAGAGTGAAGGCTCCCTGCACGAAGTGGAGGTCTGCAACTCCTCTATCGAACACAACCTATTTAACGAACCCGACAACCTCTTTTTGGAGGTGTGCAGATACCAGAAGGAGGTGGCGGTATGGTAGTGTTAAAAATTGATGGCGAGAGGTGCGACATTGGCAACTTCACTGCACTTCCTATCGACTACGACGCCTCATCACTCACAAATGTTGAGGGCGCAAGAGAGGGAAGAACTATCGAGTTGAAACTCCCCACAACCCCCACAAACAATCGCATATTTGGCTCGGTGTGCGACATCTACTCCACCCAGCGATTTAACTCGCAGCACCACACGGCACAACTCGAAGCAGACGGGGTGGAACTCTTCAAAGGCACGGTCTACCTGCACAGCACAACCTTAAATGGAGAGAACGACAACTACACCATTCGCATCTGCGAGGGTGGTGCGGAGTGGATTGAGTCGGTTGTAAAGGGTGAGTTGAGTGCCCTAAACATTCCGTTTCTGGCAAGGCTTAACCTCTCCACCATCGCCAACTCGTGGATAGGAAACGGCGCTGTGCGATTTCTGCCCGTTTGTCGCCACAACGAAGCACCTCGCTACTCCTCGGTATCGCCACTACCCGTCGAGAGGGTTATGTTGAGCGACGACTACCACCCTTTTATCTCGGTTGCCAAGATGGTGGAGGCGATGTTTGCCGATTTGGGGTATCAGGTACATAGCAAATTCTTCGAAAGCGAGTTGGGACAATCGCTCTATATGAGTGGCGACTACGCCCGTAGCGACTCTTCGAGAGCCAAAACTCAATGCGACTTCTTTGCTCGTCGCTCCACGCCCACTACTGCGGCAGCAAACTATATCGGTCGAGTCTATGCCTCAAACGCCTTTGCCACAAACACTGTCGGAGCAATCGTGGACACGGCAGACCCTACGGCAATCGACAGCAACGGAGTGCCGATGTACGAAACATTCTCGATGAATGGCTCGTTCTCGAAGAGCGACAATGGCGACATCTGCTTCACCCCAAAGTACTCTGTCAAGGCGGGATTTATCCTCCACTTGGAGTATACGACAGAGTATAAAATTCTATCACGAGAGGAGTTTGTAGGATTTGATGAGGTGGAGGCTGTAACGGGTGTTAAGGTGAAGTTCTCGCTGGCAAACACCTGCAAAGATTACCGCAACGAAGCCGACTCCAATATGCAGTATCGCGCCCTCGTATTCAACCACATCGATGGGCGAAAATATCGCCTTATCGCCACGCTGCAAAGTGGGGAATCCTCAATCCTCGGCGAGTGGACTTCACGCTCAACGCTTGTTGTTACCCCCTCCACAACTCCGGCAACACTAACCCTATACTACTACGATAGCACAAGCGGAGCGTGGCAACCTTGTGAGGAGGATTGGGCTCTCTACCCCGGCTACATCGAAGAGGAGGGGGCGATAGATGTGGAGATGGATCTGCGATTACCCCCTGTGGAGGTTTCAGCAGGAGAGAGGTACAAACTCGACAAATTCTGGTTTGGGGGTGCAGAGAAGGGAATGAATATAACCATTGGAACAGGTACAACCCTACGCCCATACTTCACAAATGTACCCGGATATGGCTCTATCTTGACCTTCAAAGATATAGCACCACGCCAAATCAGTCAAGGCGATCTACTCTCCGCATTGGGCAAGATGTTCAACCTCGCATTCTATACCGACAAAACCACGAAGGAACTCTTCATCGAGCCTTTGGAAGATCTCTATAAAGGTACGAGCGAGGTTGAACTGAACGACAAAATTGTGGCGACAGGCTTAACAATCTTTGATGCTGGATTGGAGATGCCTCAAACGCTGCAACTCTCCTACCTCGATAGAGATTGGGCGACACAGAAGTTCAATGCCGAGAACAACACAAAACTTGGAGTGTGGAGTTTCAGAAACCCTCTCTACGGCACAAAAAACTCCACCAAGGAGGTTTGCAACCCGATATTTACCACTACACTCAACACCTCGAATGTGGTAAGTTGCGCACCCTCGGCTTCGCTGATGCAGGTGGGAGATGGCGACATCGAAGAACAGGGCATAGATGGAGGCTTCACCCCTCGTATAGTCTGCTACAAGGGTATGCGCCAACTGCCGAATGGCGAGTGCTGGATTGCGGGAAACAGACTCGAACAATACCCTTACGCCGCCTTCCTCGACCAGGAGAGTATAAACCTCTGCTTCGAAGATAGAAATGGGTTGAAAGGGTTGCACACCTACCACCTTGCACAAGCGGAGCGTGCCGCCCAACGAGAGCGCATCTCCCTGACACTACACCTCACGGCTGCCGAAGCAGCGAACCTCTTTACGGCAAATGGTCCGCTACCATCACTACGAAGCGTATACCGCTTTGACATATTTGGAGAGAGTTCGTGCTATCGCCTTGTGAAGGCAGAGAGTTGGAGCACGGAGGATGGGTGTATAAAGTGCACTTTTGAACGAGAATTAACCGATTAATTATGACACGAAACGAGAGAAAATTTATGGTGGCAGCGATGAGTGGTCTGCACAATATGAGCCTCAATGGAGCAATCGAGAGTATGTGGCAAAGAGGGTTGCTCAACAAGCGGGCTATCGAGAAACTCTACATCAAGGAGGAGGTGGGACGAAGAGTGCGTGCTGGCGAGGTGAAGGTTCGAGCCATACAACAACTCTCCGAGGAGTTGAACTGCTCCTTCGAGAAGGTGAGAGCCGCTGTCTACCACTAAAAGTAAAGTTAAGAGATGAATTCAAACATTAAAATTAGCAACAACGCCTCGGTGTGCATTATCGACATCGAGGGTATTATCGGCGTAGCCGAGGAGAGCCAGTTCTCCGCCTCTTCGCAGAGCGTTGCGACCTACGATCGCTTCCGTGAGGAACTTGCCAAAATCAAAGAGATTGAGGCAAAAGAGGTGGTGGTGAACATTCGCTCGGCAGGAGGAGATGTTAACGATGCAATGCTCATCTACGAGTCGCTCTCGGCACTCAACGCCAAAATCACAACCCGATGCTACGGATATACCGCTTCGGCAGCCACAATCATTGCACAGGCTGCAAGCGAGGGGTGTCGTGAGATTGCCAACTCGGCTCTCTACCTCGTTCACCAATCGAGTAGCACCATCGAGGGCAACTCCACCGACCTTGCCGAGATTGCCGACCTGCTCGCCAAGACCGACGACAGAATTGCATCACTCTACGCACTGCGCTCCTCACGCAAAAAGGAGGCATTCGAGGCGCTGATGAGAGAGAATGGTGGTCGTGGTCGCTGGCTCTCACCAGAGGAGGTGATCGAAGCGGGGCTTGCCGACAAAGTTATTGGTGTGGAGGAGGCGACACGCAACGCCAACCTTTTCGCCAAGGTGAAGGGGCTCTTTTCGCCGAGCCGAGAGAGTGTAATGAGTACTCCACCAGTCGTGGACAACAACATTTTGCATCTGCCCAAGGAGTCGCTCGGCTCGACTTCGGCTCTGGCACTCAAAGCCGGACAACTCTCGGCAATGCCCTCTTCGACTCGTGCAATCGAAGATCCTGCACTCGAAGATATTTCCGTAGCACACAACGCTTTGGCTTATGCCGAAGATGCCCTAACTCTGAGAATGAGAGGGCGATAAACAAAGTTAAACTAACCAAAAAAATGAGATTAAAATTATGATTATCGAAAATGCAAAAACCTACAATGTAACCGATGTTGAGAACCTCTTTTTCCGTCCATCTTTCTGCGGCAAGGCTGCCGAGGAGTTCGGTATTCGCATCCTCTACAATATGCCTCTCCCAACAAAGGTGCCACTCTTCAAACACAACAACAACCTGCTCAAAAGTTTCGCTTCTGGCTGGCAGGGTGGCTCTGCTGCCACAAAATCGCAGAAGGAGATTGCGATGACCAAGTTGAAGGCCGAGTCGGCATACTCTGCCGAGGACTACTTCTCGACCATCTACGAGATGATTACAAACTCGGCAGAGGTTAACCTTGGCGATTTGACAGGTACCGACCTCGAAAAGGCAGAGACCGAACTCTTCCGCCGTGCTATCGCAGAGAACATCTACGCCTGCACTTGGTTTGGCGACCACAACGAGGAGATTTCGGACTACAACACCTATGACGGCTTCTTGCGTCGCGCCATCGACATCAAAGAGAACAACGGCGACAGCATCGCCATCAACATCTTCGAGTCGGAGGTTGAAACCACCCCAGAGGCTATCTTGCGTAGCGCTTGGACAAATGCAAAGGACGAACTTCGTGCCCTTGCATCAGAGGGTAACTTGGTCTATTTCGTAAGTTCGGACATCTACGATGCCTACCAGTTCCTCCTCGACCAGCAGAACTCATCAAGTGCCTTCGCAGACACTACCAACGGACGCCCAAGCCTCTCATATCACGGTATTCCTATCGTGGAGGTGCCTTCGCAGAAGTACGAGTTGTATCGAGCACAGTCGTTCTGCATCCTCACAGATCGCCGCAACTTCGTCTTGGCGCTCAACACGGTAGACTCGCCAGAGAAGGAGATTAAGATGTGGTACAATCCTGACGAGATGGAGAACCGTCAGCGTGTAGTATTCCTTGCGGGTACAACCATCTTGGACGACGAACTCATCTCAGGAAGTATCTACGACGCACCTGTTACACTCACTAACGATGTCGCCTAGGTATAAACCAACTGGTGGGGTGGAGAGCGCAACTCTCTACCCTGCCGATGCGGTGGCAAGCGCACTCTTTTCGAGCAGCAGTTGCGAGGTGCAGTTTTCGAGTAGGGGTGTTGAAGTAGAACTTATTGACGACCTATCTTCGCTCGAAGAGGTGTCGAAGAGCCACTACGGAGCAAATAAAGTAACCCATCGACTCACGCTCGTAGCGGGGCGAAATGAGGGCGAAAAGTGGCTCGACGAGGAGTTTGTCGAGAGGTGTTCGATTGAGGGCGTAGTGGCAGAGGTACACCTCTGCGATGGTCGCACAATGTTGGTTGGTTACTCTGCCCACTTTGGCAACGAGCAGCCTCTACGCCTCGAAAGTTTGACCTACAATTCGGGCACATCGTTGCACGACACTCCTACCCTCTCGCTCGAACTTGTGTCCGAAGACTCCGAGTTCTCGAAAGAGATTGTCTAACCCAAAAACAGAGATAAAGATAATGGAAAAGAGAAAGACTAAAAGCGTAATATGTACCCCAAAAAATAGCGCCGACACAATCTATGCTCTCTCATCACAAAAGGTGGAGAACAAAGAGGTTTGGCGATGGGGCTCTGACAACAATATGCCCGAAGTATTATCTATGCTTTCGAGGCGCTCCACGGCTCACCGCCGCATAATAAACGACAAGGCTGACTACATATCGGGCAAGGGTTTCAACTACGACACGACCATACCTCTGCTCGACAGTATCGTGCAACAGAGCAATGGCAACGGCGAGTCGTTGCGCCAAGTGCTAAATAAGTTGGCATTCGATAAATCACTCTTTGGAAACGCCTTTTTGGAGGTTGTAACCGACGAAAATCACTCCTTTCTCTCGCTCTATCATCAGGACGCAGCACAATGTAGAGTGGCAAAGGACTCCAAGCATATCGTGCTACACCACGACTGGAAGCACTTCCGTGCCAACGAGGCTATATCGTTGCCACTCTACCCCGCCTTCGAGAAGCAACCGGACAAAACACTCCGTTCGATAATCCACTACAAGGATTACGAGCCGATGTTCTCGCACTACGGCGTACCACAATATATTGCGGGTATGAATGTGTCGGCTATCGCCTACAAGACCGACCGCTGGAATATCGCTCGACTCGACAACTCATTCCAACTCTCAGGTGTAATGATGATTGACAACGCCGTGGATAGCGAATCGCAGGCGTCGGAGTTGGCTCGTATGGCAGAACAACGCTTCGCCGGCAAACCGGGGCAAGTGATGTTCATAATCCGAGAGGATAGTTCCGACGACAACTCTCGCTTTATCCCTATCGAGTCGCAAAATGATGGCGACTGGAAAGAGTTGCACGATCAGGCTGTAAGCGACATTGTGGTGGCACACTCGTGGTTCCGTTCATTGAGTGGATTGGACTACTCGACAGGATTCAGTGCCGAGCGTATATTGCACGAGTATGAGGTGGCACTCAACACGGTCATTCTCGGCGAACAGAGCGAGTTGTTGGAGCCAATAATTCGCACAATCGGGGAGATATTACACATTGACAGTTCCTCGCTCGAAATCATAAATCGCCCTCCTACGCGCTCAAAGCCTATCTATATGAAAGTTTGGGAGGCTCGCAAGGCCGAGGGGTTGGATTATGACGAAAACGACGAGCGACAGCAACTCTATCTCTCCGAGATTACTAAGTATAATGTTAAATCGATTGGTTAAATGAAAAATGTTATCACAAATGAACAAGTTATTTCATTGGCTTTTGGCGATGGTGAGTACATCTCACCAGAGGTTATCCTCGATTCTGACATCGCTTTGGCAGTTGACCGCCATATTATCCCGGTGGTGGGACAAGAGTTATATCAAGAGATGCTTGATGGCTCTCAAAAAGCGCTGCTTGAAGATTATGTCGCACCTGCGCTCGCTATGGCAGTCCGCACAATGATTCAGCCAGCACTAAATGTGCGTACTGGGCAGGCGGGACTCTCTATCTCCTCGTCGTTGCGAAGCGACTCCTCGACAAAGAGCGCAATTGGCTCGCTGCAACGCTCATTGCGCAATCGCCGTCAAGCGCTACTCAGACGACTATCAAACTATTTGAAAAACAACGCATCCGAGTTTCCGAGTTACGATGTCGGCAAAGATGCAATGCAAAAATGTTCGATTGATGGAGGTTATGTACAGATGCGTTAATGCAGTGCTATTGGCTTTTATGGCACTATTTACACCTATTCAACCGCTTATTCTATGCGCCTTATCTTTTATTGCAGTAGACTTTGTAACGGGAGTTTTTGCCTCTCGTTGTGAGGCAAAGCAGAGGGGAGAGGGGTGGTACTTCTCCTCGCACGAGGCGTGGCGAACAATTCGCAAAGCGGGGTTTGTGTTGCTCACAATTAGTATGTGTTGGTTGGTCGAGAGTTGTATATTGAGTTTTATGACTCTCAACCTTACCCGTTTGGTTACTGGGGCAATCTGCGGAGTGGAGATGTGGTCCTTCTTGGAGAACGCCTCGGTGTTGAGCGATGCAAAACTATTTGGGTGGCTACGCAACTATGTAAAACGCAAGGTGGAAGATGAGATTGGGAAGTATGACAATGAGTAGAGGACTACGCAACAACAACCCAGGCAATATCCGTCTTGGCTCGTTCCGCTACAAGGGCGAGAAGGCAGAGAGTAGCGATGTGGCTTTCCGCCAGTTCGAGAGTATCGAGTGGGGGTATAGAGCGATGTTTGTGTTGCTACACACCTACGCCACCAAGCACCATTGTTGCACCCTGCGCCAAATGATTGAGCGATATGCACCACCAAGTGAGAACCACACCGAAAACTACATACGCCGTGTGGCTTATGCCACCCACCTCTCGCCCGACGAGACCATCGCCACCCTCAACGGGGCGGTTATGACCTCGGTCGTAGCGGCAATGTCGGAGGTGGAGAATGGAGCAAAGGCGAATATGGCAGATATTTGGAGTGGTTGGGAACTTTTTATTTCCGATTTTTAACTATCTTTGCGATAGTTATGAGTACTATGAGTAACCTATCGGAAAGATATATGAAATTGTTGGCAAAGATGCCTATGGCGATGGTCGTTATACCATTTGCCATAGGCATCTTTTTTGCCGAGCAGTGGTGTATGCCGTGGTGGCTGCTCATTACAACTTGCATCGTTGCATTGGCGGGTGCTATATCCCTTTCGAAGAGGTGGCAAAACATAGCAATCTTCGTAGCAATTTTTGCAGTGGGGGCAATTGCCCATTCGCTATCGTACCAGAGCGATATTCCATACAACAAGCCTCTGGAAATAGTACTCAAACTGGAAACCTCATCGGCAGAACGCAATGGCTACACCTCGGCAGAGGCTAAAATTGAGCATAGCGAAGAGCGCTCTATCGAGGGAAAGAAGGTGGTGCTGTGGGGCGACTCGTTAATCCGTTTCAAGGCGGGCGACAGGTTGCATCTGACCACACCGATACGACCATTCCGTGCCGAGCGTAAAGCCTATGCAGAACTTATGCACCATCGCCAAATTATTGGCTCGGTATCGGTTAATCATCGTGCCACCTACGAATATGTTCCAGCCACAAGAGTTTCGTTGCACGATTGGGCAGTCGGGCGACTGCAATCGGCATTGAAACCGAGCGATGCGAGGGCTGTGGTTTTGGCAATGACAACGGGGGATAGGGGCGATATTCGCAGCGAACTGCGGGATTCCTACTCTGCAAGTGGCACCTCGCATCTGCTTGCCGTATCGGGACTACATATCGGAATCGCCTTTATGCTTATCAACCTCCTGCTACTGCCACTGGTGCTATTGCGCTACGGAAATGTTGTACGCTCTGTCGCAGCGGTTGCGTTGATTTGGATATATGTTTGGCTCTGCGGTATGTCGCCAAGTGCGATGCGTGCTGCCATAATGTTCTCGCTTTTGCAATTTTCACTCTCCTCGCTACGAGAATATGTGAGCGTAAATATATTGGCAGGAACAGCCTTTATAATGTTGGTTTTCGATAGCCATCTGCTCTTCGACATCTCGTTTCAACTATCGTTTATAGCCGTTGCAGGAATAGTTTTATGGGCTATGCCACTCTATCGTCTGTGTGCCACCCGCTACAAAGTCGTAAACACTTTTGTCGCAATTCTTCTCGTAGGTGTAGCCTCAACCATTGCCACAATGCCACTTGTTGCAAGGACATTCGGCACTATATCGTTGGTTGGCGTATTGATAAATCCTGCGGTAATAGTTTTGGCAAATATAGTCGTCTTTGCAGGTGTTATATCGCTTATTATACCGCCCATTGCGGTGGTGGCAGAGTGGGCAGCCGAGTGGCAAAACCATATTGTTGAGTGGGGAGCGTCGCTTCGTTATGGACACTTCGACCTCGAACTTTCGAATTGGGCAATGTGGGGAGCAATTCTTCTCTTTACAGTAGTAACAATTACAATTTTATTGCTACCAAAGCGGAAAAAAGCGCCAAAAATTGAGGGATAATTATTAACTTTGCAGATATGTTTACCGCAGAGGAGTTTTTGATATTGTGTAGCGAGGAGTGCTACGAGGCTGTCAAGGCAAATATCGAGCGTAAGCCGACCGATATTGCTCTTGATAGGCGCATACCTCACGCCTCGATTGTCGCTACGCAGGTCAAAAATCTGCAAAAGTGTCGCACCAAGTTACCATCATACTTTGCTGTGCAGGCGATAGTTCCGACTCTCGCCTACGAGCAGTCGTCGAGCGAGGAGTGTGCCGAGCGCAAGCGGTTAGAGGGTAAGAGTGTTTTGGATTTGACTTGCGGACTTGGAGTCGATGCCTACGCCCTATCGAAGCGGTTTCGGAGGGTTGTAACCATCGAACGCAACGAGATGGTTGCCGCAGTAGCACGAGAGAATTTCCGCCGACTTGGAGCGGATAATATCGAGGTTGTATGCTCCTCCGCCGAGGAGTATATAGCCACCTGCACGGACCACTTCGACTGGTGTTTTTCAGACCCCGACCGTCGAGGCTCGAAGGGCGAGAAATTGGTGCGGTTGGAGGATTGTTCGCCCGATGTTGTGGCACTAATGCCCGAATTGAAGCGACTTGCAAACAACATCTGCATAAAGTGTTCGCCCCTCTTCGATGTTGACGAGGCATTCCGTCTGTTTGGCGACTGCCTGGTCGAAACGGTATCACTATCGGGCGAGGCAAAAGAGGTAAACATCTACATCGACGGCTCTGCTCCGCAGTTGAAGGCTGTGGCAATAGGCATTGGCGAGGTGTCGTCGAGCGTCGAGGAGCGCACCTCGGCAAGGTGGAGCGCACAACCGAGCGACCTCTCGCAATATCGCTATATAACACTCCCCGATGTGGCGTTGCAACACGCACGAATGGTGGCAGTGGCATTCGAAGGCAAGTGCGATGTCTGGTCGAACAATGGTGTGGCTCTCTCGACAGAGAAACCCAATGGTGTTTTGGGCAGAACATTCGAGATTGAGGCAATATACGAGATTAATTCATCGTTTAAGCGAGTGATTAAGGGCGCAAAGGCGGAGATTTACCGTCGTGATTTCCCAATGTCGAACTCCGAGATTTGCAAGCGCTACCGCTGCTCGGAAGGAGGGGCTGGAAAGTGGTGCTTCACTCGCATAGGCGAGAAATATCTCGCCATAGAACTGAAAACGGAAAACTTAACCAACAGCAACTCTCCCAAAGGGAGAAATCGGAGGCGATGAGGCTATTTTTGTGCGTTACGCAGTGGCGGAAAGCGCAGCATAGTAGACCTATGTGAGCATTTACGACGCAAGTAAGGTGCAAAAAGAGTCCATCGGAACGATTTTAGGTGCAAATAGAGAAATGGGTATTTTATGAAAATAGTAATTATCGGTAGTGGTAATGTTGCGGAGAGCCTTGCACAAGCAATAGCCGAGGCTGAGGGCTTGGAGTTAGTGCAGGTTTTTGCCCGCAACGAGGAGCGAGGTCGCAAGGTGGCAGAGTTGGCACAAACCAAGTGGAGCAACAGCACGCTTGCAGAGGCAGACCTGTACCTTATCTCGGTTAGTGATAACGCAGTTGAGGGGGTTGCAAAGTCGTTGAAAATAGCAGAAAATGCTGTTGTGGCACACACCGCTGGCTGCTGCCCGATAGAGGCACTTGCTCCGCACACTAATCGCGCAGTGTTCTATCCGTTCCAAACCTTTACCGCAGGGCGTAAGGTCGATTTCACGAAGGGATATATCTTTGTAGAGGGGGCAACAGACCACGCACTTGCAACGGTGGAGAGTGCGGCAAAAGCCTTGACCAACAATGTCTTGTCTGCCGACAGCGCACGCCGAGCGGTGATACATCTTTCGGGAGTTTTTGCCTGCAACTTCGCAAATGCGATGTATGCTAACGCAGCCGAGGTTTTGGAAAAAGAGGGGCTTCCGTTCGATATTGTTGCACCCGTAATCGAGGAGACCGCCAAAAAAGTCATCGAGTCTAAAAACCCAGCCAAATCGCAGACTGGTCCCGCTCGTCGTGGCGATACACAAACCCTCGAACGCCATTGCAAAATGTTGGCAGCCAAGCCTCGAACAAGAGAGATTTATGAGAAAATAAGTGAAGATATATGCGAAAGAACAAAAATTTCAAAGAGTTATTAGCCGATGTCGAAGCGTTGGTCTTCGATGTCGATGGCGTAATGACAGACGGAGGCATTATCCCGTTGGCAGATGGAGATTTCATCCGTAAATACAACGCCAAAGATGGTTACGCCTTGGCATATGCCGCCACACACGGAGTGAATATCTGTGTTATTTCAGGAGGCTTTGGCAAGATATTGGAGAGTCGTATGAACCGACTTCACATCGAACACAAATACCTATGCTGTATGGATAAAATCGCAGCGATAAACGATTTTATATCAAAGACGGGCGTGAAGCGTGAGAATATCATCTATATGGGCGACGATATTCCCGACTTGGAGGTTATGCGCTATGTAGGAATACCGGTTGCACCAGCCGATGCGTGCAGTGAGGTTTTACAGACGGCTGTTTACATCTCGGAGTACAAGGGTGGCGCAGGAGCAGTGCGTGATATAATCGAACAGGTGTTGCGAGTAAAGGGCATCTGGGCGTTGGACTCAAAAGGGGTTATCTCCGACGACGCAAACGATGTCGCATCACGATAGTATGCAGGAGATTGAACGCAAATATCTACTCGCCAACGACGAGTGGCGCAAGGAGGTTAACCACTCTATGCGCATAGCGCAAGGCTACCTATGTAGTCGCAAGGTAACAGCCCGTGTGCGCCTGTGCGACGAGAGGGGAATACTAACCCTCAAAAGCAAGAGTCGAGATGGGGGGTTGAGTCGCTTTGAGTGGGAGCGTGAAATTCCACGAGGTGTAGCAGAACGACTACTCGACCGTTGCGAAGGCGTAATCGACAAGGTGCGCCACATTGTCGAAGCCAATGGGCATACCTTCGAAATAGACGAGTTCAGGGGCGACAACGAGGGCTTAATCGTTGCCGAGGTGGAGTTGTCGAGGTGTGATGAAAAGGTTACTCTTCCAACTTGGGTTGGAGAAGAGGTTACGGGAGTGCGGTGCTTCTACAACTCGTTCCTCACAAAGCACCCATATTCGCAGTGGCATAAAAGCCGATGATTGCAAAATTTTTATCGGCTATAA
>JAEIGA010009305.1_pt1 | contig 14864 bp, 14 predicted proteins | sample 9270691 | NCBI WGS metagenome assembly JAEIGA01 (sample SAMN17057246, study PRJNA624740) | gut metagenome | biome: biome; isolation source: fecal sample | host: Bos grunniens | place: China: Xizang | collected 2019
CTGGATCCGTTTTGCGGAAGCGGAACGTTTGTGATCGAAGCGGCGATGATGGCTGCGGATATTGCGCCGGGACTGAACCGCGAGTTTGTTTCCTGTGACTGGACGCATCTGATCCCTTCTGAGATCTGGAAGGACAGCTACGATGAGGCGCGGGAACTGGCAGAGACGGCAGATCCTGAGAGGGGGCTGATCTTAGGATCAGATATCGACGGGAAGATCCTCTCCGTTGCAAAAGAGAATGCGAAGCGGGCCGGTGTAGCCCATCTGATCCGGTTTGAAAAAATGCCGGTCGCAAAGATGCACCGGGACGAGGAGTACGGTTTTATCGTGACCAATCCGCCATACGGAGAACGGTTGATGCATACGACAGGCGGAGAGACAGATGCAAAAGAAGTACTTGCATCGGTTTACCGTGATTTTGGAAAGGCATTTGCGGATATGCCGACCTGGTCTGCCTACATGATCACATCCTATGAACAGGCAGAGCGTATGATCGGGAAAAGCGCGCAGAAAAAACGGAAGATCTATAACGGAATGCTCCGGACAGATTTTTACCAGTTTCCGGGACCAAAGCCGAATAAGAACAAAAGGGGCTAGAGAATCACCATGCAGAAGATTATATTTGCAACAGGAAATGCACATAAAATGATCGAGATCCGTCAGATCCTGGATGATCCTGACTGGGAGATCCTGTCCATGAAGGAAGCGGGGATCGACATCGACATTGATGAGACCGGTACGACATTTGAAGAAAATGCCACGATCAAGGCAGAGGCAGTCGCGGCCTACATCAAAGCCCATCTTGCGGATGCGGGAGAGAAAGGCTGGTCCGACGCGGTCGTTCTGGCTGATGACTCCGGTCTTGAGATCGATTATCTGAACAAGGAGCCGGGTATTTATTCCTCGCGCTATGGCGGAGAGGATACCTCATATGAGATCAAGAACCAGATGCTGCTTGATCGTCTGGAGGGCGTGCCGAAAGAACAGCGTACGGCACGGTTTGTCTGTGCGGTCGCCGCGGCGTTTGCTGACAGGGAGCCGATCGTTGTACGCGGTACGATCGAGGGCTATATCGGTGATAAGCCGGCTGGAGAAAACGGATTCGGCTATGATCCGATCTTCTATGTAGAGGACAAAAACTGTTCCACGGCAGAGCTTTCGCCGGAGGAAAAGAATGCCAGAAGTCACAGGGGAAATGCTTTAAGATTGATAAAAGAACAGTTGACAAGCCTTTTTTTGTAACATATAATAACGTTTGCGCGAAAACACGGGGTGTGGCTCAGCTTGGCTAGAGCGCCTGGTTTGGGACCAGGAGGCCGCAGGTTCGAATCCTGTCACCCCGATTTAGACCGTAGGGCTTTTTGGGCGTTGTGAAATCAAGAAAACCTCTTGACAACTTATGAAAAGTACCGTAAAATCATTAAGTCGCGTGCGGGTGTAGTTCAATGGTAGAACACCAGCCTTCCAAGCTGGATACGTGGGTTCGATTCCCATCACCCGCTTTCGTTATATCAATTTGTGTCCGTAGCTCAGCTGGATAGAGCAACGGCCTTCTAAGCCGTGGGTCGGGGGTTCGAATCCCTCCGGACACGTTACGGAAGCAGACAGCGGACACGCTGCATGCGCTTTCGCAAGTTCATATGGTGGGTATAGCGCAGTTGGTTAGCGCGCCAGATTGTGGCTCTGGAGGCCAAGGGTTCGAATCCCTTTATCCACCTTTCCATAGCCCCTTGGAACGTTTGGTTCTAAGAGGCTATGTTACTATAATGGGCCGTCGCCAAGCGGTAAGGCACAGGACTTTGACTCCTGCATTCGCTGGTTCGAATCCAGTCGGCCCAGGAGAAGACAGCAGTTGCACGATGCGTGTGGCTGCTGTCTTTTTGATGCTGCAAAAAGACTTTTATAAACGTTTTTTAAAGTTGACCTGTTTACTTGTCCGAAAGCATTATTTTTGGTATACTAAGATAACTGCCGAAGGCATTTGACTTTCGGCAAATGATGAGCGTTTCTATGGAGGAAGTTATGGCGGAAGACAGACGCAGTTTTAAAATCAGAGAAAGCGAGACCGGTCATGTTCAGGTAACAGATGAAGTGATCGCGATCATTGCCGGCTTGTCAGCTACGGAAGTAGACGGCGTTGCATCGATGGCGGGCAATATAACAAAAGATATCATCAGCAGACTTGGGATGAAGAATCTTTCAAGAGGTGTACGCATCGAGACACAGGACAATGCGGTTGTCGTATTGATGGCATTGAATATCGCATATGGATACTCCCTTCCGGAAGTTTCCGCCGCGGTACAGAGAAAGGTTAAGACAGCTGTAGAGAACATGACAGGACTGGAAGTGGCAGCAGTCAACATCCGTATCGCTGATGTGGACATGAAGACCGAGAAATAACAATCAGAATAAAGGCGCCGTCTTTCGGCGTCTTTTTCACTATGTGGAGAAGATAACATGAATCGCAGACAATGCAGAGAAGAAGTGTTTAAGATCCTGTTCGGGCTTGAATTTCATCCGAGGGAAGAGGTGGAGAATCAGATCCGCCTTGCACTGGAGGAGATCCCGGATCTGAAAGAGGAAGATGAAAGCTTTATTCACGGACGCGTGACACAGATCGCGGACCATTGTGAAGAGATTGATGCGGCAGTGAATGAAGCGGCAGAAAAATGGAAGACGACCCGTATGGGAAAGGCGGAACTTGCATTGATCCGGCTGGCTGTATATGAGATCAGATATGATGACACGATCTCTCCGGCGATCGCGATCAATGAAGCGGTTGAATTGGCAAAACGTTACGGCGGGAAGGAATCACCGGGATTTGTAAACGGGATTCTGGCAAAGTTTGCATGAAAAAGAACGTATACTCTGTCGGACAGGTGAATCAGTATATTCGCAATATGTTCGCACAGGATTTTCTTTTAAAAAACCTATGTGTGCAGGGAGAGATCTCCAACTGGAAGAGACATACATCCGGACATATCTTTTTTTCACTGAAAGATAAAACGGGTGTTATTTCTGCTGTCATGTTTGCGGGAGAAGTCAGTAAAGGCCTGCCGCAGGAGGTGAAAGACGGCGATGAAGTCATGGTCACCGGTTCTGTCCGTGTTTATGAGAAGACCGGCCATTACCAGCTTTATGCGAGAGAGATCACATTAGCGGGGGCGGGGCTGTTATATCAGCGGTTCGAAGCACTGAAAAAAGAACTCGAAGAAATGGGAATGTTCGCACAGGAGTATAAACAGCCGATTCCTGTGTTTCCAAAGACTGTCGGGGTCGTCACAGCACCGACCGGGGCTGCGATCCGCGATATCCAGAACATTTCCTCCCGGCGCAATCCTTATGTACAGATGATCCTGTATCCGGCACAGGTGCAGGGAGAGGGCGCGGCAGAGTCCGTTGCGCAGGGGATCCGGGCTTTGGAAGCGTTTGGTGTGGATGTGATCATCATCGGACGCGGCGGCGGATCATTAGAAGACCTTTGGGCATTTAATGAAGAGGTTTTGGCCAGACAGATCTTCGACTGTTCGGTGCCTGTCGTTTCTGCGGTCGGGCATGAGACAGATACGACGATCGCAGATTTTGTAGCGGATCTGAGGGCACCGACACCTTCGGCCGCAGCAGAACTGGTCGTTCCTGACATCAGAGAGATCTTAAACCGTCTGGCACAGGCTAAAATGAGCATGACCAGGCAGATGGAATATCTGACCAGACAGCTTAGAGAGCAGGTGAAAAGACGTGAGGCACAGTTGCGTGTGCAGAGTCCGTCTTATCAGCTCTTAAGCCGCAGGCAATATCTGGCAGAGATGCAGGATAAGCTTTACGGGGCCCTGGAAAAAAAGACCATCCGATATCGGAATGACCTTGCGCAGACACAGCAACGCCTGCCGGAGCTGATGCAGCGGAATTTCCTTGAAAAGAAGCACCGGATGGAACTGTTTGCATCACAGCTCGATGCGGCATCTCCGTTGAAAAAGCTGAGTGGCGGATATGGCTATCTCGAGGCAGAAGACGGATCCGGGATCCGTTCCGTAGAGCAGGTTTCTGCAGGAGACCGGATGAAAGCCAGATTGGCTGACGGAGATATTTTGACAGAGGTAAAAGCGATCACCCGAAAGGATGTAAATGATGGGAAACAATGAGTCAATGAACACCGAAGAAAACAACACACAGAACCGTCCGCTTGAAGAGATTTTTGCGGAACTGGATGATATTCTTTCCAAGATGCAGGATCCGGAGGTGACACTGGAGGATTCTTTTGCACTTTATGAGACCGGCATGAAGGATATCAAACAATGTAATAATCTGTTGGACCAGATTGAAAAAAAGATGCTGCTGCTTTCAAAAGATGGGGAATTGACAGCATTTGACGGAGAAGAATGATGAAAGAAGATTTTCAGACGAGGTTGCGCAGTCATACTGCTGAAGTAGAAGAGATCATAAAGTCCTTTCTTCCGGAGGAAGAGGGGCGTTTAAAGACGCTGCTTTCTGCGATGAACTACAGCTTTCTGGCTGGCGGAAAACGTCTGCGCCCGATGCTGATGCTGGAGACTTACCGTTTGTTTGGCGGAACCGACCCTGCGATCAGGAACTTTATGGCGGCGATCGAAATGATCCACACCTATTCGCTGATCCATGATGATCTGCCGGCGATGGACAATGACGAATACCGGCGAGGACAGAAGACGACCTGGGTCCGGTATGGGGAGGATATTGCGATCCTTGCCGGAGACGGGCTTCTGAATATGGCCTTTGAGATCGCAATCGAAGGCGGGATCGCTGCGCGCGAAATGGACCGCGGGCTTTATGCGCTCCGTGTGATGGCAAGAAAAGCCGGTGTCAACGGCATGATCGGCGGTCAGACCGTAGATGTGGAAAATGAGGGGAAACAGATTGATCTGGATACACTTGAATTCATCCACAGAAATAAGACCAGTGCACTGATCGAAGCAGCAATGGTCTGCGGCGCGATCATCGGCGGTGCGGATGAAGCGACGGCCCGCCGCATTGAAAGCGCAGCCGGAGATGTCGGGCTTGCATTCCAGATCCGGGATGATATCCTGGATGTGATCGGAGAAGAAGAAAAACTGGGCAAACCGATCGGAAGTGATGAAAAAAATGATCATATGACATATGTTTCGATGGTTGGCCTGGAGAATGCCAAAAAACGTGTGGAAGAGCTGTCAGAACAGGCGATGCAGATCATTTCCGATATTCCTTATGAAAATCCGTTTCTGATAGAGCTTTTAAGATCGCTGATCGAAAGAGAATACTAGGAGAAGTATGGTTGTAAAAGACTGTACGAAGATGGATATGAAGATACTTGAAAAAATCAATGCGCCGAATGACATCAAAAAACTGACCGTAGAAGAGCTTGAAAAGCTCCCGGCGGAGATCAGACAGTTTTTGCTCCTTCATGTTTCCAGGACCGGTGGTCATCTGGCATCGAATCTGGGTGCGGTCGAACTGACCATCGCGCTGCACCGGATGCTGGATTTCCCGAAAGACAAGCTGATTTGGGATGTCGGACATCAGTCCTATATTCATAAGATCCTGACCGGCAGAAAGGATCAGTTTGATACACTTCGCCAGATTGACGGTCTGTCCGGATTCCCGAAACGTGAGGAAAGTGACTGTGACTGCTTTGATACCGGGCACAGCTCCACGTCGATCTCGGCAGGACTCGGGATCGCGCAGGCAAGAGATCTGCAGGGCGAGGACTATACCGTTGTTTCCGTGATCGGGGACGGATCGTTTACAGGCGGCCTGGCCTATGAGGCGCTGAACAATGCGACGCAGTTAAAATCGAATTTTATCATCGTGCTGAACGATAATGAGATGTCGATCTCAAAAAATGTTGGGGGGTTTTCCTCACATCTTGCATCGCTGCGTATGGCAGATCGTTACCAGGGGTTAAAATCCGGTGTGCACCATTCTCTGGAGAAAATGCCAAACGGAGAATATATGACCCGCAGGATCCGCAAGACAAAAAACAGCTTAAAGCAGCTGCTGATCCCGGGTATGATCTTTGAAAATATGGGCGTTACCTATTTGGGACCGGTTGACGGACACAATCTGTCCGCCCTGATGCGTGTGCTGAATGCAGCGAAAAAGGTAAAGGGTCCGGTTGTCGTTCACGTGAATACGAAAAAAGGGAAAGGATACCGTCCGGCTGAACATGATCCGGCCCGTTTCCATGGTACGGGGCCGTTCCGCTTAGAAGACGGAATGCCTGTCAAACCCAAAACAAAAGTGGATTATACCAATGTGTTTTCCACAGTCCTCTGTAACATTGCCAAAAAGGATCCGCGTATCGTGGCGATCACGGCAGCGATGGCTGACGGGACCGGCCTGCTTCCGTTTTCGAAGCAGTTTCCGGACCGGTTTTTCGATGTCGGAATCGCAGAGGGGCATGCGGTGACTTTTGCTGCCGGCCTTGCAAGCGCCGGTATGAAACCGGTGTTTGCGGTGTATTCTTCGTTTTTGCAGAGAGGTATCGATGAGCTGATCACCGATGTCTGCCTGCAAAAGCTCCCGGTTGTACTTGCGATCGACAGGGCAGGGCTTGTCGGCGCAGACGGAGAGACACACCAGGGCATTTTTGATTTGAGTTATCTTTCCGCGATGCCGGGAATGACTGTAATGTCGCCGAAAAACGCCTGGGAGCTTGCCGATATGCTTCGGTTTGCGGTGCAGTATGAAGATGGCCCGATCGCGATCCGTTATCCGCGTGGGACTGCATATGAAGGCTTCAGAGAGCACAGAGCACCAATCGAATACGGCAGGAGCGAATTGCTGAAAGAAGGAAAAGAGATCGTCCTGATCGCAGAGGGCACGATGTTAAAGGAAGCGGAAAAAGCAAGAGATATCCTGGCAGAAGATGGATATGACCCGGCTTTGCTGAACATCAGGTTTATCAAGCCGCTCGACCGGGAGATGATCAGCCGGCTGACAAAGGATACGAAGCTGTTTGTGACGATGGAGGATAACATCCGCCAGGGCGGTCTTGGCGATGCGGTGCTGCATTGTCTTGATCAGATTGGCTGTGCGCTGCCGGTTTTAAAGATCGGCATTGAGGACCGCTTTGTGCCGCACGGAAGTGTGGATGAGCTGCATCAAAGGCTTGGCATGGATGCTGAAAGCATTGCAGAGAAAGTGCGGAATGAATATCAAAAGATAACATCAGAAGACGGGAGCAGATAGATGAAAGAACGACTGGATGTACTGCTGGTAAAACGCGGGCTGGCACCTTCCAGAGAAAAGGCAAAAGCATTGATCATGGCGGGAGATGTTTTTGTAGAGAATCAGAGGGAAGACAAACCGGGCAGTACATTCCCGGACGAATCAAAGATCGAGGTCCGTGGCAATAAGCTGAAGTATGTCAGCAGGGGCGGATTAAAGCTGGAAAAGGCACTTGCAGTCTTCCCGGTTTCACCGGAAGGCCGCGTGTGTATGGACATCGGCGCTTCTACCGGCGGCTTTACGGATTGTATGCTGCAAAACGGCGCTGCGAAGGTCTACGCGGTCGATGTCGGATACGGGCAGTTTGCTTATCAGCTTCGACGGGACGAGCGGGTTGTCTGTATGGAAAAAACCAACATCCGTTATGTCACACCGGATCAGATCGCAGACCCTATTTCCTTTGCAAGTGTAGATGTTTCATTTATCTCATTGACGAAGGTGCTTCCGCCGGTAAAACTTTTGCTCGAACACGATGCGGATATGATCTGTCTGATCAAACCACAGTTTGAAGCAGGCAGGGAAAAAGTAGGAAAAAAAGGAGTTGTACGTGATCCTGCCGTGCACCGTGAAGTGATCGAAACGATCGTTTCGTTTGCTTTGGAAGAAGGCTTTTTGATCAGGGGGCTGGATCATTCACCGGTGAAGGGACCTGAAGGAAATATTGAATACCTGCTTTGGATCCAAAACGGGGCCGGGCAGGAGATGCAAAAAGAGACGACATATGATGAAGTAATATCTCAGGTCGTAAAGAAAGCGCATGAGGAATTGGACAAATGAAACGGATATTGCTTATAGTAAACAAAAACAAGGATCCCAATCTGATATTGACAAGTGGAATCCATAATTACATCTGTTCTGTCGGCGGCGAGTGTGATTATTTCATCAATGAAGGTTCACGGCATGATGCAGAAAATATTGTAAAGGCAGGGATTCCGGAAAAGCATTATGATTGTGCGCTGGTACTTGGAGGCGACGGAACTCTGGTCAGAGCTTCCAAAAATCTTGCACCTTACGGGATTCCGCTGATCGGAGTCAATCTCGGAACGCTGGGCTATCTGTGTGAGCTTGAGAGAGGTACCGTGCTGGAGGCGATCGATCAGATCATGAAAGGAGAGTTCGGAACAGAGAACCGTATGATGCTTTCCGGCAGCAGTGATGCTACTGCGGAAACGATCCATGCGCTGAATGATATCGTGATCCATCGCTCCGGCAAGACGCAGATCGTGCGTCTTTCGGTAGCGGTCAACGGAAAGTTTTTATATGAATATGATGCGGACGGCATCATCGTGGCTGCACCGACAGGGTCGACCGGATACAATCTGTCAGTTGGCGGCCCCATTGTCGATCCAAAGGCACATATGATCCTGATCACACCGATCAGCCCGCACGATTTAAATGCGCGGACGATCGTGATCGATGCAGACGCAAGGATTGACATTACACTCGACAGGAGACGGCCGGAATCTGATGAGACGGCAGATGTGACATATGACGGGGATTCATATCTCCAGATGCGTGTCGGCGACAGCATCCGGGTCGTCAGAGCGGAAGAGAGCGTAAAGATCCTGAAGCTCGATGACATCAGTTTTCTTCAGATCCTGAGTAAAAAAATGAAAGGTTATCGGTAAAGATGAAGACCAACCGTCATTTAAAGATTTTAGAGATCATCGAAAAAAAAGACATTGAGACCCAGGAAGAGCTTTGTGCATGTCTGAATGAGGAGGGTGTGAAAACAACCCAGGCAACGGTTTCCAGAGATATTCGGGAATTGAAGCTGACAAAGGTATCGACACCTGGCGGAAAACAGAAATACACGCAGCTCCGGGAAGAAAAGGCGATCATGATCGACAAATTTCATCGCATTTTCAAAGAAGGGGTCGTGCGTCTTGATACGGCACAGAATATCCTTGTGATCAAAACGGTTTCCGGAATGGCGATGGCGGTTGCCGCCGCACTGGATGAAATGGGCTGGCCGCAGATCGTCGGAAGCATTGCAGGGGATGATACGATCATGTGCGCAGTCAAGACCAACGAAGACGCACAGGATCTTCTGCGGCAGTTAAACAGAGTGATCAAAGAAGGATAGAATCTTCCGGATACGGATCTGTCTGATAGAGAGAGTGGAAAAGAGGTAGAACGTGTTACGGAGTTTACGGGTGAAAAATCTGGCACTGATCAGAGAAACAGAAGTAGAGACGGCAGCTGGCCTGAACATTCTGACGGGAGAGACCGGTGCGGGAAAATCACTTCTGATGGGGTCGGTCGGCCTTGCCATGGGTGAGCGTGCCAACAGAGAGCTGTTTGGAGATGCAAAGGAGGATGTGCTCATAGAACTTACCTTTGATGCGATCCCGCCGGCAGCTGCGAGGCTTTTGGAGGAGCATGCGGTCTCTGCGGAGGAAGAACTGATCCTGACAAGAAAGATCACTGCAGGCGGACGCAATGTCTGCAGGGTCAATGCAGAGACGGTATCGGTTTCGTTTTTAAAAGAACTGACCGCGCATCTGATCCAGATTCACGGACAGCGTGAGCATGAAGTTCTGCGGGATAAGCGCAGGCATCTGACTTTTTTGGATGCATTTTGCAAAAAGGAGCTTGGAGAGAAGCCGAAGCAGACAGAGGCCGCTTATCACAGATATATGGAGGCAGTGCGTACGCTCCGGGAAGCGGGGACGGATGAAGAAGAGCGGATCAGGGAACTGCATTTTCTGGCGTTTGAAGTCGGCGAGATCGAAGATGCGCATCTTGTGCCGGGAGAAGAGGAGGAACTCGAAGCACAGTTTCGGATGATGTCGCATGCGCAAAAGATCATCGGTGCATTGTCGGCCTGCCTGGAGCTGACAGGCGGGAACCAGACGTCTGCAGCAGAGCAGACAGGGCGCGCGATCCGGGAGATCCGCGAGATCATCACATATGATGAACGGCTTTCTGTTTTATATGATCAGCTTTCTGAGATCGAAGCACTGCTTTCGGATTTCAACCAGGATTGTTCGGCGCATCTTTCTGAAATGGAGTTCGGAGAGGACGTTTTTTATGAAGTGGAAAACCGTCTGAATACGATCCATCGCCTCCAGAGCAAATATGGAAACAGCATCGAAGAGATTCTGGCAGAAAAAGAAAAGAAACAGGAACGGATCGAACAGCTTGAAAACTTTGGCGCGTATCTTGAGAAACTGGAACAGGATGTCAGTGACGCGAAAAAAGAACTGGATCATCTTTGCGGGGAAATGACGAAGATCCGGAAAAAGGCAGCCACACAGTTTTCTGCTGTGATGGAGCAAAGTTTAAGGGAGCTGAATTTCTCACAGGTGGTCTTTCAGACAGAGATCACTGAGACGGAAGGGTATACATCTGCAGGAACGGACGAAGTGCGGTTCTTGATCTCGACCAATCCGGGAGAAGAAGTCAGACCCCTTGATCTGGTTGCTTCGGGCGGAGAACTGTCAAGGATCATGCTGGCATTCCGTACGATCCTTGCTGACAGTGATGAGGTTCAGACTCTGATCTTTGACGAGATAGACAGCGGCATCAGCGGGCGGACAGCGCAGAAGGTGGCAGAAAAAATGCGGGAGACCGCAAGATGCCATCAGGTCATCTGTATTACCCATCTGCCACAGATCGCAGCTATGGCGGATCAGCATTTCCTGATCGAAAAGACGATAAAAGAGGATAAGACACAGACAGAAGTAATGACGCTTTCTTATGAACAGGAGATTCATGAGCTGGCGAGGATGCTTGGCGGTGCGAAGATCACAGACGCAGCGTTGAAAAATGCGGTAGAAATGAAAGAAATGGCAAAGGAATCAGACGAATAGGGGAGGATGACATGAAAAACATTTTATTTGCAGCTTCTGAAGTAGTACCGTTTATCAAGACCGGCGGTCTTGCGGACGTAGCGGGTTCATTGCCAAAGTATTTTCAGGCAGATGAATATGATGTACGGATCATTCTGCCGAAATATGCATGTATGAATTCTGCTTATGCCACAGATCTTGAACGGGTACTGGAGTGTCAGGTGGATCTGAACTGGCGTTCACAATACGCAGGCGTACTGACGACGAAGATCAACGGGATCACCTGTTATCTGATCGATAATGAATATTATTTTGCGGGACCTGCACCGTATGACAATATTTATCTGGATGCCGAAAAATTTGCATTCTTTTCCAAAGCAGTACTGACGGTTCTGCCGTTGCTGGACTTCTGCCCGGACGTGATCCACTGCCATGACTGGCAGACAGGCCTGATCCCGGTATTTTTAAAGGCGCAGTTTGCAGCGGACCCGTTTTATCGTTATATCCGGACCGTACATACGATCCACAACTTAAAATTCCAGGGCAGATGGTATATCGACGCAGTCAAGGATATTACCGGTCTGCCGGATGAATATTTCTCGTTTGACAAGCTGGAATCCTACGGAAAGGCAAATCTGTTAAAGGGTGGTCTGGTATATGCGGATGCCATTACGACAGTAAGCCAGAGTTATGCGGAAGAAATCCAGTCAAGTGACGGAGGAGAAGGGCTTGACGGGCTGATCAGAGCAAAAAACAATTGTTTGACCGGCATCTGCAACGGTATCGATTACCATGAATTTGATCCGTCAAATGACAGCCTCATCTATGCACCTTTTACGGGTGATGTCAAAGCTTTTAAAGCAGAGAACAAGCGGCGCCTTCAGGAGGAGCATGATCTCATTCCGGATGACAATGCATTTCTGATCGGTATGGTCACACGTCTGACCGACCAGAAGGGGCTGGATCTTTTGGAGTATATCAAGGAAGAGATCATCTCGATTCCAGGTGTGCAGATGATCATACTCGGCACCGGTGAGTCCAGGTATGAGGATATGCTCAGAGACTTTGCAAACCGTCACCGCGGAAGCGTTTCCGTATACATCCATTATTCGGAGATGATCGCGCACAGGATCTATGCGGGCTGTGACGCGTTTCTGATGCCGTCGTTATTTGAACCGTGCGGCTTAAGCCAGCTGATGGCGCTGCGCTATGGTACCGTTCCGTGTGTCAGAGAGACAGGCGGTCTGAAAGATACCGTTGAACCATATAATGAGTTTGAACATACGGGAACCGGTTTTTCCTTCCATAATTATAATGCGCATGAAATGCTCTACATGATCCGCTACGCGAACAAGATCTATCGGGACGCACCGGAAGAATGGGAAGAGATCATTCGCCGCGGCATGGCATGCGACTTTTCCTGGAATCATTCTGCAAAAGAGTATGAGAAGCTCTACACGCATCTGATCGATGAAGCAAACAGCTGGAAGAAAGCGGAAGAGGACCGGATTCAGGAAGAAAAGAACCGTCTGGAAGAAGAGGAAAAGAAAAAGAAAGCTGCCAAAAAGCCGGCGAAGAAGACAACCAAAAAGAAAACTGCAGCTGCTTCCAGGAAAACAGAAACAGCCGCAGATAAGAAGCCGGTTAAAACCGATGCGAAAAAGAAATGATCCGTTACATCAGGATCTTATCCTGTTCGCGTGAATAATAATATGCGTGATCCGAGAGGATCTCTTCCGGCAGGAGTGCAGTAGTATTGACACTCTCTACCATTTCCGACATCTTCGGAAGATCTTTGTCGGAGGATGCCGGGATCAGAATGACCTCATGTACGCTGCTGGGCAGAATATAGAAGTCCGAATCCATCTGTCGGGCATAGCGCGCCAGCAGGCCCTGATAGAGCAGACATCCTGCACCATACAGGTTTTCGGTATTGGAAAGGATGTACATGGAAGGCTCGTTCCCCTCACGGACAAAAGATGCTTTTGGAATGGTACCTGTAGACGAAAGCTTGTCTGACAGTTCGGTGATCACATCGTGTATATCCCGCAGGCTCTGATGGAGCATGCGGGGTGTATTTTTTTGCGCATCCTCAAAGAGATCCTGAAGGGAGATATGCCAGTAGTCGAGATGGGAATTATGGATCAGAATCGTTCCGCTGCCAGGCTCATTTGGGAAATCGATCAGACAATAAAACACGATCGCCAGATCCAGATATGGGATGAAGGGGATTTTCCCCAGCAGCTCTTCGTTCCGCTCTCTATGGATCAGTTTAAAGGCAATGCGGTCTTTTGTGTTTTCATAATTGGTAAAGAAGCGGATATTAATATCGTTTTCCGGTCGGTTTTGTCTGTATACGGACAGGATCTTTTCATAAAGCACAGAAAAGCTTTTGCCGGACTGGTATTCTTCGAAAAACGGATCCAGATAAATGGTCGGCGCGATATTCCGCTCGCCTTCCATGATGATCAGGCCGTCGAGACGGCACCCGTTGTTGCGTGTGACCGGTTGAATGGAAATGGTCTTCGGGTCTTTGATCTCTGCCTGCAGACGATCCATGATGGAAAATTTGAATTCTTCGTATGTCATTATTTATGTTGGGATGAATCAGGAATGTGCGGTTATTATACATACACTTTTCGACAGATGCAATGCACTTTGAAAAAAAGACGGTGTTTTCTGCAAAAAAAAGAGGAAAAAGCTTCTGTACGTAACAGGCTTTTCAGGTTTTTTGATTTATGTTAAAATCTGTAGAGACCATCCGAGGGGCTTCTCCTGTCGGAGTAATGACAGAAATAATTCGGAGGAAAATACGATTTGAGCAAAGATGATCTGCAGAGATTCAATGAAGAGGAACTGCGTGAGCTTTTATCAGAAAAACTACTGGAAGTCGAAGATCTGCAAAAGAAAAACAAGGACCTGGAGGACAGCCTGATCGATCGCGCATTTGATCCCGACAGTGCGGGTTCGCTTGCAGATACGGCTGTGAGAGTCAATGATATCCTGGGGGCGGCACAAAAGACCGCTGACCAGTATCTGGAAAACATCAGAAGAGTCAAAAGAGAGCAGGATTCGGTGATACTCGTCAGGATGCGCCGCGCGGAAGAACGCTGCACATCCATGGAAGAAGATATGAAGAGGCGCTGCGAAGAACTTGAGAGAGCGACTAAGGAGCGGTGTCGGAAGATGGAGCAGGAATCCAGCTCCCGCTGTACCGAACAGGAAGATGAGGTTGCGGCACGCTGCGAAAAAATGCTTCGGGACGCGAAACAGCACAGCTCGGATCTGGATATGATCACCAGACAGGAATGTGCGGAATATGAAAAAAGTATCAGAGAGCGTTATGCGGGACTGGAAGAAGCCTGTGATGAAGCAGAACGGGCGGTTGCAGAGAAGTGCCGTTTGATGGAAAAAGAAGCTCTGGACCGTTGTGATGCGCTTGAGAAACAGGCACAGGAGCAGTGCGCAGCGATGGAAGCAGCGATGGAGATCCGCTGCGAGACCATGCGCTCTGAGACACAGATCCATTGCGATTCGATGGAACTTGAATCCAGAAGACGCTGCCAGGCGATGGAGGAAGAAGCCGTAAAGAAATCAGAATCCTACTGGAACGAGATCTCCGACCGGCTCGGACGTCTGTATGAGACGCAGCAAGGTGTAAAAGAAACAGAGCACGTAACAGCAGAGATGGAGCAAAAAGAGTATCAGACGGAAGACATGGATTTTCCGGATGATTTTGAGATTATGGGATAAGCAATGGCAAGAAGGAATAAGGAAAACAAAAGTGTCAGGCCGGTACGGATCGTCGTTATCATTGTGTTGCTGGCC
>JAEIGA010009306.1_pt1 | contig 14863 bp, 2 predicted proteins | sample 9270691 | NCBI WGS metagenome assembly JAEIGA01 (sample SAMN17057246, study PRJNA624740) | gut metagenome | biome: biome; isolation source: fecal sample | host: Bos grunniens | place: China: Xizang | collected 2019
CAAAGAGGATCTTTTGGAATATTGTTTCTGGTTTCAATAATAGCTTGTTTGTTCTGTAAACCAATACATAACTGGTCTAGATTATCTGCTTCATCAAGAATTTCAGATTTAGCAGTATATTCTTTTTCAGTAAAATCAATAAGTTCTTCTACTGACATTTCAACAAAAGTATCTTTTACAGGCTTATGACCTGTGAGTTTAATATCAAACATTTTACCACCTTTATTTATTATAGGTTTAAGTCTATAAAATGGCAAAAATAAGTAGAACAGTACTGATGTGCATCAGTACTGTTCTACACTCAAATATCATCAATTTTGGATATATCTTTCAGATCCAGATCTAGCATCAGATTCATTAAAGATAGAACCTGTTACGTTACCATAAGACATATCAGATTTCTCATGATTTGCAAATGGTGTAACAGCTGCGATAAGTCTTGCTACATTATTACGTCCAAGTCTCATACCCCAATAATTTGAGTTAAAGACTGTATTACGTTTTGTAAGCAAAGCTGCAGTAAGTTTTCTCATAGCTTTTGGCCACATATACAAACGTTCTGTGATACCAAGTGCACTAAGAGTATCCAAATATTCCATCATGTTATCATTTCTAGAAAATGTATCAAAAAGACCAATATCTTGCATACTCAAGAAAAATGTTGGAGTTAGATCCTTGATCTGCAAATTAACATCGATTGATGTAGGAAGATGATCGTGACTCCATCCAAACTCATCTTTGCCTCGAGAGATAGACATACTCTCGATGATACCGCAAGGTACTGCAAACATACCTTTACAATATGCTTTGATAAGGAATGGTGAAGTATACATAGAATCACCAACAGATCTTGGCATTGATGCTGCAAGTAACATGATCAATGGAATATACACACTCTGGAAGATAGACACAGGATCGCCGTATCTAGCTCTCAATTGAATATTGAAGCTATAACTTCTACTAAAAGAAGATCCCTTCCATACATCTGGCATATCCAAGAAACCATTACCCTGTGTGAGAATAGCACCAATGTCCCCGAGTCCTAAGGACGAACCTAACATACCTGCTAGATCTTGCATAGCACTTTTCAATGCATCTGCAGGTCCTTTTTGAAGTTCACCCAGTGTTTTAGCAATCCAAGAGTTTCCATAGTTTTCATATTTCTCTCTTTGTTGCTGAGCATAAGAGTTCATCTTCTGTGCAACACCTGTTGGCCCGGTTTGGTTGGATATTGATTCGGTGCAATTGACACCTCTTTCAACTCTGAAACCAACATAATCTCCTGCACCAAATACATTAGCTTTCAAAGAATTCCATGTATTGGTCCATGCACCAGTTTTCTCAGCATCTTTTGGATCTTGAGCAACTGTAACATTTCCATTTTTATCAGTTATGTATTTAGTATCAGGTGATGTCCAATGCGCATTACCTACAGTCTGATCTGAATTAGACATCATCTCATCCATAAGCATACGGGTGGTGTACTTATGTCTAGATTGGTTAAATGCCATAGCTCGTCTGTTCATGATAGCAAATATATCAGGACCATTGTGCAAGATATCTGGTATACCAGAATCTTTTATAGGCGTTTTCTGCAATCTATCAAGATATTCATCTTTAAGTTCTTGTTGATCTGCAACTCCATTAACACCTTCATCTTTCAACTGAGTGTTACCAAGAGGACCATTACCAGTGTACGTAGACTTTTGTCCATTTGTACTATTAGCACTTACACCACTATCACCAGCAAGAACTGATTCGGTGGCAGCAAGCACAGGTTCTGGTTTATCTTGTTGTGTTTGTTCTGCAGGTGCACCAACATTTCTTATACCAGATCCTTGATTAGATGAAGTTTCCACAGGTACTAGAGGTATAGTGCTCTGTTGAGGATCAGCCTCACCTTGCATCTGAGCATATTGAGCATGGAGTACTTTAGTACTGTCACGTCTACGCACGATCCATTGAGGATACAAACCCATAGCAACTGCAAGATAACTAAGCATGGCATTAACCATTTCGTAGTATAACACCATGCTTGGTTTGAAATAATAGTATTTTGATATACGTTCTGTTTGAATACGAGAAATCCATCTGTTAACCCAGAACGGAGCTGTCACAGGAAATGTAATAGCCCAAATAGTAGCAGAGAAAACAAGTTTTATCAACTTACCTGCAATTCCTCGTAAAGTACCACGATTCATTGCTCTGGCTGCATTGATATCACCAGCATCTCTGTAAAACGATACTAGATTAACATATTCAGGAACACCCATACTCATCCAGAGTATCTGTTGGTTAGCATCATAAACTTCGTTGTAAACACGACCCATACCACGCGGTCCTCCTGTTTCTTTGATCAGGAGTGAAGGCGGAACGATGTCATCGTCGATATTGAATTGCCAATATGGATTGATAGCATCGTTACCACCAACTCGTGTATCGGTGTAGTTTTGTTTACTATAGAACACATCACCATCTGCTAACCCGTCTTTGTTCATATCGCCAGAACCCTGATTTGAACTTTCAAGTACTCGCATCCATTCAGCTACAGTACCTGATTGTTCATCAGAGTCTTGTGCCATGATGAACTTCTCCATTTGAAGAAGATTTTTAAACGAATTAGCAGGATCCTCGGAAAGACGTACTCCATATGGAGTACGTATCCAAGAAGTAACAGAAGCATCCGAAGATGTCTGTGCATCATTTAACATGATAGCCATGGATCATACTCCATATGGTTAAGCGAACACTGGTCTCTTAGTCGATATAGAAGCCGGCTTAAGACCTGGTTCTTTTGGTTTTGGTCTAGTTTGAGATATAGCACTGTTGGCATAAGCTGCTGACTGTGCTATAGCTTGGTTCTGTGCATTGTTTATTCTCTGTGAAGTTCCCTCTCCGGCCTCAACAGTAGCATCACGAACACCATAAACAGCATACGTAAGATTGTCGAGTTTTTCACCAAGAACTTGAGTCTGATCACGTGTTGCAGCTTCTTCAGCACTTGATGCATCAGAGATATTAGCTTCAGTCATCTGCTGTTCTCTATTGAGAAGTTTTGATGTTGCTGAATGTTTCTCCATTGCAGCAATATGGTCAGAATCCAGCAACCCGGACCTACTAAACCTATCGTTAATATGTGAGATTACTTTAGATCCTAAATTACTTATAGAATCAAATACACTGCTACTAACGGGTTTTACAATAGAATCGTTTATCTTATCAGGTGTTAATGTCACCATTGATCTTACACCAGCAGATTTTGCGGATTCAAGATCTGTTCCACTAACAGGTGAGCCATCTGGGTGATTGTGTACAACAACACCGTCTTTTGGCATTGCAACATCAGCTCCAAATAACGTACCCTTAACCGCATCAAATATGTTACCGTATTTATCAAATGAAACAGCTGCTTCATAAGGTAGATTACGGATGTTATCGATCGCAGGATTGATCAAAGATGATACAGTATCCTTAATGGATGATAACTTAGATAAAGACATGTCTTTAAGCTTATTAGCTTTGGATTTGAACCAGTCGAAGAGGCCGCTGTGAAGCGGACGCTTTTTCCAGAACTTCCACCAGGGCACCTCTTCTCCGTTTTCGTGATATGTTGTAGTATCTTCATAGGCAGCGTCTTTAGTGAACAGTCTGTTCCACAGTCTACCTAGAGCAGTTTGACCACGCTGTGCTTGTGCGATAGCATCACCGATACCTTCAAGGTCTTGCACAGCAGATGTTCTACCAGAGTGTTTAGCTTCGTACTCTTTTGTAGTCATGTCGTTATCCGTGATACCAGATAGACGTCTCGGATCAACATGTGACACAAGAAGCCTGTTTATCTTGGATCTTGATGTATTTCCATCGTAAGTTGTCTTATGTTCATCTTTTGCACGTTCATATTCAGGACTATAGTAGTCTTTTACACGTTTTGTACCACTGAAGTCTTTTGTACCACCTGTGATACGCATTGCTATTTCTGATAAGTAGTTGTTACGTCCTTTGTCATCAACAGCTTTACTATCAACTTTATCAGTAGCACTCATACTAGACCCTGCTTTTGCGACGAACTGTTTACCAGTCCATCTATCCCTAAGTGATAGTGCACTTTGTGTTTGTTCATTGAAGTATCTTCTACGGAGTTCTTTGTATCGTTCTTCACCAACTTCGGCTATAGCCTCGTTGCGTGGCATAGACATGAGTCTCATGAACTCCTCACGTTCCGACTTGTCGTCCTGATACGCCTTGAACGGGTTCTTAAGATACCGTTTCACGGTATCCCATTTCTTACCAAGAACATGTTTGAACCCTGCCCAGTCCGTAGACAAGTCGTCACCATCTGTCAACGCGCTATACGCAGATTTAGCTTTGGATTTGAACCAGTCGAAGAGGCCGCTGTGAAGAGGTTTCGTGTCTCCTGTCATAGCAGACATATCGACCACCCCATCTTTAGTCAGTCTAGCGCCAGCGCTTCTAAGGTACACGGCAGCTTTATCATCCATCGTTTCGGGCTGGGTTTCTTCTGAAGATTCTTGGTCTCCAGCATCTGTTGTTTTTGTATAATTCAGATTAGGGACTATTACATTTTTCGGATATGGATATTTTCCAGATGCAGCATTATCTTTGATAAACATCAAAGTAGCGTTTCCTATTATAGATTTTTTCATCCAATTAGGCACGTCTTTATACTTCTTTTTAACCAGATTCGAAACAGCATCTCGTACTACAGATTCTGCTTGTACAAGATGTTTGTATTCTCCTGCCGAATTCTGCATCTCTTTAGCTATCTCATCTCCAGATATACGATAACGTCCCATACCGTATCCAATACGTTCTCCAATAGAACCGGATCCTTGTGACATATCAGTAAGAGTACCATCAGCATTATTAGATTCATCATCTGTCTTCTTTTTACCAAAGATAGAAGAGATGGCATTAGCTTGTGCCATCTGGGCTTCACCATGAAGAGTTAGGCCTTTCTTAAGACCTCCCCAAATAGATCGGCCTATAGATCCAGCTGCATTCTTAGCTTTATTCCATAGTGATCCAACTGTTTGCTTAGCGACACCTAAGATAGTTTCTTTAGGCTGATCACTAGAACTTTGAGTCGACTGTGATGCATCTGTTGTACCATCCTGTTTAGTATGTCGTTTTGCACGCATTTTAGCAAGACCTGAAATAAGACCTATACCAAGTCCTTTATATGCAGGATGCTTTATAGCAAGATTTTTGATAGCTTTAACAACATAATTGTCGTATTCACTATCATCCAAATTGTTTTCTTTTAATATACGTTTAACTTCTGCTGATATCTCTGAGTCACTTATTTTATTAAGAGCTCCTAGTTTTTCAGAACCAGAAATTTTAGATGATTGCTCACTGATGTTTGTTGGTGTTTTTCCATCAACCACCGATGTCTGTCTACTTCCATCAGCATTTTTCTTGATAGTAACATTACCGACTTGAATCGTCTTGGATCCTTGAACGGGTTTACTTTCTTCCATCTTTTCAGCTGGAGTTTTAGCCTTACCTTCTTTCTCCTTATTGCGTTTCTCCTCGATCTCTTGTTTCTTCTTATCAAGATCTTCTTTGGTGAGTTTCTTTATACCAGTACCACTTATTTCTGAAAGACGATTATTCCAATCAAGAATCTTTTCGTCAGTCAATTCATCTGGTACTGTATTTGTAAGTTCATCTACAAGTTTACGTATACTTCTCCACTGGAATGGATGTCTCCAGAAACTGATCTTCTCTCTAGCATTAACTGCAACATCTCGCAGTTTAGCCTGAGCTTTCATCATCTTTCTGATAGGTTCATCTATCTTGTACGAAGAAGAATCTTTTGTTATTTCAGCTTCGCTATCAATATTAGACAACTCTTCCTCGATACCATTCAAGAAATCATCATCTACATCTGTAGCGAATTTAGCTTTATTCAAAAGTATAGCGAGTTCGCGTTTTTTGCCAGCATTTCCAAACCATCCAAGTTTCTTAGATGATTTCATGATATTATCAACAATATCTTTCTGACGTTTCTTGATACGAACTTCTGCTTCCATTTCATCAACGTTCTTATTCTCTTTAGCATTTGTCTTAAGATCGTTAAGAGAAGATGATAACATCTTTTCTCCATAATCACGAGCTTGATTGTACATGCCTTGAGATTTAAGAGACATAAATCTGTCAAGAACCTTCTGCCAGAGACCAGATTCATCTTCATCTGCTTTCTCTTCGATTTGTTCTTGGAGTTTATTCACTTCTTCTGCAGAAGCATCTCCTTTACCAAACAGACCAAATGTAAGTCCTCTCAACAAAGCATTGCCTGCTTTCTTAAGGCCGGCTTTCAGTAGTCCATCTTTCTGTACTCCAGAGATCTTTCTAGCTTTAGACCACAGACCATTCGACACCGCTTCATGGAACTGATCAAGAAGTTTCTGAGCATTAGTATCACCTTTTTGGATTCTACCATTCATCTCATTTTCAAACTTCTCAACTTCAGCATCAGTCATTGCACTATCCTGATCACCTGACCAGAATGCTTTGACCGTCCAATCTTTCATTTTAGAGAGTATGTTCTTATTTGGTGTTTCAGCTATAGCACGTGCTCTTCTCCAGTTCTGATCTGCGACAGCATCTTCGAACTTATCAAGTTTCTTTTGAGCTGCTTTATTACCAGACTTGATTTCATCGTTCATTTTATCTCTGAATTTCTTAATCTCAAGTTCAGTCATACCTGCATCATCTGAACCAAACAATCCACTAAAGAAAGAACCAACTGCTTTGACTGCTTTGGTTCCCCATCCATCATTGGACATTTTAGAGATCATTCTAGCACGTTTCCATTTCTGATTACCAACAGCATCTTCAAATGCATCAAGTTTACGTTGAGCTTGTTTATCACCCATCTTAATCTTGCGTTGCATAGATTCCCTAAACTTCTGCTGTTCTGCTTCAGTCATAGGTTCTTCATCGTTGCCAATTATCCAATCCCAGGAAATCTTCTTAAGAAATTTACCTACTTTGGTTATATTGGCTTCGTCTTTGATCTTTGATATTCTTCTAGCTTTAGACCATTTCTGCTGTGCAATAGCATCATCAAAAGCTTCAAGCTTACGAGAAGCCATACCATCACCTTTTTTGATACGGAATTGCATCTTTGATCTATAGTCTTGAATTTCTTTTTCAGTAAGAGGTTTGTCTTGGTCACCCGGCATCATAAGTTCACTCAATCCAAGAGTCATGATACCAGCACCGATACGCAGGCCTTTTCCTGCTACTTTAAGAATCTTAGTAGCAAGATACTTACCTTCTTTACCAGAAAGTTTACGAGCTGTTTTCCAATCTTCATTTTCAACAGCTTCTTGGAATTTATCGAGAATAGGTTTAGCTTTTGGATTATAAGCAGCTTGTTTTGACAAGAACTTAACCGTTTCTTCGATCTCTTTCTTAGACATTGGCTTTTTGTCTGGGTCATTGAGGAAATCTCCTACAACTGCACCTGCCAACATACCAAGTGGGCCACCGAGAGCAAGACCCGCAAGCATACCTACATTTCTACCAGAATTAGAACTATTCAACCAACCTTCAGCTTTCTTACCAGAAAGTTCTCTAGCAAGTTTCCAGTTTTCTTCGGAAACAGCATCATTGAATTTAGACAAAAGTTTTTCAGCCATTTTGTCTTTCTTAGCAACTCGTTTGCTAAGTTTCTTTCTGAAAGCATTTATCTGTTGAGGGGTAAGAGGTTTATCATCGTTACCAAACAATGTGTTAAAAATTCCCTTACCAATATCGTAGGCAAGTGTGACTCCTGTTGCCTGCATCAGGTTCTTAGCGATACTAGCTTCATTACCAGAAATCGATCTAGCCATCGGCCAATCTTCTGTGCGAACAGCTTTGTTGAATCGAGCAAGAATAGTTTCATAACTCTTCATACCCTTTTTGATCTTATTTTCACATTTAGTTCTAAAGATACGAATTTCTTTATCAGTCATTGCATCTTTATCGCCCATGAAAAGTTTGACCATACCCATTGCAGGAGAATAATCCAACATCTTTCTGGTAAATTTAGCTGCACGTTTTCCACCTAGACCAAAAGTCAGTGCCTGACTTAGACCAGAAGCAACTCTATCCTGTACACCTACACCTTCTTTTATACCAAGGTTCTTCTTGGTATTAGCTTTAGATGAGCCCTTGATTCCTTTATACAAGGAAAGACCAGCGGCAGCTGTACCAAGTATAGCAAGACCAACTGGATTAGTTGCAAGAGCTAATGCTGCTTTACCACCAGCTAATGCCGCGCCTTTAAGACCAGCAGCAGCCCAGCCTGCTTTTGTGGCAGCAAGACCTGTTTTAGCTAAAGTACCAAACTTAGCAACACCAGGTATCTTCGCTAATAAAGAACTTGAACCAGATACAAGATTAGAACCTAATCCCATAGCTTTCTGACCAACAAACTTCATGCCACCAACGTATTTCTTAGCACCAAGTTCGACTAATCGTCCAACCTTGCTAGTGTAAGGTGGTTTGGCTTTATTGTACAACCATTTCGCTTGTCCAATAGCCATGTCTTTTTGACGTATAGCCTGATTCTTAATAAACGTACCTACTGGTTTTAATTTCCTACCAGCACGTATCGTTTTTATTTTAGCTTTTGTAACTGTATGTCTACCAAATCGCTTGATTCTACTAATGTTTCTATTAAGTTCATAATCGATAACATTTCTAGGATCACCGGCTGGATATTTTCCAGATCTAGAAGAACCTGATGCTACACTAGCTAATCTAGCAGCACCTTCTTTCTCAGCTTTATCATTAACCGCATCACGTTCAGCTTGACGTTTTTTCTTATCTTCTTCAGATTTCTTACGTTCTTCTTCACGTTTCTTATTGCGTTCAACAAATTCTTCCTGAGCTTTCTTATTCTTCTCAGCATCTTCAGCTTTATCTTTAGCAGCAGCTTCAGCAGCAGCCTTACCTTTATCCTCTTTGTCTTTAGATTTACCAAAGAAATTGACAATTCTTTTGAACAAAGATTCTTGTTTAGCTTCTTCAGCCTTCTCCTGCTCTTTTTCTTTTTCAGCTTTTTTATCTTCTTTAGCAGAGTCTTTAGCGACACCTTCTGCTACTTTATCACCTGACTCGTCAGTAACTTCTTGTTTCTTCTGTTCAGGTTCTTTAGTTTCTTCAGGTTTTGCTTCAGAAGTAGACTGTGGTTGTTTAGTAGGATCTTTTACAAACTTACCTTTAGCATCCACATATCGTCCCTGCTTATTCTTAAACACACCAGGATATTCAGTCGGAGTAAGTCCTTCTTTAACATCCTCTATAGGTTTAACATCAGAAGATTTTGGTTCATCTTTCTTGACTTCGTCTGGTTTAACACCACTATCTTTAGGAGGTTCACCTCCCATAAGAACAATGATCCTGTCCAAACGTTCAAGAACTCTGTTATGGTAATCAGAGAAATCTTGACCATCTATACCAAACAATTTACCAAGTAAAGATTTAGCACCCTTACCTATAGCGCCAAGTCCTTTTCCTCCAATACCGAGTAATCCTCCCCAGAAGTCCATAAGACCTCCAGCAAGCTTACCACCAAGTTTAAACAACTTACCAGTAAGACCCATCTTGTCAAAAATAGAACCTTTTGATTTTTCTGATTTAACAATAGGTTTATTGTTTACATCAACCAACCCATGTTTAATATCATCTGCTGTGATAAGACATTGTAATTCATCTGATCCTGGTTTCTTACCAAATACAGGTTTGTCAATGTCATAAGAAGATTCAACACGTGAACCATCTTCAAACTGAACACCATCTTCCTGTTGTTTGGCTGACAAGAGGATCATGTCCGCTTGAACCATGTCTTTCCAGTATATATCAACGTATTTAGGTTTATCTCCTGTAATAAAGTTTCTTATAGAAGATCCGATTCTACGAGCCTTATCTCCTAAAGTTTCTTTATTAGGATCACCTTCTTTGTTTCCACCAAACAGATTACCTACGCCTTTAGCTATACCACCTACACCAGCGCCTATTCCTTTGAATAAACCACCAGCAAGAGATCCATAACCTTTAACTAATCCACCTAGTAAAGAACCTGTTCCGTTAATAAGAGCACTAGGTACACCAGAATTAGCGATTCCACTTATAGCAGTACCAGCACCACGTGCTATACCACCAATAGCGGATCCGGCTCCTCTGATGACACCACCATAAGCGCTACCTATACCACGAACCAATCCACCAAAACCTTTTCCAAGTCCAGATAAAGCACCGCCGATTAAACCTTTACCACCTTTAACAGACCCACTTATCTTAAGGTTACCAAGAACAGTAAATAGTTTGTTAGCAAATGTTCTAAAATCCGCATGGAATCTAGATTCAGGTTCCCCTTCAAACATACTCTTCTCTTCTTTATCAGAAGGAGTAATTGCTTTTTCAGAAGTAGTTGGTTTTGGTTCTTCTTTTTTAGGAGCTTCTTTTGATACACCTTCAGAAACTTTTTCACCAGATTCTGTTTTCACTTCTTCTGGTTTAGATTGTTCTGTTTTTGGTATATCTTTAGGAGATGGAACATCACCCAATAACGCAGAATTATTCTTGATCATGGAATCAATCATATCTTGCGTTTGTTCTGCAAGTTTAGTATTAGGCGATTCTTTAGGTTCATCTGTCTTTTTATCTTTGATACCAAAAGCATCTTTAACTTTATCAGACATCGTTGCCCATCCATCTTTGATAGATGATTTAGCATCAGCAAAATCTGATTTTATTTTAGCTTTGGTTTCATCATCGATAAGACTACCAACCCATTTACCAAATTTACTACGTTTTACTTTACGCCAAAGCATTTTAGCTTGGACCCATTTCTTACGTAGAAAACCTTTGATACCTTTGTTTTTATCTTTAGATTGGATGTTCTTAAGTTTTTCAGCTAAAGCCTCGAGTTCTTTCTTAGCTTTATCCATAGCTTCAGAACGTTTGTTTGGATCGGTTGCTATATCTTTTATATTGATCATCTGCTGTGTAGCAGAAATAATGAAATGTCTTCTAGCTGTTGGATCTGTAATGGATTCAGCAGCAGATTTGAGACTATCAGTTAGTTTCTGCGAAGCTTTATCCAATTTAAGATCTTTTGTCAATGTGGTGAAATAATCACCAACAGCATTGCTCTTAGTCACAACTGTATCATAAACAGAACCAATGCGGTCTCTCCACTTCTCAGGAAATTTCTCAAGGAATGAAGAACGGTTACTGATTGTATCTTTCAATGACGTGAACCAACCGGTTACTGTATCGTACACTGATGAAGAAATATTAACAACACGTTTACCAAGAGAAGTTTGAGCAAGTTTATCCAGCTGTTCTTTAGCTGTATCAACAACAACGTCTTTGACCTTGGTTACTTTTTCAACTCCAGTATCCACAACATCAGCAATCTTGTTACCCATGGAAACGCCAGAGTTTCTTGGAATAATGGTTTGTTTAACCTGTTGTTTTTTGTTGCGTTTATTCTTGTTCTTATTCTTATTTTTGCGTCTTCTAACGCGACCACCCTTACTAAACAGAGGTGTAAAGTCGTCGTCAACATCCATACCAAGCACCCTCATCAGCTCATCTTGGTGCTGGATTTTATTTTCTGAGTTTCTAGGACCGTTAAGAATATTAACAAGACGTTTTTGTTGCTCTTCATTAAGAACCAATTCACCTTCATTAAGTCGTCCTACAATTGTGTCCTTATGAGCATTGTCAGAACTACCATGTTTCTCTGATTTAATGAACAAATCAGAATCGTGCATCATGGTTATGATCGATTGTATCTTTGAAGGTATGTCGACAGTAAGTGCGTTATGTACTTCATAACGCATCGTATCGATATAGTTGTTTTCTGATGGAGTTTCAGAAACACTCGGTTTGGTTGTTTCCGAAAGAGCTTGTTCCACGATATCATCAGAAGCACGTCTTAGACGCTCATCTTTTCCAGTGACTTTTGTCGACTGAGGACGTCTCCATTTTTCATAGGACTTAGCGTCGTCTTTAGTACCTCTTTCTTGGAACGTCTTAACAGCTTTTTCATATTCAGCTTTGGTCAACTTAGACCACAACTCTTCACGTTCATGATTCTTCCAAGCATCAAGAACATCATCCCAACTAGGCGCATTCCAGTTATTATCATCGAGTGATGATCTAACATCAAAGTCACCTCTAGCTTTGGTATGACCCTCTATATCTTTAACATCGTAAATGATGTGTAAAGTATTAGAGTTCTTCATGTAAGCATCATGTATTTCAACAGAATTAGCTTTCAGGATCTTCTTAACGCTTTTCTTGACCTTACCAACAGTTTTACCAAGAAAACTGTTATCGGTAATTCCATTAACGCGATCTTTAACTGCTTCTACAACTTCAGAAGCTTTTTCCATGAAAGGCTGAGCAACTTTGGTAGTAAGATCACCAAATATCTTAACAAGCTCAGGAGGAAGATATTCAGCTACTGCACCAAAACCAAGTTCACGAGCTTGAGCTCTATAACGCATGGTCTCTTTGTCATCGCGTTTCTTGTTATAAGCAACACGAAGTTTATGACGTTCACGTTCTTCACCAACAGTATCAGAAATCCACTCAGCTTTCTCATACATACCTGATGAATCTTCATGACGTTTGTTGTACCAATCACTTATGTTTACAGATTCACCAGTCTTAGCATCTGTCCATCTATCATGTCTACCAGCACCAAGCTGTTGATACAACTGACGCATGTTAACATCAATAACAGATGAACCAAGAACTTCCATCGACATGTTTCTGATCTTGGTGACTGCAGTTTCATCGTATCCACCATAAGGTCTACAGATACTATCGTAGTATTTACATACTGCTTGTATCTCATCTTCTTTAAGACCTTTAAAAGCCTTTTTGAACCAATCAGTCTTTCCATCACCGTCGAGGTATTTTACAATATCTCCAAATTGGAAAAACTGTTGATTACCCATCATGTTGGTGATGAACTGTTGTTGCAGTTCTCTGAATTCTTCAGAATCAAAGAAAGCTCCTTCAACGCCTTTCTTAGAAGACAGTTTCTTGATAGATTCTTCTTTTTCCAAGTTCTCTGTCTTCTTGTTATTCTTGGCGATACCCATTGTAACAGAAAGTGAGTCTTCAAGGTTACGTGCTCTTTGATCTTCAGACATAACTTCGTTTTCAAGATCATTCTGGAACTCTTTAATAGAACTCAATCTCTGCGTGACATAGTTAAATGTCTTCTCTTCAAGAACAAGATCTGGTGCAACTTTTTTAACAAAGCCTTCAACATAGTTACCAATACGTTCGAGGTGTGCAGGTATAACCTGAGTGATAGCTGCACGAGTAGATACGTCAAACGGGACTACTGCATTAGGATCTTTGATAAGTGATTTTGTATCAATCTTTGTATCGATATTTCTTGCAGGTAGCGCTTCTGCTATATATCTAGCAATCGGATTGTCCGACATCTTCAAAGTTTCGATCTTATCATGTGCAATGAATGGAAGATACTTTCTAAAAGATTCAATCATATTTTCCATGTCACCGATATGACCAGCTTGTGAATCGAGGAATCCAGCTGTCTTTTCAGAAGTAGACATACCTGTAAAGAAACCAATGATCTTACCAAGAATATCAGATTTTTTGATAGGTCCTCCAACCATAGATGGATCTGAGAACATACCAGCTGAGCTGGCTAACATAGGAAGGAAACCACGAGTAAAACTCTTGATATCTCCCATAAGTTTTTCTTTGAAATTACCAATGAATTGATCTTTAAGTTTTGCACCAAAAGATGTAATTGTATCAACTGTCTTATCTTTCATAGAACCGATAAGACGTTCTTTCATGGTAACTTTAGCATATTCAGGTAAACCTGTGTTATGCTTAATCTCTTCCAAACGAGCTTCTGTTATCTTGGTAAGTACACGAACTGTGTTGAAAATATCTGAAGCAACATACAGGTGTCTGTATTTAAGCTCCAAACTCTTTTTCATATAAGCTGTAAATGCTCCACTAAGGAACATATTAGCAGCTTGTAGTTTTTGATCAATGTTAGAAAGAACCGCTTGTTCTGCTTTGAAGTGTGTACGTTCAAGCAAACGATCAGCTTGTTTTTCAGCAGAAGCTTTTGCTTCAGATGTCTGTTGCATTTCCATCTGAGCAGAGAATATAGCAGAAAGCTGCTGGTTGATATTCTCTGTTCTAGATTCTTCTAGTTTCTGCTGTTCTGATCGTTCGTCTTCTGGTTCGTAAGAATCTTTAAGTTTCTTTTCAATCTTGGAATACAAACTCTTGGGCATAAGAAGTTTGGTCATAGGCATCATCTTTAATGTGATACCTTTGAGTGTATTCCAAGCTGGTGTTAACTCACTTGTTACATCGTCTTTCAATGACTTGATATCATCAACAACCCCCATAGCGTCTCCAACGAGACCTGCTGTATGTGGGAATCTGTTTTTGATTTCATTAGTAACACCTGATATAGCACCACCTGCGGTGTGTCCAATGATATTTGCAACACCTTTAACAGGAGCAGCTACTTTTCTTCCAAAAGTCTTTGGTTCTTCTACATCAATATCGAACTCTGACAGAACGTCAGAGTTCATCTTGCCCAAATCATCAACTGGTTTATCAGCCATAATTCATCACTCTTCTTTTCTGTCTGTTGTTATATTACTTCTAAGGAAAGAGAAATCACAATAAATATCCATTCCTTTTTCGGTTGATTTTAGAACATATTCATAATCTTCTGCTTTATGTCCTAACCCTTCTTCAATGTAAGGTTGTGCAACAATACGAGTATCTGCAAATTTACCTTCTCCCACAAAAGCACCAG
>JAEIGA010009307.1_pt1 | contig 14863 bp, 13 predicted proteins | sample 9270691 | NCBI WGS metagenome assembly JAEIGA01 (sample SAMN17057246, study PRJNA624740) | gut metagenome | biome: biome; isolation source: fecal sample | host: Bos grunniens | place: China: Xizang | collected 2019
CCTGGGTTCGAGCCCCCGATGGTGCACCAGAAAGGTGGCCGGTTGGTCAAGTGGCGAAGACGGCGGCCTCTCACGCCGCAAACAGGAGTTCGACTCTCCTACCGGTCACCATAATATAAAAGATGTTGCGGCAGACGGAAGTTTGCTATAACATAAATAGAAGAAAGCCAGTGCCGATGACGCTCAGGCCCCACCCGTTCCCATCCCGAACACGGAAGTTAAGCTGAGTTGTGCCGAAAATACTTGGTTGGAGACGACCTGGGAAAATAGGTAGGTGCTGGCTCTCTTTTATAAATAAAAGCCTCAATAGCTCAATGGTAGAGCATCCGGCTGTTAACCGGAGGGTTGTAGGTTCGAGCCCTACTTGAGGCGCCAAAATGGATCCGTTTCGGGTCCATTTTTTGTTGGATAATAAAAATGCAGGGCCCCATTTGAGGCCCTGCTATATCATGAGACGGTCAAATTGGGATCCGCCTCTTAGCAACTCCGCTCTTTGAGCGGAGTCATAAACAGATATTATTCACTTATATTATTATCTTTCGATTCTTTTTCTTTTTTCCTTTTTTCATTTTCTTCTTCAATCTGTTTGAGCTCGTTTTTTAATTCTTTAACCCTCCAAGCAAAGAAAACAACTAACATACCCAGGCAAGAATAAAGAAGTAAAGTCCAAATGCTAACCATAAATACTGAAGAGCATAAATGCTCTATTTCCTTTCAATGAATAAAAGTATTATAACTATTTTTAACTGTTTTATATACTATTAAAGAGTTTTTTAGGCACTTTTTTTAGAGGTTACCGAATTGTAATACTTCATTTATCACTATTTCACAATAGAATGCATACAGATGAAAGCAAAATACACGATAGTGAACAATTCTGTAATAATATGTTGTTTGACAACAAATCTAGGAGTAATACAATATCAATTGGGTAATTGTGTGCCCAATAACTAACTCCTTTTGGAGATACAAAAGATATTGGAGGATTCATGAAAAAGTTTATCTCTTTGCTCCTTGTCTTGGTTCTTGCTCTTGCTCTTGTAGCATGTGGCGGTTCCTCAAACGAGGGCGGTGAAACACCGACACCGGCACCGTCTGATGGTGGTAACAGTGAGCCTGAGAAGACACTGAGCGTATGCTTGGTCGTTGCTTCTCTTGGCGACAACTCCTTCTCTGACTCTGCTGACAACGGTCTGAAAGAAGCTGCACGTGACTTTGGCATTAAGTATGATTGCCAGCAGGTCGGTGATGACGGACTTGTTAACGGTATCCGTGAAGCTGCTCAGAACGGCTATGACATTGTTGTTGCTGGTTATGACTCAGACAGACGTGCATTGCTCGAAGAAGAGTCTATGGACTATCCTGACACCATTTTCTTCCTGTATGACAATGGTGACACCGAGTGGGTACCGAATGACAACGTTCTTGCTGTTATCTTCAAAGCAAACGAATCTGACTTCGTTTGCGGCGCTATTGCAGCAAAACAGTCTACTTCCAAAGTAACTGGATGGATCGGCGGACAGGAATATACCTCTCTGTACGACTTCCTCGTAGGTTGGGTAGAAGGTGTTAAATATGCTGATGAGACTGCTTCTACAGCATATTCTTGGGTTGCTGGTTCCTCCCCCTGGAGTGACCCTGCAAAGGCAAAAGAGCTGACAAAGGCTCTGTACAACAACTACAAAGCAGACATCATGCACGGTGTTGCAGGTCAGTCCGGCGATGGCGTTATCGAAGCTGTTGTTGAACTTCGTGAAGCAGGCGACGATACCGTTTGGGATATCGGTGTTGACTCTGACCAGTATGCAGTCTTTATGGCAAATGATAAGGACGATAAGGCAGAAGTTATTTTGACTTCTTCCATGAAGAAGGTTGGCAAACCGGTTTATGACCTTGTTGAGACAATTCTCAATGGTGGTACACCTGTTCTTGGCAACCAGACCTATGGTATTGCTGAAGGCGCATCCGGCTGTGCAGATAATGACTACTTCCGCTCAGTTGCTAACGCTGATGCATTGGCAATTGCTGATAAGATCACAGCAGACGTTCTGTCTGGTGCATTGGTAGTTGACTCTGCTTATGGTATGTCCCTTGAAGAGCTGAGCAAGCTGTTCCAGGAGACAACACTTAACTACGCTGCAATCAATCTTGGCTAATCAATTGAGCCTTTATTAACGATTGTTACGTAAGATAAAAAGTCTGGCCTCAAAAAGGCCAGGCTTTTTTGCTTTAATGTGATAAAATATTATTATACAGGTGGCTAAAGAATGAATTTCTAGTAACACCATAAATAAAATAAGATATAATTATATAAAATAAGTAATACTTGAATGGAGATGGGGGGCTGATATTTTATGCTTTATGATGTAATTATTATAGGATGTGGTGTAACTGGAGCAGCCACTGCTTATATGCTTTCTAAATACAATTTGAACGTAGCGGTATTGGAAGCAGAGAACGATGTGGCAGTAGGAACATCAAAAGCGAATAGTGCTATTATTCACGCTGGTTATGATCCGGTTCCAGGAACGCTCATGGCGAGGCTGAATGTAGAGGGAAACAAAATGGTCGGAGAGATTTCCGATAAGTTGCATGTCCCGATTTCACATTGCGGCTCCCTAGTAGTTGCTTTTTCTGAATCTGAATTAGAGCACCTGAAAAAACTTTATGACAGAGGTATAAAAAACGGCGTACCGGAGTTGTATCTTTTAGACAAGGAAGAGACACTAAAGGAAGAGCCTAACCTCTCACAGGAAGTGTGCGGTTCACTCTATGCAAAGACAGCAGCTGTAATCAATCCGTGGGATTTGACTCTAGCTATGGCTGAAGTAGCTGTAAAAAATGGAGTTAAACTCTTCCTTGAAACAAAAGTTGAGAAGATAAGCAAGGATAATGACATTTTTACCGTTGTTGCTGATAACGGCAACTCTTTCGAAGGAAAATATATCGTCAATGCAGCTGGAGTTTATTCGGATGTAGTTCACGAAATGATCGGTGATAAGGAGTTTACTGTTAATCCGACTAAAGGAGAGTATTATCTTCTTGATAAATCAGAAGGAAACAGGGTAAAACATGTTGTTTTCCAATGTCCAAATGAGCTTGGTAAAGGTGTTCTGGTAGGGCCTACCGTACATGGCAACCTGATTGTAGGGCCAAATGCTGAGCCTGGTACTGGCAGAGATGACAGATCGAGCACAAGAGATGGACTTGATCTTATTCGTAAAACGGCTATAAGATCTGTTCCTTCAATTGCATTCCGTGAAAACATACGCAATTTTGCTGGTGTTAGAGCTAACACCGAATTTGACGAGTTTATGATCGGTGAGAGCAAGAGTGTTAAAGGTTTCCTCAATTTGGCAGGGATCAAATCGCCGGGACTCACTGCTTCTCCGGCTATAGGAAAATATGCTTGTGAACTGCTTAATGATATGGGGTTAAATCTTGTTGAAAAAGAAGAGTTTGATGACACACGTGAAGTTATCAGATTCAAAGAACTCAGCGATTATGAAAAAGAGCTACTGATTAAACAAGATCCCAAATACGGAAGAGTTATCTGCAGATGTGAAACTGTTACTGAAGGGGAGATTGTTGCGAGCCTTCATGAAGTAATCCCTGCACGCAGTATTGCAGGAGTAAAAAGACGCTGTAATGCCGGTATGGGAAGGTGTCAGGGTGGATTCTGTTCACCAAGAGTTGCTGCAATAATTGCTCGAGAACTCGGAATTGATGAAACAGAGGTGCTCGATGACAGAGCTGGTAGCTTTGTACTAGTGGGAAAAATGAAGGAGGTAGCGGGCAATGTATGATCTCATAGTTATTGGCGGCGGCCCTGCCGGTTTAGCTGCAGCATATTCCGCATGGTGTAATGGCCTTCGTAAGATCCTTATTCTAGAGAGAGATAAGGAATTGGGAGGAATTTTAAATCAGTGTATACATAATGGCTTTGGCGTCAAGACATTTGGTGAGGCGTTGTCTGGCCCTGAATATGCTTCCCGTTTTGAGGATATGATAGCCTCTACAGATGTCGAGACTAAGACAGAGACGATGGTGCTTGATATTAGTCCTGACAGGACAGTGCATGCGATAAATCCTGTAGATGGATATGTGTTTTTTAAGACAAAATCTGTAATCTTAGCTATGGGTTGTCGCGAGAGGACAAGAGGTGCAATCTCTATTCCTGGAACCAGACCTGCAGGTGTGTTCTCTGCCGGTACTGCTCAAAGATATATGAATATAGATGGCTATATGGTAGGGAAACGGGTAGTCATCTTGGGATCTGGCGATATTGGATTGATCATGGCAAGACGTTTAACTCTTGAAGGAGCAAAAGTGTTGGCCTGCGTTGAAGTTATGCCGCGTTCCAGCGGGTTGAGGGCTAATATCGCTCGATGCCTGAACGATTTTGACATACCTCTTATGCTGTCTCATACTGTTACGGATATACGTGGTGACAAACGTGTAACAGGAGTTACTGTTTCGGCTGTTGATGATCACATGGTTCCGATACCGGGAACAGAGCAGGATTTTGAGTGCGATACATTACTGTTGTCTGTTGGACTCGTGCCTGAAAACGAATTGACAAAATCAGCAGGAATAGAATTGGATCCAAGGACTCGCGGAGCTATAGTATATGAAAACAGAGAGACCGACCTTGAAGGAGTATTTGCCTGCGGAAATGTTCTTCACGTTCATGACTTGGTAGATTTCGTCTCTGAAGAAGCTGAGTTTGCCGGAAAAGCTGCGGCTGAATATGTACTCAATGGCAGCAAAGGCACCGATGCATACAATGTTAAGACTTCCGGAGGAGTTACGTATACTGTTCCGCAGAAGATAAGGAAAGGGCTCGGAGAAGAAAAGATTAATCTGTATTTGAGAGTCAATAGGACTTTAGCAAAAGCCACTCTGGTTTTGAAGAAGGACGGACAAGAGCTTGCCAGATTCCGCCGCACACATCTTGCTCCAGGTGAGATGCAGTCTATAGTGTTTGAAGGCAGTCTTTTGGATAATACAGGAACAGGTGACGAGATAGAAGTTGCTTTGGAGGAATAATTATGGCAACAAGAAGTATGACATGTTTGGAATGTCCGAGAGGATGCCAGCTTGAAATTAATGTAGATACATTAGAAGTGACGGGAAATACATGTCCACGCGGAGAGGCATTTGCAAAAGCAGAGATAACGAATCCTTTGCGTGTTCTGACAACCACTGTAAGAATAGACTCATTATCAGAAGTAATGCTTCCGGTTAGAACGCAAACAGGAATACCAAAGGCAAAGATGTTTGAGGCTATGGATGTGATCCGTGATATAAGAGCAAAAGCCCCTGTATCTGTCGGAGATGTTATCGTAAGTGATCTGTGTGGTACAGGCATTGACCTAATTGCTACAAAAAATGTTAGAGAGTAATGGAACCGATTCAAATATATTTTGAAAACAGTTCGATTTTGATTTGCGAAAAACCGGCAGGAATATCATCAGAAGATGGTGGCCTGCCGGATCTTCTCTGCAAACAAATTGGAGTAAACAAACTATACACTGTCCATCGATTGGACAATGTAGTATCTGGTGGAATAGTATATGCCAAAACTAAAGAAGCAGCGGCATCATTATCTTCACAGATAGTGAGCGGTAGGTTCAAAAAAGTATATATAGCTGTTGCAGAGGGTATCCTTGATGAAAACGAAGGCGTTTGGGATGATCTTCTGTTCTATGACAGAAAACAGAGTAAAAGCTATGTTGTTAAAAGAGACCGCGAAGGTGTTAAGAGAGCTTTGCTTCAGTATAAAGTCATAAGACACTTCTTAACGGAGTCCGGACGAGATGTTTCTTTAATTGAACTGGAATTATTAACAGGCCGAACACATCAGATAAGAGTACAATTGGCATCAAGGAAACATCCTGTTCTGGGAGACCGAAGGTATGGGAGCAGGGAGAATTTAAAAGGGATAGCGCTACGTTCCTACAAATTGAGGCTGATCGATCCTGAAACAGAATCAGAAATGGATTTCGAATTTCCTCTTCCAAATGAATATCCGTGGAATAGTTAGCAAAAAAGCCTCTGGCAATATAGCCAGAGGCTTTTGTTGTTTAAGAAATAGGCTAAATAGATAAATACGTATCAGCTACTTTGTGGAAGAAGTCTCTGAATTCCGGATAGGCTTCCAAATACAACATAAACAACTCCTGATATTTGCGGTGGTTATCTTCGGAAGGGTAGACAGTTGTCCGGAAAAGAGTCATTTTGTTTGAAGCTTCCTGAAGGTCCTTCCAAGCGCCGGCTGCAGTGGCAGCAACTATACCGGAACCCAGGCATGAGCACTGACTGTTTTCAGGTACATTCACAATAACACCACAGACGTCAGCAAGAATTGAAAGCAGAAGGCTGCTTTTGGCAAAGCCTCCCGCAAGACTGATCTCATGGATAGGTCTACCGGCATCTTGAAACTGTTTAAGAAGATGTGCGGTTTCATAACAGATGCCTTCAAGAAGCGCACGATAAACATGTGCTCTTGTGTGTGATAGAGATAAGCCGTATATCATTCCTCTTACTGTTCCGTCTAGATAGGGATGCTTATTGCCTTGAAAATAATCCAGAACCAGAAGACCTTCACTTCCGACTGGAATTTTTGACGCTTCTTCATCCATTAAACGGTAAGCACTCTCGTCGGGGAGATCTGAATATAGTGTCTTCTTCGCCCACTGAATCACAGAGCCGGAAGCTGTCTGACCTCTGTAATCAGTGTAATAACCATGGATGAGGTGATTAGGGCCCAGATTTACGCCATTCTTGTTGAACAGCGGTTTTTTGGTCAAAACCATAGCAAGATTGCTTGAGCCAGTGCATAGTGCAAGTCTTCCTTCTTCAGCAGCGCCCATACCGAGAATGCCTATTGAGCTGTCAATTCCTCCACATGCAACTATGGTATTTGGCAGCAAACCAAGATGAGAAGCAGCAGAATCGGTTAGGGTACCAATAATATCACCAACAGCATAAACATGGTCTGTGGGGAATTTGGAAATAGCTTCGGGCATTCCTATCTTGTCGTAAAAAGAATAAGAAAAGCTTTGCTGTTCTGAATCGTATCCCCAGTTTACAGAGCAGTTGATGTTAATGCTCCACTTTCCTGTAAGCATATAATTGATCCAGTCTTCTGCTTCACAAAATATCTCTGCTTTATTATATAAAGCAGGCTCGTTGCGCTTCAGCCAAAGAAGTTTGGCAGGCATCCACTCAGGGGAAAGGCTTTCGCCGGTAAGACTATTTATTTCATCGCTTTCAGAAGCCGCCCTGACGTCCATCCATATTATGCAATCACGTAACGGTTGACCGGAACTCATACAAAGCATCACGCTGCAGGAATGAAAATCAACAGCCATTGATGCAATATCTTCAGGATTTACCTGGGAAGTTTTAAGCAAATTATTGACCGCTGAACCCAGTGCTGCCCACCAGTCTGATGGACGTTGTTCAGCGTAGCTGGGCTTCAGTGAGAACGTGTCATATGCAACAGAGCAGACACCTATTTCGTTTCCGTTTTTTTCATATAACCCGGTTCTAACACCTGTTGTTCCAAAATCGATACCTAAATACAACATAACTGGTTCCCCCTTACCCAATATTATAACAAGAGCAAATTGTGTGCGGTACTGAATTTGAGCACTCTAGAAACGTTCGTTGTAATGACGTCTGCCTTTTGTTAAAATTATGATGTATGATTATGGCTTTAAGGAGGCAAAATGGGTTATTTAAAACTTCGAAATAAGATTAAAGAATATGCAGAAATTCCGCGCGTCTCCGGCTACGAGGGAGATGCGGTTCATCATTTTGCTGATGATTTAAAGCCGTATTGCGATGAGGTCAGGATAGACCGGATCGGCAACGTCATTGGAACTATAAAGGGAACAGAGATTGGCCGTTCTCTGATGATTTTTGCACATATTGATACAATTGGATTTCTTGTAAGCTGTCTGTGCTCTGACGGCTTTCTGAAATTGGAACGTCAGGGTGGCGTGCCAGAAAAACTGGTTCAGGGAACACCGATTCTGGTTGGGAGCGAAAATGGGAAATGGTATCCCGGCGTGATAGGAGCACGTGCATACCAGACTATGTCCGAGTCAGAAAGAGGAAAGGTCGATCCCCTTTCTGCATTGTCTGCAGATATCGGAGTCAACTCTGAAGACAAACTTCATGAACTGGAGATAGAAGTAGGATGCCCGGTCTGCTATTATCCGGTATTTTATGATCTGGAAGACGATCGGATCTGCGGCTCATATTTGGATAATGCAGTCGGAATGGCACAGCTTCTCGAATTGGCTGAGTACTTTAGTGTCAATCGTCCTAAAGTAACTCTTCATCTGGTCGGGACGGTATGGGAAGAAACGAATGCTAAAGGCGCTATGATTGCAGCTCGTACAGCCAGCACAGACATGGCTATTTGTCTTCTTTCTCCCGGATGCTCCGATACTCCCGATCTCAAAGGTGTCTCGAATGTTTCGATGGATGGAGGACCTTGTGTCACGGTCATGAATTTTCACGGGCGGACACTTGACGGACAGGTAGCTCACAAAGGCATGTTAGAGCATTTAAAAAACAGCGCAAAAAAAGAAGGCATCCATCTTCAAAGGTGTATCCTTCGGGGAGCTCTTTCGGATTCGGCTTATTTGCAGCTTGAAGGGCAGGGGATCCCGGTCCTTGACATGGGAGCGCCGTACAGATATGCTCACAGTCCGAAGGAAGTGATCTCTCTGAAAGATGTAGATGAAACTGTAACTTTGCTGAAGAGGTTTGTAAGTGATCTAACTTCAGATTTTTCATTAGACCGTTTTTAATTGGAACATGTTGAGAGGCAAGACATATGGAAAAGAAAATACCAGTAATAATTGATACGGATCCGGGCGTCGATGATGCCCTTGCTATAATGATCGCCGCAGCCAGCGAAAAGATTAATCTGCTTGGACTTACACCGGTAGACGGTAATGTACAGGCGATCCATACTCATCAAAATGCACTGAACCTTGTTTCTTTTCTCGGTTTAGATGCCGATGTTGCGGAAGGAAGCTATGACCAGCTGGTATATCGTTTCGGTCGGTATGCTTCTTCCACACATGGAGAAACAGGAATGGGAGGAGTTGAGCTTCCGAAAAGTGACAGGAAGTTCCATGAACTCCGTGCATGGGATTATATTTATGAGAAGGCAAAAGAATACTGTGGCGAACTAGTTTTGATAGCTATCGGACCGCTCACAAATGTGGCGAGAACTATTATTATGCATCCCGATATCAAGACAATGTTAAAACAGATAGTCATGATGGGCGGTTCCACAGAAGCCGGAAACGTCACACCTTTCGCAGAATTCAACTTCCTCGTTGACCCTCCTGCGGCAAAAGTTGTTTTCGAAAGCGGAATACCCCTTGCCATGGCAGGCCTCAATGTAACGCTGAAGACAGGAATTTCTTTTGATTTCATTGCCGGACTCGCAAAAGAGAGCAATTCGAAAATCGGTGAGATGTTTGATGAGCTCGTTCACGGGTATTCGGATGTTAAGATAAACAAAGAGGGTGAGAGATCTTCTGTCGTCCACGATGCGATCGCTGTCGCATATGTTATCGATCCTACCAAATGTGAAACTGAGGAAAAAAGGATAGAAATTCAGACAGAAAGATTCCTGGAAGGACCTTGGGGACAGAGCAAAGTGGTCGAGGGCGAACCAAACTGCACTGTGATAAATGACATTGATATGGATTTCTACCGTGAATTATACCGGAACACTGTTGATCATTTTAGCGGACTTAAATGAGTGGGTATATCACAGGAAATAAAAGAAAGAGAAATGATTGAGAAATGAGTGACTTGATCCCCGTCTCTGCTGCTATCGTTACATACCATTGCTATGAGAAAACGCGCGAAGCACTTAAGAGTATTTTTGCTAATACAAAAGGCGTTGCTCTAACGATGTATGTCATCGATAACAAATCGGATGACAATACTCTGGAAAAACTGAAAGAGGAATTTCCTCAGATAGTCACGATACAAAACCCTAAAAATGGGGGATTTGGGTACGGACACAATAAAGTGCTCCCCTATTTAAACAGCAAATATCATGCTTTTGTGAATCCGGATATTCTGTTTGATCATGATGTGCTTACAGATCTTGTTGAATATATGGAAGAGCATCCTGATATCGGTCAGATTACTCCGGAGATAAGGTTTCCATCGGGAGAAGTCCAAATGCTGGGGAAAAGGACACCAGTTTACGGTGCTCTTGTAGGAAGGCATATCTTTGAGAAACAGTTAAAACCTGTTGTCGATCAATACCTCATGCTGGACAAAGATCTGACGAAACCTATCGATATTCAGAATGTCACAGGCTGTTTTTCTCTGATAAGGACTGAACTTTTCAAAGAGCTTAAAGGATATGATGAGAGATTCTTCCTATATTTTGAGGATTTCGATATAAGCAGGAGAGTTCAGAAAACTCACAGAGCTGTATATTATCCTTTGACTTATGTTCTCCATGCATGGGAGAGAAGTTATAATCACAGCATTAAATATCTCATCATCGTTGTGTGGTCAAGTTTTCTGTATTTTTCCAAATGGGGCTTCCATTGGGATTATTCATATCAAAAAAAGGAGAAATGACAATGAAAGGAATCGTGCTTGCCGGCGGTGCCGGAACAAGACTATATCCTTCTACTATTGCGGTCAGCAAGCAGATGCTGACAGTATGCGACAAGCCAATGGTCTATTATCCTATCTCGACACTTATGCTCGCAGGGATCAGAGATATCCTGATAATCTCGACTCCCAGGGATCTGCCTGCATTCAGGGAACTCCTTGGCACGGGAGAAAGATTAGGTGTCCGATTTGAATACGCTGTACAGGAAGCGCCGAACGGATTGGCAGAAGCGTTCCTTATCGGTGAAAAGTTTATCGGAGAGGACAGCGTTTGCCTGGTGCTCGGGGATAATATCTTTTACGGGTACAGTTTCTCTGAAAGATTGCAGAAAGCCGCTTCAAGAGACAGCGGTGCAACTATTTTCGGATATCATGTAGCAAATCCCGGCGATTTCGGTGTAGTGGAATTTGACAAGGAAGGGAAGGTTTTATCTATAGAAGAAAAACCGAAGGAGCCCAAATCCAGTTACGCTGTTCCGGGTCTGTACTTTTATGATAACCATGTCGTTGAGATCGCGAAAACTATTACTCCATCTGCAAGAGGAGAACTTGAGATTACAGCAGTTAATAATGCATATCTTGCAGAGGGAACTCTGAGAGTTGAACTCTTTGGACGCGGGATGGCTTGGCTGGATACCGGAACACATCGTGCTATGCTCGATGCTGCAAACTTTGTCGATGCGATACAGCAAAGACAGGGGCTATATGTTGCCTGCTTGGAGGAGATTGCCTATTCCAAGGGATGGATCACTAGAGAGAGTCTGTTGGAGTCAGCAGTAAGATACGGAAAGAGCGACTATGGAAAATACCTTGTACAGATAGCAGGCAGAGAATAAAGGAGATACGATATGCGGGTTTTAGTGACCGGAGCGAAAGGGCAGCTCGGAACCGAATTGCAGAAACAGCTGAATGAGGGAAAGTGTTCTTTAGGGCCTATCCCTAAAAGGTTCCTTGATGCAAAAGTGGTCGGGATAGACCTCGAGGAGATGGATCTCACTGATAAGTACGCTGTAAAGGAATACCTGCGGAGCGGAAGTTTTGATGTAGTTTTCAACTGCGCTGCATACACCAATGTGGATGGATGTGAAACACACAGGGAGGATGCTTACAGAGTCAACGCTATGGCACCTTTGTTCCTTGCAGAAGCCTGTGAGAAAACAGAGACGCATTTAGTTCATGTGTCTACTGACTATGTCTTCCCGGGGACCGAAGAGACACCAAGAACGGAGTATGATATTCCGCATCCCATATCGGTATATGGAAAAACAAAATATGCCGGCGAGCTGTTTGTCCGTGACAATTGCAGCAGATATTTCATCGTAAGAACAGCTTGGCTTTATGGTTCAGGCAAAAACTTTGTTAAGACTATTCTTAGAGTTGCAAAAGAAAAAGGCAGGGTCACAGTCGTTAACGATCAGTTCGGCAACCCTACTTCATCGGTCGATCTTGCATACCATATGCTTAAGATCGCAGATGGCGCACCGTATGGTTTATATCACGCAACCAATAACGGCATATGCTCCTGGTATGAGTTCGCAAAGACATTTGTAGAGATGGCGGGAATAGACGCTGAGGTCCTTCCATGCAGTTCAGATGAGTACCCAACACCGACAAAAAGACCAGCGTATTCCGCATTGGATAATCTCGCTTTGCGTGCAACTGTCGGTGATGAATTCCGCCCATGGCAGGATGCTGTTCAAGAATACATAAATACATTGAAGATCGAGGGAATTATATGAAAAACGTTATCGTGACCGGCGGCGCCGGATTCATTGGATCAAATTTCATTTTGTATGAACTTGAGAAAGATCCCGATATATTTATAGTGAACGTGGACAAGCTAACGTACGCGGGAAATCTTGAAAATCTGAAAGCTATAGAAAACGATCCGAGATATGTGTTCCGTCAGCTGGATATTTGTGATGCTGAAGAAATAGCAAAACTGTTTGATGAGTTCGATATCGATACAGTTATCAACTTTGCAGCAGAAAGCCACGTGGACCGTTCGATCGAAGATCCCATGGTCTTTATCCGGACCAATGTCCTGGGCACAGCTACTTTGCTGAATATCGCAAAAGAGAAGTGGAGCGACGGAAATGGCGGATTTAAAGAAGGAGTAAAATACCTTCAGGTCTCCACAGATGAGGTATATGGTTCTTTAGGACCAGAAGGTTATTTCAGAGAGGACACACCGCTTGATCCTCATAGCCCGTACAGCGCTTCAAAAGCTTCTGCTGACCTGATCGTGAAGAGCTACTATGATACGTTCAAGATGCCTGTCAATATAACCAGATGCTCAAACAACTATGGTCCGTATCAGTTCCCGGAAAAGCTGATACCGCTTATGATAAACAACTGCCTGAATCACAAATCGCTTCCCGTATATGGTGACGGACTTCAGATCAGGGACTGGCTATATGTCGAAGATCACTGCAAGGCCATAGATATGGTCGTACGCGACGGAGTAATAGGCCAGGTCTATAACATTGGCGGTCACAACGAAAGAACGAACCTGTTCATAGTTAATTCCGTTATCTCATACATCCATGATCATAAAGATGAGAGTGTCGATGACAGTCTTATCAAACATGTTACAGACCGTAAAGGTCATGACCGCAGGTACGGAATCGATCCTCAGAAGATCAAGGATGCGCTGGGATGGTATCCGGAGACGCCGTTCGAAAAAGGGATAGTCAGAACTATCGAATGGTATCTGGACAACGGCGAATGGATCGATAATGTAGTGTCCGGAGAGTACCAAAAGTATTACGAAAGCATGTACGACAACAGATAACAGCCGTAAAATAATTTATAAATGATAAGCCCTCATCACTGGACTTCCGGGATGAGGGCTCTGTTTATATTCAATTACTCAGAATAGGGAGCGCTTTAAGAGATTTTAGTACAATGATATGAATATTTCCTATATCTCGCTGATGAGCGCTGATCCGATAATGAGGACAGCGCCTATTATATTGTATAGACTTAGCGGTTCTTTAAGCAGGACTGCGGAGAAGAACAGCGCAGATACGGGATCGATGTAACCGAGAATAGCAACGGTCTGCGTCCTGAGATGTTCCATGCTTCCAAAGTAGAGGACATATGTTATCCCGGTGTGGACGAGCCCTACGGTCAGGAGGAGAATCAATGTCCTGGGATCGGTCGGGAAACTGTCGAAACTATGTGTAATAAGCATATACGGAATCATGGTTATCCCTGCGGAAAGCAGCTGGATCATCGTTTTGGGGAATGGGTCAATTCCTTCTACCTTCTTGTTAATTATGATGACTCCTGCATAGAAACACGCAGCCCCCAGGCCGAGAAGTACGCCGTACAGGTCATTCCCCTGAGAATTGCTGCTGCCCCCGATAACTCCGGAAACCAGGATCATCCCTATGACTGCTACGGCAGCACAGACTGCCTTTTTCTTTGTGAGATTTTCCCTGAAAAGAATGGGTGAAAGCAGGATGAGTATAGTTGGCTGCATGTAGTAGCAGAGAGTAGCAACGGCAACTGTTGTGTGGTTGTATGCCTCAAATAGCAGCATCCAGTTGATGCCCATGACAGCACCTGAGATTATGAGCCACAGTAACTTCTGCCGCGGGATGTCCCGAACAGAGCCCTTGTTTCTGACCTTTGTGTAGATCATGACAAACAAGCCTCCAAGGATCCCGCGTGTGAAAGCCAGGAAAGCTGATGATACAGGAATGTATCTCCTGAAGATCCCTATCGTCCCGAAGACGAGGGCTGATCCAATGTACGCCAGTATGGCGCTTGTCTCATTTTTTTGTCTGCTCATTGTTTTTCTTCTTTAGATAAATAGGTATAAGGGTCCAGCAAGCTGATTTGATTATATACATAAGGCGAGAGATGAGCGGGATATTAACCTCGAGGTCCTGCTCAACAAGCGGCAGGCCGGTGCCGGAGTACGGGAATACAAGTTCATACAGTAAAGCTCCTGCCCTTGCAGCACCAAAGAGATGTTCCGGATTGTCCAGCATCTCAGGCGGGTATTCCTTGCCGTCGAAGACGAGGACATCCTTCTCTTCATCGTAGTATGCCTGATCTGCATACTCATCCTCCAGGATCCTGCTGTCAAGTTCAGCAACATAATTGAAGCTGTTGACTTTTTCTTCGGCAAACAGGCCGAACTCAAGCGCGGAACTGAAGAGAAACAGTAAAAATATTA
>JAEIGA010009308.1_pt1 | contig 14862 bp, 21 predicted proteins | sample 9270691 | NCBI WGS metagenome assembly JAEIGA01 (sample SAMN17057246, study PRJNA624740) | gut metagenome | biome: biome; isolation source: fecal sample | host: Bos grunniens | place: China: Xizang | collected 2019
GGCAAACAATGGCAACATCCTCTTCACCGAGGCTGAGAGTGCCGAGTATCGTTCACTCGTTGACGAGTCCGCAGGACTGTCAGCACGTCTGCGCAACATGGTGACCGGCAAGGAAGCCGAGATGCTGAAGGAGCGCGAGGACATGGGCGCAAAGCTCCGCGAGCGCATCAAGGAGTGCTCACAGAAGCGCGAGAACGCCACCACCGTACTGGCTAACAAGGTGACCACAGGTGGCGACCAGAACACCGTGGCCAACCTCGAAGCAGGCGGCTTGATCCCCGTGACCATCGCCGACATCATCGACACCAAGGTTGCAGGCATCAACCTGCCCGACGACCTGAAGATGGTGATGGGTGTGACCGGTACCGAGATTGTGCCTTACAGCACTAACGACGTAGTGTTCTCTGTTGAGGGCGAGGTGACCAAGGTAGGCGAGCAGGCTCTGAACTTCGCCAACATCAAGGCCAACCCACAGCGCATCGCTGCCAGCGTTCCCGTTAGCTTCCGTGCTATCGACAACGCAGCCTTCGACATCATCGCCTTCATCACCTACAAGTTCCAGAAGGGATGGGCAATGTTCCGCGCTCTCCACGTGTATGCTCACGGCGAGTATGCAGCCATCCAGTCACCTTTCGCACAGGTTGACGTGGTTGAGCTCACCAACGACGAGGACCTGCCAAAGAACTTGGCCAAGGAAATCGCCAAAATCTATGACCTGGGCTTCGAGGGCGACCCCGAACTCATCATGGACAAGGTGACCGAGGTTGACCTGAAGTTCAAGGCTCTCATCCCCGGCTCTACCGGCGAGCGTACCGCCATCGAAGACGGACTGTGCCTTGGCTACAAGTACAAGGTATCGCCCTTCATCGACTACGCTATCGCCAGCAACGGTGTGGCTACCAAGGACGCTGACTACCGCTACATCGGTATCGGTCACTTCGGCTACCTCCAGGAGCAGCAGCACGGCGAGTTCCGCTTCAACATCGACGGCACCAGCCAGGCCAACTTCGACCGCGGCACGGTTGCTATCGGCATGACCACCGACTACTCGCTCACCGAGCTCTCCAGCAAGGTCAACGGCAACGCCTCTGGCAAGCCCCAGGCCTTCAAGCTCATCAAGCTCATCGAGCCCGCATCTTCTAACGAGATCGGCGGCTAAACCCTCTCACAGTGAATCAAGGTTCATAGTTTCTTGATAAGCGGCTGGCGGGAGCCTCCGATGCGCAGCAAAGGCATGTGCGCCCGCCAGCTTTTCTCAGAGTAGTGGATAAGTAAAAAATGTATTAACAAGTCACAAAGATGCAATGAGCCTACAGACGGACATCATATTTGTAAAAGCACTCCGCGCTGATGAGGAGCTTATGGCTAAGTTGGCCGCTGGTGATGTGTATAACACCACCATCGCCCTGCCTGATGAAGATATAGACAATGCGCCGCTGCCTTATGTCATCGTTAGTTTCGACGGCCTCACGAACGAGGTGGAAACGAAGGATGATCCCTACGAGGGTGATTCAGACAACGTGACCATCTCCATCGAGATTGCAGCCACGATTCGCCCCGAACTTGGCGAACTCGCTGAGGAGGTACGCAGACAGATACACCAGTATTTTGTCGATGCCGATCCGACGGACGAGGATGCAGATTTGATTCCAGACGACTATCAGTTCTCAGCTTCGAGAGTCAACTACGACTCTTTGAAACCCTGCTACTGGCAGACGCTCACGTACCAATGTGACACAAAATCGGATATACTACAATGAAAGGTCAGAATTTACGAATTATGATTGGCTCACCTGCCAAGTGCGTGGCCTTCTCGACTGGATGTACCTACCATTTGTCAAACACCTTGGAGGATTCTTCAACCAAGGATGACCCAGGAGGCTTTCAGAAACAGGAGGTGACAGGCATGGCTGGCGACATCAGTTGTGATGCACTCTATGCCGTCGGAAGCGACAATTCAGCCGTGAACGGCGAGGCTGCTCTGGATTTGGTACTGGCTGGTCAGGAGGTAGATGTGGAGTTCTCACCCACTGAGGGCGACAAAAACCGAACCGCCACTGGAACAAAGTACGTCTGCAAGGCCATTGTGAACGACATCTCGATCAATGCGCCCAACCGTCAGAACGTCACCTATACCATCCAGATGCAGATGAACTCGAAACCCACTAAGGTAGTCCCTCAGTAGCATCGTCGCCAAGCAACACAGCAGCCAGTCCGTCAGAGACTGACGGAGGCGATGCACCAGAGACTGCTGGATAACTCTCTCGACGTTTAGCCATAATATTACATTAAAGTTGAATAATCCGCGCCCAGCTTTGGCCCCGACAGGCTGGCTGGGCGTTTTAAATTAGAAAGAACTATTATGAACCCAGAAAGAACAATCAATATCACACACAAGAATGCTGAAGGCAATCTGGAGCAGATGGAAGTGAGGATGCTCTATTGCGCGGCATCGGAGACAGGATTCCAGTCGCTGTCTGGTGAAGTTATCGACGTATTCAATCCCGAAGTCGGCAAAGACGAAAAAGGTGAAATCGTCATCAAGTCGGCACCGAAGGCCACCGACATGCACTATATCCAGCTGGCCATCGCCTGTATCGTTGCTGCTTACGAAAGCGAGGGGCAGAATCCACCCATCAGTTCAGAGGACATCATGTACCATGCCACCCGTGAGGAGGTGGTGAAGCTGGTGCAGGCGGTTGTGGAGATGCGCACAGAATGGCTCTTTGTGCCTGCGACGATCCCTAACGAGATGAAGCCGACGGCAGATGGGGGAAAGCGAAAAAACGGGCAAACGCCTACGAAACGTTCAAAACGTGCGTAGGCGAGATCGGCATACCGCGCCACGAGTACCTGTATGAGATGCGGTGGTGGGAAATCCTGCTCACCATCCAGGGCTACAGAAGGCGCAACGTGCTTCAGTATCAGCTTCAGCGCATCACGGCATGGGCATCTGCCTTCTGCATGGGTAATAAGAACAACGTGCAACCGCAGGATTTCTTTCATCTGTATATCGACGATTATATCTCTGACGGTGAAGACGAGGATATCAGCGACGACGAGATAGAGAAAATCCGCAAGCAGATAGAGGCTGAGAACGAAGCCAGAGCCAAGAAAAAGAAAAAGAAAAAGAAATAGGGGAGCCCGCTGGCTCCCCGTCTTTGTCTAACTCTAAATCTAATAATATGAAAAACACATAGAGGCACAGCCTCACGGCTCACCATGTATGAATATCGTCATCGCCCCATGCATCGTCGGCAGTCAGCGTGAATGCCTTGGCCGTTCCTAAGATACCACCTGAATAGGCGGTGGTGATATTCTTGTTCAATGTCACATCTTCGAGTGTCACCTGACCAAGCACCGATTCATCGGATGCCGTGAGCGTGGCGGTGATGTCTGTCTGCCAATCAGCCGACGGCACAAAACCGAATATGGCAATGGCGAGTTGGCCACTGGTGCCGATATACGAAGAAGGGATGTTGACCTCACGCGGCTGATTTGCGGACGGTGCCACACCATCGCCTGTGGTGTAGTCGATGCCATAGTACCACTGCGAAGGGGTGATGACAAACTTTGCAATCCCGGCAGGCACTTCATCGTTGACTGTGATTCTGAGACGGGTAGCGACACGGCTCAGTGTGACAGCCTGAGAGGATGCTGACGATGGCGACACCGTGATAGTAGCGGTCGCCCAGAAGGTGTCTGAGGGTTTCGCCCAGGTGATCGTCTGAGCGTCGGTGTCGGCTGTCGGAGTCGTACCACGCGATGCAACGAAATAGAGGACGTGTTCACCATATCCCATCGAAGCGGATATAGCACCAAAGTTTTCGTCGGTGTTCGACTGATGGACGGTCTGTTGCAGTTCTTCGCCAACATAGTCGAACATCCAAAGGTCGGTGAGACTGAGTGAGGTGATGTCCGCTCTGGTCATCGCACGCTGCTGGAAGGTGTCGCCAAAGGTGAAGGTGATGGTTTTCGCCTCCATGCCAATCGGATTCTCATTCTGCGGTTCTTCACTTGTGCAAGCGATCATCGACAGCATCAAGGCTGCTGCCAGGCCAATTTGAAACTTTCTCATAGTAAAAATGTTTTTGAATAGTAAATATTTAAGGGAGGTCGGCACACATCACCGCCCTTTGTCCTTTTCAGTCAAGCCGACGGATATAGACAAATCCCGTGAAGAACTTATGCCCATCGTCTTCATCTTCGCACGCTTCGATGAAAGCCGTGCAACGGTACGGAAATTCATTCGCAGTCAGAGAACACACAAGGTCGGTCTGCCCGCTTGGAATATAGCCGAGGTGATGACGGTCTTCTGCCACGATTTTGATGGCATCGGGATCATACTCGTTGTCGGGCTCTGGCACCAAAGCACATTCCACGCGACCGACATAGCGGCTGATGCCCTGGCGGTGGTTGATGCCTGCAATCTTCAAGATGCGCAGGTTGTCGTAGATCGAAAGCCAACCGCCATCAGCACGACGCTCTGGCAGCGGCCCCGTGTAAGAACCTGATGCAATCGCACCAGGCACATACTTATCGCCAACGATACCAGCCTGGATGCAAGCCTGAATGCGTCGAATCTCCGTTTCAATGTCGAGCGGTTGATCATCTTCACGGTTGTCTTGCTCCTGTAACTTCGCAGCAGCACTTCTGTGTGAATCGTAATACATAAAAACAAGTGCTGCGCCTACAAGCAGTAATGCAAATAGAAATAATGTCATAGCGTTAATATTTTAGGGTTTAACATGTTTATCTTTCAGTTTCTCAGCAACCTTATCAAAGTCGTCGTGGATGTCAGCGGCCACGATCTTGGCATAGCGTTGCGTTTGGGTGATATTCGTATGGCCGAGCATCTTACTGACATGCTCGATGGGTACGCCATGCCGGAGCATCCATGTGGCGAAGGTGTGACGAGCCATGTGAGAGTGCAGCGGTCTTTCGATGCCGCAGGCCATTCCGAGAGCCTTCAAGCATAGGTTGTAATCAGAGTTATCGAGCTTTGGCACTTGCCAGTTGTACCGCTCCAAGATAGCCACCACAGGCGGCAACAGCTGCGAGGTGTATGCCACGCCCGTCTTGATCCTCTCGCCAATATTCTTCCACACCCCGTCGATGAGTTTGTAGTCCCTGATGTCGAAGTTCTGGGTATCAGAGTATGCAAGCCCAGTGTAGAGTTGGAACACGAACAAATCACGCGCCATTGCCATTTTCGAGCCTGCCACCGGGTGCAAGCTATCGAAAGCCTCCATCTCTTCATCCGTCAGGAAGTCGATGCGTTCACGGTCGCCCCGCTTAAATTTCCCCTTCAGACGGTCGTAGGGATTCTGCTTAATTCTATCAAACAGCACAGCCCGATTCAGCAGAGCTTTCAGGCACTTGTGATAGTTGTAGATGGAAGCCTCGCTGATATTTGCCATTTGTTTACCCATCTTCGCGTCCGCGTCGGATTGTGGCTTGGTGAGCTTGTGCAGGTAGGCATCCCACTTGTAGATATTCTCCACCGTCAAGTCTTGCCAGCGTCGGATGGTGTCGAAGTCCTGAAGGCGCGAGAGCATCGTCTGGTAATGCTTCAGCGTGCCATCAGAATGTGTCAGCTGTTCCATTTGGTCCCGGCACCACTCCAAGAAACTGGTGCTCGACTCGTCGGCCACCAGCACCCAGGCTCGACGCTTGATGTCCGCCACGTCTATCTGTATGCCCGCATTGATGGCAGCATTGATTTCATCCTCTATCTTATGATAGATAATGTTCAGGCGCGTTCGTAAGGTGTCGGCATCGGGGCGGTTGACTATCATTCCCGATTTGAACTCATTCTTTCGCACTTTGATGCCTGTATTGATATAATAGGGTTTACGATCTACGGTCACGCAGACCTCAAGCGGGCCTTCTGAGCCTGCCTTGGTACGTTTCCGATGATCCCAAACTATATAAGTTGTTACCATATTTTTACTATTTTCTCCGGCTTGTTTCCCCACCCCTTTTCCACATGGGTAAACATTTGGCAAAGATTTCAGCCGAAATATACCGATTTTTACTTATTTTGCATTTTCACTTATTTCGATTCAAGGGTCGCAATCCCTTTTATTTAGGCGGTGGTCGCGTTTTAAGGCAGCAACCCCACCTCCATCCGTGTGATCCGTTTGGGATTGCTGCGTGAGTATTGGGGTCATTGTATATATAGTAGGTCAACAGGCGTTTCCACGGATTAGATTGGGGAAACGGATGGAGTGCTACGGATATACTTACCACCAATATTATTATGGAAAACACGTACATCATATATTTGCGCGATGTGATTCTTTTGATTCAGCAACACCGATCTCAAATGGGTATTTGCGTAGATCGGTGTTTGCATTAAGAAGAGCAAGCTGCTGGCGGAGGGATTCTATTAGTTCATCTTTTGTCTGAATCACCATATCTTTTGCTTTGATATGTTCATGTAATGCTGCGATGGTTTCATCTTTTGCAGCAAGAGCCGCATTGATAAGACTTGACTGGTCCACTTGATGATGGTCGCTAAATGGTATATCTTCGGTAAACATGTGGCTCGGATCGGAGCCTCGAAGCCATGCCATATTAAATCCAAACTTCTCACTGAGTTTGCGTAGCGTGTCGTCGGATGGCTCGACCTTTCCAGTCATAATCCTGGAGATGGTATTCTCGCTGATTCCTAAAACCTTGGCGAGAGATTTCTGACCATCAACCTTCTGATGGGCGACCAGCCAATCTAATGCGGATGCAAAAATTTCATTCTTTAGCTTCATAATCAACACAAATACAACCTAATAATATTAAAATAACTTAAAAATCCACACAAATCGCCACGAATATACACGGCGTTTGGGAAAAGTTTGTATATTTGCACCCGAAAGTAAGTAAGTAAACAAACAACGAGGCAAGAAAATAGCCGTCAGACGGGAGGCCGTCTTTTCATAAGCGGATAACCGCCAATTTGCGAACACTTTGCGAGGGTGTCGGATTGCAAATATACGGCTTTTTCTGCCAAGTTGTAACAAAGTAAGTAAACTATTAAGTAAAATTAAGAAACGTATGGTTAAGGAAAAAGTAGGAAGAGACGACTGGAAGCAGCTAAAAGTAGGCGAGACTGGCGTGTTCACATTGCCTGACGAAAGGGCGATTGAGTGTGCACGTGTTGCTGCCCAGGATGTGAAGAAGTACGACCATTATGAGTTTGAGCGTATCAAGGTGGCAGAGCCGCTGACAATCGCTTTTAAGCGTGTGAAATAATGGACAGACTGCTGAGAGCTGAGATTGTGGCAGAGGTCAGGAAGTCGATGACTGAGATACTGGAGGTGGCCAATGAGCGTTGGCTCACGGGTGATGAACTGTGCGAGCAATTCCAAATGTTCTCGAAAGGTTGGCTGAAGGCTTACGGCGACCGCCTGCCACGACAGCGTGCCGAGGTGATGGATGACGGTGTAAAAGTGAGCCGCTGGGCATATCCACAGCACCGCATCGCCAGGATGATACAAGAAGGAACCATCAAGGAACTCTGAATATATAGGTCAACAGTAATATGTGTTTGAACATAGGCTTTTTTAATCAATGTTGTTTGTAACCAGCCCGCCGTGATGGTTCGCTGGTTTTACAGAAGACCCAATATTACAGTTAATTCATATATCAAGTTTTTTTTTAGTTAGACACAAATTTGACTATTTGGCACCGAGCGCGGTGACCTCCCATTCGGATTAATAATGAAGTTTTACTATCCCTGCCATCCGCGAGGCCCGCAGGTTTTACGAAGAAACTACGAAATCAATCATCAGGATAAGACATGGAAGGTTGGCTGAGAGGTCGAAGGCAAAAGAGAGTTACCCGCCGCAAGGCGACATCTTGAAACATGGGACATCGGGGGTTCGAATCCCTCACCTTCCGCAAAACAGTACGCGCCAGCTGTATAAAGACAGGGCGAAGGGCCGGAGAGTGATGACGGACGATGTGAAGACATGCTGAAGCAATAGGATCGATGGCGACGGGCGTAGAATTATAGAAATCCAAACAGAACACAACGCGGAACCAACGACAGCCGAGGCAGACGAGCAACGGACATCAGGAGCGAGAGAAAGGGCGGTGGCAGCCTGGATGAATCGGCATCGAAGCCACACCATAAGCGGGAGCGAGGGCGCAAGGCATAAACTCCATCATAGCCGAGGTGCAAGAAGTAGGGCGAAAGCAAACTGCGAGCGATGATACACGGGGTAGTGTCCGTTGTGGAGCCAGGTCAGCAGCCTGATAGACTTTAATGTAGCTGTGACACGTTCCCAAGCCGTGCTGAGAAATACAGAGGGGAGTCTAAACTAAAAACAAAAGAATCATGAAACAGAACAGTAACATTGACGATCAGGAGGTAAAGTACATCCTGCGTCAGATTGGATTTGGTGCCGTTCTTGGCATCGCATTTCTCAGTGTGTTATATATCGGTGGGCTGCTGGCTCACCTGGTGAGTGGATTTTAATTCAAATAATAAGATATGGAATTTCAAGGAAGAATCGCAAAGGTGCTGCCGGTTCGCTCAGGAGTGAGTCAGCGCACGGGCAACGAGTGGAAGTCGCTGCCTTTTATTTTTGAGTATTTTGAGCATGACAGTGACCGCTATGCCGACAGCGTTCTGCTGGAGACATTTGACACCAAGGTGATCGACAACCTAAAGGAAGGGATGGAGGTACGATGCGGATTCGGGCACAAGACGCGAGAGTTCACGAAACAGGACGGCACGACAGCCGTTATTAATGACTTGCGCCTTTACAAGATCGAGAGCGTGCGTAAGGCGCAGAATCAGCCCGCACAGCAGGCGAGCGGTCAGGCGGTGGGACAACAGTCTATGACGCAACAGCAAGCCGCTCACGCAGCCCCATTCCCGCCACAAATCGATCAGTTCGGCAATCCAGTTCAACCCATTAATCCAAACGACGATGACCTGCCATTCTAAAGACTTCTTTCCGCAGACCACTCCGACGGGTTGGAACAAGCGCAACCAGGCTGCAATGCCGAATGTGAGACACCAGCAAATGAGAAACCAGAAGCGCGGTTGAATATGGCCAAGAGGGGAACTACAACCGTATGGACTGATGAAGCCGTTGCGACACTGCGACGGCTTTTTCACAATACGCCAGCCCAGGACATTGCCGACATCATCGGTTGCTCAGATAACACGGTGCTTTTGAAAGCCAAAAAGCTCGGACTCAAACGCGATCCGGACTATTGCCCTAACAATTTCATCGGTCGCTATACGGGTCGCGGAAAATATCGGAAATCATGAAAGAAGAAACCAAGCGACGGGCTGATGCCTACGAGAATAACAAGGTGAAGCGGGCACTCAGGATGTCTAAGCGCGACATGCGTAAGATGGAGAGCGATGCCCGTATCGACACCGTGAGCCGTAAGTTGGCTGTGACCATCATCGAACTGGCACCGACGTGTGAAATCTTCGAGATGGCGCAAGCCATTCCCAAGGCAATCATGACTGCGCTCACCGCCTGCGACATCACCGACAATCCAAGGAAATTCCTTCAATCGCTGGTGTTGCAACTGAACTATCATATCCGCAAGGATAAGGAGAAAGATAAGGAACTATGAACGAAGAGAGTATCAATTTACCACAAACTGCGACACCTGAAGAATTGGCGTGGCAACGCATACGGCCATATCTGCTCGATCCGCGTGAGAACTACCCAGAGCCATACTACATGCTTGAATACAACGGTGTGCCGTTCTCGAAGATCGGTGGCATGGGTGCCATGTCAGGTCAGAAGAAAAACGGCAAGTCGTTTGTGTTCACAGAACTGATGGCTGCAATCGTTGGAGACGGGTGCGAACGGGTATCGCAATACCTTCCAGGACTGCGAGTTCCTGAGCGCACCATCGAATACCTTGGTCACAAGCCGAAAGCACTATACATCGACACTGAGATGGAGAAGTTGTCGAGTGCGAAGGTGATGCGGCGCGTTCACTGGCTCTGCGATGTGGATATGAACCAACCATTCCCTGAAGACCGATTCGCGGTGCTTTGGCTGAAGAACATGCCGAGGAATGAGGACAAACGGCCATACATCCAACGTTTCGACCTTATCAAGACCGCCATCGAGATGATTCAGCCAGATGTGGTGTTCATCGACGGCTTGCGTGACCTTGTAGCATCCATCAACGATGAGGAGGCAGGCACCACTATTCTCGACTACTTCGGCAGTATCGCAGAAGAGCGCAACCTGTCAATTTGGCTGGCACTTCACCAGAATCCATCGAGGAACAATGAAGTGGAAGATGCCAAGATGCGTGGCTGGATCGGCACGGAGTTAGGAAACAAGGTGAGCGATACACTGGTGAGTATTAAAACAAAGACCGCTAACGGCGTGACCTTCACCGTCAAGCAACAGGATGCACGAGACAAAGACCTCGACGACTGGAAGTTTGAGATCACCGACGATGCCGGTAACCTTGGTATTCCTCGTATCACGAACAGCGGCACGAACATGCCATCGAAGTCAAAAGAGCAAGTCACCTGCGACGATGTGACAGTCATTCGTGGTTGGATTGAGAATGCAAAAGATATGTATGAATGGCCGATGACCCGTGTTGACATCAAGAAGACGGTGTTTGGTGAGATTGGCGGTCAAAAGAATAAAGACCGACAGCAAGCCGACCTGATGGCAGCTATTAACATGGGTTATCTGGAGGAATCAACATTGAAGGCTGGAAACGGCTCTTATATGTTGCAACCACCACAGGATATGCCATTCTGAAAACTTTGACCCAATTTTATTTTTATCCCTAAAGGGATAAAGAACTGTGACCCAACGGCTACCCGCCTGCGGGATGCGATGCCTATGCCCGCCAAGAGGTGAGCGGGCTGACGGCAGCGAATCCACACACGCGGTCGGGCGCGCGCGTTTGGCTTTACAATAATATTTTTATCGAAGACTATGCCTAAGATTCAAAAGCAAATCATCGACAAAATCATGGAGGTGGCGAAGATCGAGGAAGTTATTAAGGACTGCCTCGGCTCTTATGGCTCAGGCAACCGCGCCGGACTGAAGAAGACAGGTGTCAGATATAAAGCCCTGTGCCCCTTCCACGGCGACAGGTCGCTCGGTTCGTTCATCGTCTATCCAAAGGGCAACTGTTACAAGTGCTTCAGCTGTGGCGCGAAGGGTGGAGTGGTGGAGTTCCTGATGGAGCATGAGAAACTATCCTATCCTGACGCTATCCGCTGGCTCGGTAAAAAGTACCATATCGACGTGGATGATGTGGATGTGGACTGGACGTACACACCGAAGCCTGCACCACCACCGATGCCGACACTTGTACTGCCCATGTCGATGGTAGAGCGAACGCAGGCAGACCTCACCAACGACAACCTGGTACAATGGATCAGGCGAGACATCCAGTGGGACTATATTCAAAGAGCCCGCGTGGAAGCCATGCTGACCGACTACCATGTAGGCCACGGCAAGAACGGCCACACCATCTTTTGGCAGATCGACGAAAGCGGAAAAGTGCGCACAGGCAAGATGATGAAGTACAGAACGGACGGTCACCGCGACAAACAAGCCTCATGGAGCTTCGACTTCATTCATTCGGTGCTCAGTAAGCATTGGGATGCTGAACGCCACGAATGGACGGACGAACCGCCCTATCCGTACCCAGACATCTACAACCCAGACAAAGAAGAGCCGCACATCACCTTCTTTGGTATGCACCTATTGAATAAGTATCGTCATGCCACCATTAAACTGGTGGAGAGCGAGAAGACCGCGCTGCTGATGGCGATTGCTTACGGGAACCATGCACAGCAGCTTTGGATGGCCTGTGGTGGTTTGGAGATGATCACTCGTGAGCGACTAAAGCCCATCATAGACCAAGGTCGCCACATCATCCTCTATCCCGACCGCGACGGCATCGACAAGTGGAAGATCAAGGCCGAGCAGATGCACTACGACCGTCTGACCGTTGACACCACACCAGTTACAGATTGGTGGCGCGAGGAAGACGGCGACAAGGCCGACATCGCAGACGTGGTGATCCGTATGCTAAACAACTCCAAACCGTTGACCAGTATCGCAGATGTGAAAATCGCCATACCGCAAGCGGCACCACTGATTGATAAACTTAATCTACAAATAGAAAATGAGCAAAACTAAAGACGAAAGATTTGAGCAACTTGGCACGAAGATCGACCCTGCGATGGCAGAAGTGCTCGATGCGTGTTGCAACGCAATGGGCGTAGATGTGTATCACCTGCTCCAATGGTTCGCATACACCATCGTGAAGGCTTCGGCACCGATGCACTCGCTTGACCCTCGCATCCAAAAGCTCATGACCATGTTAGACCGTGACGCTGGTTGGCAGACGGCATTCAACTTGTGCAATCCTGATCGATTGAAGGTGGCGCAAGTCATCCTGATATTAGAACAGGAGAACCACAAAGGCTTTGGCGCGGTGATGGTTGACAAACCATTCTTCAACGAGGCACGGCAGACGGAGTGCGTGGATGACATACTGGAGCGCGTCTGCGAGGTCACGATGTCAGGTATCTACCGCCGTGTCCGACAAATGGGTGCCGATATGGATTGCAACAATCTATCCGATGTGCTGCTGACCATGCTCGACGCGCAAGACATCCTGAACGCTGAAGAGCGCGAGGCGAGTGAACTGCCAGGTATGGGTGACATTGCACCCAATGGCAGAGCCGTGGCCTATGGCAAACGCACCAAGCGCAAGAAGCACTTCACGCCAGACACGATGCCCGTCACCGGCAACCTCTTCGACGACATAGATCATGAAGCACCGGCAGAACCACTAAAAGATTGGGAGGGCGAGCGACATGATAAGTGATGATGAACCTTTCAAGTTTGCGGAGCCCCGCAAGCCCAGCAAGCCCAACCCCGAACTGGAGAAGAAACTCTATGACCTCGGATTCAGACCCTTTGGATATGAGTGGTAATGTAACCCTGAAGCGCGACCGCAAGGCGAAGGACTGCTGGCTGATCACCACGACCGACAGCGAGGGATTCCACCGGCAACTGCCCATCACCTTCGACGATATGCGCGAACTGGTAAGACTTTGGATTAATGAAGTGATATGAGCAAGAAGCGAAACTGGCGAGGGGTATCGGACAAGGTGGCCAAGGACAAAGAGGAGATATACAACTCGCGTGAGTGGAAGCAGCTGACCGTATTGAAGAAGCGAGCCAACTCACTCTGTGAGCAGTGCATCAAGGACGGCAAGGCTGTTGGCATCCCTGGCGGTTACATCAAGTCAGTCGAGTGTGTGCATCACATCATTCCCATCGAGACAGCCCGAACCAAAGAAGAGATGCGACGGCTCGCCTTCGAATGGAACAACCTCATGAGCCTTTGCAAGTCCTGCCATGCCCGCATCCATAAGGAGCTGGGCAGCAACACGGCGAAGATAGTCAGACAGCGTGCCGAAGCAAGGCAAGATAGATGGGCTGACAACCTGATGAGTAAATTCGTAACCAATGACAATCAAGGAACTGACAGAGAGGCAAGCGTGGACGCTGACGCAGAAGATTGACCACTCGCTCGGAGTGATAGACCAGTTCGCCAGCCACTTCAATGGGCAGGTGTACGTGTCATTCAGTGGTGGCAAGGATTCGGTGGCGATGCTGTCACTCGTCGAGGTAATCATCCCGAAGGTGAAGAGCGTATTCGTTATGACCGGCTGCGAGAGTCCAAGCGTCTGCCGATTCATCCGAGAGCAACAGCAGTACCACGACATCGACATCATCCGACCTCAGAAAACATTGAAGCAAGTCTTTGCCGAGTATGGCTTCCCGCTCATCAGTAAACAGGTGAGCCACGACATCGAGGCAGTAAGGCGCAACCCCTATTGCGAGTCTTCACGCAAGATGCTATGGCTTGACAATCCTTATCACATAGACGAGCGATGGATGTATCTGCTGAATGAGCCATATCAGGTGAGCAATCGCTGTTGCTTCTGGCTGAAACACCAACCATCCAAAGCCTACGAGAAGCGCACAGGGCGACACCCATACATCGGACTGCTGGCAAGCGAGAGCCGACAACGGATGCTCGGATATATCCAGCAAGGCGGTTGCAACTTCATGAAGGATTCAGGAAAGAACCGACCGCGCTCAATGCCCCTGGCGATATGGACCGATGATGACGTGTGGGCATACATCCGCGACCGAGGGCTGAAGCTGCCAGACATATACGATAAGGGAGCCACCCGAACAGGTTGCATGGGTTGCGGATTCGGCATACATAAACACCCCGACCGCTTCGACCTCATGCAAAGACTATGGCCAAAGTGGTACGACCTTATCATGAGTTATGAAAACAACGGCATCCGATATGGCGACGCACTACAACGAGCAATCGACCGATCACATGGAAACAATTCGAGTATATAAACTATTCCGACAGGAGGCCGACGGACTCCACCCGCTATTCATCGACCGCGACATGGTGCTGCCCATCGGTGAGTGGATCGAGGCGCGAGCACCCAACGACATCGCACTCCAGTACGTTGGCACAGGCTTCGCACTCATCGACCTCACCCGTCAGCGACCACTGCTGATGCAAGACCGCCGACCGCGACGCAACCAGATAGTGAAGGCGACGCAAGACCAATGCCGATGGGTAGAGGTGAGCAACGGCAAGGTGTACGACATCGGCATCGGTTCCAATGGTCAGGTGCTCCACTTCGCCCACCGTCCAGGCTGGCACTCATCCGCCACGCCATCGCTGCCAGCGGTTGACATGACGGGCAAGGTGTGGGCTGAATGCCTGATACCTGCCGACGACTACTACACCTTGCATCGCAACGTGAGCGGACTGAGCCGAACGCATGAACCC
>JAEIGA010009309.1_pt1 | contig 14862 bp, 18 predicted proteins | sample 9270691 | NCBI WGS metagenome assembly JAEIGA01 (sample SAMN17057246, study PRJNA624740) | gut metagenome | biome: biome; isolation source: fecal sample | host: Bos grunniens | place: China: Xizang | collected 2019
AAATATGGTGCTATTCCTACTTTAAAGAGCATTGAATTGTTCAGGGAGGGATAAAAATGGCCAGAAAAGACAGAACCGGAAATCGAATCAAAAGAGAACAAAGGGATGTACGACGCATACCGGAGATGGGGTACTACCTCGTAGTTACTGACACTGAAGCAACAGAGAGGTGTTATTTTACCGGTTTACATAAAAGCCTGCCTTCCAGGATACAGCACAAACTTGTAATTAAGGTCCTCGAGACAAAAACCCAGAATATGATCCAGAAATGCCTGGAAATGACGGCTTATGAGGCTTAATACAGGATTCCCTGGATTGTATTTGACCGTGATGAGGTAGTAAATTTTGACCAGAACATAAACGAAGCAAAGAAAGCAGGGATCCATGTCGCATGGTCTAATCCGTGCTTTGAGATATGGATGTATGCTTACTTCGGAAGTATGCCTGCAATACAGGAATCCTGGGTATGTTGCAGCCGATTTAGTGAAATATATAAAAAGGAGACAGGTCAGGCTTATTCCAAGTCGGATGAAAATCTCTATAAGCGTCTGTATGAAAATGGCGATGAAGAAAAGGCCTTGGTTGTTGCAAAGCAGAAGTATGAGCAATGTATGAAAAATGGATATACTATTCCATCACAAATGTGTCCTTGTACGACGGTACATGAGCTGGTAGGGGAAATTAAGGATAAAATTAAGAAGCAAGTACAAAACTGACTTGCTTCTTAAAATGTAAAGAGGGTATTAGTCGTTAACAGCACCAAGTACATCAACTTTGACCTCTGAGGGTGAAAGATAATATTCATATTCTTGATCATGGAAATCATCAAGTATATACTTCCAAAATTTATCGTCTTTCACCTCTGCGTCTAATATACTGAAATAATCAATGTCTCCAGTAATACCATCATACTCATCTATGTTGTAGAATGTGAGCTTCATCCAAACGTTTTCAGGATCACTTTCTGTGTACCATTCCTGAGCCCACAGGCAGAAGTCCATTGATATTTCTAATACCTTTAATTCTTTTAAGTATTCAATTTTTGTAATGCAGCTGTCATGAAAATAGTATTGTTTTCTCAATTCTTGTATTGTCATTGTCATTTGTCTCCTTCCGGAAGTATATGTGATTTTGTATGCCCTTTTCTAGTAGGATTGCCGTTTTTGTCAAGATACAGGTTCTTATTACTTGTAGCATTTGGGTTATAAATGTGATAATGGTTCTGTAATATGGTCAATCAGAATACCATTAGCGGGAAGGAAGATATGTTCCGGAAATGCACGGTATTTTATGCGACGATTTCGGCAAAGGAAGTAAATAGGTCGTTTGATACTAAGGCAATTGACAAACTGAGTTTTTCAAGAATCCGAACAGATCTCTTCCCAGTACTTGGAGTTAACAAGAAATTTGTTCTGGAAGAGAAGAAGCTGCAGGCAAAAGAATTCATTGCCTCTGTTATGATACTTCAGGACGGTGAGAAAGAATATATGGATCGTTTTATTTCAAAAGAGTACAGACCGGAATTGCTGTTCGAAGACTGTGAGATTGTAGAAAGGATCAAAAATCATCCGATGGCTCTTTGGAAATGCAGATAATATTGTTTGTGAATTATAATCAGAGAATACACCCTGGCGCTTGCTATCATGCAGGCGCTTTTCTTTTGCCAAACTGCACATCCATGTGACTTACCCCATCACATGAATGTGACGCATCTATTCCTAAAAACAAGCCTCCATAAGAAATATGATAAAGATAACGGCAGAGAGTAAGTATTTATGCACGTATTTCCTCATGGATCGGATGAAGTTGTCGGTAAAGAATCAATGGATTGATGATAAAGGGCGAGTCTACCTTCTCTACCCCATAAATGAGCTAGAGAAGGATGCAGGAATGCCCAGGAAAAGAATAATGGAATGCCTTCAGGAATTAAGAGAGGCAGGCCTTCTTGAGCAGAATGTTGATGAGCCTGGGTATTCCGGAATCATGTATTTAAAACACATCGCCTTGGAATAGCTACAGCATGAATAAACCATAGAAGGGAGGGGCATATGGCGGAGAAAGTGAAATTCCAATATTTCCAGGGTGAAGAAGCGGAACAGTATACCTTTTACAGGATTCCCAAGCAGCTGTTTACAATAGAATATTTCAAAAGTCTGAGCAGTGATGCAAAGATTCTGTATGGGCTGATGCTGGATCGTATGTCTTTATCCATAAAGAATAATTGGTTTGATAATCAGAACCGTGCTTATATCTACTTTTCCATTGAGGATATCGTAGAATTTCTGGGATGCGGCAAGAACAAAGCTGTTAAGCTAATGAAAGAACTGGATACCGGGACAGGAATCGGTCTTATAGAAAAACGACGGCAGGGATTTGGAAAAGCCAACATTATATATGTAAAGAAATTTATGGTTGAAATGCCGGCAGAAAATTCCCGAAAACAAACTTTAGAAAAAATATTAAAGCCGGAAGAATCATGTCAAAAGCAAACTTCTGTAAAGATAGAAAAAGCTCTAAACTACACAGGTGAAATGGAACAACAAAAGGCTATTTCTAATAATCCGGAAGAAAAAACAGAAAATGTAAGTGAAAACAAGCAGGACCTCAAGGCAGAAGACAGGGAAGAAGGGGATTTTGATGAAATAATATTCTCCGAATCGCCTCGTAAGAAGTTTGAAAATCAAACCACTGGAGTAATAGATGCATTTACAGAATCCCGAAAAGCAAACTTCATGAATCCCCAAAATCAACAGTCAAGAATACCAGATAATAAACTTCTAGAAGTTTGTTTTGAGGACCCTAATAATACTTACAAGAGTAATACTGAATATAGCTATAATAAATCCAATCTTATCTCATCTTCAGGAGATATTAACCTGGCAGCCCATAATGATGAGATGAGATATGATCCTAACCCCCCTCTTCTCTCAAGGCATCTACTATCCGGGGAAGAAGACATCATAATAGACAGGAATGAAAAGATAGAGGCTTACAAGAAGGTGATCCGCCAGAATATCGATTATGATTTTCTTCTCTCTGATCCTACAACGGACCATAAAATAGTTCAGGAGATCTATGAACTAATTGTGGAGACAGTATTATGTCTGGGTGAGGAAATCGTGGTTGCGAGCAACTGTTATCCTGTCGAGATTGTGCGGAGCCGGTTCATGAAGCTGAATTACATGCATATCCGCTATGTCCTGGAATGTCTTGAGAAGAACAACACCAAGGTAAAGAATATCCGGAAGTATCTTCTGGCTACCCTCTTTAATGCTCCGGCAACCATGGATGGATATTATAGGGCGGAAGTCAAGCATGATCTTCATTGTTTTGCCAGATATGGTGAAGAATGAGCGGATATGGTATGATAAATGCAAATTTGTAGATGGAGAGCCGTATACGCTGAGAGGCGTAAGTACGGTTCGGGAGGGGGCAAGGTGAAACCTATCGAAGTAATTCGAAAAGGCGCACCGAGCCTACCTCACATTGATGTTCAGGATCCTTCGTGACATTGCGGATAATGAATGCCCTGGAGGGAAGCTACCTATCCATGTGCGCCTCTTTGCCGACGAGTATTATGCCGGTCCAAAGCCTGCAGATTCCGAAATGCTCCTTGGAGAGATCCGATCCAGGAACATTTCCATGGTCCCAATCCTGCAGGATATTTCCCAGCTGAAGACCCTATTTCCACAAGATAAATGGGAGATATTTTCATCTAACTGTGCAGCGGTTGCTTATCTAGGATCCGGCCCCACAGCCTACTCCACCCACAAGTGGATGTCCGATATGTTGGGAGATATGACCATTGATACCAGGTCAGAGAGCATTTCCACCGGAAAGACCGGAGGCGGAAACTTGCAGAATTCCAAAGCAGGCATGAAGCTGATGACACCGGAGCAGGTAAGGGAGATGCCAAACAGGGACTGCATCCTCATGATCGAAGGGATGAGACCTGTTTATGACCGTAAAAACCGGCCTTTTAATACAAGTATCTGGAAAGAGGCGGAAGCATTGGCTGGAAAATATGGATATACCCATCCTGTCCGTGTCATCCATGATAAAGAAAAAGATGTCTACAAGACTGTGGATTGTGAGGAGAAGATCCTGATGATCGACAAAGAGGAAGAGGAGTTTTACCGGAATGCCGCCAAAACAGATAAGACCATACACATCTTTGACATGAATGAAGAGGAATTTCTTTATCTGAACTGGGATGAACAGAAGCCTCCGACGATGGAGGAACTACAGACTATGATCAAGGATTCCAGGAAGAGGGATGTCTCAGCTATGGAGGAACCGGAAGATGTAAAGAGAGCAGAGGAGTCTCCAAGGGAAACGAAAGAGGAAGAATTCTGGGATTTGTCCGGAAGTCTTACAGACTGTCTGACACGATATGCAGGGAAACTTCCGGAAGAAAAGATGAAGGTCATCCTCAAGAGCATGGATGAGGGATTGAGCGAGGATCAGATCAAGAGGTTGTTCCTGCTGAAGGATGCGGAAGAAATGGAAATGTACAGGAGTATTTACCACTTAAAGAAACACAAGTAGATCAAGGGAGGGCATCTGTTTATGCAGATGTCCTCAGGAAGGGTGGTGAATGAGGAACGAGGTGAAATCTTATGAGAGGGATCTCTATAATATGAGTTCCAAGCATTGCAGAGATCTCTTCAATGGAGAGAGTTGTGTTTTTCATAAGAAGGAGCACAGCCCTCTCCATTCTCATTAATTATTAGATTGAGCGAGATATCTTAAAAGGTGTCGTTCCTCCATAGGAATCTCTTTTATTCTGCCATGGTACCAGATTATACAAGTGTATTATGCTTCATTAACAGAAAGATTCTTGTCTGCCATACGGTCAAGATAAGCAACGATCTCTTTATTTTTCAGTTTGAATACAGCATAAGCTGCTGCATAGATTACCACTGCAATTGCGATGAATACCGGATTGCCGCTTAAGAATGCCAGGAATACCAGACCAAGGAGTGGTTTTCCAAGGATATTAAAGCTTGTGATCATAGCTGCACCTGCCGGGATGGCAAAACCGGCCTGTCTTGCCACCTCTGTAAAGAGAGGAGCTGTTGCTGTACACATTAAAAGTCCAAGACTGAACCAGATGGTTCCTGCCACAAGTACTTTTGCCATATTTCCTTTATAAACAGATACCAGACCCTGTACCATATAAGGAATTGCCAGAAGATCAACAACCGGAAGTACCTGATTGCCGGGAAGAACACAGGCAACGGCAACCATGATGGGGATCAGCAGCAGTCCGCTTGTAAGAGTTGCAGGTTCTCCATAACCAACAGCATCGTTCACTGCGATATACCATTCTCTGTCACCTGAGTTTTTCATAAATACCCTTGCAGCCTCTGTGATCGGTGCAAATGCCTGAGCAAACATACTGGCAATTTTGGGGAAGATAGCCATGATCGCAGCAGTTGCGATTCCTGCTTCCAGAACGTCACCCCAGCCTGCAAGCCCTCCAAGTTTATCAACACTTCCTAAGATACCGATCAGTGCACCGAGGAAGAATCCCAGCGCCATGGGTTCACCGAGAAATCCCAGCTTGTTTTCCAATGTTTTTGGATTTAATTTTACCTTATTCAGACCCAGCAGATTAAAAACAGGGTCAATAAGAATGGCAAATAAAGCCGGTTCCACATTGTGCATTGCAATGATGGTACAGTTTGGATAACCATAATATTTGGACCATCTCTTAGCCACCAGCTCGGAGATCAGCAAACTGTAAAGGTTCAGAAGCACCATGCAGGCGATACCAAGGGCAAAATTATGTGTTGCAAAGATGACCATCGCTCCCCAGACGATATAAGAGTAATTATTCCACAGGTCAGAAGGCTGAAATATGTTTGTCCATTTCAACACGAATAAAACAGTCTGAAGAGCGATACCCAGTCCCAGATAAATCATGCCGGCACTGGTGGCAAAGGCTACTACCGAAGTTGCCTGCCATCCCACATCAAAGGTATTCAGATGGACACCGGTGATATTTGACATGACATCGGACATATTCTGTACCAGAGGAGTTATAATTGGTGTATATGCTCCGATCAAAAGGGAAAAGCCTTCCAGGGAAACACCTGCGTAAAGACCGGAAAGCACTGCCTTTCCAGGTTTTACTCTAAAGATTAATGCAATGATTGTTATGATGACCGGCACGATGATTGCCGATCCAAAATTATCTATGATTGCTTTTAACAGTTCTAATACGATCATAATGGTCTCCTTATCCTAACGCACCATCAAGGGCCAGTTCTTTTTTCTTAATGATTTCAATGATCTCGTTATTATCGTTTGCCTCCAAAATCTTGTGTAACACCTCTTCATCCTGAAGAAGTACAATGATCCTCTGCAGAAATACCAGATGTGCATCCGGATCTTCTACGGCAAGCATAAAAATGATTCTCGCCATAACTTCAACGTCCAGTGTCCCCATCTGAAAAAACTTTACCGGTTCATTCAGCCTGGCAATTGCGACTCCGCTTTTATTTACATGCTCCCTGTCAGTATGGGGCATGGCGATGCCGATCTCCCCCATATTAATTCCTGTCGGGAAATCTTTTTCCCTTGTGATCAGGGCGTCCACGTAACTGTCTTTACAATATCCGGCCTCCACCAGCCTGCCGCCGAGCTTTCTGAATACATCTTCTGACGATTCAGCCGAAAGCTCAGAAAGAACCAGGTCCTGCTGTAATCCTTCCCAAATCATAGTAACCTCCTGTGATTCAACGTGTTTTATGTATCTAGTTGCGTTCAATAGTTGATCCGGGGATTGTAAGAGCTCTTTTTGTCCCATCTCATCTGATAATACTATATCATCCGCAGGGGTGAAAAAACAGTTCAAGACTTTTCAAAAAAAATGCAATAAAAAATGTGCTGCATAATTCTCTACATATTTTTTGCAGAGAATTGCAGCACACATGTATGATCAGTAGGGGAGCTTTCCTGCCTGCTTCAGGCAGTAGAATATTTCTTCAAAAAAAGCATCCTCGTCCATCATGGATATACAGGGAAAAGCATCGATTACCGGAATGCCATAATCCCCTTCAGGAACCGGACTCGTATGGGTCATGAGGTCAAATCGTCCGGAAGCAGCCAGCCTCAGTGCCTCAGTGGGCCTGGCCTCTGTAGTCTTGACCAGATAACCTCTTTCTCCCAGCTTGTCCTTGATCTTATTGGCTACCATAGAGGAAGTTACTGTGCCGGAACCACATACCGATAAAATATTGATTGTTGCCATATTCATCACCTCACATTGCTCAAAAAGTTGCTTAGCTCAGAGCAGTTACTCATATTCATATTTTTCTATAAGATTATAAAGTGTATCCACATTGTTTATGACATCTGCTTTTCGGCGGAATTCCGGATTGTGAAATATGTTTATCACATGGAACATAGCCTTAAGGTGTGCGTTTTTGTCTACCGCACTTAAGCAGCAGACCCAGACAACCGGATCATATCCCGGTTTCCCGAAATCTACCGGCCTCTTCAGGCGGATCAGGCTCAGGGCAGTTCTATTCACGTCCTTACTCAAAGCTTCATGGGGCAGGGCAAAACCCTTTCCCACTACAATATATGGGCCATTCTTTTTAACGTTGTCAATCATTGCATGGACATAACTCACCGTGGCGGCACCACTCATAATAAGGTATTCTGCTGACTGTCTGATGGCTGATTCCCAGTCCCTGCACTCTACATCAAGCCGGATGGCTTCTTTTGGTAGCAGGTCTGCCAGGCTTTTCTGAGATTTTTCTCTGTAGTATTTATCAACATGATGGCGAACCATATTAAGGGTCCGGCTTTTCTCCTGACTTTCATCAAGAATTTCCTTCAACCTGGAGAGGACTTCCTCAGCTTCATTTACCTTTTCCGTGTTTCTTACTTCCGTGTTTTTACGGTCTGTATAAGACCTGGATAACCGTTTCCCGACTTCAATACAGTCCTGGTCTGTGAGAAGAGGATCTACCTGTACATAATCAATTCCCATTTTATCCAGCGAGATCGTTGATATAACGATATCGGCTGCACTGAGATCTCTGGAGGGCAGTTCATGAGCAGCTATAATATCCAGGACATTTAACCGGAAATATTTTTCAAGTCTTGCCAGCAAAAGCTGTGATGTCCCGATTCCTCCATTACACACCAGGACTACATTGTACTGTTTATCATTGAACCGGTTTCGTTCCAGTGCGGCGCTGATATGGACAACGATATAGGCAATCTCTTCCTGAGAAAGTTTTCGCTCGATATAATCCTCAAATACATAGATATTCTTTCTGGTGCTCTTTAATACTTCAGGATAGCGGTCCAATACCTTTTCTACTACACTACTGATCTGCCAGGTGCCATCCGTATTGGAAAAGGTGGATTCCAGATGGTTAATGAGATTTTCATAAAAAATGTAGTCCCCGTTCAGATCCGCTTTCAGATCTTCAGAAATCTTTTCAATGAAGGTTCTGGTGATCACCTGCATCTTAACAATCTCTGTATTGCTCGTAGACTTTTTGATATATTTGAACCGGTTCAGCATGTATCCCAGGAACAGGATCTCCGCTTTTGGAATCTGAAGTCTGAAATAACGGCAGATCTGTATCGATATCCCCTGAGACATCTTCCATTTGCTGTTCTTTTCCTTAACAATCTCCACAAACTGACTGGCATATAGCCGGTAGATCGTAAATTCCAGAAAATCCTTTAGCTGCAGGAAGGAGCCATCGGTAAAATGACGTCCGTAGGCATTCTCCGCTTCTATCAGAATCTTTTCCAGGGTAGACTGGTCCTCCATATTGATCTGTCTGTGGGCGGGCAATATCTGCATCAGATGCTGGCGTACCGGTTTATCCTCAAAAATACTGGTTTTTGATTGGATGATCTTAAGAAGGAGCAGCCGTTTATCTGATTCCCTCCCTTCCAGCAGCAGGCCCTTATTGGAATGGGAAAACAGGTACAGATTATTCTCCCGAAACATTTTCTTCAATTTATCCAGATCCTGAATCACCGTGGAACGGCTGACAAAAAGATCCTCTGCAAGCTTTGCAAGTGTAACATAAGTGTCGCTGATCAGAAGGACGATTGCCGAAAATGAGATTCTGTCGTCCTGGGACAGCCGGATGGAATAAAAGCCTTCCTGCATCAGAAGCTCTCTGGCTTTCCGGATGTCATCCCCGGTTACGATTATACCCTGCTTTCCAAGCTTCAGGGGTCCTAAACCATGATCCGTCAGGTACTCAGAGATCAGCTTGATATCATTTCTTATGGTTCGATTGGACACATTAAAATATGTTTCAAATTCATCCATACTGACCGTCTGTTTCAGTTCATTTTTTCTGACCAGTTCCGACAGCATTTCTCTTGAACGTTTATTCATCATTTTCTCCATTGCACCTGCCCTCGGCACGGTGAAAGCTGCCTTAAAGGAGCTAAGCCGTTCGTGGGAGTCATATTGTTATATGTTTTGATTTTGGCGCTTGATACTTGTATTGTCATTATATCCTAACATCACATATAATGCCATAAAAACAACACATTACACATCTTACAGACATGCCGTGTAAGAAATGTAATGTGTATGAATCCATAATTGATATAGAATTAAATCACTGCTGCCTGCCCATAATAAGCATTGCTGCCATGCTTTCGGAAGAAATGCTTATCCTGAAGGTATCCCGGAGCAGGACCAACGCCTTCTTTCAGAAACTCGGTCCGGTAGGCCATTTTAGCAACTTCCTCCAGCACAACAGCATTATAAACTGCCTCTGCCGCATCCTTTCCCCACGTAAATGGGCCATGGTTGGTACACAATACCCCGGGTACGCAGGAAGGATCCCTGTCTTTCATAGTCTCAATAATCACAATGCCTGTATTTTTTTCATAGGCTTCCTCAATTTCTTCTTCTGTAAGGCTGCGGGCACAGGGAATTGTCCCGTAAAAATAATCCGCGTGGGTGGTGCCATAACAAGGGATGGATCGTCCTGCCTGTGCCCATGAGGTAGCCCATGAGGAATGTGTATGTACAATTCCGCCGAGGTTTTGGAAGGCTTTATAAAGTTCCAGATGGGTTGGCATATCAGAGGAAGGATTTAATTCCCCTTCCACCTTGTTTCCATCAAGGTCCATGACTACCAGATGGGATGGTTTCATCTTTTCATAAGGTACGCCACTTGGTTTTATCACAAACAATCCTTTTCCCGGTCAAATCCACTGACGTTTCCCCAGGTATATGTTACCAGACCTTTTGCCGGCAGTTCCATGTTGGCTTCATAGACCTGCTGCTTTAATTCTTCTAACATGCGATGACCTCCTCATAAAAATCAAAGAACTTTAACACTCTCATAAATGTCAGCCTTGCACGTACATATGGAGAAAGCTTTGCGGTCTTTTCCTGATAGCTTTCGTCAAAACCAAGATCTACCAGGGACTTAACCCCATTTACCCGGCTGATCATATCAATGATCTCATCAGCGGAAGGAATGTCATTGATAATCCGGATGATCTCCTCTTTTTTCTCTGCAAATTTACCAGCATCTACTGCATCAAGCAGATTCGGAGTGTTCTCCTTTAGAATAGATTCCAGCATCTCAGGTTTTACAAAACTGCTTTTGATCAGTTCTTCCTCCACCGGCACCCTGTCTTTTACAGTAAAGGTTCCTTCTGCCATCTTACTGGCAGCTTTATGGTAGATCTTGGAGGCGAGTACAAGACCAACTCCAACTTTTTCACCATGATAGAAATCGATATAATCATTGATGACTTCCATCTCCCAGAGATGGGACATATGATGCTCTGCGCCGGAAGCTGGGCGAGAGTTACCAGTCATCTGCATGGCCAGACCGGATAGGAGCAGGCCATACATTAAAGCTTCATAGGCCTCTGTATCCCCGGTTGCCAAACCATCAAGGCTTTTTTTCAGACTGGAAAGTGCCTGGTATTCCATCTCACAGATTTCTTCACAGATATACTCGCCGGTCAGGATATGTGCGATCTTCCAATCTGCCAAAGCAGTGTATTTGCCCAGAAGATCTGAAACACCTGAGGCTGTCAGCCTTAAAGGTGCCTTTTTAAATATATCTGTATCGGCAACAACTACTACAGGAGAGCAGGCGGTAATACTCACCTTACAGCCATTCCATGTCATGGCAGCCACGGTCGAGACGAATCCGTCCACACTTGCCGCAGTGGGAACGGAAATGAAATCTATATTTTTGTTGTAGGCATGATATCTGGTAATATCATGGATTGTTCCGGAACCTACAGCAATCATCAGATCCGCTTGCCCAGCCTGCTTGAGTCCTTTCTCACAAAGTTCCACACCATGTTCATTGGCATGCAGGTTCTCCGGATCAAGAATGACCTTAAAAATGCCCGGAAGCAATGCCTCAACCGTCTTTCCTGCCACATCATAGGTATGCTCATCACAAATCATTACGATATTCTTTTTTCCTGAAAATCGTTCTCTTTTTAATATTTCCGGAAGCTTATTTACTGCCCCGCTTTCGATGATGATATCATCCACTACAATATCATGCTTTCTGCCGCAGCTGCAGGGTTTTAAGAATTGCTTAATATCTAATTTCATCTCTGCCACGCCCCTTTACTCATCCGATTAAGATTGTTTATTTTCCTACACTATTGAGTGCTTTCACTACATCCTCGAAAAACTGATCTTCACCTATGCCTATAATGCAGGCAAAAGCATTGATTGTGGGAATGCCGTAATCTCCATCCGGAAGAGGACTGGTATGGGTAAGAACATCGAACCTCCCGGACTGTGCCAGGTTCAGGGCTTCGGTTGGCCTCGCCTCTGTTGTGTTCACTGTGTATCCTTTCTCACCCAGTTTTTCCTTGAGCTTGGAAGCTACCATTGTCGATGTTACTGTTCCTGAACCACATACGGATAAAATATTTACTACTGCCATGTTGATTTCCTCCTGAAATTATAATAATTGAACCAATATTTGCTTTTACATCAGCTGAGGGGATTTGTATACTAAGAGCTCTTATCATTTCCTCTCTCATCTGCATTCACTATAGCACCAGATGAGTAAGAAAAACAGTTGAAGAGTCTTCTGCAAAAATGCAAAAAAAAATTGAAAATACAAATTCCTGCAAAATATTTGCAAGGAAATGTATGTTCAATAATTCCTTGGAGTGACTCCATAAAACTCTTTAAAAGCTTTGTAAAAATTACTGTGATTGCTGTATCCAAGCATTGCAGAGATGCTCAACAAATAATGTTCTCTCTTGAAGATATGTATTTTGAATATGATGATGAAAAAACAATATTAACATCCAAAAACATGGTATCTCTTTCGAGATGGCTGCAAGAGTCTTTCTGGATTATGACCGTATTGAATTGTTTGACGAGGAGCATAGTCTCGCTGAAGACAGATATAATACGATAGGAAGTCTTATTGGTGGCATATCTGATGAACAGATAAAAATGGTCAGTGCTCAGGAAGATATTGTATTTGTGGTCTATACAGAAAGGATCAGGGCGTTGAAAGATGGTAAGGAGATTGATGTGATAAGACTGATTTCCGCCAGGATGGCTACAAACTTTGAAAGGGGGTTATATTATGGAAAGATCAATTGACCATGTGATTTCAATAGACAGGAAGTTTACGGATGAAGAACTACGGCAGTTGGAAACTGCCAGAAAATTTGTAACTCCTGCATGCGCAGAGATTAAAAAAGTGACTTCTCTTCCTGTCATTGATACCAACAGAATCACAACAGGCGGCGTTGCAGAGGCAATCCTCCAGGCCAGCGAGGCAGATCTGATCGGTATGGGCAGGACTTCCCTGGCAGATCCGGACTTTCCTAACAAATTGATGGAAAGAAAAGAAGAAGATGTACGTCACTGTATAAACTGTAATCTGGGATGCTATGGCGGAATCCTTGGCCCGATTGGCTGTGTGACATGTCTCGTGAATCCGGAAGTCGGCAGAGAATATGAAATGGATCAGTTTAAACCTCAGAGCAAACGGATCCTCATTGCCGGCGGCGGACCGGGAGGAATGGAAGCAGCCTACCAGGCAGTAAAGGCCGGACATAAGGTTACTCTATATGAGGCAAGTGACAAACTCGGCGGACAGCTTGTTTCTGCAGCCTTTCCACCCACTAAAGGAGAAGTTGCCCTGTTTACAACATGGCTGATCCGTCAGATGAAGGAACTTAATGTCGATGTCAGGATGAACACTCCTCTCACCAGGGCCATTGTTGAGCAGGAAAAACCGGATGCTGTGATCGTTGCATGTGGTGGAACAGCCCTGATGCCGCCGATCCCGGGAATCGATCTTCCCCATGTCTGTAAGGCAGAGGATGTCCTTCTTGGCAAAGTGGCAACCGGAGATAATGTCCTTGTATGTGGCGGTGGAGAAGTCGGCGTTGAAACAGCAACGGCTATCGCTTTCAGAGATAATGGAAAGGTATCTATTGTCGAAATGCTGCCGAACCTCTTCCAGTCCATGGATTTCCGCAAGATGATGGATGAGTATCAGATTGACCGATACACTTCAACAAAGGTTAAGGAGATCAAGGAAAAAGAAGTTATCGTCGAAAAGGATGGCAAAGAATTCTCTATTCCTGCAGAACAGGTCGTTCTGGCATTTGGCTACAAGCCAAATAACAGTCTTGCAAAAGAGCTTGATGGTTTATGTGATGTCCGTGTAATAGGCGGAAGCCAGAAGACATCCAACGCTCTTTATGCGACCAGAGAAGCCTTTGAGACGGTTTTGTCCCTGTAATAAAAGAATAAAACAATAAAACAAAGTAAGATTGAAGCATTCCGATCAGCTAATTCGGAATGCTTCTTTTCATTTAATTCATGACCCTACCAAAAGCCCAGGAAAGGGATCAAGAATGAAAACAAGGGAAGGTAATTGTGGATACTGTTGCCGAAAGAATCCAAAATCGCATTACTCATACTTATTCGAAAGCCTCAAAATTCGAATTGATTGATATTCCGGATATCTTTATAATATTAGCAGAACCGGTATTTAAATCAAAATTGACGAATTGGGAGGCTTTTTTATGTCGATTACTGCATTTGCAAAAGATTACCATGAAAAGATGTTTCCGGGTTATGAGTCTGATTTCCTCAGAACCGATCCGGAGTTTATTGAGAGATTTGATAATTTTGCCTTCGACGAAGTCATCAATCAGGAGGGACAGGGACTTGATGATAAGACCCGGTGGATGGCGATCCTCGCCACACTGATCGGATGTCAGGGGATCGAAGAATATGAAAAACTTGTTCCTGCCGCCATGAACTTTGGTCTCACTCCTATAGAGATCAAGGAAATGGTCTACCAGGCGGTGGCGTATCTGGGGATCGGGCGTGTATTCCCCTTCCTGACCGCTACGAATACTATTCTGGAAGAAAGCGGGATTAAACTGCCTCTTGCAGGTCAGGCAACCTCTACCACGGACAACCGCCGGGAGCTCGGCAGCCAGGCACAGGTAGACATCTTTGGAGAAGGGATGAAGGATTTCTGGAAGTCCGGCCCGGAAGAATCAAGGCATATTAATTACTGGCTGGCGGATAACTGCTTCGGGGATTACTACACAAGAACAGGACTGTCCTATGCCCAGCGTGAGATGATCACCTTCTGCTTTCTGTCTGCCCAGGGAGGATGTGAACCTCAGCTGACAGCCCATGCGGCAGGGAATATGAAGGTCGGAAATGATAAGGCATTTCTTATCAAAGTGATCTCCCAGTGCCTTCCTTATATCGGTTATCCCAGAAGTCTGAATGCCCTTGCCTGTGTCAACAAGGCAGCAGAAACGGAGGCATAGATATGAGCAGCTTAAGAATTCTTGGGAATGGACTTAAGGTATCCGCAG
>JAEIGA010009310.1_pt1 | contig 14862 bp, 10 predicted proteins | sample 9270691 | NCBI WGS metagenome assembly JAEIGA01 (sample SAMN17057246, study PRJNA624740) | gut metagenome | biome: biome; isolation source: fecal sample | host: Bos grunniens | place: China: Xizang | collected 2019
CCCCTTTTTAATATCGTACAACTACTTTCTGCGTTTCAAAAGAACAACGGTCTCAATATGAGACGTAAATGGAAACATATCTACAGGACAAATTTGTTTCACTTCATAATCTTTCTGTGTCAAAAATTCCAAATCTCTTGCCAAGGTCTCTGGATTACAGGAAACATATACTATTTTCTTTGGTGCCATCGTTAATACGGAACCTAAAAACGCCTCGTCACTTCCCGACCTTGGTGGGTCTAAAAATACTACATCTGCTTTTTCTCCAGCCTCTGCCATTGAAACAAGGAATTTTCCTGCGTCTGCCTGATAGAAACGAATATTTTTCACCTGATTTCTCTTGGCATTTCCAATCGCATCGCGAACGGCATCTTTGTTTAACTCTACGGAAATGACTTCTTTTGCCTTAGAAGCAGCAATCATTCCAATCGTTCCGATTCCACAATAAGCATCGACTACACGTTCTTTTCCTGTAAGTTTTGCCAATTCAATCGCTTTGTTATAAAGAATTTCTGTCTGTACAGGATTTACCTGATAAAAAGAGGATGGAGAAATACGGAAACGACAGCCACACAATTCATCTTCAATGTAACCGTTACCATAGAGTGTGATGTTTCTCTCTCCAAGAACCATGCTTGTACTCTTATCATTGATGTTTAATACAATCGAAGTAATATATGGATGTTCTGTTCTCAATGCTTTGACAAAATTATTTTTGGATGGGAACACGGCATCTGCTACTACCAGTACCACTAACATTTCTCCTGTTTTTTTCCCTGTTCGAATCAGTACATGACGAAGCGTTCCAAATCCACTGTCTTCGTTATAAATTTTAATTTTAAAGGATTTTGCCAATTTTCCAATGGTCTGAACCACTTCTCCTGCTCTTGGGTCTTCAATCTGGCAATTCTGAATGGCTACCACTCGATGTGTTCCCTCTTCATAAATTCCAGAAATAATTTCTCCCGTCTTTAAGCGTTTAAATGTTGCATGTACTTTATTACGATAGAAATATGGATCCTGCATGCCAATGATTGGCTCTGCTTTTCCAAATTTTTTTAACAAGGATTGAATCTTTTTTTGTTTTTCTTTTAACTGTTCTTCATACAAAACGCCTTGATATTGACATGCGCCACATTTTTTTGCATAGATACACTCTTTCATTTTATTCCCTTTCCTTCGATTAACACCAAAGACACCTCGAGTCCAATCCCGAGGTGCCTTTTATTCGTTTTTTATGTCTTTTATTCTATGATTCCATGTTAGCCAATAATACCACAATACTTTCTTCCTCCACTAACTCGCACTCAGATGGAAGTACAATTTTTAGCGGAACGGTATACTGCCCAACGGTATATCCTGTCAAATCCATAGAAACACTAATTTTGCTTGGATCCTGAGCCAATGCGGTCAGCCATTGGTTGGATGATTTTACTCTGACCGAAACCTTACTCTGAATAAAACTCATTCTCAAATTTGGTGACAAGCCCTTAATTTGAATATCGGCAGAATCAATCGAATATTCTCTACTTCCCTTTGGAAGAATATTGATACGAACATATACAGACTGCGATAATTCCGAAGGAATCTTAAAACCATCTTCCGCTTTCAAAATCGTAGAAAGTTTAATATTTGTCTGTACGTCTTGTTTTGCGCCTTCTATACTAATCATTTCTGCTGGTATCGTAATTGTATTGTTGTGTTCTTTTAACCACTGCAATGCCTTTTTACTTCCCGCAACCGAAATCGTCTCAGGCGTTGTTACAATTTTATCCACTTGATATCCATAGGCTGGCTGGCCTGTGTATTCTGCAACCACCTTGATATCATCTACAACGGTCCATAACTCAACAAACACATTTACTTCCTGTTTTTCTCCTACATTGAAAATCGTGAGAAAACTCATGGCATCCTGTGTCAGTCTGTTTCCGTTCTGGTCGATAATCGTCAAGTTTTCTTTGATATTTTTGCTTCTTGTTAATCCAGTCACATCGACAGTGGCAACCACACTCTTGATGGTATTTACAATCGAATCTGGTCCTTGAATCGTTACCATCTCAGGTGTCGCAAGACACTCACCAATTTCATATCCACTTGCTGGCTGTCCTGTGGTATTTACTGTAATCATAAAATCTTTTTCAGCAATATCTTCAATATACACTGGAATGGTCTGTGGCATAATGGTAACATCTTCCATAGCAATACCATCGATAGGTTTTAAGCGAACTGGCACATACGTTGGGTCTGATTCCCAATCCACAATCTGAGTCAAATCGGCTTCTACCACCAAATCTTCTCGCCCGCTGACTACGGATTGCTGACCTTTCAAATATACCACAACTGAACAACCACTGTCTTCTATCTGATAGCTTTTGTTCAATTCATCCAAATAACTATCATTCGTGATGGAAACCTTAACATTATAAAGTTTCGTGATAATTGGATCATTTTCATTCGCCACAAAAAGCCATATGCCAAAAGCAATTACAATCGACATAATTTTCAAAGAAAGGTTATTCAGAAGCTTTTCTTTCATCGTTTTTAAAGAAAGATTATTCAGAAGCTTTTCTTTCATTTTTTCCTTTTCCTTTCAAAATCTTAAATCTACTGCTTTCTTCTTTCACATTATTCTTCTGCTGCATCTTGCAAAGCTCTTCTCTTAGAACACTTGGAGGTACTGCTGCATGAAGCTTTCCATTCAAGGTATAAGAAACATTCCCTGTTTCTTCTGAAACCACAATCGTAAAGGCATCACTGACTTCACTGACTCCCACACCAGCACGATGTCTGGTTCCTAAACTTTTGTTTAATTCCAAATTGTCAGAAAGAGGAAGATAACATGTAGCTGCCACCACTCTATTGTCTCGGATAATCACCGCACCATCATGCAATGGAGTGTTATGTTCAAAGATATTAATCAAAAGCTGACTGCTGATTTCTGCATCAATCGCAATTCCTGTCTTTTCATACTCAGATAAGATGACTTGCTGTTCTACAACAATCAATGCTCCTGTTTTTACTTCTCCCATTGCAAAAACTGCATGTACCAATTCTCCAATCGTACGGTCTGAAATTTTTCCCTCGTCTACTTTTCCTGTATCAAATGGAAAAAAGGAAGAAACCATACCCTTTTCACCAAGCTGTTCTAACACGCGTCTAAGTTCAGGCTGGAAAATTACAATCACACCCGTAATCGCAACTACGCTAAATTGCTTACAAATCCACAAAATTGTGTTCATTCGAAGAATGACAGCTACAAGCAAAAACGCTGCAACTAAGAGAATACCTTTCAATAAGGTATAGGCTCTTGTAGTCTTTACCCACAACATTAAGTAATAAACCAACAATGCGATCAATAAAATCTGAATAATATCAATGATTCCTACCGAAACAGGCCATGAAAACTGCGCGAAATGATATTTTATGTAATAAAAAAGCTTAGCCATGTTTTCATTTCCTCCTCTTACTTTTTAATAATGCTTTTTATAAATCCTTTAAAGATTCTTCTAATTTTTTCTCAAAATCAACATCATCCACACTGTCATCTTCGACATTTTCTTTTTCGTCCTGTTTTTTAGGTAACTCATTTACAGGAACCTCTGTTTCTTCTGGCATATCTTCCTCTGTTTTCTTGGTTACAGGAGCATATGCAATCGTATCGCCTGAAACAGGAGTTATTTTTTCTGTTGTAGAAGAAGATTTGGTTTTATAAACTTTTACATTATCTTCATCAACAACTTCTGGTTTTTTCTCATTGATTTTCTTTACTATAACTTTTTTTTCTGCAATTTTTGCTTTTGGAACAGCTTTTACATAGTAGCAATAATCGTCATCTTCAAACTGATGATATTCTGTTCTGCTATAATCAACACCATAACGGAAAAATGCAAAGATTTCAACAACCACGATAGAAAGTAAGGTACTCATAATCAAAGGAAGGTACATACACTCTACGTTCATATATACACCTGCTAAAATCCAGATAATGATATACATTACAGAACCTGTAACGATTGCAATCTGCCATGCATAATCTACAGATAATCTGCGAATCAGATATACGGTAAGCATCACTGCAACAAATGCAACCATATTTACCAGTAAATCGGTATTATTTAACATATTGTCAATCAAAATCTGAAGATTTTTTCCTAAATCTTCGCTTGCTGTTGCCTGTAAAATACTAGATTTTTGCTGTACCAGCAAAATAAAATAATACATAACCACGCCACAGCTTGTAGAAATAGCAGATGCAGGTTTTTTAATCAAACCATACGCTACTGGAATCGCACAAGGAATCTTAAACATAAATGCCAATGGTGTCAACAATAATACAATCGCATCATCTGGTGTAAAACGCATATAAAAAATCATCAACAGTAACACCAGTGCCAGTGCAAAACCAGCAACTTCAAGACCAACGCTATAACATTGGAATACAATCAGTCCAATTCCACAAAATACGGTAATTCCCAATGGAAGCACACTGCACACCAATGCCACAATCAATACAAGAAAAATATTATCGGCTGTTTCTGAAAAATTCAAGGAGTTATTGATACTTCCAAAAATTGTCCAAGCCAACAAAAACTTCAAGATTGGAAGAATGGCATATCCGTAATTTGCATAAATCTGTTTACATTTTTCTTTTACTTCTAACAATACAGTCATAATCTTACCTCTCGCCTTACATCTCTTTAGTTTTTTGAATCTTCTTCCTTACCGTAGAGTTCTAATAACTCTGCAAGTTTGCGGTCATACAAATGCACACCGCGTCGTCCCTTTTTGTACTTGATTGTGTATCTTGCATAAGTTGCAATAGAATATACGACAAGCAATCCAAGATACCCAACACCTACAACACTTGCCAAATACATAACATCCAGATTCAGATTCTGAATATTATTCAGCAAATACTCCAAATGGTACAATGCAACCAACCCGATAATAATTGCATAACCCAGAGTGACAAGAAAGAAAGTACGAAAAAGTGCAAATGCAAGATAATCACTTCTGTAATATCGTGCAATTTTTAATTCTTTCTTCCCTTTCTTGTTTTCATAGCGGGATAATTCCACCATGATTTTGATTTTCTTTTCATTCAACATACTCTCACCTGCTTTACTCATATAATCACACTTTCTTTCATTCTAGCACAATTTATACGGTATGAAAAGTGATTTTTACAAACCTTTTCCAATACAAAGCGAAATAAAATAAACTTTTTTCACACCCTGCTCTTTTAATTTCTTTGCAATCGCATGAATGGTACTTCCCGTAGTATAAATATCATCAATAAGCAACACACGTTCATACGCGGTCACTTCTTTCTTTACCAAAAACGCTTTTTCTAAATTTTTCTTACGTTCTTTTTTTCCTAATTCTTTTTGTGCTTTTGTGAATTTTTTTCGCAGAACCAAATCGGTACGAACGGGTATGGACAACCCTCTGCTCATTTCCTGTGCCAGGACTTCTGCCTGATTGTAGCCCCTGACGTAGAATTTTTTCTTATGAATGGGAACGGGTATTATCACATCTGGTTGTATCCGTTTTAGAAACTCCAGACTTTGATGCTGCATGATTCTTCCAAAATAACACCCATATTCTTTTCGACCACTAAATTTAAAGCGCATCAGTGCGCCTTTTAGCGGGTCTTGATATAAAAACAATCCTCTTCCTTCATCAAAGGCATGTCCAAACTGCAAACAATCGTAGCAATACTCATTCTCTGCCTGTAAAATCTGTTTTCCACATTTTTTGCACCTAGGTTCTCGGATTGGTTTTGGCGTTATCCTGCGACAGGAAGTACAAAGAAAGGTTTCTTTTCGAGAAAGCAACCCATCGCAAAATACACACCTTCGTGGATAAATCCAATCTAAGAGCAGATTTATCCACGCTGTTTTTTTGATTTTATTTTTGATATTTATAAGTTTTCTGTTTTTCTTCAATATCCCTTGCTCCAGATTTAAAAAGCTTCTTCCAATCTTTTTTGCAAACTGGTATATCGGCCTCTCTCCTGCTTATTTTGCACCATATCCATAAAGGTCTGGTCACTTCCAACGATGGTCACACATTTTTTTGCTCTTGTGACTGCTGTATATAACAGATTTCGTGTCAGTAACATCCTTGGTCCTCCAAGCAATGGAAGTACCACCGCAGGATATTCACTTCCTTGTGATTTGTGTATGGTGACTGCATAGGCAAGCTCCAGTTCTTCTAACTGTTTGAAGCTGTACTCCACATAGCGACATTCTTCAAAAACAACGGTCAGCGTTTCCGCAAATGTATTGATTTCCTGAATAATTCCCGTATCCCCATTGAAAACGCCAATTCCCGTCTCTACAGGGATTCCATATCTTCCACGAATTTCCCATTCAAGCTGATAATTATTTTTAATCTGCATTACCTTATCACCTTCGCGAAAAATACCGCCCGCATGTTCTTTTTCTCGTTTGTTCTTTTCTGGAGGATTTAAATTTTTCTGCAAAACTTCATTCAGATGTTCTACCCCAAGCAAGCCCTTTCGCATCGGGGTTAAAACCTGAATATCCAGAGGTTTCGCATCCACATAAGGAGGTAATTTCTTTTGAACCAGATATACAATCGAGGCAAGAATGACCTCCGCATCGTAACGTTTCAAAAAGAAAAAGTCCTTACTTTTATTGTCCATACGAATGGATTCTCCCGCATTGATCTTATGTGCATTGACTACAATATCGCTTTCGGAAGCCTGACGGAAAATTTTATTTAACTGCACCATACCAAAACGTTCGGATTGAATGATGTCTTTTAAGACACTTCCAGGTCCTACACTCGGCAACTGATTCACATCCCCCACCATAATAAAGCGGGTACCCACTTGAATCGCAGAAACGAGCGCATGCATCAAGGAAATATCTACCATGGACATCTCATCAATGATAATAACATCTGCTTCCAGCGGATTTTCCTGATTTCTCTCAAAATGCGCCATCGCACTCGAATCTTCCATCATACCTGTCAATTCGAGCAAGCGATGAATGGTCGATGCCTGGTAACCCGTAGCCTCTGTCATACGTTTTGCGGCGCGCCCCGTCGGAGCTGCCAGAAAAATATCCAAACCTTCTAATTCAAAATATTGAATCAGCACATTGATGGTAGTCGTTTTTCCTGTTCCTGGCCCTCCTGTGATGATAAAGACACCATTTTTGACCGCTTCCACCACTGCCATTCTTTGCAATTCATCTAATTCTAATCTATTTTTTTTCTCAATATTTTCTAATCGTCTGCGAATTTTCGTTTCGTCTTCCTGACACTGTACATTTAGTTCCGACAACAATCTTGCCGTATCCAATTCCAAATAGTAAAAACGATTTGCATAAATATTTCCCTCTTTGATGATAATCTTGCGCTCCATCGCAAGGTCCATCACATGCTTTTCCATATAGGAACTATCTACGCCCAAAAGTTCCGAAGTTCTTGCCAACAATGTTTCCTGCGGCAGATACACATGCCCTTCTGCCGATGCCAATGTCAATACATAGAGCATCCCGCTTTTGATTCTATAATCGGAATCTGTATGTATCCCAATTCTTCCTGCAATCTCATCGGCAATACGAAAACCGATTCCCTGCACATCTTCCGCCAAACGATAGGGATTTTCCTTCAAAACAGAATATACACCTGCACCATATTTTGCATAAATCTTAACTCCCAAAGAAACCGAAATTCCATATTGCTGTAAAAACATCATGGCACTTCGCATCTCTGATTTTTCGGCTACCTGCTGGGCAATCTCTCGTGCTTTTTTGTCACTAATCCCTTTGACTTCGGAAAGTCGCTCGGGTTCTTCATCTAAAATACGCATTGTATCTGCGCCAAATCGTCTTACAATCCTTGTAGCCAAAGCAGCTCCAATGCCTTTGATGGCACCGGAGCCTAAATATCGTTCAACCGCTATCGTATCTTCTGGGATTTTTGTTTCATATGCTTCTACTTTAAACTGCTGACCATAGGTGCTATGCTCGACGTATTCTCCTGTTAGTTCCAGCATTTCTCCTTCACCGATAAACTCAAACATACCCACACAGGTCAATTCATGGCCATCTGTTATCAAATTCAATACGGTATATCCATTATCCTCATTTCGAAAAATAATGTTTCCCACATATCCTTCGACTACTTTTTTTCCTGAATTTGTATTCTGCATCCAATTCTTTCCTTATCCAATTCTTGTCTAATTCTTTGCTTATTTTCCAAAATCCGACATTACTTGTGCGTATCTTCCTGTACCCTCTGCCACAACAAACATCGGATTTTCTGCAGTCATCGCATTGATACCTGTACGCTCTGTAATAATTTCTTCTATACCATCTAACAAGGCACCACCGCCAGTTAAAACAATTCCTCGATCCACAATATCAGCAGCAAGTTCTGGTGGTGTCTTCTCTAATACAATATGAACGGCTTCTACAATCTTCTTCGAAACATCCTGAAGCGCTTCTCGAATATCTTCTGAAGTAACCGTTACGGTATTTGGAAGTCCCGTAATGACATTACGGCCTTTGATTTCCATCGTCATCACCTGTGGGCGCTTACATACCGTTCCAATCTTAATCTTAATCGCTTCGGCTGTCTGTTCTCCAATAAACAGGCTGTGAACCTTTCTCATATAGCGGATAATTGCTTCATCCATATCGTTTCCTGCCACCTTAATCGAAGATGACACCACAATGCCCCCCAAAGAAATTACTGCAATATCCGTTGTTCCTCCACCAATATCTACAATCATATTGCCAAATGGTTTTGTAATATCAATTCCTGCCCCAATCGCAGCAGCAATTGGTTCCTCAATCAAATGTACTTCTCGCGCACCCGATTGATAGGTTGCTTCTTCTACTGCCTTTTTCTCTACCAGAGTAATTCCGCTTGGCACACAAATACTGATTCTAGGTTTCAAAAAAGATTTTTTCCCCATTGCTTTCTGGATAAAATGTTTGAGCATCCTTTCGGTAATCATATAATCCGAAATAACACCCTGACGCAATGGGCGAACTGCAATGATATTTCCTGGTGTTCTTCCAATCATCTGTCTTGCTTCTTCCCCAATTGCTCTTACCTTATCTGTATTCTTGTCGTATGCAACCACAGAAGGTTCTTTCAATACAATCCCTTTATTTTTTGTATATATTAAAATACTGGAGGTCCCCAAATCAATTCCAATATCTGATGCCATACTATTCCCCTTTCAACATCTATTTAAGTCCAAAAATTGTACTCCGCTTTGTTTTACCCTATTATAAACAATTCACTATGAAATGCAAAGTATTTTCTTTAGATATTTTCCCGTATAAGACTGTGGACTTTGCGCGATTTGCTCTGGTGTCCCCTGTGCAATTACCGTTCCGCCTTTGTTTCCGCCTTCTGGTCCAATGTCAATGATATAGTCTGCTGTTTTGATGACATCCAGATTGTGTTCAATCACAATTACGGTATTTCCCCCCTCTGCTAAACGACGCAAAATCTCAATCAGCTTATGCACATCTGCAAAGTGAAGTCCCGTTGTTGGTTCATCCAAAATATAGATGGTACTTCCCGTTCCCCTTCTGGAAAGCTCACTTGCAAGCTTGATTCTCTGCGCCTCACCACCAGATAATGTGGTCGATGGCTGACCAAGACGGATGTAGGATAATCCTACGTCATTTAAAGTTTCAATCTTACGTTTGATAGAAGGAATATTTTCAAAAAATGTCAGTGCCTCCTCTACTGTCATATCCAAAACATCAAAAATACTTTTTCCTTTGTATTTTACTTCCAATGTTTCTCGATTATAACGCTTTCCATGGCACACTTCACAAGGAACATAGACATCTGGAAGAAAATGCATCTCAATTTTTAAAATACCATCTCCGTTACATGCTTCGCATCTTCCACCTTTGATGTTAAAACTAAATCTTCCCTTCGAATAACCTCTTGCTTTCGCCTCCGCAGTCGCAGCAAACACATCACGTATCTGGTCAAAAACGCCCGTGTAAGTCGCTGGATTGGAGCGTGGTGTTCTTCCAATTGGTGATTGGTCGATGTTAATTACTTTATCTAACGCCTCTGCCCCCTCAATGCACCTATGTTCCCCTGGAATCATACGCGCACGATTTAATTGTTTTGCAAGACTCTTATATAAAATTTCATTTACCAAGGAGCTTTTGCCAGAACCAGATACACCTGTCACACAGCAAAGCACTCCCAATGGAAAATTCACATCAATATCTTTTAAGTTATTTTGTTTCGCACCGCGTACCGTAAGCCACCCTTTTGGCGTTTTTCGTTCCGTTGGCACTGGAATCTGTGTTTTTCCACTTAGATAAGCCCCTGTAATCGAATTTTCATTCTGCATAATTTCTTCTGCCGTTCCAATCGCCACAAGTTCTCCACCATGTTCTCCTGCACCAGGTCCGATATCCACAATACAATCCGCTGCACGCATCGTATCCTCATCGTGTTCTACCACAATCAGAGTATTTCCCAAGTCTCTTAAATGGCACAACGTTTTTAAAAGTTTATCATTATCTCTTTGATGAAGTCCAATACTTGGTTCATCTAAGATATACGCAACACCAACAAGTCCGGAACCAATCTGGGTTGCCAGTCGGATTCTTTGGGCTTCTCCTCCAGATAACGTTGCCGTAGCGCGTGATAGAGTCAGATATTCCAAACCAACATCCAACAAAAATCCAACTCTTGCACGGATTTCTTTCAAAACCTGCTCCCCAATCATCTGCTGTGTTTTTGTCAACTTCATCTGTTCCATAAATTCCTTCAAGGCATTGATTGGCATATCAGTAATCTCTGCAATATTTTTTCCACCTACTGTAACCGCTAAAGATTCCTTTTTGAGACGCTGACCATGGCATTCCGTACATGGTGTAATCTGCATAAAACTTTCGTACTCTTGCTTTGAAGTTTCTCCTCCTGTTTCGCGATATCTTCGTTCCACACTTCGAATCAAACCTTCAAATGCCACATCGTAAACACCCTCGCCACGCTGTCCTTTATAATGCACTTTGACTTCGTGACCATTCGTTCCATAAATTAAAATATCGTGAATCTCTTTTGGATAATCCTGAAATGGAGTATCCAGCGAAAACTGATATTCTTTGCTCAAAGCTTCTAAAATTGCTCTGGAAAAACTTCCCTTGGTATTACAAGACTGCCAGCCCAATACGGTAATCGCACCCTCATCAATCGACAACGATGGGTCTGGAATCATCAAACGCTCATCAAACTCCATCTTATAGCCAAGCCCAAGACAATGTGGACAGGCTCCAAATGGATTATTAAAGGAGAAACTTCTCGGTTCAATCTCCTCTACACTAATTCCACAATCTGGGCATGAAAAACTCTGGCTAAAATTCATATAGTTTCCATCCATCGTATCCACAACCAACAGACCATCTGTTAAATTCAAAACCGTTTCGATGGAATCGGTCAATCTTTTTTCTAAGCCTTTTTTTACCATCAGACGGTCCACAACAATCGAAATCGTATGTTTGATATTTTTGTCTAACAAAATGTCCTCTGACAATTCGTACATATTGCCATCGATAACGGCACGCACAAAACCACTTTTCTTGGCTTGTTCTAATACTTTCTCATGACGTCCCTTTCGCCCGCGTACCACAGGAGCAAGAAGCTGAATCTTCGAACGCTCTGGCAGTTCCATAATCTGGTCTACCATCTGGTCTACCGATTGTTTCGCAATCGGCTTTCCACAATCAGGACAATGTGGTGTACCAATTCTTGCATATAATAAACGAAAATAATCATAAATCTCCGTTACGGTTCCTACCGTAGAACGAGGATTGCGATTGGTTGATTTTTGGTCAATCGAAATTGCTGGCGAAAGACCTTCGATACTTTCTACATTCGGTTTTTCCATCTGACCTAAAAACTGTCTGGCATAAGAGGATAAACTTTCCATATAACGGCGCTGTCCCTCGGCATAAATCGTATCAAACGCCAAAGAACTCTTACCCGAACCAGACAAGCCCGTTAAGACAACAAATTCATTTCTCGGAATATCTACATCCAGATTCTTTAAATTGTTTTCATTCGCTCCTCGAATTTTAATATATTTTTTATCCGATTTCTGTATTGGCATACCTCACCTCATCTCATTTCTTTTTCTTACGTATAGCTTAATGCAAACATATGTTCCTGTCAAGTAAACAAAACGAAAATCTCTAATCCTAATTTTGTAAAAAATCTGCAAAAATCTGATTGCTCACGCTAATTCCACTTCTTGTCAAACAAAGAAACTCTCCGTTCCACGCTAACAATCCCAAATCCACATATTTTTTTATGACATTTTCATATACCGACTCTAATGTTTGCCCAAATCTTTCCAAAAATTCTTTTCGGGATACCCCTTCTAACATACGAAGTCCCAAAAACATACATTCTTCCATTTGATCCTGCACGGATAAACACTGCACATCTTCTCGAAGTTTGGAAGGCCTTCCGCTAAATTCTATATAAAGCTCCATATCCGAGGTATTGCAAAAACGGGTCTCATTGACCAAAGAAGCACTTCCAAGACCCAGCCCTAAATACTCGGTACGTTTCCAGTATCCGCAATTGTGTCTGCATTCATACCCTTTTTTCGCATAATTGGAAATTTCATACGGATGATATCCATACGTTTCCAAAATCGTTGCTGTATTTTCATACATCAGACGTTCTTCCTCTTCATCTGGAAGATTTAAACTACGCTCGGCAAATGGTGTGCCTTCCTCTACAATCAAACTATATGCAGAAATATGTTCTGGATTGAGTTTGGCTACTTTTTCTAAAGTAGTTTCCCATTTCTTTAAGGATTGTTCTGGAAGTCCAGATATCAAATCCACATTGATATTGGTAAATCCAGCCTCTCTTGCCATAGAAAAACTTTCCAGAAATTCTTCCCATGTATGAATACGCCCCAAACGTTTCAGTTCGTCATTGTCAGAAGACTGACAACCAAAACTAATGCGGTTGATACCTGCTTTTTTATATTGTAGTAATTTTTCTACTGTCACTGTTCCAGGATTTGCTTCGAGGGAAATCTCTGCATCCTCCAAAACCACGAATCGCTGATTTATCTCCTGCATAATCCTTGCAATCCATTCTCCCGCTAAGACAGATGGTGTTCCTCCGCCAAAAAAAATACTGCAAACTTCATACTCCTCATATCCGCTACTTGCCTGAATTTCTCTACACAAGGCATCTACGTATTCTTTTTGTCTTGTTTGATTGGCTGGTCCAGATAAAAAATCGCAATATTCACATTTTCTCATGCAAAATGGAATATGGATATATAATTCTAATTTTTTCTTTCTTTTTTCCATCTCATTCTCCTAAAACAAAGTGTGCTTCGCACACTTGCGCGAAGCACACTCTATTTTACTCGTCATCTAATTTCAACAGACTCATGAAAGCTTTCTGTGGAATCTCTACGTTTCCAATCTGACGCATACGTTTCTTACCTTCCTTCTGTTTTTCCAGAAGTTTCTTCTTACGAGAAATGTCACCACCGTAACATTTTGCCAATACGTCTTTTCTCATTGCGCGTACTGTCTCTCTGGCAATGATTTTTCCACCAACTGCAGCCTGAATTGGGATTTCAAACAACTGTCTTGGGATTTCTTCTTTTAATTTTTCACACATTTTTCTTCCACGTTCATACGCAGAACCTGCAAACACGATAAAGGACAGGGCGTCTACTTCTTCTTTGTTTACAAGGATATCTAATTTCACCAATTCACTGCGTTCATAACCCAACAGTTCATAGTCAAAGGAAGCATAACCACGAGAACGAGATTTTAATGCATCGAAGAAGTCATAAATGATTTCGTTCAATGGCAGGTGATACGTAAGCTGTGCTCTCGTAGGATCCAGATATTCAATTCCCTGATATACCCCTCGACGTTCCTGACAAAGTTCCATGATAGAACCTAAAAATTCTGTCGTTACCATAATTTCAGCCTTAACCATTGGTTCTTCCATGTAATCAATCTCAGATGGGTCTGGCATATTGGATGGATTGGTCAAATCAATCTCTTCTCCATTGGTTTTATGAATCTTGTAAATAACGCTAGGTGCGGTTGTTACAAGGTCCAGATTGTACTCTCTCTCAAGACGTTCCTGAATGATTTCCAGATGCAAAAGTCCCAAAAATCCACAACGGAATCCAAATCCAAGGGCCAAAGAAGTTTCTGGCTCATAGAATAAGGAAGCATCGTTTAACTGCAGTTTTTCTAAGGCATCTCTTAAATCACCATATTTGGCACCATCTGCTGGATATACTCCACAGTAAACCATTGGGTTTACTTTCTTATACCCTGGCAATGGTTCTTTGCATGGGCGGTTGTGTTCGGTAACGGTATCACCAACGCGGGTATCTTTTACATTTTTGATACTTGCGGTAAAATAACCTACCATACCAGCAGTCAATTCGTCACAAGGAATAAACTGTCCTGCTCCAAAATATCCAACTTCTACTACATCTGCAAGGGCGCCCGTTGCCATCATACGAGCCTTGGTTCCTTTGCGAATGCTTCCCTGCTTGATACGGCAAAATACAATAACTCCCTTATAAGAATCGTATACGGAGTCAAAAATCAATGCCTGCAAAGGTGCATCTACATCACCTTCTGGTGCAGGAATACTTTCTACTACTTTTTCTAATACATCTTCGATATTCAGACCAACTTTGGCTGAAATCAATGGGGCATCCTGTGCCTCTAAGCCAATGACATCCTCAATCTGTTCGATTACTCTTTGAGGATCTGCACTAGGCAAATCAATTTTATTGATTACTGGAACAATATCCAAATCATGGTCTAAAGC
>JAEIGA010009311.1_pt1 | contig 14862 bp, 9 predicted proteins | sample 9270691 | NCBI WGS metagenome assembly JAEIGA01 (sample SAMN17057246, study PRJNA624740) | gut metagenome | biome: biome; isolation source: fecal sample | host: Bos grunniens | place: China: Xizang | collected 2019
ACGCCCTCGGGCTTTTCAAACTCGATAATGTTCATTACGTCTTCTGCAGTCAAAGGCTCAAAATAGAGTTTATCCGCAGTGGTATAGTCAGTAGATACGGTTTCGGGGTTATTATTGATGATAATTGCCTCGTATCCACAATTCTTAATCGTGGTAACGGCATGAACGGTAGAATAGTCAAACTCTACACCCTGACCGATACGGATCGGACCTGCACCAAGTACGACGATCTTTTTCTTATCGGTCAATACGGAAGTATTTTCACCGGTATAAGAAGAATAGAAGTAAGGAATGTATGCATTGGTATGGCAAGTATCTACCATGCGGTAAATCGGGAACATTTTCAGAGATTTTCTCAAATTGTAAACTTCAATCTCTTTGCAATTCCAAAGACGTGCGATTACAGCATCGCTGAAACCGATCTTCTTTGCTTCAAGAAGCGTTTTCTCATCCTGAGGCGCAGCTTTCAAACGATTCTCCATTTCAATAATACGAACGATCGCTTCAAGGAAATATGCAGTAATCTGAGTCCACTCATGGAGCTGCGCTACGCTGTAGCCGCGGCGCAGAAGTTCAGCAACACAGAAAATCGTATCATCTTTAAACTGCTCGAGGTAAGCCTTCAATTCCTCGTCGGATTTAGAATCGAACTTGGGAAGATAAATGTGATTTGCACCGATTTCAAGAGAGCGGATCGACTTCAGGAAACACTCTTCAAGGTTGGAACCGATACCCATAACTTCACCGGTAGCCTTCATCTGGGTACCCAAAGTATTGGGAGCAGTTGCAAACTTATCAAAGGGGAATCTGGGAAGTTTTGCAATTACATAGTCAAGACTGGGCTCAAATGCAGCGTTGGTATTGGCAATGGCAATATCTTCGAGTGCCATACCAACTGCGATCTTCGCAGTTACTCTTGCAATGGGGTAACCACTTGCCTTGGAAGCAAGTGCGGAAGAACGGGAAACGCGGGGGTTAACCTCGATCAGGTAATATTCGCTGGATTCAGGGTTCAAAGCAAACTGTACGTTACAGCCGCCTTCGATTTTCAATTCGCGAATGATCTTGATTGCACTGTCATTCAGCATCTTCAAATCATGATCATTCAAGGTCATAATCGGTGCAACAACGATAGAGTCACCGGTATGCACACCAACGGGGTCCACGTTCTCCATACCGCAAATGGTAATGGCGTGATCGTTGGAGTCACGCATAACTTCAAACTCGATTTCCTTGTAGCCCTTTACACTCTTTTCAATGAGTACCTGATGTACGGGAGAAAGCTTGAATGCATTGGTTCCGATTTCAATCAATTCCTGCTCGTTATAAGCAAATCCGCCGCCGGTACCGCCCAAAGTGAAAGCGGGACGCAAAACTACGGGATAACCAATTCGCTCAGCAGCAGCCTTTGCTTCATCCAAATTATAAGTAATCTCAGAAGGAATGGTAGGCTCGCCAATAGACTGGCACAATTCCTTGAACATTTCTCTGTCCTCAGCGCGTTCAATACTTTCGCTGCTGGTACCGAGAAGTTCTACACCGCATTCGCGAAGAATTCCCTTCTTTTCAAGCTGCATTGCCAGATTCAAACCGGTCTGACCACCGATACCGGGAACAATCGCATCAGGACGCTCATAGCGAAGGATTTTAGCAACGTACTCCAATGTTAAAGGCTCCATATAAACCTTGTCTGCAATTGTGGTATCCGTCATAATCGTAGCAGGGTTGGAGTTACAAAGTACTACCTCGTAACCTTCTTCCTTCAATGCGAGACAAGCCTGAGTTCCAGCATAGTCGAACTCAGCTGCCTGGCCGATGATAATAGGACCAGAGCCAATAATCAAAATTTTCTTCAAATCTGTGCGCTTTGCCATTTTTTACCTCCGCAAATCAATCGAAATTCTTTCATATTCTAAATTCAGTTTATTTTACTTTTTATAAAGGGTTTTGCCATTGTGAACCGTGGCAAGACAAACACCAAACAGTTCGTCGCCCTCGAAAGGAGTCGCTTTTCCCATAGAAAGGAAAGCAGCGGGATCAACGGTAAAACTTTGTTCCAAATCCCAAAAACTCACGTCACCGTCTGCAGGCAAACCAAAACGAGCTCGAGGTGCGGTGGAAAAGAGCTCCACCATGCGTTCCATAGAAATGATTCCCTTTTTCACAAGGTGTGTATATACAACGGGAAGAGCCGTTTCCAATCCGACAACACCGAAGGCACTGCCGGCCAGACCCTTGGATTTTTCTTCAGCCGAGTGCGGCGCGTGATCGGTTGCAATCATATCAATAGTGCCATCCACGATACCTTCCACAAGAGCAACCCGATCCTCTACAGCGCGGAGCGGAGGATTCATCTTGAATCGACCGTGTTCTTGTAAACAAGTATCATCAAGCACCAAATAATGAGGTCCGGTTTCACAAGTAACGTCAAGTCCGGCTTTTTTCGCTTCACGAATCAAAGCAACGCTTTCTTTGGTAGAAATATGGCACACGTGATAGGAACAGCCAATTTTAGAAACCAATTCAAGGTCGCGTTTGATCTGCTCATATTCGCTGGCGCTGCAAATTCCTCTGTGACCGTGGGAGCGAGCGTATTCACCGTCGTGAATATAACCGCCGTGGAGCAAGGAATTCACTTCACAATGAGCTACGATCATCTTTCCGAGCGCTTTTGCGCGGCGCATCGCCTCAGCCATCATCTCATCGGACTGAACACCGCGGCCATCATCAGAAAAGCCGGCAACGTAAGGAGCCATTCCTTCAAGATCGGCCATCACCTCGCCTTTCTCCCCAACGGTGATAGCACCGTAAGGAACAACGTCCACCAAAGCACCTTCGCGAATCAAATCAAGCTGGATTTTAAGATTCTCAACGGAATCAGGAACGGGATTGAGATTCGGCATCGTGCAGACAGAGGTATACCCGCCCGCCAAGGCCGACAAAGAGCCCGTATGCATGTTTTCTTTATAAGAAAATCCCGGCTCGCGAAAATGCACGTGCACATCACAAAAGCCGGGAAAAGCGGTAACAGTACCGCTTAAAGAACAAGAAAGATCCGCAGGGATAGAAACAGATACGGATTCAGGGGACAATCCGATATAATCAATTTTAGTTTTCTGATTCCCCATACCATTCTCCTTCCGGAACAATAAAGCTTTAAAAAACTTCTATTCTCATATAAATTGACATAAAATTACTATTTGAAAAATTATACAACCAAAAGCGCTCTTTGTCAACACTTTTTCACCTAGGTATATGTAGAAAATTCTACAATTTTTAGCTGATTTTTCAGTAGTACAAACGAAAATTTCAAAAAGTAGATGAAAACGTAAAGCTTACTCCTGATTATTTTCAGTCCACTCTTCTGCAGTGCGCACTTTTTCTTTTACAAATTCCGAAACGCTGTAATACATTTCCTTCTGTACGCTGGAAAAACGCCCCTCACCAATGATAAAGTGATCGATCAAAATCACGTTCATTTGCGACATAAAGTCCTTGACACGGTTGGTAGTATTCAAATCATCAGCCGAAGCAATCGGTACACCATGAGGATGATTATGTGCAATGATCATGTATGCAGCGTTATGCTGAAGTGCAGCATCACACACCTTTCTCAGTGAGAACGTAACGGAATTAATATCTCCCTCGTGCAAAATCGCCTTACCTTGAAAACCTAAAGAATTATCATAAAAAAGCACCATCACCTGCTCGTGATTCACACCTGCAAACTGCAGAACCAAATCCTGCCCCAATTGATGATACATCGGCAGCTTCTTTTCTTCCTTAAAACGGTCTTGGTAGTAGCGTTTTGCTACCGCAGGATATGTCTTGATTAAATGCGCAGCGTGTTCGCCAATACCGTCAACCGAACAAAGTTCCTCAACAGAGGCCTCAAATACACGGGAAAAACTTCCAAATTTCGATAAGAGTTCGTGAGCAATCTCATTCGTGTCGCGTCTGGGAATTGCAAAAAAGAGAACCAACTCCAAAATATTATGATCCTCAAATCCTTCCAGCCCTTGATTCAAAAAACGCTTTTTCAATTTTGAGCGATGACCTTCATGGGGATTTTTCTTAGTATTAGCCATTTTTACTCACTTTCCTTCTGACTTTCGAAAAAACTGTTGATAATTATCAAAATCTATAGTATAATGTAGCCATCTGAGTTTTATCATTCAAACTTTGAATCAAACCATAAAATCGAAATAACAAGGAGAATCAAATGAAATCACGAATCATTGGCGCATTTCTGTGCATCCTTGTCTTGGGCGCAACATTTTGGCTCATTACAAAAGCACCGATCACGCAACCTGAAAATATCACGACGCAAGAGAACGAAACGTTCACGCCAACTCAGGAAACCATTGAAACCGAGGTAACCAGAGCCTACGTGATCGAAACCGCTCATAATGCCGAAGATCTTGTAGAAACCTTGGCATACGAAAGCGACCAAAATTATCAAAAAACCATTCGCAGCCTTTCAGACCGATTGTCGAAGTCTGCTTCTTTTTTGAAAGATGATCTCCAAGATTACCACGGTGCAGCTTATTTTACCAAATTATCGGAAATTTTTCAAGACTTGATTGATAATCCTTTTCTCGACAGCAAAACTTTTTCCGAAAGAGCTAAGAAAATCTTAACCGAGCTTGAAAATGCTTATCCCGCTGACGCAGCTGCTACCATCGATGAAAACGATCCTCAAAACCCCATGTATTATCCCAAGTTCGACACTCAGGCAAACGGAATTACAACCAATGCGCTCCTTGCTATTTACAGAATGCAATATCAAGAAAGCACCGGTTCCATTCTGTTAACCTTCGGCGGTAATATGTTCCCCGGTGACACGCTTTTAAATACCGATAAACCCGGAAGCTTCAAGTCAAACAGCGAAAACAGCAAACTGCCCTTCCCGCTCTATTCCCTTTCTTCCGTCCTCTCTACTGACTCCTCCTCATTCGCAAACCTCGCGGTTCCGCTTACAGACTCAATCGGTAATTCAACCATAGCAGGTTCTGTGAAAGGAATCCCCGCTTACGCGAAACTGCTGAAAAAAGGCGGAATCGACGTCGTTTCCATTTCAAACAGTAACATTTTAAGCTTTGGCGAAAGCGGTAAAACCGATACGGTAAAAGCTTTAGAGGATGCGGATCTCCCCTATTCCGACGAAGGAAAAATCACTTACACACAAACTAAACTCGGCACTGTAGCTTATATCTCTTACGATATTATAGAAGAAACAACAGCAAATCCCAAGGTAGCCTTTGAAGAAGCTCCCAAGCAAGACATCGCCGCAGCAAAAGAAGCCGGAGCAAAATTCATTGTCGTTCATTTCAACTGGGTGAACACCGAAAAGAATTCTTGGGATCCTTCTATGACGCAGGTACTTACAACCCGCGCAGCAATTGACAATGGAGCAAACCTCGTATTCGGCTCCTTCCCCAATGCCATCGAAGCAATTGAACAGTACAAAGGTGTCAGCGTAGTTTACTGCGCTGGTGACCTTTTCCGAATGAACGGCGGTAATTCAACGTCATTCTTGTTCCAGCAGGCATTTACGTTAGATAATGATCAAAATGCAGTTCCCGGACAAGTTCTCGTCCTTCCTCTTAACGGATCCGGCAACGAAAAAGGGTTGCCCACCATCGCCTTCGACAGCGAATCTGCAGGAGCCTTTTCCAAAGTTATCACAAATTCGTCTTCTACCGTTCGTTACGGTGTTGGAAAGAAGAACACCTTCACGATTGATCACCTCAATATCATTTCCATTGATAAATAAGTTCAAACAAAAAAAGGATGCAGTCAGCATCCTTTTTTTGTTTATCTAAATATTCAATTCGTTAGGAAAGGTCAATTCTGAGAGCGGGTCTGGTAGCAAAGATCATATCGGTAACCTTATGATATGCACCAATGTAAATCTCGCCGTTATCAGCGATAACAGCAGCTTTATTGCTCTTAAAACTGGGAGAACGGAGCCACCAAGCAGTGTTGTTAAAGGGATCAGTGTATGCATAATGAAGTTTTGCAATTTCGGTAGCGGAAGTCATGCGGGCGCGGTCGTTTTCGAAATAATCCTGAGCCTCTTTGATGGAAAGGAGAAACGCTTTATCGTAAGTATCGTTACCACCGTTAGTACCGTACAAGGGGTTGTCATCGTTAACTACGTAGCTCGTGGGAATGATCCACTGCTCTTCTTTGGTGAAGGAATCATCGAGAAAACCTTTGTTCAACCAACTGCGAATAAAGCAATCTTCCCAAGTAATATCTTCTGCCTTCTTATTGTAAGAAACACGCTCGATGCAATACTTTGTAAGCAATACCAAACGGCCGTCTTTTTCAACGTCAAGAACGATCCATTCAATCGGTTCCTTGCCATTGCCTTCGTTGTCATCCTGCTCAAAAGAACCGAATGTAATTACGTCGCCCTTTTTCGCACTGTGAATCTTATTGTAAAATTCTTCTCCGTACAGAGAAATGTAAAGTTCTTTACGCTTTGCAGCGGCCTCTTTATCATCGCAATTTCTAAGAGCCAAAATTGCTTTTTCCTTGTCACCGCTATCAAGAAAAGCAGTAGCCTCTTTATAAGTATACTCTTGTTCGCCGGCAGGACCGGAATCCTTCTCATTTTTGCCCTCAGATGCAGAATTTCCGCAACCAATCAGAAGCAAGGCCAAAATAGAGGAAATCGCAAAAATCAAAATCTTCTTCATTCCAAACCTCCAAGTATGGTATTTTTTGTTATTATAAAGCATTTTTCATTAAATATCAAGCAAAATTTGTGAACAATTGAAAAAGCCCGCCAAATTTGGCGAGCTTTCTTCGTGGAAAATATACAATTAAACGACACCTTGGCTCATCATTGCTTCTGCAACTTTTTTAAAGCCGGCAATATTTGCGCCTGCAACCAGATTGTAACCAAGTCCGTACTGCTCGGAAGCTGCGGCACTGGAATCGTGGATGCTCTTCATAATCTGCTTCAGTTTTGCATCTACCTCATCAGCGGTCCAGCTGTAACGCTCGGAGTTCTGACACATCTCAAGACCGGAAACGGCAACACCGCCTGCATTGACCGCCTTGGAAGGAGCAACGACCTTAACGTTTTGCTGCAAGTACTTCAGGGTGTCATTGGGGGTAGGCATGTTGGAAACTTCAAAATAGTACTTCGTACCATTTGCAACAATCTTCTCAGCATCCTCTTGAGAAACTTCGTTCTGAGTAGCACAAGGCATTGCGATATCGCACTTTACGCCCCAAGGTTTCTCACCGGGGAAGAACGTTGCATTGGGGAAAGCTTCAACGTAATCCTCAACCTGTCCGTGACGGGAGGAACGAATCTCAAGAAGCTTATCCAACTTTTCTTCGGTGGTAACTCCATCGGGATCATATACGTAACCGCTGCGACCGGAAATGGTAACTACCTTTGCGCCCAGCTCAGCTGCCTTTTTACATACACCCCAAGTTACGTTTCCGTAGCCGGAGCAGCAAATAACCTTGCCCTTCATTTCATCGCCAAAACGGTTCAAAACTTCGAGTCCGTAATAGATAGCACCGTAACCGGTTGCCTCGGGACGAATCAAACTACCGCCGTAGCTAAGGCCTTTACCGGTCAAAACGCCGTTCTCGAAAGAACCGCGAATTCTCTTATACTGACCAAACAAGTAACCGATTTCTCTGGCACCTACACCAATATCACCGGCAGGAACGTCTACGTCAGGACCGATGTAGCGATAAAGCTCGGTCATATAGCTCTGGCAAAAACGCATGATTTCGTTATCACTCTTGCCCTTGGGATCAAAATCGGATCCGCCCTTACAACCGCCCAAGGGAAGTGTTGTCAGGCTATTCTTAAAGGTCTGTTCAAAGCCGAGAAACTTCATCATACCGATATAAACGGTAGGATGAAAACGAAGACCGCCCTTGTAAGGACCGATTGCGGAATTAAACTGAATACGATAACCGCGATTCACACGGATCTTACCTTCATCATCCAACCACGGAACACGGAAAATGTACTGTCTCTCAGGTTCAACGAGACGTTCCAGAAGTGCAAATTCTTCATATTCAGGGTGTTTATCAATCACCTTTTCCAGGGAGAGGAGAACTTCCTCCACCGTTTGCACAAACTCAGGTTCTGCAGGATTTTTTCTTTTGGTTTCAGCCAAAACTCTTTCGATATACGCGTTCATCTGATTTCCTCTTTTCTTAGGATTTTTAAAAATTATGTTGTGTATTATATCAAAGCAGTAGTTCTATGTCAAGTACTCATACGATTCTTTGCAAAATAAAATTAACTAAATAAGCGAATTTATGAATTTAATTTACCAAAAGACAAATATTGCTTTATTAAATTCTTGCCAAAAGTACTTAATTTCTTGATAAATTCTTTACTCTAAGCTAGAAAATCCATTGATTTTCAATGATTTTCTCTAATTTTTTCAAAACACTTGAACACGAACAAACTTTAAGCTATAATATAATATATGAAAAAGAGTAAAGCTGGTTAACAAAATGAAAGATATTTTTATTCGTTCCGCAGCTATGCTGGGAGAGGAAAGTATTCATCGCCTTCAAAAGGCTCACGTGCTCGTATTTGGTTTGGGCGGTGTCGGCGGTCACGCTGCCGAAACGCTTTGTAGAGGAGGCATCGGTTCCCTTTCCTTGGTCGATAGTGAACGTTTCGATAACTCCAATTGTAACAGACAAATTTTTGCAACACAAGAAACCATTGGAATGCCAAAAACCGAAGCGGCAAAACAACGACTGCTTTCCATTCAACCGGATTGTAACGTTCAAACCTATTCTTTTTTTTACGGAAAAGACAACAATCCCGATTGTCTTTTTGATAACGTTGATTATATTTTAGACGCTATTGATACCGTATCCGCGAAAATGAATCTTATCGAGGAAGCGCAAAGAAGAAATATTCCTATTGTATCTTGTATGGGAACCGGGAACAAATTAGACCCTACCCGTTTTCGCGTAGCCGACATAAATCATACTAAGGTTTGCCCCCTTGCCAGAGTCATTCGCAACGAATGCAGAAAAAGAGGAATCAAAAAATTAAAAGTCGTTTACTCGGAAGAAGAACCCGTTTCTGCCATCATACCTTCCGAAAACGGAAGACATGCCCCCGGCAGCGTCAGCTTTGTTCCCGGAGTAGCGGGAATGATACTTGCCGGAGAAATCATAAAGGATATCATAAAATAATGTTTATTATCGGTACAGAAAAACTAGGTGTCAGTTTTGGTGAAAAGATATTACTGGACAACGTTTCCTTTTCGATCAATCAAGGTGACAAGGTAAGCATCGTCGGTGTAAACGGCGCCGGTAAAAGCACGCTGATGCGACTGCTTTATAACCGCTCCTTGCCTTATACCGGAAATATTTTTATCGCCAAGGGAAAAACCGTCGGTCATTTGGAGCAGCAAAATCAACTGGACGGAAATCTGACCGTTTATGAAGCCGCGCTGGGCGTTTTCAAATCACTTTGTGAAGACGAAGCAAATTTGGAAGCGATGTCGGAAGAGCTGAAGACGGATTACAGTGAAGAAAAGATCAAGCGTTTCTCTGCAATGCAGCAACGTTTTGAACAAGCCGGTGGATATGAATACAAAAGTCGCGTCAAAGGAACTTTGATCAGCATGGGCTTTGACGAAGAAAAGATGAATTTGAAGGTTTCTGCTCTTTCCGGCGGACAAAAAACGATTCTTCAACTCTCTCTTTTAATTCTCGAAGAGCCGGATATCCTCCTCCTTGACGAACCTACCAACCATCTTGATATTCGCGCTTTAGAATGGCTAGAGGAAAAATTAAAGAAAATACGGAGCACGTTGCTTGTAATATCTCACGACCGACTGTTTCTTGATCGAATTACAGAGAAAACTTTAGAAATTGAAAACACCCACGCAAAGCTCTATTCCGTTCCCTATACCAAATATCGTGAACAGAAAAAAATCGATCGTGAAATACAAGAACGCCATTACAAAAACCAGCAAAAGGAAATTGCGAGAATCGAAGCATTTATCGCACAGCAAAAACGCTGGAACCGCGAGAAAAACATTATTGCCGCCGAATCCAGACAAAAAGCCTTAGATCGGATGGTGAAGGTTGATAAAGTAGAATCCCTTCCCGATTCCCTATCGTTTCAATTTTCTACCGCGCTTGAATCCGGTGATGACGTGCTTAGCGTCAAGGAATTATCAAAGGCTTACGGCGGAAACGTTCTTTTTGATAAACTTTCTTTTGAAATCAAGAAAAAGGATCGCTTTGTAATTATCGGAGCAAACGGAAGTGGAAAATCCACCCTCTTGCAAATTTTGGCAGGAAATCTTTTTTCCGATCAAGGTTCTTTTCGCTTCGGATACAACGTTCGTATGGGTTATTACGATCAGTATCAGCATTTAAACGAAAATTCCACTGTTTTAGAAGAGCTTTGGAATGAAAGTGACTTAAATCACACACAAATCCGCAATCTTCTTGCGACCTTTTTATTCAAAGGTGATGATGTTTTCAAAGAAATCAGGGTTTTATCCGGCGGTGAACGGGCCCGTTTGGTTTTGGCAAAACTTATGCAGAAGAAAGTTAATCTTCTTTTGTTGGACGAGCCTACCAATCACCTGGATATCGAATCAAGAGAAGCTTTGGAAGAAGCACTTTTAAGTTTTGACGGTACAATTATCGCCGTGTCACACGACCGATATTTCATCAACAGAATTGCAACGCGCATGCTTTCCTTCCAAGGAAAGGGTAAAATTTTCGAATATAACGGGTCATTTGCCGACTATAACGAGTACGTCGCAAAAATGAATAGCGAAGTACCGTCAGATACGGTCTCTACTGCTTCCGTTTCCAAAAACGATTGGGAACTGAAAAAGAAAAAGAAGCAAGAGGAACGAAAAAAACAAGCCCGACTTGAAAAAATCGAACGCGAAATCAATGCAGCGGAAGAAAGAATCCGTCAAATCGATTCTGAAGTCGAAATGATAGCGACCGATTACGTTGCCCTACAAGCACTTTACGAGGAAAAAGAAATGCTTGAGGATAAATGCAACAAGCTCCTGGAAGAATGGAGCATCCTTGAAGACAATTAACATATATAATACCCTGCCCTCATATATATTGAACATGTATTATCAGGAGGCAGGGTATGTTTATTTTTACCGTAAAAGCTCAAAGCATCAAACTATATTTATCAATTGCTCTTTCGATCCTTTCCGTTATTTGCGTCATAGCATTCGTTCCATCGGGGAATTTACAAGACACGGCGATTCTCGAAGCTTCAAAAACAATCACGGAAAAAAGTTTTAAAAACATCGAGTCTTCTGAGGACCGAATTGCATTTTTAAAGCAATACGGATGGGAAGTTGACCCTGAAGCAAGAGACATAAAGCAGGTCACCATTCCCGTTAAATTTGATACTTTGTACGAAAAATACAACGATCTTCAATTAAAAGAAGGTCTTGACCTGGAAAAATATAAAGGAAAAACCGTAAAGAAATACACCTATTTGGTAAACAACCATAACTACGAAGGGGTTGTATTTGCAAATCTTTTAATATATAAAAATCGTGTCATCGGCGGTGATATTTGTTCAGCAGTCGCGGGCGGATTTATGCACGGCTTCTCCAAAGACAATCTTTTCCAAACTTAAAAAACATAAATCGGAAATAATATAGAAAAAAGGATGATGAATTTGTCTGGATTACAAAGATTTTTCTTTTCGTTTGTAATCGGGATCATTTTTGCGGTTATCTTCGCTTACTTTATGATCCATTATTTCTATAAGCTCTCTGAATTTATAACGTCTTGACAAAAAAGAAGCTCTTTCCAATATAGGAAAGAGCTTCTTTCGTTATCTTTTATTTATCCTTGTGAATAGCTCTTTGAATGAGCTTTACAATCTCTACGGCAGGAATAATCAAAATGGAAAGACCCAGACCGATTACGTATTCAACCCAACCGATAGGAGTGAACTTGAAAATGCTTGCAATAAAGGGAATCTCAATAACTGCGGTTGTAAGCAAGAGCGCAGCGCCGCCTGCCATCCAAAGCCACTTGTTCTGCTTTTTCATTGAGAAAATAGAACCGCGACGAGAGCGCAGGTTGAAGGATTGGAAAATTTCAGACATTGACAAAGTCAAAAATGCCATAGTAATTCCGTGATCCGCATCATCAAGTTTCAAACCGATATAGTATGCAACAAGAGTTAAAATGGCAACCAAGGTACCTTGATAGAAAATATCAAATCCCACACCGCCGGCAAAAATTCCTTCTTTGGAATTACGGGGTTTCTGTTTCATGGAATCGGGTTCGCCATGTTCAAGACCAAGTGCCAATGCAGGAAGGCTATCGGTGATCAGGTTGATCCACAAAAGGTGTACAGGCTCCAAAAGCGTAAAGCCGATCATAGAAGCCACGAAGATTCCGATTACCTCGCTCAGGTTGGAGGAAAGCAAAAACTGAATTGCCTTTTGGATGTTGGCGTAAATCTTTCTTCCCTCTTCTACCGCTGCAACGATGGTTGCAAAGTTATCGTCAGCAAGAATCATATCAGCAACGTTTTTGGTTACGTCAGTTCCCGTAATACCCATGCCGATACCGATATCTGCGGATTTAATACTGGGAGCATCGTTGACGCCGTCGCCGGTCATGGCGGTAACCATGCCCTTGCGCTTCCAAGCAGATACGATTCTAACCTTGTGTTCAGGCTGAACACGTGCATAAACAGAATAACGTTCAACGGCAAGATCCAGTTCTTCATCAGACAAAGCATCAAGATCAGATCCGCGAATTGCCTGAGAAGCATCCTCAAGGATGCCCAGTTCCTTACCGATTGCAACTGCGGTATCGATATGGTCACCGGTAATCATAACGACGCGGATGCTTGCGCCGCGGCAAGCCTCAACAGCAGCCTTTACCTCGGGACGAACGGGGTCGATCATACCGCAAAGACCCAAGAAGATAAGGTCTTTTTCCAAATCTTCGGAAGTTTGTTTTTCGGGAATCTGAGAAAGTTCCGTGTAAGCACAAGCCAAAACGCGAAGTGCCTGATCTGCCATCGCTTTGTTTTCTGCTAAAATTTCAGCTCTCTTTTCATCCGTCAAAGGCTTAACACCGTCTTCGGAAAGATAAGACGTACAACGACGAAGCAATTCATCGGGAGCGCCCTTAGTAAACTGCAGAAAAGCATTACCGTCAGCATGTACCGTCGTCATCATTTTTCTGCCGGAATCAAAAGGAACTTCGGCAACACGGGGATAAGAAACCTTCAGTTTGTTTTTATCTTCGCCCAAAGTGAAAGCAAAATTCACGAGTGCGCACTCAGTAGGCTCACCTACCGACGTATTCTTCTCAAGATCAAATTCCGCATCGGAAGCCAAAGCCATTCCGCGGGCAAGAAGTTTTTCATCGTTCGAATAGTTTTTAACAACCGTCATCTTGTTCTGAGTCAGAGTACCGGTCTTATCGGAACAAATAACCTGAGCACAACCCAAGGTTTCAACGGCAGTAAGCTTACGAATAACCGCTTTTCTCTTAGACATCTTTGTGACGCCGATGGAAAGTACGATCGTTACAACGGCAGCAAGACCTTCGGGAATTGCAGCAACAGCCAAGCTGATTGCAGCCATAAATGCCTCAAGAAATGTTTCAAGACCGAGTCTGGAACCGCCGGTAGCAAAGATAGAACGTGCGATACCAACTGCAAAAATAATAACGCTGATGCCAAGAACAAGCCAAGTCAAAATCTTGGAAAGGCCTGCAAGTTTCACCTGCAAAGGAGTTTGTTCATCCTCAGCAGCAGTCAAGGCGCCGGCAATCTTACCCATCTCGGTCTTCATACCGATATCACAAACAACCGCCTGGCCTCTACCGTAAACAACGGTGCTACCCATATAGCACATATTCTTACGGTCACCCAAGGGAACGTTGTCCTGATCGGAAGAAAGCGCATCGGAAATCTTATCAACAGGAACGGATTCACCGGTCAAAGCAGCCTCTTCGATCTTCAAAGAAGCGGACTCTAAAATACGGCAGTCAGCGGGTACGGAATCTCCTGCCTCGAGAAGAATCACATCACCGGGAACCAAATCCTCACTCTTTACGGATTCTACTTTTCCGTCGCGCAAAACGCGTGAAGTGGCAGCAGTCATTGTTTTCAAAGCCGCAATCGCTTGTTCAGCTTTGCTTTCCTGAACCACGCCGAGAACGGCATTCAAAATTACAACGAAGAGAATAATAAACACTTCGGTAAAGGATTCATTATGTCCATTCAAAGCGTTATTAATAACGGTTGTAACAGCAGAGATCGTAGCAGCTGCGAGCAAAACCAGAATCATCGGATTCAGCAATTCTTTGATGAATTTCTGTAAAATCGTTTCTTTTTTGCCTTCCGCAAGTTTGTTCTTTCCAAAACGAAGGGATCTTTCATCAGCCTCAGCGGAAGAAAGACCTTCTTGCGTAGCGGAAAGTTCGGTCAGTACTTTCTCTGTTGTCTCCAAATAGGGTTTCATCTTGCAAAGTTCCTTTCAAAATAAAAAAACTCGGTACTGCTGTACCGAGAAATCCTCTCATACAGCAATCCTGTACAAGAGTCTGGTTATTTAAGGCATGCCAAACCTATGAATAGGTTGGAGTGTTGACATACCACGCAAATCGCGCAAACTACTCCCTCATGTGCCTTATATTATAACAAACCATAATTAATTTGTCAAGAAAAAGAAAACGCCGCTTTTCGACGTTTTCTTTTTTTAATTCGACATTTTCTTTTTTCAAACGGGATTATAAAACTTTTTTTGTCATCTGAGACCATGAACGGGGATAAATGTCCAGAGTCTTTTTTTTCTTTTCGATGAGAACAACGTAGCG
>JAEIGA010009312.1_pt1 | contig 14860 bp, 8 predicted proteins | sample 9270691 | NCBI WGS metagenome assembly JAEIGA01 (sample SAMN17057246, study PRJNA624740) | gut metagenome | biome: biome; isolation source: fecal sample | host: Bos grunniens | place: China: Xizang | collected 2019
AAACTCAATTTATTCGTGCAAGAGGTTATGCAGAACTAAATCTTCAAAGTAATAATGGACAAACTTATGAAGTTATTCATGTTGATAAAAAAAATCAACAACTTGTAAAACTAGATGAGAAAACAGTTGATATTGTTGAATATACGATAATAGCAATTCGTTCTGATATTCTCAGTGAATTAAAAAAAGATTTTAATACATATAATCCTTATTTAAATAAGGAGGAAATAAAAAATAAATTTTTTGAAAAATTGGATGCAGCATCGGTTATGTATGATACAAAAGCATATTTTAATATTTCAAAGTTTTTCGGAAAGTTATTTTAAATTTATGTTTATAAAGTTTCTGCCCATCCTCGTTATACTACATTGTCCGAAAATGAAGGAAGTGTTGCTTTCAGAGTTACAAGAAGAAGTAATACAAGTTAATTCTTGATTAAATAGAAAAGTTACTGAAAGGAGTTAATTTCTCTAAATGTCATAAAGAATTTTTCTTTGAAATAACATTTAAAAAGGCCTGTTTAAATGTAGTAACATTTAAATCGTGGGAAATACAGGGGAAATAACATTACTTCCATGGAATAGTAAAATAACAGAATTTCACGAAGAGGGAACCTGGAAAATAACACGTAGGTGGCTAAAATTTGACGCTTACTTTACACTACTTATAGTATATTGGTAGACAGAAGATATATTATAGGAAGTAGAGATCAAACACCATAAGGGGTTCATATCAACCAAATATTGATTTAATTCTTGTATTTTAAACCATTGTACATGTTGTCTTTTTGAAACTTTCATTTCTCAGCTTGCATATATTCTTCGCGAAGCTTTGAAAGAGTTTTTCCTGTCTTTTTGTCGATTGTAAATTTGTATGTTTCAACAGCAGACCAACCCGTTAATTTCTTTAACCATTGTTGAATAGTTAATATTTCGTTTGACGAAGTCTTTACATTTCCATCCCTAAGCAATGTCACTTCTGCCTTTTCAGAAGTATCTGAAATAAGGACGTCTCCTTCAGAAACAATTCCCCATTCGATAAGGGTGTCTATTTTTGGTAATATCTTACGAGTAATCTTGGCTTCCTTTTTTTTCTGAATAAAAGATTTTGGTTGTACAATATTTACTAAATAATCATTGTAATCATCAACTGGCAATATCTTTTCCATATTTAAAATGATATGCTGATTAAATTTATTTAAATTAATTTTATAACATGCTATATCAACAGAATTACTATTGAGCCAAGCTACAGCAGAAAGTGTTTGTTCGTCGAATTCTGAAGCAACTAAAACTATTCTTTGTTTTTTATTAAAATCTTCAGCCGACAAATTGTTACCTTTAAAAAAGTTAGATAACTCTCTTTGGGCAATTTCTGTACTTGTAAGGGTTATATAATCCTTAAATTCGAATTTATGTTTTTCGACATATGGGGCATAAACATTTTGAAGGAATTCTTCTACTGTACGAAGCGTAGCAAAACTTGCAGCATATCTAATTGCTTGAAATTCAAAAGCTTCTTTTCTATGTTCAATATCTTTCTTGTCTCTTTTTATTTCAATTAATACTACATTGCCCTGATTATCAATTGCAATTAGATCACTTCTTCCTTTTTTTTCGTTTGCTACTTGCTGACCAACAATTAACAAAGAATCTTCATCATCACAAAGCATTTCAACATTCTGACGAAGAAGTTCTTCAACATCTGATTCTTTCATTCCGAGATCATTAAAAGTTGTCTCTTCAATTAGCTTTTTTTCTTCCAAAACGTACATATTTTTATTGCCCCATTTTACTTATTTCTTCTTCAAACAAATCAAAGAAACTTTCAAGATTTTCTTTCATTTCTTTATCTATAAGTAATTTCCAAAGCTTTTTATAACTAACTTTCATGAGTTTTATTATATCATAAAAGACTACAAGTTTGTTACTTTTTCTCATCTTTTGATGAGATTTCTTGTCACCAAAAAAATAATAAAAAACATTATCTTCTCTTTTTCCAACTCCAAGGACTTAAATCAATAAACAGCTCTTTCATCTTCTCTAATTGCTCATCATCACAATTTGCAAACACATATTCCAACAATTCTTCCTGGCGGGGTTGTCCAAGAGTCATTCGATACAATGATAGGATTTTTATCAATCTTTCATACTTTTGAACATCAGAACTCATTGGATAAATTGGTACTATTCTTTTTAATTTTATTTCTTGATTTTTTCCAAACACCCAGAAAGGAATTAATTCAGAATATTGTCCCCCATTTTCCTTTTCCTTTGCTTCTTCAAACATTTGATTCCATAAAGTTTTGTCAGGATTAAATATTAAATCGCCATGAAGTTTAGCTACATTCTGTCGTATACAAAGACACTTGTATCTGTTAATCCTTCCTTCTCGTTGCTCCAAATCAACTGGATTACTTGGAAGATTCCAATGCATAATTTTTCTACAGTAATTATGAAAGTCTAATCCCTCCTGCCCAACAGAAGTAGAAGCAAGAACAAATGGTCTTAAAGGGGAATTAAAAGCATTTCTTAGATTTTCTTTTCTATCCCCTACACTCTTATCTGTAGATTTTGAAAAACATATTGCAAAGTGAGATCTCATCCTTATTTTTGAAGAAGAATCTTTTTCTCCACTAATCTCTTTTTTGAAAGCTTCATATGTATCTATTTCATATTTTGCTGTATCAAGTAAATTTAGGTTTTTAATTAAATCTTCTTGGAAAGAATCATCTCCTCTATAAAGTAGATGGATATATTCATCTAACATTCCTTGAAAACATCCATTAACACAATATTTATATACTCTACTTAAATAGTTTCCAGTTTCTGCATCTTCTGAACTTTGATCTACATAATCTAGGATTTCCATTACTTCAGGGGTATTAAAATTTCTAATAAAAGCACGTCCAAATTCTGTTGCATTCTCTAATGGAGTTTTTTCTTTCTTTTCAACTGTCATATAAGAAGAAAAATTTCTACAAGAACGATAATAACAAGTAGCAAAAGAAGCCAAAGTAACATTCACTAAGAAATCTGCCAAGTTTTGCGGTTGTTTTCCCAAATTCTTTGAATTAAATATTTGTTCTACTGTTACAATACAATTTTTGTAATTTTTATCTAATTCTCTTTTTGCTTTTTTTTCTTTTTCTTCATAATCTTCTTCGTCTAAGTCATCATCAGTATCTTGACTATCATCAACTTTAATGTCTTGGATTGATAACTTAACTCTTTCAAGCCAATTTTTTACATGGGATTCATCATCCATTAACAAAAGAGATGCTATATACCAATCATTAGAATCCCCTTCTCCTTCATATTTCTTTAGTTCAACTAATTTTTCAACAATTCTTTTTTTGAGTTCAACTTTAATTTCTTCAATTGATTTTCCTTCATTTAAATAATCTATTGGATTATAAATTGATGAAAGATATTGAGAAGGATATAAAGCTGAAAATAGTTGTTTCCCTCCAAGTTTATCTATTTCTAATTTTAATCTTCCTCCATGTTCGTAGTCTGAATAATTCTTTTTATTCTCTTTCCAGGAACGTACTTTTCTTTCTTGTTCATATGATAATAATGTACTTATCATTTTTGGAACCATTTCCCAAGATGAAAAGATTAGAGTTTTTGAAAAGTTTTTAATACCTTTATATGCTCCAGATAATTGGTAATATGGTTTTGTAGGAGGACACCATAATAATTTTTCTGCATTATTTTCAAAAGCTTCTTCCTTCAACATCTTTAATCTTGCATTTACTTCAGGAAGTTCTTCATATTTTTCGATTTGTTCTTTGTTTAACCAAAGAAGAGGTTTGTTTGCAGTTTCTATATTTTGAACACTTCCGTTCTTAAAAGATTTTCTTATATCCTTTTTTAAAACATAATTTTCCATAAAAGACATTATGTATGGACAACTTTTTATATAATCAATTGGTACATTTTGTTTATTTCCACATTCCATTATTAGCTGCTGTGCCTGCATATAAGACTGTATATCCTCTTTTGTAACTTTCAAAAACTCTTTTGGAACTATTCCTTTTACATCAATAAAGTCTTCTCCATCCATTACTGAAAGTCTTTCTGTTCTACATACACCTTGATACATTTCATTTTCAGCTATTTCTTTTTTATTTTTTAATAATTCAAATCCATTTATTTGTGCTGTTCGAAGTGCTGCTGAATATTCTTTCCATTCTTTTTGAAACTTTTCTTTATTTTGTTCAAATAGAAAATCCATTACCGTAAAGAATTCTTTATAAGGATCTTCCTCTGTTCCTTCATTTATTTCTTCCATTGTCGAAAATAATTTGTATGGAGTAGCTGAAAGTAATAAAACACGAGTTTTTGCTTGAGTATCTTCTTTATTTTCTTTAAGGAATCGTTGTGCCAACATTCCTGCATCACTATCATTATCGACTTGAATTAAAGAGTTAAATCTTTGAAACTCATCCATAATTATAAGATCTGGATTCAACATATCTGTACTTATTCTAGCAAATGCTTTTCTTAACGCAGAAATAATTTCTGTTCTATAACATTTTGAATCATTGTGGGGACACTTTTGACATCTTCTATATGCTGTTAAATAATTACATCTTGCGTAACATTTCTTTTCTTCAATTAAGGAACAAGTTTCTAATATTACCTTAAATAAGTTTTTCTTTTGTCCGTCAATTTCAACTTCTTCTTTTCTTAATTCATTTAAAATATTATACGGATACTCTTTTTTATATATAGAATCATCTAAATTTGCAGTTTCAGTTTTTAATTGTTTTATTACTTTCTTTAAGTCTTCTCTTTTTAAATTTAATTGCCATTCCCATGTTTTACTACCTGCTCCTTTCATAAGAATTTTTCTAAGAGCTTTAATATGATCCTTAAATTCATCTGCTAATTCTAAAACAGCACATATTAATGCTCTCTCATTAACATTACCTCCTCCATTTGTATCAAATGAAGTACCTGGAGTTAATGGAATTAGTTGGATATAATTATTAAGAACATCTTCTGAGTTTTCCTGCTTCATTACTTGTAAATGCTGCATTGAAAGTCGAGTGTCTTCAACCACAGGTTTTGTATTTAAGATATCTAGTGTTTTTATATTTTGTTTTGCTATGGCTTGATTTGAACAAATGTAAATTACCTTAAAAAGAGAGTCTTCTTCTTCAAGTCTAATTTTAGCAACCTTTGCAATAGTTCCCTTTGCTATCATGGTTTTTCCCATACCCACTTCATCTGCAACAAGTACTCTATTTTGATTATTTCTAAACAATTCATCAATTCTATTTACAGTATCTTTTTGAAAATCCTTCAATAATCCTCGTTCTGTATCATTTCCACAGATTTCTATATTTTTTGCTTCGATTCTATCAATTTTGTTTTTCATTTCTTGTTCAAAAGTCATTTTATTGTCCTTCAATTGCTAATCTAAATTCTTCATAAAGTTGCTTAAATTCTTCTGATACAACCTCTTTATTTTGGATTAAATCAATATCCTTTTTAAGAGCCAAAACAGAAGAAGGATTTAATACACTTGCTTTTAATAAAGTTTCGTATAACGGCATTTGCGTATTTGATATATTCCACTTTGAAGATATTTGCTTTAGTTCGCTTAATTCTAACTGCGTAGAAATTGAATCTTGGCTTAATAAAAGAGTTACATATTCAGTGAAGGTTTCTTTATCCGTGATTATTTGATTAATTAATAAACTGTCTCTCTCTTCATAAGGGATGTTCTCTGTTGGTATTTTTATTAATCTTTCAAGCTGAAATTCTTTATCTTCAACATTGCATTTTACTTTTAAACAATAAAATTCAGAAATATCAGTTACTCCCAGATTTTCAAAATATATTTGCTGATTAAAAGTTTTTGTATGTTTTCCATAAAGAGTTGAAATAAAAATTTCCACATCATCTATTGATAAATCATTTTCAAAATCAATTTGAACAGAATATTTTTCGTCAGTTTTTATAACATTTCCTTTAGCTTTTATATGGCATAATTCTCTCATTATCTGTTCAACTTTTTTTTGCAGAATATCTTCTTCTGATGTAACTTTGTTCTCTGATAAAAGAAACATATTCCCTTTGTCTGTATTTAACTCTTTAAAGAAATTATTGACATTGAAAAAGTTTGATTTTGAAGACAGTCTTATAATAAGTTCATTGTTTCGATTAAAAGCAGAATTTGTTGCATTCGCTGAACCAAAAAAGAGTTCTTTTTTCTCGTTTGTTTCTGTTAAAAAAAACTTCGCATGAATATCATAATTATTGTTTTCAACAACTTCTTCATTTTTTATCTCAATTTCTTGGTCATCTTCCGGTCTATCTTCTAAAGAATAATCATTTCCAGATAATATATTTGAATTTATTGTATAAAACTCAATGTCATCATAATCCGTTTTCATAAGTTTATTTACAGAATCTTGTCTAGTAATGAATTTTATTCTTTTTTCAGATGTCTTTCTCCCTACTAATGATTTTTGTAAATTTTTTAAAATATCATCAGAAACAAACGGAGACATTATTAGTATTTTTTTATATCCTTCTTTAGAAGACAAAATAGTCTTTTCAAAAAGTTTTCTATCTTTTCTAAAAGTGTCTTTGTATATTGGATAAATATCCCAATCATCTTCTTCAAATAATTTTGACTGATGGTCTATCTTAAAGCCAACTTGTTCATCTTCAATTTCAGAAAACATTTTTTCTAGAATATTTTTTTGTTCAGTCGATATCTCTTTTTCTACCAATATTTGTAAATATCTTAAATATGATAAAAGATTCTTTGTTTTCTTAAAGGCTTTTTCTGTTGCACCTTTTCCTCTCTTTTCTGTATTACTTTCAAGAACAATAGAAACATCGTAACATTTATCATATGAAATATTTTTGCTTAGAATAATTAGTCTATAAAAATGCTCTCTTTTTTCATTTGAAAATTGCAGTAGCCACATCTTTGGATGGAAAGATGGATATATGTTATCAACTTTTTCTAATTGTATAGGAACAATCATTTTTTCTAGCAAAATTGCAAATTCTTGATTTCTTGTATTTAATGTTTTTATTTGACCTGGATCACAAAAAACTACGAGTTTTTCTGATATATTTCTTAACGCAGTAAGTGTGCTCACTTTATTTTTAAATAAATTACTATTTACATCATCCGAAAAAGCTAAAGGTATCATGCAAGAAACTAAGGCTGATATATCAAGAGAATAGGTTGTTGCTATTGCTTTTTCTAAATTTGGATACTCTGCAGGAGCTGTTAAAATGTCGCCATAAATTAGATGATCTGTTTTCTTTTTTGGATTAAGCATTTTCTCCCTCCTGAATATCTTTTATATGTCTTTGAACAATACCGAATCTAAAATCAAATTTTGGATATTCTAATAACTTTGATACATCATATTTCTCAGGATGATCAATTTTAGCTCTGTTAGTTTTTAAATTTCCTTCTCTTCGTTTAATTAATTCATCTACCTTCGAATATTCTTTGTTATTGTAAGCTTCAATAAAATCTCTTCGTAAATCTCTTAAAAAATTTCTTAATTTTTCATTCTGAATATTCATTACAAAAAATGTTTTTTCAATATCAAAACTTTCACATATAGTAACTATTTGGTCTTCAATTTCTTTCCACCTTGTTTCTAAATCTAAATTACATTTTTGAAAATCAACCTTTGCTAATAAATAATTATATCTAAGCATTGTAAGATAATAAAAATCATTAAAAGCCTTTGCTAATTTTAATTTTATACAAAACTTTTCTGGCAAAGTAGATTTATAAGCATCCAAAAATTGTTCAATACCTAAATCCTGAACTTTTAAATCTTCTTTTAATATATAAGCTAGCAAACTGTCTTTAGACTGTTCACTCTCTATCATTCTTTTTCTTAAATCCAAAGCTTCTACTTTTGTCAATTTTATCTGAACATTATTTATCCAATTAGCGTCATAGACATCTTTCCCCATTGGATAAAATACTGCCCCTCCGGCATCGGTATCATTCTTTTCTTCCGAGTCAGTATTTGTAGAAACAGATTTCTGATTCTTTTTTGCTTGAGAAATTCTATAAAAATGTGCTATCAATTCTGAATATGTTATGTTTTTTGAATATTCAGAGTTCTCGAAAAAGTTAAAGGTTCGTAGTGCTGACCAATAGATTATCAATGGAGTTCGTTCTACCCAATATTTTTCATCAGTCGAAGAAGAACCTATAACTCCTTCTAAATCTCCTTTTTTAAGGAGAACATTTTTTACAGCTTTTTCTTTATAATCAATATCTTCCTTTATTTTCTTTATAAAGGCTGCTGCATTTCCAATTGCTGAATATTCTCCATCCATACATTTTTTTTGAAATTCATATAATATATTCGCTGTTAGATATAAATATTTTGACCTTGTATGAAGTGTAGAAGTACCCGGAAAAAATTCATTTGCAAACGCATTTCTAATGATACCAAATCCTAATTCATCTAATACTCCAGGTTCATTAAGAGATTGTATTACATTTAAAGCATTACTTTTATCTTGTTTTGAAAAATCTATCCATCCTATTTGCATTTTATTCCTCTGATTTATGTCATTAAAATAATTCAATTTTTATTGATGTCATATTTCCACACAAACACCCAACACATGATAGTAAACTACTTTCGCAATAACAGATTTGCCTGCAGCTTTCAAGGCTCTTTCATAACATTCAAACTGTCCTGCATACATTCCTGCGTAATGTTCATGAGATGGATTTACTACATCATCTTTGTGACCTGGATATGATTTAAAATCAACAAGTACTACTCCATCTTTAGTTTCCCAAATAAAGTCTATACTACCAGTGAAAATCTGTCCTTCGTAATGATGTTTAAATGGTAATTCATGGTATGTATTTATTTTTGAACCATATTTTTCTGTTAATAATTTTTCTAAGTTTATCCAAGCTTCTAAAATATCATTTGAAACAGGCAATACAGCTTCCATTTCGTATCTTTTGATAATTTCTTCTATTAGCTTTTCTGAAGGATTATTTTCAAGAACACAAAAAATGTTATGTAAACATGTTCCTATCTCATCCATTTCTTTCATATTTGATTTTAGTGTTATTCGTTTCTCACTATCAAAAATGATTTTTGCACTTACATCTTTTGTGCTTTTACAAGAACTTGGTTGTTGGTCTCTTTTTATTAATTCCTTTTTCTCTGATGAAAGGTTGATAATTTTATTATCTGGTGTTTTATATTTCCAGCCTTCCATATCACAAGGATTTTCAATAATAAAGTTTTGTCCTATTCCGAGAATATCAAATTTTTCCATAGCAGGAATTGAATCCACTGTATTAACGCCCATTTCCTTTAGGCGCAGCAATCCGTTATCCTGTAGTGAAACAAGAATCAAACTCTGTTCCGGTCGTGTCATTGCAACGTACATCAGCCGTTTTTCTTCCTGAACAACTTCGTTTTTTGTCTGAGTAAAACGGTCGCTTTTAATAATAATATCCTTAATACTTGCAGGAACAGTTTTTGCAGAACCAAAAATCCAAGGAAGAACTGTTACTGTCATTGGAGGATATGGATTTTCTGCATTTGGAGCAAATTCATGGAAGGTATGTACTCCATAGATTCCGTGGCCTACCAGATTGTTTTCATCCAGAATATCATCTTCAAGACTCATAAGAATTACGGTCTTCCACTGCAGACCTTTAGAACCGTGATAGGTAAATAGCTGGACCCCATCACTCATTCCGGCTGCTTTTGCTTTTATTGTGGTGATATAGTCAATGAATCCATAAATAGTGCATGAAATACTCATCTGAATACAGTGATCTTCGTAAGCCTGTGCAATGCTAATTACTGTATGGAATGTATTTACGCTATTATCTGAATCAGCCCAATTTTTTACTACATTGTATAAATCCATTTCGATAATCAGGCTTTCTACAAGGGCACATATGCCCATGGATTTGTATGAATCACGTTTTGCCATTAACTTCTTTATAAGAGAGACCTCTGCAAGGAATTCACCATCAGACAATTTATTTGACTTGTCCTCAAAGCGTTTATCAAGGATTTCTGCAGCTGTATATCCGTCTTCTGTAAGATAGGCAATAGTTGCACGAGCCATGGTATCATAAGAATTCACCACAAGACTCAAAAGTGCATTAAGAAGTGTGATTTCCCTGCTAGTCTGAAACTCACTATCTCCTACAAGAGCTGGAATATTGTAATATTTTAATGCGGTTGCTACTGCGGTTAATTCTGAATTAGTACGTGCAAGAACTGCAATATCTTTTGGTTTCTCTCCATCCTGAATCATTTTTGCAATGTTACCGGCTATCTGGGCTGCTTTCTTTGCTTTTACTTTCTCAGTAAGTATCCAGCATTTAAGTAAATCTGTTCGCTTGCTTTCGTTGTATTCTTTTTCAAGTTTTCCCCATGGAGCAAGTTTAACTTCTTCTTTTCTAAGGATATCACTGAAAGCTGGTACAAAGATTGCATTTGTTACATCCACAATAGGAGGCCATGAACGATGGCTTATACCAAGAGTTTCATTAGAATAACCGTTGAGTTTTTCAATTCTATCTGTAACGGCCTTTACGAGTGCAGTATCTGAACCACGGAAACCGTAAATAGCCTGTTTGTAATCTCCTACCCAAATTGTCTGCTCTACGAGGTCTGAAAGTTTATCAAAAATTTTGATTTGTGTTGGAGAGCAGTCCTGGAATTCATCTACAAAAAGATATTTGTAACTTGCTTTTACATCTTCCTGAACGGATTTATATTCTTCTTTTGTAATCAATTCAAGCAAATATTCTTCCATATCTGTGTAATCAAGAATGTGCTGCTCTCTTTTATATTCAATGTATTTTTCCTGCCAACGTCCGGCAATTTCAAAAAGATGTTCTACATAAGTAATCTGCAAATCACAAACTTCTTCACAGGTCCAGATTTTGTCGGATTCAGCCTCCAAAGAAAGATAATCATCACTTGCCTGATAGGCTTTTGTGGTAAACTTTCCTTTTGAAATCATTTCAGAAAGACCCAATCCGATTTCAAGTTGTGTTGCCTTTGGGTTCTGAACTATACGGCGAAATCTTTCTGTTTCGTCAATTCTTATATCGCGTGCTCCAGACGGTTTATCTGCTTTTGAAATCATATCCAGTGCTTCAAGTTTACCTAAAATCTCTTCTCTGTCAAAATTGAGTTTTGAACAGCTTAAAGAAACACTCTGAATCAGTTTTTTGCTTGCTTCCAGGCTTTCTGAAAAGTCTTTTATTGAATAGCTTCTGCTGGCATTAAAAATCTCTTTTAAGTCGTTCTTCCAGAAATCATAATTTATTGAATAAGACATTGATTCGCGAATCTTAAATACTTCCGCAAAATTATGAAAGAACTTATTCTGTTCTTCCGTTGGAAGGCTAGAAAGGCTTTCTGAGACATAAACGCTTTCATCTTCTTCGCTGATTACATTAAGCTTTGGGCTGATTCCCAAAAGGTACCAGTAACGCTGTACAAATACATTTGCTACGCTGTCTACGGTTCCAATTAATGCCTGATCCAGACGGTTTGCTTCTTTTGTTTTTCCTGCTTCGTAGAATTTAGCTTTAGCTTTTTCTTTGAATTCTGACGCAGCTGCTTTTGTAAATGTTGTAAGAATTACTTCTTCCGGCTTACAGTTTCCTTCCAAAATTGTTGCTTTGAGTCGTTCTGTCAATTCGTATGTTTTTCCGCTTCCGGCACTAGCACTTATATATGTAATGTTTTTCATCTCGTTCTCCTCCTACTTTCTTCCCTTAAAAAACTCATACTGTGGATATGATTTAGGCTGTTTTTTAGGCTCACGTTTTCCATCAAACTCAAGAGGAATAAGATTCTTATCTTCGCAATTGTTCTGATAGGTAATATCGTTCGGAGCAAAGCCTGTTGCTTCTTCAATAAATCCGTTTTCTATCTGTGCCCGACGATATTTATAAGAGTTTTTGAGTTTGGGAAGCAGCTGTTCGTCTGCATCTTTAACTGTTACTTTTACAGTATTATTACCAACAAAAGATTGTGCAGAAACGAGAGTAACTTCTGGAATAATGACATAAGCTACGGCTTTTGCTTCGCTTCCTGTTAATTCCTTTGTAAGATATTTATAGAGTTCAAGCTGAATTGATTTGTTCTCTTCAATCGTCTTCTTAAACTTATCAACTTTTCCCGGATACCACTTAAAATCAAATACAATAGGATTATTCTGTTCATCAGCAAGAATCATGTCTGCATAGCCGCCAATTTTGATTCCGCCATCAAAGTCCATTTCTGCATTTTCAAGCCATGGTTCACAGGCAAGAACATGAAGCTTATTATCTTCTAATACTTTTACCAGTGCATTCACACAGTCAAAGACTTTTGCCTTATAATTTGGAATATTAAGAATATTTTCCTTGAGTAAAAGGACAGCACCACATCCGTTTACCATATCAGTAAAAACTTTATCAAAATTATTTTTGATGTTTTCTTTAATGTATGGTACAGTTCCGCTGCCTTCGATTCCTTCTTTCTTATTGAAAAGAGTCTCTATTACAGCATGGGCACAAGTTCCATAAGCCTGATAAACTTTAGGCAATGAAAAGTTTCCAAGGGCACTGATTCCAGCAAGATAGCTGAAAGCATAATCAAACGGATTATAAACAATCTGTTCAAAAGAAGAATATGTTTCGTGATCCGGCAATTGAATAAGCTTTGTATTCTTAATTATGATACCTTCTACATCTTCCTCTATTCCATTATCAATGTTTACAGGGTTCTGCAAAAGTGATTTAAAATCCGCATTTATATTTGGAGTTTGAACAAAATCAGATATATTTTCTATCGTTTTTTCAAGTTGAATAAACAAAGGATGCTTTTCTACATCTTCTGTAACTTTTCTATCAATGACTACTAATGTTAAATTGCTTGAAAGTTCAAAAGGAAGCATCTTAATTTTTTGGTTGTATTCTCTTTCTGTATCTTCTTCCCACAATTTTAGTTTATTTCTAAAAAATTCCTTTTCCTTTGGAAGAAGGAAATCATATTTTAGAGTCTCTTTTGCATCATTATAAAAATCACACCATATAACATTTTTTGGGTTGGCTGCAATTTGACCAGGATTTGATATAACAGTTCTACAACCTTCTTCTGCTTCATACTGAAGCATATCAACTTCTGATTTTAAGTTAGAAATAAAAGCCATTAGCTGAACATATTTTATTCTTTCTTTATCTTCTGTTTCTAATAATGTAATAACAGCAGAGCATTCATTTTTTACCATTGAAAGTTGTATTTTTTGAGAATCATCATTTGTTAATATGATTTCTTTCCCTAACCATTGGTAAAGTGATTTTATGAAATTAAGAACTACTTTTACACTTACAGTTCCATTCATTTCTGTATCAATGATATCTACATTTGGTAGAAAATCCTCTACGTTTTTTTGGCGAATTTTTGTTTCTTTTTCTATTTTTTCTTTTCTTTCTTGTTCTTCTAAATCACCAAATTCATTATCACAAGAAATGTATTTATTAATAATATCTCTACATTTTTTATTGTAGTATCCACCTTCACGAGCGATTTGAGATTCAAGTTTTTTTCTTAGGGATTTTTTCAATGGACTTAACGGAACATTAAGCCATTCTATTAAATTTTTTAGATTCATTGGACTTACAAAAATACCGAGACCAATACTTAATAATTGATTTATTTGGGGTTTCCCACCTTGAATTCTAGAGCCACTTAATGCTTTACCTTGTAGATTTAACCAATTATCTAAAGCTTTATTATCAGAGTTTATCCATAAATCATATCTGTCAGAATCTAAAAGGCTTAGATATCTTAAAGCATCATCTTGTTCCTTAAAATGAAAAATTTTGAATGATTCATCTTTTTTTACACTAACAGCTTTGTCTTCTGTAGATGATAATATATTTGTAATTTCAAAAAGGGAATTTTTTTCTTTATTAGATATTTCTTTAATTTTTACATAAACACCACGTTTAATTAGTGCTTCAATTAGTTCAGTTTCTAAAGGTGAAAATAAATTCCAATCGATTAATGTTTCAACTTCTAAATCATTTGGAAGTATACAACCGTCATTTACCGCTTTTATAACTGATACAAGATCTTCTCCTGATGATTTATCATTAAAATATTCTTCTATTCCTACTAGTACGTCAATTCTTTTACTTGGACTTTCTATGGATTTATTCCATCCTGCAAATGTTAATGTATCTCTCCATTTCAGACATTCTTTTGCAACACTAAGTCCATCAACATCAAAAGATGCTTTTAATATATTATTTGGATTTTTATCCATGTATATTTTCATTGCCTTGTAGTAATTTACAAGTCTTTCTATTTCTTCTTTATTTTCAGAACATAATCCTGCATGTAGTTTAATTTCTTCAATTAAACCAATAGTATCAACAATCTTTTGGTTGAACAAAAGTTCATTCTTATCAGTATAAACAAAACCGTTATATGATGGACTATAAATCAATTTCATTCTTCTATTCCTTTACTTCTTTCATTATAACATTCTAAGTGTGTCAAATAATGCTACATATATAATATTTTTACATCATTCCTAACACAAATATCCCCGCAACCATAAACAGCGTTATCACCGAAAACACATTATTCTTTCGATTTTGCTTCTTCCCTACTAATCCAGCAATTGCCAGAACCACAGATAAAAGCATTAATCCAAGGACAATCATAAGACTCACACTAGTATCGCTTGGTAACAAATTTCCTAAACATGCAACAATAATAAATGTTGCTACAAAACAAAGAAAACTGAGTAATCCTAATTTTGATGTTTTCGTATTTTTTTCTTTTAGCATAAAT
>JAEIGA010009313.1_pt1 | contig 14859 bp, 19 predicted proteins | sample 9270691 | NCBI WGS metagenome assembly JAEIGA01 (sample SAMN17057246, study PRJNA624740) | gut metagenome | biome: biome; isolation source: fecal sample | host: Bos grunniens | place: China: Xizang | collected 2019
TGCGTTTGTGTACATATTATCGTACAGAATGTATGTTCGTGGTGTGGCCTGATCTGGCCCTGGTGATTGTATGCGATATAAGACATATGTGTGTTATATAACATATGTGTAGACATGAGAAAAGATCCTGAAGGCAGCTTACGCTTCAGGATCTTCATGAGATTATATTAAATAGTTGTAGGTGTACCGTTAGCTAAATATGTACCATGTAATTTGGTTGTATCAGTCGCAACAAATGGTGTTCCGCTGCCTGTCATTATAATACCGTTTAATAGTGCTGCTACTGCACTTAAGATCTGAACACCTATTTGAGTATTATTAAGCATGATTATTTGTAAACCATTAACAGATACATTGTTTGTACAGTTATTGATCATAAATGAAGCGCCTGACGCATCAGCTGTCATTGCTGCATAACAGTTGTTAAATGTTATCATACCAGCTGTGCAAGCATCAAGTAATATTGATCTCTGTCTGCATGAATCAAAGTCGCAATTAGAGATAAGTATATCAATATCATAATCATGTACTTGGCCCTGCATAACGAATCCTACAGTAGCACCTGCAACTTCACATGAATCAAGATAAATATCTGAATGACCTGCACCAATAAAGAATCCATATGTGTTACCATTAGCAGGAGCTGTGTCTGCATATGTACAATTTTGCAGCCAAACGCTTGCAGATCTTTCACCAGCTCTATCATTACCATATAAATCTCTAAAGTAGAATCCCATAAATGTACCGCTTACACCAACAGATTGAACATAGATATTTTTTGCATAAGATCCTATTGCTTTATAGAATACAACACCTGCTGCAGTTGAAGGTGTAAGAAGATATAAATTTTCAAGATAGCAACGTACAACACCATATACCGATATCATCTCAAGATTTGCAGTACTATCAATATACATATTTTTAATTGTGATATTACCAGGATAATTATTTATTACAGTTCCCTCAATATCACCAATTATAATACGTCCATTTGAGAAGTATAATCTGCTGCATACTTCTGTTGCTAATCTCTGATATGAAATACCTTCAATACATGTATTTTCTTTATTAACAACAAGATCTGAATCAAGTACATAAGTCTTATAGCCTAAAATAATATGTCTGAACGTGCTATAGCACTTGATTACATCATCATTAAACCACTCAGGATAACCAAAAGTCTGTTTTGTTTCATCAACCGCAACACTGCCAGCACCTTCAAAAATGATATATCTTCCTGCAAGTATCTGGCCATTAATGGTTAGCGTGTGACCTGCTGTTATATTAAATTTAGCACCATTTGGGATAACAACCTGCGCATTGATGGTACAATCACTATCTATTAAATATGTACCTTCTTTAAAACCTACATTATTAGTAACACCATTTAATATAGTAGAACAATCTGTTTCACCTGTATTATCAAGATTAAGATTTGACGAAGGATTATACACAACGAGATTGTTTTCTACATCTGTTACTCGTTGACTTAGTGCTGCTATAGATTGCGTATTATTTTGCGTTAGTGCAAGAGTGCCAGCGTCCTGTATTGTAAGTAAATACTGGTGGCCTGTATTATCTTCAATATTAATTGACTCTAAAAAATTAGGCATGAATTAAACCTCCTTAGTGCTGAACAGTTGTAAATGTGATAGTTTCTGTCGAACTATCATAGGACATTGTAAGTCTTGATAATGCTTTTAGGTTTGCAATGTCCTGAGAATTTGCAGCACCAACATTAGCAGCAGCATTTGCTAGTGTTCGCGCTGTATCATCTTTTACATTAATTGAAGTTCCGTCAAGATCAAATACTTGAACATCTGCCATGTTTATTACCTCCTATTTTTTAACATACAATTTGGTTGATTTAGATGTAACTGTAAAAGATGTGAATATAGCATCAAGTTTTAATACACTTGATGATACTTGTATCTGACATACAATATAGTCGTTAGTAGCATCATAATAACCAGTTCTTAATAATCTTGATGTACTTGTATTAGGAAATGATAGTACAGGTAGTACATCATTAAATGTAAATGTAATGCCTGCGCTTATAGTGATTTCCGTTACCATCAGTACAGTATGATATACACTGCCAATAAAAGATCCAAATGTTACCTGGCTACCTGTTGAAGTTGCAAGTAGTACCCAGTTATCGTCATTTGTAAGATCACTTGTTTTTGTCGGTACTGTAATATTAGCAGTTGTATTACCACTTTGATTAGCGGTAAAAGTTCCGACATTAGAACCATTTTTCTGTATTGTTAGCGTACCATTATTAACCGTTGGTACTGTTGGGTAAGCTGGTAAACTAACTACACCACTACTAGGATTATAAGCTGTACTTCCAACTTTAACCTGCGTTACAGTTCCAGTATTTGTTGTATAGCCACTATCATTAGTAAGTTCACTAACTTTTGTTGGTACTGTAATATTAGCAGTTGTATTACCACTTTGATTAGCGGTAAAAGTTCCGACATTAGAACCATTTTTCTGAATAGTTAGTGTACCATTGTTTACTGTAACAGGTGAAGGTATAGGAATATCAATTATCTGGCCATCAAGATTAAAATGTGTTACATTTGCCATACGTTCACACTTTCTTTATTTCGATTGCCTGTCTTGTAGGATTATATACATGATAATCACCTGTAACTGATATAGGTGTATCGGGATCAATTTTACCATGTATATATAAAGTTCTTTCAGTTGCATTGTATGTTACAGTGGTTTGCGTTTCAACATTCCAGAGTTTAATATTAGTACCTACAATAAAAGCTGTTCCTGCTGGCATATCAGCAATAGCTGTATATAGTCTGTTACCAATCCATAGCCAGTCATTAACACTATAGGCCTTTGACGCTGTTTCGTTATCACCTTCATTATTATCAGTAAAAGCCTTTTTAATATCCTCTATCTGTGCCTGAAATCTATTAAATAATGCAGATAAATCAAAAATTGGTGTCCAATAATTTGTATTATCAATTCCAATTCCTGAAGGCACTGCAGCAACTGAAAGATATGCAGTATCTGTTGCAGGATCCACTACAACAGTATTTTTTTCATACTGACTTGTTATATTCCACTCAAGAGGATTAGCATATTTTATAGAATTATTTGCAACAAATTCATCTATAATAGATATAAGCTCTTTAACATTACTGATAAGCCAGTCGGCATTAAGTTCATGAAAATCTGTATAAGGCCACTTATTTTCAAAGTATTCGAGTAATCTTCCCATTTGAATTACCTCCTATATTAAGTATAAATCATGATACAAAATTCTGATATGAATAAATCAGTTATTTGCTGCACTATATTGAATTTTGCTATATCAAGTTCAGATTGTAGCATCTGCTGGGAAGTGGTAACACCAATATTACCATGCACGCGGCCAGTATGTACTGAAGTATCATCTTTTGTACCTGTATCAGTAATTGTGCTATTATGTGTAAGTCCTGCACTTGAATTTGTATTACTGCTACTTTCTGTTGATGTAGATGTACTGTTATCAGATGTAGATTTATCTGAAGGTTGATAGCTGTTTGAATCAAATGCAGATACAGTATTTTCCACACTTCCGTTATCGCTTTCACTTCCTTCTGTGCTGGTACTACTACTCACAGCTGTTGTATTAGTTTCTGTAGTATTATCTGTACTATTATTAGTAGTATCAGAATCAAGTGTATCAGTCCAGTTTTCCTGTCTGTCATAATTTTCAAGTGGATTATATTCTATATTAAGTGCTGTTATCCACTTTTCAAAAGTGCGATAATGCTTACTACTCCATGTACCGATAGCAGCTCTCATAAAATAAGGATCTGCATATAATACTTCAAAGTCGCCACCTTCAAGAAGTATGTTATCAATGACAGTATCTTTATCAATTCCTGAAGGTAAATTCAAATTATCAAACAAGCTCTTATTTTTCCATGTCAGCGCGTTCTGAAGGCCCAGCATTGTTATCTTCATTGTCGACATTTTCATCCACCTCCCATCTAAGTTTAAATGTAATATTAAGTTCAGGATACAATTTGTTTACATTCTTTATACTGCTTTCAAGACATCTCTTCCAAACAAGTGATCTGGCCATACCATCAGCAACCTTTGATTTGCTTTCATACTCTGTTTCACGCTCTTTTTTCTGATATGGCACAGTAGGAATACCTATTTCAGAATCAAAATCATTAAGTATTGTGTGAAGGTCAAGAAGCTGATCTGTAGTAAGATAAGACTGTTTTAAATTGTCACGTGTCCATGACTGAAAAGGTGTTTCACCGTCTTTCATATCTACAACACGTTCATCTAAAAATACAGCAGGTTCACCTTTGTTTATAAGATCCATCATTTTTTTGAGCGTCTGAATAGCAGCCTTACTTTTACCTGCAACAACGAATGCAAATTTGTTATTGATAATTGACATATTGATAGCATTATCAAGATTTGAAAGCTGCTCTGCATATCGTTCTATAATATCCCAGATACCTAAAAAGTCAGGTGTCAGATTAACAAGTGCACAGTCTTTACCTATTTCAAGCCTTAATGTATCATCAAGCATTGGATTAGTTAAAAGTGCATGTGTAGGGAAGTAATAAAAATTATAACCTTCATATCCTACAGGCGAAAAACACATACCTATCTTCTGTGCTTTTGGGTTTGGATATTTTGTAAGATCCTGGATAGATAAAAAGCCAAACTTAAGAAGATAATAATACCATGTATCAAGTATATATCCCTGCCAGTATTCAGGAAGTCCAAAAATAAGTGTGCTGCTAGCTCTATGAAATAAGGTTCTCACCCAATAATCAAATGATAGATTATTTCTGTTATGTACTGGTGAAGGGTTATAAGTTCCATTCACGAGATTTATTTTGTCATAATTTAAAGGTAAATACATTTAAACCTCCTATTTTTTAAGGGCACTACTTAATAGGTAAGTAATGCCCTTATGGAGAAAATTATATCATGAGATCATGCATCAGCCATAATAAACAAAATACATTTCTCAGTAAGATCATTAATACCACCTCTGGCCATTGTGTACCAGGTATTTCTGAACCTCTTACGCGCTTCAAGTGGTGTTGTGTTAGTGTCGTCAAGCTGGAAGTCTGTCATGATTGCGTCAGTGTCGAAAATCATACCAACAACATAATCAAGTGCTACAGCAGCACCAGCTGTCTGTGTTCCTGTACTATAATCTGTAATAGCAGGAATGACAGAAACTTTTGACGGTTCATTTTCATTCTGCCACCATGTAACACCTTCATACTGTGTACCGATATTAAGATACTGAGGATTGAAGATCTCAGGAAGTACACTAGCTTCAGCGTCCATGAACAATGGTTCATACAAAATAACACGCTGTCTGTCATATGGTGTATGTCTAAGCAGATTGTACTGTACACTATTTATAGTCTTACTGATATTAACATGATAATTCATGCTGCGCTTCTTAAGATTTTTGCTGTACAACTTAAATGTAGAAACAAAAAACTTAAGAAATTCTTTAAGATATGTAGTACGTAGTTGTGCACTTGTGTAGCTGGTGCCAAACTTTGCATTATATGCAGCAGTCAAATTTACAACTGTTGTACCCTGAGATACACTGTCTACCATTGCACCGATATGATTTAAAAGAATCATTCTTCTGAATGCGTTTTTCTCTGACTTGATATCATTAGCATTTTCAATAAGTGCACCTTCCCAGAATCTTAAGAATGAAGCTTCATCTGTAAAAGCGTTCTTTGCCTGATCCTTATACCACGTAATGCCATGATCCCAAACAGAGGAACCACCAAACTGAAGTTCAACAGGGATAACAGGGTTCTGCTCCCATTGAGATTTGGTTGATTGCGGATCTCCGTTTGCATCTTTATTCTGTCCTGCTGTAAAACCTGGTGCAAGGTTTGTGAAAAGGTCAGTGTTAAAGGATCCTGAAGGACGCGCAAAACGTGAAAGATAAGAAATCTTCCTCACGCGTGTTGAGAATACACCCGAATCAAGTGCATTTAAAATCATCAGTTCATCATCAGATGATCTTGCTGCAATAAGTGTTCTAAGCAGCGGAATTGAAAGCGCATTATATACGTTTTCCATTGGGTACTGTGTTAAAATCTTTTCGCCAGTTGATACAAAGTTTGAGGAATTAACCTGCTGAATCTGTGCATTCTGGCCAGTAAGTTCTTTCATTACCAAATTTACAATCGCATGTGCATCATTTGGTGTAAGTGCTCTTGGCATGTTATATACCTCCTTTTAATTAATGAAGAATTGCATTTGCAACTTCTAAAGCAATTTCTTCATCTGTCTTTTTAGGTTCACCTCCTGAAGCGTCACCTGTAGCATTTTCATGCTGCATATCTTCACGAAGCTTTTTTTCCTGTTCATATAATGATTTATAATCAATATTATCACTTGTACCTTCAGAATCCTTTTCTGAAGTGTCAGCAGATTTGTGTCCTTTGTTTTCTTCAGTTTTATTGTTTTCCTGTGGATCCTCCTGACCTGAAGCACCTTCAGAAAACTTGTCAGCAAGCTCACAAGTCTTTTTAAGGTCGTCAAGATTATATCCAGCAGATACAAGTGTTAATATATCTTCCTTTTCATATTTTTCTGTTAATGCATTAAGTTCAATAATTTCATTCGGTTTGTAACCAGCTTTTGCTGCTCCTAAAATTTCAGTAAAATTCATTCCCATATTATGCACCCTTCCTTATATTAATATAGGTAGTGACTATTAGTCGCGTAACTAAACGAGCTAAACAGGTACTACCTGTATCGCGATAGCTCTATCACTACCTATTTAAATAATAAAACATTTGTTTGATTTATTCAATAAAGAAACCTGAATTAAGATACGCGTCTACTGCATCAAGTTCCTGGGCCATTAGTGGCGCGTCAACGTGAGCATTAGCGCACTGACAATAGCCTGTTAGTGTACTCATTTGCATAGGCATCATAGTAGGAAGTCCCATTGTATCTTTCATGTCTGATGGTGTCATGACTGGCTCATGACAAACTGTGTAGCACTGCGCACTAAGATCAAGACCAACACCAGCACCACCACCAATACCGCCAAGCGTTGTTAAATGTGTGCTGTTCATTACATTGACTGTATCAATTGTACCTGCTACACCTTCAACAAACATGCTTGCGGTTGCTCCTGCTACTGAAACAGGTGAAGCTGTACTTTTAGCTGCTGCACTTGCCATTTTTGAAGCACCGCCTATAATACTTTGAGTAACTTCACCAGCACTTGCCTGCTGATTAATACCAATTGGATAATTAGCACTGCACTGGCCTGAGTATGTACCTATTACATTACCGCTGGCAAGTACTTCATAACATACAACACCGTCAGTCGCTGTTGCTGAATATTTAATTGTGAGTGTACTCACATTAGTGAGTGAATCACCTGACAACTGTACCATGCCTACCATTGGCAAATATAAATAAACATCTTCACAAATTCCTCTTCGCCAGTCGTTATAATGCCATGGAATATTAACAGATACATTACCAGTAACAGGATTAGCTTTTAACTGAAATGGATTAGTCCCAACATTAGCTTTATAATTTCCAAGCCATAATTCTGCACCAGTATCAGCAAATGGTGCTGCAAAAAACGGTACCCATATACAGGATCTTATACACTGAGGTGCTATCTGATAAGCATTGCCTATCATGCCAGTTTGAATAGTCATTTTGCCAAGTGATTCAATAGCCTTTTCTACACTTGTAAAATCATAATTTAAACTTAAATCATCATTAACAATCGCTGTTATAGAATCGTCCTGCCAGTCAGAAATATCAGCAAGTAATGCCTTAAGTGTTGATAAGTCCATTGCGTATGATACACAACCAGCTTTGCCGACAACATTTAACACATAAAAACCATTTGTATTAAATAATGAAGCAAGTGAAACAGTATTACGTGCTGTTTTGGTTGCTTTGACAAGTGGTATACGCGTATCAGGCAGCCATGTATTACTGTTGTGTGAGCTGTAACATACATATTGAACTGACTGAAGTATATAATCTTTAGCTGTTGCAAGTGGATCCAGAATGCAATCTACTTCAGATAGATTGTCATGTACACTTCTTATATCAGTAACAAAATAGTACCTGTTCCCATACTGGCAGTAATTAAAGTTAAAATCATTACCTGTAAGAATAAATGTAGGTGCATCTAAAGAAGTAGCTTGTTTAAGTTTTACGTCACGTGTATCTGATAATTCTGCTGTAGGTCTTTTTGTAGAATTGCGCTTTTTTGAAAATGATCCAAAACTTACCTGCATGTTATGTCCTTCCTTCAAATTTATTTAATTTAAGTCTGTTAATTACAGTAGGATAATTTGTATATGCTTCATCTAAATCTACTATATTAGATACACCGTCAACAATGCCAGCACTTGATTTTTGCCATATGCCAAAATCTTTAATATAAGAAGGTTTACTTCCATATCTTGCAACCCATTTATCAATATGCTTTAATCTGTCAGTGTTCAAACGTTCCTTAAAACCTGAAATATCTGACGCATAAATCATAGCATAGCCTTTATTTTTTTCTATTACATCACAAAAAGCTATAGCTGCATCAGTGATCCCTTCACGATATGGTGTTGGTGCTGTTTCAATATCTACAACAAGTGGCATATCAAAGTTTTTATTTTTGATAAGCTCCAGGAAGTGCCCTGCACACATGAAGCCGTTACTGTATGAGATAAAATCTTTTCCTGTATCATAGTAAGCACCAATATGTAATTTAGCTGCTTTTGCTGCTGCATAATACTGTTCAAATTTAGGATCCTTGTAAAGTCCACCGTTGCTGCCACCAGCGCGTATTATTACAAATTCAATACCATCAGCTTTTACTTTATTGAAATCAGTAACTTTGTTGTGTCTGGAAACATCAATACCATTCATTACAATTTTTTTAATCATCAATATCTACTCCTAACTTAGTGCATAACTTCAGCATTGCCTTTGTGTTGTTTTCTACAGTAGTTCTTAGTTTTTCCACTTCTTCAGTATGCTTTTCATTATTTTTGTTATTAGAATAAATAAGATAAATGCAACAGGCGATTGGAAAACCTACTGAAGATATTAGCTGTGTTATTACATTCATGTCCATCCCATCACCTTCCTTCTGTCAGGTAGTTCAATACCTTCATTATGTGCACGGTGCTTCAAGATACTAATATATGAATCCATTATTGCAACTTGACATAAATATATATGTTGTTCACTTGAAGGTTTAAATGTTAATGTACCTTGTACCATATTATCAATCATAAGAGCCAGTTTTTCACGTCTTATAACAACCTGAGTATATTCCGCTATAAACCTTTGCTTAGAATCATCAGATAGCATCATATTAACAGTGTCTTTCAATTCCATATTATAATCCTCCTAATAAAATAGGCACCCACTTATAAGTGAGTGCCATTAACATGGGTGCAAGAAACATGAAGGTGTGGGATAACTTCATGTTACTTACATTATAGTATTAAATAATCTGAAGTGTCAAAAATTCTCTTCCAGCATTTGACTTATTTTTTACTACTTTCACCTGAATACCTTCGCCTAATTCGTTGTCTGCTTCCAGATCTGTCATATAGTCGATAATACCATCAAGGCCCTTGATAGCAGTTGCTGAAATTGAGGAAAATGTGCCTGCTGTTGTAGCAAGAAGTCCAACTTCCTTTACTTCACCACTTTCGTCTGCTCTTTCAACAATAGCTGCACCTGTTACTGTGAGAAGGTCAGCTCCTGCCTTCTGAAGTGGTGTAGCACTAACTGAATTTACTTCGTCTTTTTTTGTGAAATTAAATCTCTTTACCATCTTTTCAAATCTCCTTCATTCTTTTCTTGTTTGTTCTATATTAATAAAGCACCCACACATGCATTTATTCATCTTTGAATTTAATCAATTGAAACTGCTGCTCAATTTCTTCAAGTTTTTTATAATCATTCAATACTGAATTTCTACCATATAATAAGTAGCTTATCCGACCTTCCTGAAGAATCTTAACATATCTCAAAAGTAAATTCATGTCACTTAATAGCATCTCTATAACATGACTTCTAATGTCATCACTTGTTTTGTTCATCTTCCTGCACCTCCTTATCAATACACATTGCTGCAAGCTCATCAACTTTACCTTTAGATAAATAGTGATTTATCAGGATATACAATACATCAATCTTATTGCCTGTTTGTGCATTAAAAAAATTATAAACGATTCTATCACGAACCTTTTCCATATTCAGTTTAAAGTAAAGTCCTTTTATTTTCATTTTACGTGAACCTCATGATTTTTGCGTCTTTCTTCAGCAACATAATAAGTAACAAGTAGTACCAGTTCAGCACTAACAATATTAAATCTCTGTCTTAAATGATTAGCAACCTCATTATAAGTTTTAGGTTCATGACTGCAGTAATTTAATAAAAATTGTATAGTATCTAATTCCATTTTTGCACCTCCTATAATTAGGATATCCTTTTAGGAATATTCTGTCAAGTAATATTGAAAAATTTTCTATAGTTCATGATAAGATCATACATGGAGTACTTCTGAAACTTCATTTTCTCATGTATACAAGCGTCCTGAAGATCTATAAGCCAATCTTCTGCAAATAGTTTTTGCGCATTTTCCTGATTTAAGTTAAACTCTTCAGCAGCCTGGCCCTTTGTGTATGTCATGTAATAACGGTCTTTATCTTCATTATGATATATGTAATAATCATATGTTTTGTAAATCAGATGAAGCACAGGCCTGCTCCTTTTGATTGACCAGTGAAGCACATTACTAAAATCATTATGTGTAAATTCACCACCGAAGGATTTTTTAAACCAAAGCGTATCTTTCATGCCTACATATATACCTTGCTTTTCTGATTCCTTCACAGGTACTTCCTTATCAGTAATATGATGTAATAATATTTGTCTATCTTGTAAATACATGTAGCTGTTACCACTGGCATTAAGTTCCATCATATCATCAACAATTTCAAGTACATTAGTTACTGGTGTGCTTATCTCTTCAGCATTTGCAAATAATATCAGTTTTAGTGGCTGCTTTTTTCTCTTTAATCTATCTCGTGATACAGTCTGGTACAAATCAAGAAGGTTTTCGCCTTCAGATCTTTTTATACGTTCACCCAGCTGCGGTATAAATTCATCAAATACAATAAACTCGCAATCGAAGTTAAAACCTTTAAACTTTTGCACCTTGTTAAATGATAATACATAGCACAGTATCTGTTCTGTAGGTTCACCTTCCTCATTGGCCACGTTGAAAGATCCTATTCCGTTTGCAATCTTTACACCTACAACACGTATATTTTTATCACGCTTAAGTGGTGCATATGGTGAAGCATCAAATGATGTATTTATATCTGATTTTAGGATTAAGTCCACATCATCATCAGTACGTTTCATATATACAAATTTAAACTTTGAATAATAAGCCAGCCATAAAGCGGAATATGTTTTACCAGGGCCACGCTTCGACCATACAGCATAACACCATGCATCAGGATATAAGAGGATATCTTTAAGCAGATGATAATAACCGTCATATATATCTTCATATTTGTAATAGTCTTTAGATAGATAGTTTAATACTGTTAGCGTTGTCTGTATTTGTATTTTTGGTATTTTCTTAGTCGTCCCACTCATATACTTGTATCTCCTGTTCATCTATAAACATATCGTTAATGTCAAATTGTTCCGTCGGATCCAATTTATAATCACATGGTAGTAAGTCAACAGAATCTGCTGTTTCGTTACCTTCTGCATCAATATATATATCAGATACATAATATACATGTGTTTTTTTCCCTGTTTTGGATCCTGGAAAAATAAAATCTTTCGTAAAATTGTGTAAATCATCATTTAAGCATTCAGCACCTTTTTTAGGTACACCTGCGACAGTGATATGTATTTTATTATCTGCCTTACATCTTCCTGCGTAACGTTTTGCACCTAAGATTTTAAATTCTGTATAATCATCGTTAAGTGGTTTATGTTCTGCAATGCCTAAAGTAAATGTTTTACCTCTTATAGTAATGCTATCATAATTATTTGCCTGAAGCTTACTTAAACAGTTCGCATTGTATGCAGCAATCTTGTCAAGATCCCACCCTGAAGCATATGCACTGTCAGTATCATTATAGAGTAGTAGGCCTCCTTCCTCTTCTGGTTTAACACACTTGTTAAGTTCGTGCACGTTCCTGAAGGCATAAGAAGTTACCCATACACCCCAGGGATATAATAATATGTGACGCTTTTTCTTTATATATTTCTCATATTCTGTATGAAGCTGTTTGTTATATTCAGCATCATCTTCAGGACGGTCTATCTTGTATTCAAATGTGTTGTAATCTTCTACAATCAAATCTGCAATACTCTTTTGTACTGTCATGCCATAGCAGCCATTTACTTTACCTTTTTGCAATCTGTAATCAATTTCGTCTTTTTCATCAAAAGATAGTTCACACTTTTTCCGAAATAGCTCAAAGATATAATCTGTAAACCAGCGTGGAAGATAATCCTTGTGCGCATATTCTACTTCAGTACATATGTGTGAATCCGCTTTATACTGTTCTGCTATAACTGAAGCGTCAACTTCATTCAAGTATATTTCAACATAATCTGCTGATAATATACGCCCATTATCAAGTACAGGATTAACACATTCTACGCATTTGGAATACTGAAGCGCTGGCATCACATGATCAAGTTCCTTCAGTTCTACCTTATACATAATGAGCTTGAACATATAAGCTGTATCTTTACTATCTTGAAGTATTTCTTTAAGTTTACAATCTCCCATAGAATGAAATTTTTCCATAGGATATTTTTCTGTGAGCATTACAAACGGATATGATGAAGTAAAGTCAAAACACTGTACCAGCATTTTAAGAAATTCATCAATATAGAATCTGTTTGCATGTGTAAAACCACCATGAAATAGTTTTGTTAGTTTTACATACTGCTCATATGTTGGTACACATGATAGAAATAATTCACGTGCACCGTTTTTAAGGCCAATTTTAACAATCTCTTCTCTGATAATACCTGTAGATGTATAAGGCATTGAATACACTTTTTTATTTAACATGTGCATCAGTCTGTTTAAACATTCAACACCAGCAAGCGTATCATTTTCAATATACTGTAATTCGTTCTTAGATAATTTATAATTTTGTGATCTAAATTTTGTATAATCCCATTTTCCTACTGCTTTTTGGTGTTCAACGCCCATATCAGCTGCCCATTTTTCAAGTGACTTCTGCGCCAGGATAAGACTGTCACGTATTTCTATGCCACAGTCAAATTTCATAAATAATGGATAATGTGCTTTTATATTAAGTGATTTATTAGGATAACCAAATTCTTTAAACAAAAAGCGTCTTAAAAATGAATAGTCATAGCTATAGTTATGAAAATATACAATTGTCACATCACCCATCATCTGATCATGAATCTTATGAAGTGCACTGCAAAATGTAGAGGGTTTATGCCCATACAATGTGACTATGTTCATATCAAACGCACGTATTGATATAGTCCATGCTACAACATGATTTTCACGTGCTTTATGTCCTGAAGGAAGTACACTTATCTGCTTACTGTTTTTAAGTTTCTTTCGTGACGTTTCCGTGTCAGCCATGATGAAGCAGTTATTGTATGTTTTTCTTTTACCTTTAGTCTGGCCAGCGCGCGTTATATACATGATATTATTAAGAATCTCATAATTAAATTCAGAATGATGTAGCATCTGGTACTGATAATTATGTAGTAGATAATCCTGTCGTAGTAAATATAGTTCCCCCTGCTTCATGTTTCTGTACCTTCATTATTTAAGATTTTTGATAAGCTGGTTTAAGTCCTTCTTATAATACTTAAGCATGTTATTAACAGTACGTTTTACAGATGTACTTTCAACATGGATTGATATAAATTCTGGTTTTTTACCTTTTCCGTCCTGCCAATCCTGGTACTGTTTTAAATATTTTTTGACCTGTTTAGAGTTTTCCTGAATCTTACCGATAGCTTTTAAGACTGTCTTTGATCCATATACCGAATCAGTCTTTCGATATAATCTTGATCTGTATAAGTCGCCAACATTTGACCAATTTACGTTAGTACCGTACTTACTATTTATTGTGTCTGCTCTTTTGACATATACTACATCAATACCTTGTTTACTTGATGTAGGAGCTTCAAGAAATGATAGCACGCGCCTTATATTTTTATGAACTTTTCTTAAATCGTCTGGCTGAGCCCTGTTAAAACGTTTAGCGTCCTTGCCATATACACCACGAATTTCTCGCATAGCATCTCTATAGGCCCACTCTAAAACGTGTTCATACCCTTCTTTTTGTGACAATCTTTCGAGATTGACAAGACGCTGATCTGCTGTTTTTGCTATTGACCTATAAAAATCTTTATATATTGCCAGCTTGAAATCTCTGTCAGCGCCTTCAAGATCTTTTTGCATTTGCTGCCATTGTTTCGTATAATCCTTCTTAACACCTACTTGCATTTTTTTCATATGCTCATACCTCCATAGTATAAGGATATCCTTATTAGAACTTATTTACAAGATAGAAAATATGTTCTATTATGAGTATAGGGCATTTAAACAATGTTCCCCCTAACTAAATATACCTAATGTGGTTACATCACGAAGAGATCCTGAAGCATAAGCTGCCTTCAGGATCTTTTCTCATGTCTACACATATGTTATATAACACACATATGTCTTATATCGCATACAATCACCAGGGCCAGATCAGGCCACACCACGAACATACATTCTGTACGATAATATGTACACAAACGCA
>JAEIGA010009314.1_pt1 | contig 14858 bp, 14 predicted proteins | sample 9270691 | NCBI WGS metagenome assembly JAEIGA01 (sample SAMN17057246, study PRJNA624740) | gut metagenome | biome: biome; isolation source: fecal sample | host: Bos grunniens | place: China: Xizang | collected 2019
ATGAAAGGTTACCTGCTGAGTTAGAGTACTCAATAACTTTAAGATCAGCGTTTTTAACAGCCTCTAGAGCTTGTGGAGAAGACTCGATGTCTGGCTGGCCAATGTTAAGGTGATAAACTTTCACACCTCTTTTTTTAGCAGCATCTGCATAAGGAACCAATTTTCTGATTGGTGAAGCAGGCATTGCCTGCGCTTTTTTTGAAAGAGTTAACATAATTTTAAATTCAATTAAGTATATCTGTTAATTAATCTGTTTCTTTTTACCAGGTAGCCAAAGCTTTCATGAATCCCTCAATCTTAGGCATCATGGTTGAAGTGGAAACTGCAAAGTTGTTGGTAAGGATAGCAAATCTCACCATTCCGTATTTCTTGCTTCCCTGAACATAACCTGCATAGCATCTCACATTTGCAAGCGAACCGCTCTTTGCATGAATCCTGTCCTTTATCTTCTGGTCCTCTTTTTTCAATACACTCTTAAGTGTACCGGGGCCGCCAGGCATAGGAAGTGAGCCGAGGAACTCTGCAAACACCTCTGTATCCTGCATTTTGTCGTAATAGTTGCAGAAGAATTTTGGAGAAACGTAGTTCTGGCGTGAAAGGCCGCTGCCGTCCTCCTGGGTAAATCCTGTACGGTCAACACCCATCTGGTCCAATACCCTGTTCAAAGCCACAAAAGAAGAATCATAGCTTCCTACACCTGTAAGCTCCTTGCCTATTGTTTTGAGGATAGTCTCTGCAAACATGTTCTGGCTTATCCTGTTTGTAACATTCACAATTTTCCAAAGCTCTGGAGAATATGTCTCAACAACAGGTTTTCTCTCTGCAGTACATTTATAGTCTTTTGCATCAATGATCTCCGGAAGTGACTCTATACCGTTCTTCAAAAGATACTCCCTGAAATGGAAACCGCAGCTCAAATGAGGGAAACGGTTTGAGTTCTTTTCATATACAACACCTCTGTCCACACCAACACTGCCCACATACTGGCTTGCACACTTCATATCCTGGACATAATATCCGCTCCTGTTTCCGGTACCCTTTCCACCGGTTACCATATCATTTACAATCTCAAGGCCCGGAACCTGAGGATATATTGCCTGAACCCTTACAGCATCACCAGGATTCTCACCTGGAGTCAATTTGAACTGCTGTACATTCTCGGCAAATGTAAGTCCGCTTGCAGTTGCTCCGTAAGTTGCACCAAAGTTGCCCCAAGACCATGAATCAGGCATCTGTTCACGTACAAAATAACTGTCATCAACTACAATGTTGCCCTCGATTCTTGAAATGCCAAGATCCTTGATGGCCTTTGTCCATACACCAAAAATTGAATCAATTGCAAAAGCTACGGTATCTTTGGAACCCAAAGTAGGGTCACCGCCTCCAATAACAACAACATCACCTTTCAATACACCATCCTTGATATCACCGGTATAGGCAACCTTTGTAGTATATTTGAAATCTTTTCCCAAAGCGTGAAGGCCCACTCCTGTAGAAATGGTCTTCATGGTAGAAGCCGTAAGAAGCGGCATATTTGAGTTCCACTCAGCAATGGTATTGCCTTTTTCATCTACAGCAAGAATTGCAATTACAGCATTCTTGAAATTGGGATCAGTTTTGATGTGCTTGTTTATATAGCTCTGTGCCCCACCCTGTGCAAATCCATAGGACACAAAACCCAAAAGCATAAGAACAGAAAATAGTATCTTTTTCATATCAAGTTTAGTGTGTTTAAAATAATTCTACAAACTTAGTAAAAAAAGGGGAACCATACACCATTTTATAAATTTATTCTCCAAAAGAACAATAAATGTATTTTTTAGGAAAATTACCTTTCAAATACATGAACATTACTCCCGATAAACATATTTTTTAAAAAATATATCACAAAATACAACTTTCCACCCATTCTCATCTCATATTTTGGAGATATATACATATATTTGCACAAATTAAAGTTTTAAAAAACCTATCCAATCCAATGGGAAACATCAGAACCAGGGCTCTTGAGGAGTTCACAACCCACAAAGCCCAAAGATTTTATGAAGAAAACAGGCCTGTGTCCGAATATTTCGGGACCAACGTGTTTGACATGCCAAAAATGCAGCGCTACCTCTCTGCAGAGGCTTATAGTGCAGTAGTAAGTGCCATAAATGACGGAATAAAAATTGAAAGGGGCATTGCAGACCAGATTGCACAAGGTATGAAAAACTGGGCAGTAAAGATGGGTGCTACCCATTACACCCACTGGTTCCATCCCCTTACAGACGCAACTGCAGAGAAACACGAATCCTTTGCCGACCCTATGGTTGGAGGCGGAGTTTTTGAAAACTTCAAGGGCAGCACCCTCATCCAGCAGGAACCGGATGCTTCAAGCTTCCCCAACGGAGGTTTGAGAAATACTTTCGAGGCCCGTGGCTATACTGCCTGGGACCCTTCATCTCCGGCATTCATCATAGACCAGACACTATGTATTCCTACAGTATTTGTAGCTTACACCGGTGAATCTCTTGACCTTAAAACGCCCCATCTCAAATCAATTGCAGCGTTGGACAAGGCTGCCCAGGGAATATGCAAGATGTTTGACAAGAACGTTACAAAGGTTAATGTAATGCTGGGCATTGAGCAGGAATACTTTATAGTTGATGAAGCTTTCTACAGGGCAAGGCCGGACCTTATGATATGTAACCGCACCCTTATAGGTCACACTGCTGCAAAAGACCAGCAGCTTGAGGACCATTACTTTGGAGCAATACCAAGCAGGGTAATGGCATTTATGAAAGATTTTGAGACAGAAGCCTATAAACTTGGCGTACAGCTCAAGACCAGACATAACGAGGTTGCTCCAAACCAGTTTGAGTTCGCACCGGTTTATGGAGAGGCAAACATCTCATCAGACCAGAATCTGATGATGATGATCATAATGAAAAAAATTGCAAAAAAACACAAGCTTAAAGTCCTTTTCCACGAGAAGCCTTTTGACGGAGTGAACGGCTCCGGAAAGCACTGCAACTGGAGTATGGTTACAAATACCGGAGTAAACCTTCTTTCACCGGGCAAGACACCACGCACAAACCTTCAGTTCCTCAGTTTCTTTGCAGTGGTAATGAAAGCCGTCTACGAGCACAATTATCTTCTTATGAGCAGCGTGGCATCACTCAACAACATGTACCGTCTTGGCGGGCATGAGGCACCACCTGCCGTAATGAGTATCTTTATTGGAGAGACCCTTACCAGACTGGTAGAGTCAATTGAGAACCTTTCCGACAGAAATCTGACAAGTTCATCTGACAAGGAGGTTAAGGTAAGGTCAAAAATGCATATCGTAAACCAGATTCCGGAAATCTTCGCCGACAACACAGACCGCAACCGCACTTCACCATTTGCATTTACCGGCAACAGGTTTGAGTACAGGGCAGTTGGATCTTCGTGTAATGTTGCAGCCTCAATGTTCCTTCTCAACACAATAGTTGCTGAGCAGCTTGTAAAATTCAAGGATGAAGTTGATGCCAACATACAGAAGGGAATGGCCCAGGACAAGGCAATGATGAAAATCATACGCCAGTACCTTTCAGATTCAAGGGTAATCAGGTTTGAGGGCAACGGCTATAGTGCAGAATGGCATCAGGAGGCGGAAAGGAGAGGCCTTAAGGGTATAAAGAATGCCCCAGAAGCATTCAAGGAATACATTACTCCAAAAACATTAAAGCTTTTTGAAGATGTTGGGGTAATGACAGCAAGGGAAGCTCAGGCACGTTACGAGGTGCTTAACGAAACATTTGTAAAGAAACTTCAGATTGAGGCCCGCGTATTGGGAGACATGATTACAAATCACGTGATCCCTACAGCCTTCTCTTTCCAGAATACTCTTATCACCAATGTAAAAGGAATAAAGGATCTCTTCCCTGCAGAATATGAAACAATGTGCAGCACCCAGCTCAGCCTTATCCACAAGATAAGCGGATACGTAAACAAGCTTCATACACTTGTAGAGGAGATGGTTGACGCACGCAGGGTTGCCAACAAAATTGAAGACATACCTTCAAGGGCAGAAGCGTACAATACCACCGTATTCCCTTATATGGCAAAAATACGTGAAATTGCGGATAAACTGGAGATGTATATAGACGACGAACTTTGGCCTCTGCCAAAATACAGGGAACTGATGTTCTTCAGGTAAACTACAAGAAATTGGATAACCTCTGCAACAGCGCCGCACAGCAAAGGAGAATAAGTTCAACCCTGGCTGATGCGGCGTTTATATTTCCGGTAAAGTGATAAGAGAATATCAAAGCCAGGGGAAGCGCAACAACCATATTTACAGGGAGGCTTCCATTACCGAAAAACAGGACAAACATAGCTGCCCCCAGCACAAAGCACATAAGTTCCATCTTAAGTATATGTCCAGTGACAATACTGTTGCTGTAAATGGTGGATATTATATGGGATATTGCATGGAATGCAATGAATGTTATACATATGACAAGAAACAGGGAGGTAAATTCTATTGAAGATACCGGTGAAGAGAATGCCATAGCCCTGTCAATATACTCCTCCACAAATACCCCCGCATCACCATACATCATAAACCTGAAGCACAACAAATATAGAGGAGGAAGGATTATCCCCCCAAGAGATTTCAATGCAACCCTCAGGATATCAGCCGCTCCCATCAGGCTTATGATCCACACTACAGGCAATACCCAAACAAGCGGAGCATAAAACAATGCAGCACAACTGAGCAGGAACATAGATGTGAATTTCTGGTTTATAACAAAACAGAACTGTCCCCACACAAACAGAAGCACCGCCGGATGCAGGGAGCAAAACCATACCGATTGAGGATCCAGCAATATAAGCAGCAGGAAAAATGATGTTGTAAGATAGGGGTTAAAAACGTTGTTTACACTCTTGGCGTTTATAACAGTGAGGCTCACAACAATCAATGCATTGAACAGCACCCCCAAAGATCCCATCAGCCACAAATTGCCGCTGATCATGGACATGTCAAAAAAACCGCTGAGCAGGGGAATCCAATCCTCCCCCCTATCCGCTGCAGGGATAAGGAAGGAGGTTATTGTGAGCCCCACCAGCAGGCAGGAAAGTACCCTTGTCCAGAATAAATACTTTCTCTGCACAATTATGCCTTATAATTCAAAAGGTCCAGACCGACATCCCTTCTGCAATACTTCCCTTCATACTCTATCTTCGCAAGCTCAGCATAGATAACATCTCTCTGCTGTTCGATTCCATTACCGTTGACAGTTACCGCAAGTACACGGCCTCCTGCGGTCACAAGCTTGCCGTCCTTCATGGCAGTACCGGAATGGAACACTTTAATCTTGCTGTCGGGATTATTCTCAAACAGATATTTGCTTCCACCCATCTCAATACCCTTTCTGTACTCCTCCGGATATCCTCCAGAAACACACACTACAGTAAGGGCACCATCTTTTGAAATCTGCATTTTCTCACCGCTCAAGTCACCTTTTGCTGCTGCCACAAGGTGAGACAGAAGATCAGACTCAATTCTTGTCATTACTGCCTCTGTCTCAGGATCGCCCATACGCACATTGTACTCAATCACATAAGGGTCACCGCCACAGTTCATAAGGCCGATGAATACAAAACCCTTGTAATCCATATTGTCCTTTTTGAATCCCTCAACGGTAGGTTTTATGATCCTCTCTTCAACCTTGGCCATAAACTCTGCATCAGCAAACACTACAGGAGAAACTGCACCCATACCACCTGTATTCAATCCCTTGTCACCCTCTCCAATTCTCTTGTAGTCTTTTGCCTCAGGAAGGATAAGATAATCTTTTCCCGATGTAAGGACAAACACAGACACCTCAATACCCTTAAGGAACTGCTCAATTACAACAGTATTGCCTGCAGCACCGAATTTGCCGCCCATCATATTTCTAAGTTCAGCCTTTGCCTCCTCAAGATCCTCAATGATAAGGACACCTTTACCTGCAGCAAGACCATCTGCCTTAAGGACATACGGAGCCTCCAAAGACTCAAGGAACTTGTCTGCATCCTCAAGCGTCTCTTTAGTAAAACTTCTGTAAGCCGCAGTAGGGATATTGTGTCTTGTCATAAACTCCTTTGCAAAATCCTTGCTTCCCTCCAGCTGCGCACCCACTTTGTCCGGGCCTACAAACAACACATCTTTCAACTGCCCGTCTGCAGCAAACATATCTTTAAGGCCAAATACAAGCGGATCCTCAGGACCAACAATTACAATATCTATTGCGTTCTCAAGAACACACTTCTTTATCGCATCAAAATCTTTTACGCCACCACTGACATTGGTTGCTATCTGCGCTGTTCCGGGATTGCCGGGAAGGCAGAAAAGATTTGTACATTTTTCACTCTGTTTCACTTTCCAGGCAATTGCGTGCTCGCGGCCGCCTGAGCCAAGTACAAGTACGTTCATATAAGTCAAGTTTTTAATAATATCCTACTGTTTTCTGTTCCAAAGCTCCAAGCAGATTGTTGGCCAGACGGCTGGCACCAATCCTGAACAGCTGCGGAGTACACCACTCCTTACCAAGGACTGTTTCAACAATTGCAAGATAACAAAGGGCATCCTTTACATTCGAAATTCCACCCGCAGGCTTGAATCCAACCTTCCTACCGCTTTTTTTATAATAATCGGCAATACATTGGCACATTGCTATTGCGGCTACAGGTGTTGCACCCTGCTCCATTTTTCCGGTAGAGGTCTTTATAAAATCGGCTCCCGCCTCCATTGCAAGCATTGAGGCCTCCTTAACCTGCTCCACATCCTGCAAAGCACCTGTCTCAAGAATAACCTTAATATGTTTCTCCCCTACAGCACTTTTCATTGCAGATATCTCTGCTGCCGTCCCTTTAAGGTCACCTGCCATAAACAGGTTCAAAGGCAGTACAACATCAACCTCGTCGGCCCCTTGCTCTACCGCCATCCTGCACTCTGCCACCTTTATCTCCAGAAATGTCTGTGAATGGGGAAAACCTCCTGCCACAACAGCCACCTTTACCCCATCTGCATTCAGCTGCTGCTTTACGAGTGCACCCCATTTGGAGTATACACATATTGCTGCCGGACGGGGATACATGGGGAACTGGCTCCCAAATCTGTTCACCTTACCGGTAAAAGAAGAAATCCTCTCAGCTGTATCAGTTGTATTTAGCGTTGTAAGGTCTATACAGCTCAAGCATAACGCAAGATTTTCCGGAGTATTCCAGTGCTCCAGGTTACTTTGTACAGCCTTAAGTATCTTCTCAATCATCTATTCCCTGTTTTTTGAATCCATAAGTATTGTTACCGGTCCGTCATTTATTATGGTAACCTTCATGTCAGCACCAAATTTACCGGTCTGTATCCCTTTGCCCAAATCCTCCTCAAGTTTCTTAATAAGTTTCTCATACACAGGTATCGCAATTGCCGGAGGTGCTGCCTTTATATACGAAGGCCTGTTACCCTTTGCTGTAGCTGCCTGCAATGTAAACTGGCTTATGAGGAGTATATCTCCCGCGGCATCCTTGATGCTGAGGTTCATCACCCCCTGTGCATCATCAAACACCCTAAGGTTCACTATTTTCTTGGAAATCCAGGCAATATCCGTCTCATCATCTGCAGCCTCAATACCCACAAGCACCATAAGGCCCTGCCCTATCTTCCCGATGACTTCTGTCCTTTCCATCCCTTCCTGTGGTGCAATGGCAACCTCCGATTCCACCACTCTCTGTATAACAACTCTCATCTTATCCCCTTATCTGAATATTGAAACCCTCTGCTTTCAACGGAGCCGCTATGGCCTCCATCTCCTCTACGGTAACTTTCCGCAGTTCCTTGGCAGGTGTCTCCCTGTCAATTGTGTACATCATTACCTCACGTGGAGAAAGTTCCCTTACAAGGTTCCTCCATTTCTCCACATGCTCAGGATTTGTACAATCTATCTCTACACCCTGCTCAACCCCTTTCAGGAACATTGTCTGAAGAATGAAGTTCCTGTTGAACAACTTTATGTTATCTATGGTTTTTTCCAGACTGTATGATTTGTCGGGAATATTTATTGCCTGAACCATCCACTCAATTGGGGAATCAATTTTGAGGATAGGGTTGTCTATTTTCTGCAACGCCTCCCTTACCTGAGGTTTTCCCAACTGGGTTGCGTTTGTCAGTACTGATACTTTTGCAGAAGGGTACAGTTTATCCCTCAATTCCAAAGTAAATGAAATGATATCGGGAAAAGCGGGATGCATGGTAGGTTCTCCGTTACCCGAGAAGGTTATTGTGTCTACCGGAGTCCCTTCCTCCTTCAGCTGGTGCAACCTGCTGTCCAGCGCCTTATACACCTCTTCTTTTGATGGAAGGGTGGTATCCTTCTTGCCGTCCCTGTTCCAGCCGCACTCACAATAAATGCAGTCAAAACTGCACCACTTGCCATATCTTGGGAGCAGGTTCACGCCCAATGAACTGCCAAGGCGTCTGCTCCTGATAGGGCCGAAAACTATTTCATTGAAGAGGATTGTTCCCATATTATACAAGTCTTTTTGCAGTAGTTTTTTCTGTAAGCTTCATATTCTCCCAGTCTATGTTGTCCAACAATACAACACCCGGTTTCTTTCCCGGTTCAAAACTTCCGAGAATATCTTCCTTACCCAGCATTTGTGCTCCGTTTGTACAAGCCCATCCAAGAATCTCCTCAAGTGGAATATGAGGGAAATTCTGGTGAAGACATACAATCTCCTTAACCATTGAAAGCACTGTATTGCTTGAAAGGCTGTCTGTTCCGAGGCATATCTTGAGGCCATTCTCCCTCATGAGGTCCAACGGCGGCAACGCCCTGTGGATAAATATATTTGAAAGGGGACATATTGCAAAATAAGGGTGTGCAAGATGCTCTTTTGCGTAATCTATGCTCTCCTGATTGATTGCCACATTGTGTACCAGCAGAATATTTCCCTCAACAGGTGATTTGCTGAATGAGAGCAATCTGTCTATGAAATACAGCAGAGCAGGCTTTCCTGTTACAGGAGGTGTGCTTAATCCCCTGCCTTTGTAGTTGTCTGCCAATGCTCCTGTTCCGCTTATGACAAGCTCCTCCTCTTCATCGCTCTCCTGGCTGTGGTATGAAAGGTATCCGCTCTTGAGTCCTTCCTGTGCAGCCATAGCAAGCAGTTGCGGGCTCATGGTATAGCATGAATGTGGAGTGATGGCTCCTGCAATTCCGTACTCCTCTGCAACTTTTGCAAGGTCCTTTCCACTTTCAAGTACCCCCTGGGCATCACCAGGCTCGCTTCCAAAAAGCTCAAGGAATGTTCTTGTATACATTGGGGACTTGCTTTTGCATGCAAAGCTCTCATCGCAATTGCTTATGTCTGCCATTGCACTTACACCTTCACTGTACATTTTATCCATCTGGGCCTCAAGCGCCTTTATTCTTCCCTCCTTGTCAACTGTATTTCTGAGGGCATTTATCTGGTTGATAAATCCGCTCATTCCGCTTGCCTGTGTAAATGCGCCTACAAGATGCGACAGCTCTACATGACAATGCGCATTGGTAAAGCCCGGGCACAGAATTCCATTATAGAACTCCGTATCTTCACACTCACCTTCAAGAACACCTGTCTCTACAATCTCATTTGAGTCGTTCAGCAGCAGGTACCCGTTTTTTATAGGCTGCCCTCCGTTCAAGGGGAACAGGTAATTCGATGCTATTTTTCTCATTATCCAATTTTAATTTCTTGTCCTCTTTTTCCTCTGCTTTATCTTTGCCTCTTACGATTATTGAGGCATAATCCCTTTGGCCCGGAACAACGGTATTTACCCACCACTGCGGGTTCTGTGGTATATCGACAATGGCCGAATCAAGGATTGTCCAACTCTGTTTCGCCTGATCCTTCATAACCATCCATCTCACACTCCTGAGCAGTTTATCGTAAAGGAACTCCTCGGGATTCACACTCAGTACGGAATCTGTTGCCCACCACTCTTTCAGGCTCTTCTCATATTTGGCGTTATGGGTCTCCTTAATTAATTTGTTCAACTCCTTCTCCCTCCTGGCCAGCCTCTCTTTCGCTTTTTCCAAAATTTCATTAAAGCTGTCTCCTTCACTCATATAATACTTCATGGAAGCCTCAAACTCCTCCAAGGTATAGCCATTCCTCTCCATAATTGCCGGATAAACCAGCATGGAATCAGCCTGCAGTTTCAAGTTGGGATTATCCTCAAGCACCTGATCAACCAGATACATTTCAGACATGATCAGAGCCATATCATTGCTGCTTATGATACCCTCCTCAGCACACCCGCCTGCCACGAACAATGCAGCTGCCAAACAAACTGTCTTTATAAACGTTGCAATATTGCCCATACACAAAAATATATTTTACAAAGGTAATTTTTTATTATTACTTTTGCCAATCCAAACATTGCAATTATGAGAATAAAACCGCCAAAAATCATCAGGAAGCTGTTTCCCACATTCATCTGGAATTTTCCCGACGAGAAGGACGGCATTTTCCTTACATTCGATGACGGTCCAAGGCCAGAGGTTACTCCATGGGTGCTTGACTTGCTGGACAAATACAATGCAAAAGCAACTTTTTTCTGTATAGGAAAGAATGTTGAAATGTTCCCAGAACTGTTTGAAGAGGTAAAAAGGAGGGGACATGCCGTGGGCAACCACTCGTACAGCCATGTTAAGGGATGGGGTATGAAAACAGGCGACTATGTAAGGGATATAGACATTGCAGGAGATATGATAAAATCCAACCTTTTCCGTCCTCCATATGCCCGGATAGGGCCAAACCAGGCAAGGGTACTCAATGAAAGATATTATCACATAATGTGGAACATCATCAGTCGCGACTATAACCGCAACATCAGTGGTGACACTTGCGCACGTAACGTTATACCATACATAGAGCCGGGTGCAATCATAGTTTTTCACGACTCCATAAAATGTTCCCGCAATCTGTTTGAAGCTCTTCCCCAGGTACTGGAAGCCATTAAGGAGAAAGGCCTGGTATGCAAGAGAATAGAATTATAACAAAAGAGGGAGGCTTCAATGGCCTCCCTCTACTTTTATATCAAATAAAGGCGATTATCTCAATGTTGCCCCGTGCTTGTGCTGGAATGCACCAAGCAGCTTGTTCATTACTGACTCTACAGCCTTGTCATTAAGAGTCTTCTCCAAATCCTGCAATACAAAGCTCAAGGCATACTGCTTTTTGCCCTCAGGAATTTTGTCTCCCTTGTATACATCAAACAAGGTAACGCTCTTGAGGAGTTTTTTCTCTGCACCAAGTGCAGTCTTGCGCAACTCTGCAAATGAAACATTCTCGTCGAGAAGAAGGGCAAGATCCCTCTTCACCTCAGGGAACTTAGGAAGTTCCGAATACTGTACCTTGTTCTTCTTCACTGCTTTAAGAAGGGTGCTCCATGAAATCTCAGCTGCAAATACAGGCTGTTTTATACCAAACTGTTTCAACCTTGCCTTTGCAACGGTTCCCATTACTGCAAGGGTTTTGCCGCCATTCATCTTGTAAACCAATCCCTCTGCAAACAAATCTGAAGGTGCTGCCTCATACTCAAGATTGGCCAATGTAATACCGAATTTTGAAAGAAGAAGCTCCAGATAACCCTTCAATGTGAAGAAGTTCCCACCTGCAGTCCTGTTTCTCCATCCCTGATAGCCGTTTCCTGTAATAAAAATTGAGAATCTTGGCTCCTCCGAATATGCATTGAGGTCACTTGTTGCAAGCTCAGGGTTGTAGCTGTATACATTACCGTACTCAAACAGTTTGAGATCATTCTGCTGACGGTTGATATTATAAGCCACTACCTCAAGGCCATTCAACAGCAATGTCTGTCTCATGCAGTTCAAATCCTGGCTCAAAGGATTCACAATCATTGCACATTTCTCAACAGGATAGCTCTTCAGCTGGCTGTAATACTCGCTCTTTGTAAGTGAGTTGTTCATCATCTCCATAAAGCCGTTGGCAGCCATGAACTCAGATGCCATAACCTTAACCCTCTCTGGATCCGGTTTTGGTGTAGTATTGATTGAAGCCCTCATATTCTCAGGCAACTCAATATTGTTGTATCCGTAAATTCTCAGGATATCCTCAACAATGTCACACTCACGGTAAACGTCAACCCTATATGTAGGAACCTTTACAGTACATCCCTCCTGGCTCTCGCATACAAACTCCATTTCAAGGTAACCAAGAATATCCTTGATTGTCTGTGCACCTATCTTCTTTCCAATAAATCTCTCTATTCTTGCATAGTCAAGCTCAACAACCTTCTTCTCCACAGGAACTGAAACCACATCCACAACATCTCCTACAATCTCACCTCCTGCTATCTCTGTAATGAGCAATGCGGCACGTTTTAGGGCATACAAGGTAATGTCAGGATCACAACCCCTCTCAAAACGGAATGAAGCATCTGTCTTGAGGCCATGCCTCTTTGAAGTCTTCCTTACTGAAACCGGATTAAAATATGCACTCTCAAGGAATACATTTACAGTATTCTCAGTAACACCGCTTTTCAAGCCTCCAAATACACCAGCTATACACATAGGCTCTTTGGCATTGCAGATCATAAGATCAGAAGCGGAAAGCGTTCTCTCCACCTCATCCAATGTAGTAAACTTGGTGCCCTCTGCACAGAAATCAACCACCACTTCATTACCCTGGATCATATCTGCATCAAAAGCATGCATCGGCTGACCCATCTCCATAAGGATATAGTTGGTTATGTCCACAATGCTGTTGATAGGGCGCAATCCTATGGTAAGGAGTTTTGTCTTCAACCAGTCTGGCGACTCAGTAACCTTCACACCCTTGATTGTAAGACCGCTGTATCTTGGAGCAGCCTCCTTTGCATTTACAGTAACCTTTACTGCACCCTCTTTTTTAGCAGCAGCCAATTTTGCCTCAAATTCCTCTACTGAAGGCAGAGTAAGTTCACCGCCCATATTGTTTGCCCTCAAATATGCGCTCAAATCCCTTGCAACACCAATGAACGAAGCTGCATCAACACGGTTTGGGGTAAGTCCTATCTCGTAAAGCGTATCGGTCTTAAGGTTAAGATAATCCTTTGCCGGGGTTCCCGGAACTGCAGCAGGATCAAGGACCATAATACCCTCATGGTTATGTCCAATACCCAATTCATCCTCTGCGCAAAGCATACCGAACGACTCAACACCCCTTATCTTTGATTTCTTTATCTTAATCTCCTCACCATTGCTGAATGTAAGCTTGGTATTCAAAGTGGCAAGCATAACCTTCTGGCCAGCAGCCACATTAGGCGCGCCACACACAATCTGCAAAGGCTCTCCAGTACCTGCATTTACCTTGGTAACATGAAGATGGTCAGAATCCGGATGGTTCTCACACTCCAGCACCTCTGCAACAATAACACCTGCAAGACCACCTGGGATCTCCTCCACCTCCTCAAAATGTTCAACCTCCAAACCAATGGAAGTAAGTATTTTCTCAATCTCAACAGGAGTAAGGTCAAACTTAACATACTCCTTCAACCAATTGTACGAAATATTCATATCTGTAATTTATCTCTTTATTTCTTGAATAATGAAGCCACAAAATCCCTTTTATTGAAAATCTGGAGATCCTCAATCTTCTCCCCAACCCCAATGAACTTGACAGGAATCTGGAACTGGTCAGAAATGCCTATTACCACTCCCCCTTTGGCAGTGCCGTCCAGTTTTGTAACAGCAAGGGCTGTAACATCAGTAGCTTTGGTAAACTCTTTTGCCTGCTGGTAAGCATTCTGGCCTGTAGAGCCATCCAATACAAGCAGCACCTCGTGTGGGGCATCAGGCACCACCTTGCGCATCACATTCCTTATCTTGGTAAGCTCATTCATCAGATTGATCTTGTTATGCAGACGTCCTGCCGTATCAATAAGTACAACATCCGCATCCTGTGCAACAGCCGATTTCAAAGTGTCATAAGCAACAGATGCAGGATCTGCACCCATCCCCTGCTTCACAATAGGAACACCTGCCCTTTCACTCCATACCACAAGCTGGTCAACCGCAGCTGCCCTGAAAGTATCCGCAGCACCAAGAACAACCTTCTTGCCGCTGTTCTTCAACCTTGAAGCAAGCTTCCCGATAGTGGTAGTCTTGCCTACTCCATTCACACCCACAACCATAATCACATATGGTTTCTTTGAAAAATCAAAAACAGAACTCTCCTCTCCAGAAGATTCCTCATTAGGGTTAATGTCGAGAAGTTTCTCTATCTCTTCCCTTAGGATTGAGTTAAGTTCCTCTGTATTCATGAACTTGTCCCTTGCAACCCTCTCCTGCAGGCTCTCTATTATTTTGAGTGTAGTATCAACTCCAATATCGGAAGCAATAAGAGCCTCCTCAATTCCGTCAAGAACGTCATCGTCCACTGTAGACTTACCTACAATCGCCCTTGAAATCCTCTCAAAAATACCGGTTTTGGTCTTTTGCAGACCCTGATCCAAAGACTCTTTCTCCTCTTTGGACTTTTTACCGAACAATCCGAAAAATGCCATAATCTGTAGATTTGGTTAGTAACTTGCAAATATAATCAAAATCAAGAAATATAACCATAGAAAAAGCGGTAACCCTATTGGATTACCGCTTTTCTTTTATTGCTACACAAAATTATTTCTTTGTGAAAAAGTTCTTAACCTCTGCAGTTGGAACCATCTCCTCGTTGAATACGTAAGCGCCGGTTCTCTCAGATTTAACCATTTTGATGCATTTCACAACGTTTTTCAACTGTGATTTGTCACCACTAAATGTTGCTACCGCTTTCTTTGCCATTTCTTAAAATCTTTAAAAGTTTTTAAA
>JAEIGA010009315.1_pt1 | contig 14858 bp, 17 predicted proteins | sample 9270691 | NCBI WGS metagenome assembly JAEIGA01 (sample SAMN17057246, study PRJNA624740) | gut metagenome | biome: biome; isolation source: fecal sample | host: Bos grunniens | place: China: Xizang | collected 2019
AACTATCATTTGCTCTCCCAAGGTGACGGCTTGACAATGTTTAAGGATGCCAAGCTCATTGATGCTGAGGGAACGCTCGACATCGAGTTGGTTGAAGGATATATCACAGATTATCTCGGCGGCGTGATCGGCGAGAAATATGCAAAGCCGCAAGGAAGAATTACCTTTACCGAGGGAAGATCTTAAAAAGGAAGGCAACATTGAATCATGAAAAAAATAGTTTCTTTACTTATAGTATGTATGATGCTTTGCGGCGTCTTCACCGGTTGTGCAAAGAACTCCACAAACGAGGAAATCTTTACTGCTTGGGTTGATAATTCTGTGCCCATTGCAGCGCTTAAAGAATATGTCGAGGACGTTACAAACGAAAAATCCGCAAACTTTATTCCCGTAGAGGACCGTATTGCTGTGTTCGATTTGGATGGAACGCTCTATTGCGAAACATTCCCTATCTATGGAGAATGGCTGCTTTTTGCTGACTATGTGCTGAATACGCCGGATTATGAAGCACCGGAGGAAATCCTGGCGGTTGCTCAGGAACTGTCAGAGATCAAGAAAGCCAGCGATATCCCGAGCCATATGGAGCAGACCCACATCCATGCTCATGCGGCAGCTTTTGCCGGTATGACCATTGAAGATTATATGAATGTGGTGGAGGATTTTAAGAACACAAATGCCGATGGCTTTAACGGTATGACGCGCGGTGAGGCGTTTTACCGCCCCATGCTTGAGGTGGTTGAATATCTGCTGAAGAACGAGTTCATCGTCTACATCTGCAGCGGCACGAACCGTTTTACCGTTCGCGCTTTGATCGATGGCGTGATCGACATTCCTGCCCGTCAGGTGATCGGCACGGACTTTACCATCGTAGCCAGCGGTCAGGGTGACGAAATGGACATGCACTACAATTACGTGGAAGAGGACGAACTTTTGATGGGTGATACCGTCATTACTAAAAACGTTAAAATGAGCAAAGTTGCCCAGCTTGAGCAAGAGTTGGGTCAGAGACCTGTACTCGTGTTTGGCAATAGCACGGGCGATGTACCTATGGCTGTATATGCAGAAGAAGATAACAAATATCTTACTCAGGTATTTTTCCTGCTCTGTGACGATACGCAAAGAGAACACGGAAACAAGTCCAAGGCACGGAAAATTGCTGATATTTGCGCCGAAAAGGGCTGGGTAACAATCTCTATGGCAAATGACTGGACGACTATTTACGGAGAGAATGTCACTATAAATCCGCAGTAAGTTTAGATCTGAACAATGCTGCCTGGATACATTTTCGATAAAGAACTGCTTGCAGAACTTGTTGCGATATTTGTCTACATCATTACTGGGGTTGCGAAGAGAATTTACTTAAAACAAAACGAAATCCAAATGTAGAAATGGACATAGAGGAGAATGACAAATGAAAACAGTGGTTATTACCGGTAGTAGCCGTGGACTTGGTTGGGAAATGGCACAATGCTTTCGGAAATCCGGGATGAATGTGGTGCTTAACGGAGTGAACCCCGACCGTTTGCAAAAGGCGAAGCTGGCGCTGGAGGCTATGCCCGGTGACGGAAAGGTTTTTTCCTGTTTTGGTGATGTGTGCAACGTTGTCGATATGCAAGCACTTGTTGATAAGTCTGTTGCGGAATGCGGCGCTATTGATATTTGGATCAACAATGCCGGAGTCAACCAGCCTATGAAGCCATTGTGGGAATTGTCAGAATCTGAGATCGATCAGATTTTAGGTATCGACTTAAAGGGTACTGTTATTGGCAGTAAATTGGCTATGGCGCAGATGATTCGCCAAGGATATGGTGCAATCTACAATTTGGAAGGTTACGGAAGTAACGATGCTATGATGCTGGGATTGAATATGTATGGTACCGGAAAACGAGCGGTGACTCATTTTACACAGGCGCTTGCGAAGGAAAGCGAAGAATGTAAAACCGGCGTTTTGGTGGGCAGATTGAGCCCGGGAGTTATGATTACTGATTTTATCACCAATGCGTTAGGCGGTAAAGAAAAAATTGATTTACCGCACAAGACAAGGAGGTTCTACAATATCGTGGGAGACTCCCCGGATGTAGTGGCTGATTTTTTAGTGACGGAAATGTTAAAGAACAAGCAAAATAATGCGCATATTCAGTGGCTTACAACTGCAAAAATTTTGTATAGATTTATGACTGCAGGTTTCAATAAGCGTGATTTTTTTGCATAAAAAGAAATAAGATGACACGTAACGAGTCTTCAATTTTTAATTTTTTTCATTTTCGCCCTCGTTTGTAACAGCTTTGTAACGCCCCATGTGTTAAAATGTTAACGTTGAAGATCTTAATTAAAAACAAAACAGGAGAATCGCAGTATGAAAAACATTTTATCGAAATCAAAAACAGCAATCATTCTTTTGCTTGTGACCGTTCTTTCAGTAGGTAGCTATGTTTGTATAGTCGCAAATCCGGTCACTTACGGTATGAAATATCGCAACGAAATGGTCTACGAGGGAGAGGTATTTAAGGGCGCTTTGAAATACTCTCCCGACGGAAAGGTTATAAGCGAGAGCACCAATTTTGACGAACCTCTTGAAATGTATTACTACTACAAAGACGGTTACGTATTCAATTTGTTGGCAACAACCGACGAGGAATATGAAGCCGAGGTTGCCTACATCAATGAAAACTTTGACGAGGCAGTTGCCACGCCCTTCTATGCATTCACGACCAACGCTTTCAAGCAGGTTGCCGTAGGAACAGATGAAGATGTGACAGCCTACACCTGCATCGGTGCTATTATCTTTGCAGTCGTCGGCGGTATTAATCGTCTTATACTGATCGCTCTCACAGCTTATTCCTTCGTCCTCTCCAAAAAGGCGAAAAACAAAGAAGAAATATTAAGAACAATGACGAAGAATAATTAAATACAAACACAAAGGGTGTGCGAGAGAGATCGCACACCCTTTTTATTTTTTTTATTTTTTGACCCTTGTTTGTAACACCTTTGTAACGCCCCCACCGTTATAATGTACCCATAAAATATTATTCTGGCATAAATAGGGGAATAGTGGTGCCTTTTAGCCAGAGAACATCAAAAAAGAAAGCTGCAATATCCATTTCAAAGGGAGGGAAATAAATGATTATTGTTTGTGTAGATGATCATCCCATCATGCTCAAGGGCCTTTCAAAAAACCTACATCAGCTGTTGCCGGACGCAATCATTGGGGCCTTTACCAATGCGGAAGATGCGATGGATTTTGCAAAAGAGAAAGGATGCGATGTTTTAATCAGCGAGATCGAACTTGCTGGCATTGACGGATTGACTCTTGCGCAAAGAATTAAAAAGCTGAATTCAAAAGTAAATATCATATTCCTTACGGTTTGCGATGAAAGGGAACACGCAAAAGAAGTGATGAAGATAAAGCCCAGTGGCTATCTTGTAAAACCGGCAAAGAAAGAACAGCTTGAGGCAGAGTTGAAAAATCTGAGATATGCTTGTGCTTAAACAGGAGTTATTACAATGAAAAAAATCCTTTGCTTTTTGGCGACATTGTTGTTGCTCTCGCTCGGCTTGACAAGTTGCGGATTTTCGGTTCCTCGTCCCGAGATAAAATATGGAGAATTCAACTTCTCAGTTACATATGAATACGGTGGAGACACTAAAACGATTTCCGGCGTGTACGTTTGCGAATTTGACGGTATCGACTTGGCTCTTGACGGCGGTTATCACAGAGAATGGAAGGGCTACATAAAGGACGCTACAACAGAAGATATGATCACGCTTGGAATCGCCGAGGACGGTAGTGAAGTAGAGCTTAATCTTTGCTTTAATCCCGATCGTTTTATGGGTGATTATCTGGAGACAGTCGAGCCCTTTGTGGCGTATCTGTCTGTTGCGATCGTCAGGGAGGGCCTGGTTTTTGAAAACGACGCGGATATTATTGCTGAAACCTACGGCGCAAAAATAATCAACTACGAGTATGATGTGCCAATTGAAAATACGTTTGGCTAATAACTACATTTACATACGTAAAAAGGAGAATAACATGAAAAGAAAATGGATTGTTTTAATTATTGTATTGGCACTGGTTGGCTTGATGCTGGTTGGTATGATTGCAAGCTGCGACTTTGAGCCGGCTCCGAAGATCAAGGAAGGAAGATTTAACTTCTCTGTCACCTACGAGGAACGGGGCGAGACCAAGACCGTAAGCGGCGTTTTCGTATGCAAATATGCAGGACGCTCCTTTACGCTGGAGGGCGCTGATTTCACCAGAGATTGGGAAGGTCACATTGAGGGAATTGAGCACGCCGGAGAGATATACAACTCTGCAGTGCTTATTTGCAAGACCGATGACGGCGGAGAGATTTTCTTAGACTTCTCACTCAGCGCAGCCCATATGATGGGGGAACCTTACCTCGCTGACGCGGTGATTGAGCCCAGCTTCTTCCTTGAATATTCCAACGAGGATCGCACCTCCTCTGAAACTAGCGGTGATGCTAAAGATATCGAAGAGGTTTACGGTCTAAAGATCGTTGACTATCAGTACGATGCACCGATTGAAAACGCATTCGGCTGATGTGGTTAATGACACAAATTCGCTGAGCCGATTAAAAAAGCGTTCAATTCATCTATGAAATAAAACATATTCAAAGGAGCACTATCATGATTAAAAACAGAACGGCACAATTGATTTTTTACACGATTTATTGCACCCTTGGCTTTGTGGGTGTTATTGCAAGCCTTGGAATCTTTGACAACATCAATCTAATCCGCTGGGATTTCTACGTGCATTTCACCAACATTAGCAATTTCCTCTGTATTGGTATTATGCTTGCCGCTTTGATTCAGACCGCAAAAAAGAAAGAGGATAGCTTCGTTTCTGTAGCGCCTATGCTGAAGTTTATCGGAATGCTTGGAATTCTGCTGACATTCCTTGTATTCAACATTATGCTGGCCGGTGCCGAGGGACGCGATCCCCAGGCAAACTGGAGAATCGGAAGTCTTTTATTCCATGTCGTTCTTCCTATTCTTTACATAGCAGACTGGTTTTTGTTCCGTGAGCGCAGAAAGTGCAAGTGGTACTATCCCATTGCCTCCATCGGTTTCCCCGTTGCTTATGTCATCTTCCTGCTGATCCAGGCAATCATTTTGAAGTTTGACTCTTCTATTCTGATTCCTTCTACAACCACGCCTCTGATCTATCCCTATTTCTTCGTGAATCTGGATACGCAGGGCGTTGACGGCGTTCTGATGTGGATTGGCATTCTCTCTGCTGCATTTGTGGCAGTTGGCTTCTTGTTCTTCGGCCTGGATCGCCTGGGAAAGAAAACTGAAGAATAATGTAGTAAAGATTAAATGAAAACACTATAAAAAGCTTTGTTTTTTCCTGATATGCTTCTGAAAAGTAAAATACGTATCCATGTATTCACAGGAAGAAATAATTTGATTCTTTCAAAAAGAGGTGAGGTATGAGGCAGAGAAAAATCCGCAGATCATAAAAGAATATAAAACACATTTTGGCGCAGGATGCTCCAAAGCACTGTCTTGCTAAAGTGTATGTCCTGTAGAGATTGAAACGATCTCTTCAATAATAAAGATGAATCGAAAATAAAATTGGAGGAAAACACAATGAAAAAAGATTTGATTTTTGCCCCTATTCTGCTGGTGGTGGCTATTCTGCTGGCTCTGCTGAAAGCGACCGGTCTGCCTGCACACATCGGTGTTGCTGTGGTCGGTGTTCTGGTCTTGGGTGCCTATACCTCTTTTACCAAAAAGGAATGGAAGATTCCTGCTCTTGAGATCATTATGAGAGCTTGCTATGGCATCGCGCTGGTCACTGGTATTGTGATCATGAATGTCCAGGGCATCGCTGCTTTGGCGATTGTACATAAGGTAAGCGCCGCATTGTTTGCAGTGCTGCTGGTGGTTCTGTTTGTATATAAGATGGTTGCTACCAAGAAGGCTTAAGCCTTTTGTCCGTCGTATAGGGTGTAGATATGGATAAGCTAGTTAGAAAAATTGAGGTTCCACTTGCGAAAAGAGCGATAGAGCGGGCGGGATTGTATATTGTACAGGAAAAAGATCTTGACCGTTTGGCTGAGGTTGCGGCGGATGCCTATAAAGATTATCCGTTACATAATTGGTTTACTAAGGGTAAATACGATAAAAAGGCATCAAAACTTCTTATGCAAATTTCCCTTAAAACAATGACGGAGGATGCAGTTATTTACGCCGACAGTGAGGAAATTAACGGCTTTGCGGCTTGGTTGCCCTTTGGCTTTACGGGCAACAAAGCCCTTCCGTTTTTAATGAACGGAGGTCTTAGTTTATTCCTTCATGCGGGTTTCGGCATGGTAGGCAGACTTCAAACCTACGAAAACTACGCGATGAATCTTAAAAAAGAGTTTACCGATCATTACGACTGGTATCTCTTCAATCTTTCGATTAAAAAAGATGCGCAGGGCAAGGGAATTGCCAGTAAGCTTATGCGTCCGATGCTACAGTTTTGCGACGACGAGCGTATGGTCGCGTACCTGGAAACCAACAAAGAGTCGAACGTTTCGCTCTATCGGCACTACGGCTTCGACTTGATGAAGGAAGAATTGATTCCGAAAACTCCGGTCATGCATTATGCGATGGTTAGAAAACCGAGTCAGACAAAAGAGTAAGAGTTATATGAGGTTACTATGTTTGCTTTTGAATTAGAATTTTTGAAATGGTTAGAGGGGTTGCGGACGGACTTTCTTAATGCATTTTTTGAAGGCATTACTCTGCTTGGTGAAGAAACACTGATTATTTTATTAGTGGTAGCGTTATGGTTTGCTGTGGATAAAAAATCAGCGCAACAAGTATTTTTTATAACAGCGACCTCGCTTAGTGTAAATGGTATCATAAAAAATTTTGCGCAGGTTCCTCGCCCGTTTACCAAAGGAATTAGTTGCGTTCGACCTGAGACAGCAACGGGTTATTCGTTTCCCAGCGGTCACACTCAGGGCTTTGCAACGTGGAGTAGCTTTTTTGCGGCTAAATACAAAAAGACATGGCTTTGCATTTTAGTTAGCGTATTGACCGCAGCAGTAGCGCTTTCACGCTTATATCTTGGTGCCCATTATCCCAGTGATGTAATTGTTGCCGTGGTGCTTGGCGTAAGTCTCTCCGTTTTCAGCAATTACCTTTTTGAGAAGGTGAAGGACGTCAAGAAATTGTATTTACCTACGTTTCTTTCTTTGACACCCTTTATCGTATATTTCTTGTGCGTAGCCGATCCATTATTTGCTGATCTGTTCAAAACATTTGGTATGGTTGGCGGAATGGTGGCAGTTTCCTTTTTGGATGAAAAGACCGAGCCGCTTTCCTATGACGTTGCATGGTGGAAAAAGCTTATCCGTATTGTGATAGGAGTTGTGCTTGCGGTGGCTTTGAAAGAAACAATTAAGCGTTTGAACGTGTTTGACGTTATGCAAATTTCACTTTTAATAGATGCTGTACGCTATTTCATTGTTGTTATAGCGGTGGGATATGTATGTCCGCAATTATTTAAGAAAATAAAACTATAAATAAGTGCAATTAACGTTAGTCTATACAACCACCACAGCTTCGACTTGCTGGGGGATAATTGATTTTAATGACTCCAGTTACGTATTACGCAATGGTGAGAAAACCGATTCTTACAAAATAATGGGGCAACGTGAGGTGAATCAAAATGGGGAGAGAGAAGAAAGAATTAATCAAAAAATTTTCCGCAGTCATTGAAGACCTGATGGATCACTACGAGGAATACACAAACGAGGAAAAGGCTAAGATCAAAGAAGTTTTCCAGAAGGTTTCCGATTTGAACGTAATTTTGGATGAGTACGACATTGAAACCGAATGTAATTGGCAGGAATATTTTGACTCTGTTAGCAGATACTTCGGTGCTAACTAAAAGCAGAAAAAAGATTTGATATGTAAGAAGCGCATAAATATAAAAATCAAGTACAAAAATTTAATGGAGGCAATCAAAAATGGCAAATGAAAAGAAGGAATTACTCAAAAAGTTTAAGGTCGTCATTGAAGACCTGATGGATCACTACGACGAATACACCGACGAAGAGAAGACTCAGATCAAAGAGGTTTTTCAGAAGGTTGCAAGCCTCAATAAAATTTTGGACAAGTATGACGTTGAAGTGAAAATGGATTGGCAGGAATATATCATTCTTGTTGGCCAGTACTTCGACAACTACCACTATTAATCAATCGTCTGTTTCGATAGTCTGATAAATATTTCAAACAAAAACTTGATTTTTATATTTAGGCTACCGGCTTTAAGATCCTAATATGCAAAAACTACAAAACAGAAGCTAGGCAGGATGCATAGCTGTATTGGGCCGAGTCAATGTGACTGTGGTGCGAACAAGAAACATACATTTCAAGATACTTAAAGCCGGTAGCCGCGTTTTATATATGAATTTACTGTAATATGAGGGCAAAAGGAGGCCTCTTATGATTAATAGCTTTATCCTAAAGGGCAATATATGCCAAACAATTAACCCGAAGCAACTGGAGCTTCACGAACATGGCTTTGCGGTGTGCGTGGACGGTGTTTGCAAGGGCGTGTTTGATGTTTTGCCCGAAGAATATGCTTCCTTTCCCCTTTATGATTATGGGGACGCACTGATCTTTCCCGGTATGGTGGATCTGCACATTCATGCGCCCCAGTATGCGTTCCGTGGTATGTGTATGGATCTGGAGCTGATGGATTGGCTGAACCGATACACATTCCCTGAAGAAGAGAAATATGAGGATCTTGAATATGCCGAAAAAGCATACGGTATGTTCGTAGATACTTTGAAAAAAGGCGCCACTACAAGAGCCTGTATATTTGCTACTCGACATCGTCAAGCTACGGAGCTGTTGATGCAGCTGATGGAGGAAAGTGGTCTTGTTAGCTACGTAGGAAAAGTCAATATGGACAGAGAGGCCAGCGAGGCGCTTACGGAGGATAGTGCGGATATTTCTGCATATACCACCTTCGGTTGGATCAATTCAGTGAAGGACAAGTTTGCTAATACAAAGCCCATCCTGACACCCCGTTTTATTCCTTGCTGCACCGACAAGTTGATGGAGGAACTCCGTGAAATCCAAATGGCTTATGGTATTCCTGTTCAGTCCCATTTGTCTGAGAGCAAGGGCGAAATCGAGTTTGTCAAATTCCTCCGTCCGGAAGATCCCTTCTACGGCGACTCCTATAACGACTATGACCTCTTCGGGAAAAATGATGATATTGACAATGATGTCAAGACAGTCATGGCTCACTGCGTCTGGTCTACGGAGGAAGAAGTGGAACTGATGCACAAAAACGGTGTGTTTGTTGCTCATTGTCCCGCCTCCAATATGAACTTAACATCCGGCATCGCACCCATCCGCAAATATTTGGATCGGGGCTTACATATCGGACTTGGCAGTGATATTGCCGGTGGACACTGTGATTCCATTTTCCGGGCTATTACCGATGCAATTCAGGTTTCTAAGATGTATTTCCGCATGGTAGATGAATCTGTCAAACCTTTGGTATTCTCGGAAGCATTCTACTTGGCCACCAAGGGCGGTGGAGCATTCTTTGGCAATGTGGGGAGCTTTGAAGATGGATATGAGTTCGATGCGGTTGTAATGGACGACACGGTTCTTCCGCACCCGCAGAGCTTGAATCTTGCTGAGCGAATGGAACGTGCTGTGTACCTTGGATTGGATGGAAAAAAGATCACTGCTAAGTTTGTAGCAGGAAGAAAAATTTTATAAGAAACGGTAAGAATTCAATGCAGAAAAAACAAAGAAAATTTGCCGATGACGGTTGGGCCGTTTGGCTTGAAGGCGACGATGTAAGTACCGTATATGTCAATGATTGGCTCAATCCCAAGGGGAAAAGCTATGTGGATTTTGCGGTGCGTGTACGTGGTATTAAAGCGTGCAAATCCCTAAGTGTATATATGCCATTTGCAATTGGCACCGATGAAATAGAGGATGTATCGTTGCTTTTTAATGATATTAACATTTTGCGTGCAACCTTTAGTGCTGCTTGCATCGTGGATTATAAGAAGAACGAGCATACCTCTGAGGTTGCGTATAATGGAAAGACTGTTGATATCGTACATATCAGTACGCTTGCGCTTCAGACAACACATCTGGCAGATGGAACGTTGCTCAGCATTGACTTTAAACAGTTACAGCCGTTTTTAGATAATGACGAGGCGTATTTTATCTGGCGGATGCCCCATAAAACATTAGACGAAATTTTCAAACCTCGTGTTGATGTTGGAAATATGGTAGACCGCCTGAGAGATTTGATCACAACACCGGTGGTATCTGAAAAATACGGTTATTCCATTCGTATTAATGAGTCCCGTCTTTTGCCGGAGGAGATCACACGAATCGGTGCATTTCACCGCCAAAAGCTGAAAAAGGCGGTTATTACCATTTCGATTGATGAAAACTACGAGTTCAATGATACCGGTTGCTATCGGATACGTCGTTTGGAAGAGAATCTGTATTCGAAGTATCTTCCTTCGGATTACCACAAAGAAGATGTTATTACATATCAATGGAATCAAAATCGTGATAACAATTTCCAAGGACAGTTTAATTTCTATTACAGCATAACAAGAGAGTCTGTCAGCAAAGGCAGTATGTTTCTGTACATGATTCTGCTTTTGTCCATTGGCGTCATTGGTGATGTGATCTCCAATGCAGTTCAGGCGTTTTTTGCTTTGTTTATATGAAGAGGTGTTTGAATGAGATTGATAATTCCAATATTGCTTAATTGCTTGCTTGTCCTTACCGTTTACCTTATAGACAAGTATACGCCTGCTAAGAAATTGCCCTATATGGCAAAGCAGATCATTGTTGGCGTCCTGTTCGGCAGTGTTTCTGCTTTTGCTTCCAGCTATGGTGTGAATATGCTGGGAACAGTGGTGAATGTCCGCGATGCGGCGCCGCTGTCCGCAGGTCTTATCTTCGGCGCACCCGCAGGTATTATATCGGGATTTATCGGTGGCCTTTACCGATGGTTTTCAGTATATTGGGGTGCCGGTACTTATACGCGGATTGCTTGCAGTATCGCAACGATCCTTGCTGGATTGATGGCGGCAGGTCTCAGAAAACTGATGTTTGACAATAAAAAGCCCACCTGGAGCTATGGCATCTGCATCGCAATTGTCTGCGAAGTCATTCATATGATTCTGATCTTCCTGACCAATATGGACGATTCTTCCCATGCCTTTGAATTTGTCAAAGGCGCCACTGCGCCCATGATGCTGGGCAATTCTGTGGCTGTTGGGCTTTCAATTATCTTAGTATCTCTTTTTAGCCATGAGAACTTTTTCAGAAAGAAGATTTCTGAGGGCATTGCCCATACATTCCAAAGAAGACTGCTCAGCTGCATTATAATTGCCTATCTGGTCACCAGTACCTTTACTCTGATTCTCCAAGATGGAATGGCACAGCTTGAAACCCAGGAACTGTTTACTGTTGGTATCAACGATGTAGAGGAAACTGTAAGAGAGAAATCCAACCGTCAGCTTCTTGAAATCGCAGAGCAGGTCAAGCAGGAATATGAAAATAATCCCGAAGTTTCCTTGCAGACACTGGTACAGGAGCACGGGCTCATCGAAATTAATGTGGTTAACGCAGACGGTTTGATCATCAATTCCACGGAGCCGGATGTCATTGGGAACTATGACATGAACAGCAAGGCACAGTCCAAAGAATTTGTGGATATGCTGAAAACCCAGGATTCCTTTGTCCAGGCGTATTCGCCCAGAGGCAAGGACGAATCTGTGTGGAGAAAATATGCAGCTGTCAATCTCAGCGGCGGCGGATTTATCCAGGTGGGTTACGATGCTGCGCAGTTCCATGAGATGCTCAACGAGTTTGTGGTGGATGTTACGAAAAATCGCCATGTGGGCACCGGCGGATTTGTTGCCGTATGTGACGAAAACCTCAACATGGTGATCGACAATGAATATTCCGGATTGCATATATCTGCGATTGGCATCGTTCCGCCTGAAGAAATGGCCAGCGGAAAAACAGCTACCACTCTTTACTACGCAGATGTTATAGACGGCAAAACTGATGCAAGCCTTCGCTATATGTATGTCTTCAAGTTTGTTGAGGGCTACTGCATTGTCGCGGCTATGCCTGAAGCAGAAGCTATGTTCATGCGCGATGCTTCCATGCTGACAAGTGTTTTCATGCAAGTGCTTATTTTTGCAACACTATTCGTGTTCATTTACATTCTGATTAAGCGTGTTATCATCAACAACCTAAAGAAAATTAACGACACCCTTGCGCAGATCACAAAGGGTGATCTGAATGCAACTGTGGATGTGCGTACCAATGAAGAGTTCGCATCTTTGTCCGATGATATCAATTCCACGGTTGCCACGCTGAAGCAGTATATTGCAGAAGCAGCCGCGCGTATCGACAAGGAGCTTGAATATGCAAAGCAAATTCAGCTTTCTGCACTCCCCACAAACTTCCCAGAGGGAGAGGACTATAACATTTATGCGCAGATGATCGCAGCAAAGGAGGTAGGAGGAGACTTCTACGACTTCTACAAGCTTAACGACACCACGGTGGCGTTCCTTGCAGCTGACGTTTCGGGAAAGGGAATTCCTGCGGCGATGTTTATGATGACTGCAAAAACCATCATCAAGGACTTGGCGGAAAGAGGCTTGACGGTAAACGAAATTTTCACTCAGGCAAACGAAAAGCTTTGTGAAAACAATGAATCCGGTATGTTTGTTACTGCCTGGATGGGTATTTTGGATCTGACAACCGGAAATGTGCAGTTTGCCAATGCAGGCCATAATCCGCCACTGCTGAAGCGTGCTGACGGATCCTTTGAATATCTGAAGACTCGCGCAGGATTTGTACTTGCCGGCATGGAAGGCGTTCGTTACCGTGCAGGTGAGCTTACTCTGAATCCCGGAGATCGGCTGTTCCTGTACACAGATGGTGTGCCGGAGGCTACGAACGGAGAAAACAAGCTTTATGGTGAAGATAGACTCTTGACCTTTATGAACCAAAATGCGACCGTAGAAGCAACTGAACTTTTGCCGGCATTGAAAGCAAATATCGATGAATTTGTTGGTGAGGCACCCCAGTTTGACGATATTACGATGCTGATGTTTGATTACAAATCGAAAGAAGGAGGTGAGCATATGACGTGTAAAACATTTCCCGCAAAGATCGATGCTTTAAATGATGTATTGGGATTTGTGGAGGAGACTCTGGAGGGCTTTGCATGCTCCATGAAGGTACAAATGGCGATTTGCGTCGCCCTGGAAGAGGTGTTCGTCAATGTTGCTCACTATGCCTACGGTGAAAGCGAGGGTGATATGACCCTTGCTATCGACTTTGACGAGGTCAGTCGCATCGTTACATTCCGCATGACGGATAAAGGCGTCCCCTTCGATCCGCTGCAGAAACCAGATCCTGATATCACACTCTCTGCTGAGGATCGTGAGATTGGTGGCCTGGGTATTTTCATTGCAAAGAAAACCATGGATTCCATTAGTTATGCCTATGAAAACGGCGAAAACATTCTGACTATGATCAAAAAACTTTAAAGGAGATTTGCAGAGATGACTATTGATATTAAGAAAAATGCAGCTGAAACCATCATTGAAATCGTTGGTAGACTTGATACTATTACCGCTCCCACACTGGAGAAAACCATCAATAACGACATTGGTGACACCAAAAATCTTGTTCTTGATGTAAAAGGCATGGAGTACATCTCCAGTGCAGGTCTTCGTGTTCTGCTGGGTGCACAGAAGAAAATGCAGAAGGTTGGCTCTATGAAGGTTGTGCATGTCTGTGAAGAAGTTATGGAAGTCTTCGAGATGACCGGCTTTGCCGACATTCTGGTGATCGAGTAATGGAACTTGTAAGCGAAGCAATCGCCTTCGCAGTCAAAGCGCATGACGGAATGCGGCGGAAAAAGAGTGATGCTCCGTATATTCTTCATCCTATGGAAGCGGCTGTGATCGTCGGCACAATGTCCGACGATCAGACCCTGATTGCCGCAGCCGTTTTGCATGATGTTGTGGAAGACACGGGTATCACCATCGAGGAAATTGAAGAAAAATTCGGCAAGCGTGTACGAGAACTGGTGCAGTCTGAAACCGAGGATAAACGGCCAGATCTGCTACCCAGTGATACTTGGCGTATCCGTAAGGAAGAATCCTTGGCAGTGCTGAAAAATACCGATGATATCGCTGTGCTTATGGTATGGCTGGGTGACAAACTTGCCAATATGCGTGCCATCTACCGTGATTTTAAATCGGAGGGTGTGGCAATGTGGCAGCGATTTAATCAAAAGAATGTAATCGAACAGGCTTGGTACTATCGCTCAATCGCCACTTTAACCGAACGCTTGTCTAATACTTCGGCATGGCTCGAATATAAAACGCTTACAGATCTTGTTTTTGGAGAAGGAGAATAAAACAATGGATGTTACTTATCGTTTAGACAAAGATATTCTTTATATCGCCCTTGAGGGCAGAATTGATGCTTCCAATGCAGCTGTAGCGGAGGAGAAGATCTTCAGCATCAAAAAGGACAATCCCGGAAAGCATGTGGTTGTGGATGCGGACAAGCTGGAGTACATTTCTTCCGCAGGCTTGCGTGTGATTCTGAGACTCAGAAAAGAAGAACCCAAGCTCGCAATTATTAACGTTGCTGCCGATGTGTACGAAGTCTTTGATATGACCGGCTTTACCGATATGGTCACGGTAGAAAAGGCATATCCGAAGATGAGTGTGGAAGGCTGTGAATTCATTGCTAAGGGTGCCAACGGTGCTGTCTACCGCTATGATGCCGAAACCATCCTCAAG
>JAEIGA010009316.1_pt1 | contig 14858 bp, 6 predicted proteins | sample 9270691 | NCBI WGS metagenome assembly JAEIGA01 (sample SAMN17057246, study PRJNA624740) | gut metagenome | biome: biome; isolation source: fecal sample | host: Bos grunniens | place: China: Xizang | collected 2019
AGAGGTCCATATCCTCAAACACACCGAACACTTTGACGAAATCATCGTCAAGACGGTCTCTGAGGACTGCAAACTCATACTGATTCTGAACGAAGTCGTAAGGAGAGCCTGTCTGGATAGCGTCAGCATTAGCCATCTTCTTCTGGCCCCAGTAAGCATTGTAGCTCACAGAAATCTTGCCTGAAGCACCGGACTTTGTAGTAACGAGAACTACACCGTTAGCACCACGCGAACCATAGATTGCAGTCGAGAACGCATCCTTAAGAACGTCGATTGACTGAATGTCGGAAGCTGGGATATCTGAAATGCTCTCTACAGGGAAACCGTCCACGATGTAAAGAGGAGAAGCATCCTGAGTGATGGAACCGCCTCCACGGACGCGGATTTTGATTTCAGCATCAGGATCACCTTCTGTAGTGGTCACCTGCACACCGGCCATCTTACCGGCAAGAGCCTCACCTACAGAAGCTACAGGCACCTGAGTAAGTGCCTCATTGCCGACAGATGTCACCGAACCCATGAGGTCACGGCGCTTTACTGTTGCATAACCGATAACGACAGTCTCATCGAGGAAGTTGGCATCCTCTTCAAGAACTACGTCAATTGTAGTGTTGTTTCCGATCACGACCTTCTTCTCAGCGAGGCCTATCATCGAGAACACAAGGGTCTTGCCCTTTGCATCAGGAACATTGATGACATAGTCACCGTCGATTCCTGTAGCAACACCGAGAGTTGTGCCGTCCACATAAACGGAAACGCCTATCAGCGGTTCACCGTTCATGTCTGACACGACACCTTTGATCTCCTGGGCATCAGCAGCAAAAGCAGCTGCAAAAAGCCCCAAGATCATCAGAGAAATCTTGTACGTCAGATTTTTCATAAAAATTTGTGTTTGGTTAGTAATTATTTAGTGTTGTCAATATTTCAATATTGCGAATTTACCTTTTTCAGCGCGGGCCATAGGTGAAATTTTATCGCATTATTGGGATTTTTTAACACCCCGTCAGAGAGACTATGATATTTTATCATATGTTCCTCCCTGATTCTGTCCCTCAACGATATCCTTGACAAGATAATGCAGGTACATCTCAAGGTTGGTATATCGTCCGTAGGAGTCAAGAGTCATGGAATTTCCGTCAGAAGCATCGGCTTTTTTCAGCCCGAACATATCTTCGAACCAGTCAGGCATTCCGTCGCCGTCAGTATCCTTGACACGGGCGAGTTCTTCTGCAGAAGCCTCATATGCAGGCCATCCGCCTACGGCCGACTGAGTGTCAATGATACCGTTCTTCGAACCGTTTCCTCCATCCTTGAATGTAGCGGTCCCCGACTTGGCATCATTGCATGCACGCTGATCCACCGCATCACGCGCGAGAGAAGCACCTCCGAATGCAAGCACCTTGTCGAACGCATCCGCTGCAGCATGAGTTGTCGTAAATACATCCTCAGATGAAGGGCCCTGGATATCCTGCACATAAGCAAGCAGCTTAGATGCATCAGGAGGGGTATTGGTCTTATGGTCATGCCAGTATATTCCCTTTGAGTTATCGGAAGTTATATCCTGGTACTTAGTATGGATATTTCCTGAAACATAAAGAAGTGGATATCCATAATCTGTCTTGGAAGATGTGTATATTCCGTTGGCATCAAGGAAATACTTGCGGTCCTTCGATGCAGGTCCCGGCTTATAATAATTATTCACCATATTGAACCATGCTCCTTCTCCGCCATAAGTGGAATTATCACCCCAGTTATAAACGGCGTTATTGCGGTAGTCAACATGTCCTCTATGGGTTGATACGTATTTATCATACACCTCCGGATGGTCGAAACGAGGATTACGGCTCTTGTGGTTGGCGAGAAGATTATGGTGGAACGAAGCATTCTTTCCGCCCCAGATGCCGCCATAGCCGTGGCTTCCCTTGCCATGTACCGAATTGCAGAGGCTTTCTGTAAGGATGCACCACTGCATCGTAAAGTTCTTATTGGCATAAAATGATGAGCATTCGTCTGTGCTCCAAGACATCGAGCAATGGTCCAGAACAATATTTTCAAAATATCGTCCCCAGATGGCGTCATCCTCGTTCTTCTTCTCATCACCCATGCGGAATCGCACAAAACGGATTATCACATTGGATGCATTCAGACGAGTTGCAAAGTTCTTCAGACAGATACCATCTCCCGGAGCGGTCTGGCCGGCGATGGTGACATCTCCTTTGGCAATCTGCAGTGTGGAATTCAAGGAAATCAATCCCGCCACATCGAATACAATAGTCCTCGGACCGGATTCGGCAAGCGCCGCACGAAGAGAGCCGGCGCCGGAATCATTCAGATTAGTCACATGGATAACCTTTCCGCCACGTCCTCCTGTGGTATACATTCCGCCGCCTTCGGCCCCGGGAAAAGCCAGAGCCTTGCCATGGGCATCCTCGTGAGCAGGAATCTTGAACTGAGCATAATACGCATTCGGAGTCGGTACAGGCGATGGATCAGGATCAGGATCAGTTCCCGGACCCGGCTCCTCCCCCTCAGCGAGGGTATTTACAGAAATCGGAGCAGAATAATCCGATGCCACATTACCTGACTTGACCTTCACCTTGAAGATATACTCCGTCGCAGGCACAAGGTCAGAATATTTGAAGGATGTCTTCTTTATACTGACCTGTCCCCCCGGAACCAATGTACCATCAGAAAGTTCGAGCCTCGCAATATAGTAATCCACTCCCTTGACTTCATCCCATGATAAAGTCAAAGTTGATGTTGTTGCAACTGCAAGAGTGACATTTGCCGGAGGATCGAGCGCGACCGGTACATCAGGATTAGCCTCAGGCTGGCAAGCCCAAAGAAGCGGCAGGACCGACAAAAAGCAGAGTAGTTTTCTGATATTCATAATCATTTAAGATCGTTTTCAGAGTCAATAATTCCGGGAAGTCCGGTAACCGAACCATTGTACGAGGCATTTCCGGCTTTTACCTCCTTAATAATACGTTTATCAACCGCATCGCGCTTCTTTGAAGCTCCTGCACTCTTAAGAACAGCCTTATATGCAGCCGCAGGTGCCTGGACAGCAATCTTCGACTTTATCGCAAAAGGCTCGGTCACAGAGGATTCCTTATAGGTATTTTCCCACCGGGCTATCTTTTCATAATCCGGTGTATTTCCATCAAATCCGCCTTTCTTCACAGCAGACACATCGTAGAGATTATCATTAATATAGAATTTCCCTGGATTCATCGAAGTGGTTTTGGACACATAGAACTCCATCCACTCGCCGTCCAGCTTCTTCGTTGCCGGACCCGGACGGAAATAATTGCCGGACACATTGAACCATCCCTCCTCTCCTCCGTATATTGCCTTCATGGCCCAGTTATAGACCACATTATTTACAAAATCGACCGTACCTCTTCTAAGGAGCATATCGTCAGCCCAATATATTGCAGGATGGTCGAAACGAGGATTGCGGCTGCTGTTATGAGCGAACAGATTGTGATGGAAAGTGACATTCCTTCCACCCCAGATGCCGCCGTAGCCATGTTTTCCTTTATGATGAACTGAAGAATTCAAGGCCTCGGAGATGATGCACCACTGCACCGTTGCATCGGAAAGAGCATAAAAGGAAGCATTCTCATCCGTGGCCCAGCTGATGGAGCAATGGTCTATAATGACATTGGAGCAACGTTTCGCACCAAGCGCATCAGCTTCCACAGCAGCTGCCGACCCAAGTCTGAAACGCATATATCTGACAATCGCATGATCAGCCGTAATGAACACGTTATGATCCCTGACCGTAATTCCCTGTCCCGGAGCTGTCTGTCCGAGAATGGAAATATACGGATTCCTGATATTAAGAGGCTTTGTCAGACGGATATCGCCTTCTACAGCAAATTTCACGATACGCGGTCCCTTTGCCTCCACAGCATGACGTAGAGTACCCTCCGAGCCATCATCTGCAAGAGATGTCACAATATATTCCTTACCACCGCGGCCACCCTGCGAATACTTTCCGCATCCTTCCGCACCTTCAAAAGCAAGGTCACCGCTTACCGAGGGGAAATAGTCTATATTGTGCATAGCCTCCCATTCAAGGGATGCCCAGATAAACGGCCCCACACCCTTCGGGTCATTATCGATTATCGGCTCACTGAGATAGTAGGCAAAGTCTCCCCTACGCATCTGCTTTCCACCGAGTCCTCCCACAGAGCAGCAATTCGTCATGGAAATGGTACCATCCTCATTCTCACGGATAAAACGCTTGATGAACTTTGTATACAGTCCAAGTATGTAATCCTTATGCGATTCGTCTATATACCCCTTCCTGAGGCCCTTGAGAAACGCATAGGTAAACATGATCGAACATGTTGCCTCCTGATAGTTTCCTTCACGGGTCGGACAGTCAAGCACCTGATACCACATTCCTGTTTCAGGATCAGCCCACTTCGGAAGCACCTTCAGGAAATAATTAAGCTGGTCAATGAGTGCCTGGCGTCCTGGATGCTTCTCGGGAAGATAATCAAGAACTTCCACCAAAGCAATCGCGAACCAGCCGGTTGCCCTGCCCCAGGCATGATCGGAAAGGCCGGTCTGTGGATCGCACCAGAACATCGACCTGGATTCATCCCATGCATGTCTGTAAAGGCCTGTAGCCGGGTCATAGGTATTTTCAGCTCCTGCAACAAACTGATGCACTATATCCGCAAACAAAGAATCCTTCTGTTCCTTTGGCGCATAACGTCTGGTATATTCTGCATAAAAAGGAAGAGCCATATAGAATCCGTCCAGCCACACCTGATGAGGGTACACCTGCTTATGCCAGAACTCGCCGGACTTTGTACGCGGCTGGTCATCTATCTGCTTCCTGATCATGCGTGTAACCTTACGATAGCGTCCATCCTCTTTGCCATACATATCGTGAAGATCAAAATATATACGGGCCGGACAGATATGGTCCACATTATAATTCGACTTCTTGTACTTGTAGACCGTTCCATCCTCCGAAGCCATGGTGTCAGCCCATGAACGGACATATTCCACCACTTCAGGCAGTTCATAACGCTTTGCCGCATCCATGAACGACTTCAATTCAAGACCAGTCGTATAATTCCATTTCCTCTGACCATTCATACCGTCAAGATACGTCCCGTCCGGACATCTCTTCATTTCAGACTGGATCATCTTCACCGAATACGGCACCTGAGCGGCAGCCGAGACAGCGAGGAATGATGCAATAATGATTGCCAATGATCTTCTCATAGTATTAAAAGTTTATTATTTCTCTGATTTGTTACGTTTTATGTAATCCGCCGGAGTCATGCCGAAATGCTTCTTGAAACTGCGGCTGAAATAGCCCGGATCGGAGAATCCTACCTTATACGAAGTCTCGGACACGGAATACTGACCACTCTTCAGATAATATGTCGCCTTCTCCATCCTGAAATCCAGAATAAGCTCCACAGGAGACTTGCCGGTGAGTCCCTTTATCTTATTATACATGGAAGTACGTCCCATGCCCACATATGAGGCAAGCTGTTCTACCGTCACTTCTGCATCCGAGACATTCTCCTCCAGCCATGTCATCACCTTGGAAATCAATTGTTCATCCCTGTCGGTAATCACTATTTCCTGAGGCACAAACTCCACCTTTCCGCGAGCCTCACCACCAGCTGCAGCAGAAGATAACGAAGACAGGAGATTCTTCCTGCGTTCCAGCATATTATCTATCTTCGCCATCAGAAGTTCCATGGTGAAAGGCTTGGCGATATAGCCGTCAGCGCCATATTTCATAGCTTTCAGCTGGGTGTCATTCTCATGCTTAGCCGTAATGAGAACAATAGGGATATGACTGATATTAAAGTCATTACGTACATTATTTATCAGTTCTATACCATTCATTTCCGGCATCATAAGGTCAGTCACAATCATATCAGGAATCCAGCCATCCTCCATCAGCCTCATCGCTTCCCTTCCATTTGATGCATCCCTTACCTCATACCTGCTTATAAGACTATTATATATATACACCTTCAGTTCAGCATTATCCTCCACCACCAGCACCTTCATGGCATCCTTCGGATGAGTAGCCTCTACCTTATAACGGCTGAGTCCGTAGGTCTCCACATGAGAAGCATTTTCCATCTCATCAACAAACTGCACGCTGCCTGCATCGAATCTTTCGCGGTCGATCGGGAGCCTTACAAAAAACTTGGAACCGGCTTCACTGCCGCTCTCAACCCATATCGAACCACTGTGGGCATCCACAATCTCCTTGCAGAAGGACAGTCCGATACCGCTGCTGCTCATGCCTCGATATGCACTCTCGGCCCCCTTGATAAACGGCTCAAAAATAGCCTCCCTCTTATCCTCCGGAACACCTATTCCGTCATCCTTCACCATGATACGGAACTCCTTCTCCCCTTCCCTATACAACACGCCGACCTCTATCTTACCTCCGTCGGAAGTATATTTGAATGCATTTGAAAGAAGATTATATACCAGAGCTTCCAGCCTCATTGCATCCCCCCAGACCATCAGGGAATCCACCGACAGTATGATACGCATATCTATCTGACGTTCCGCCGACATATCCCTGAAATCCTGATATACATCATTCACAAGCTTCACAACATCAAGCTGCTGCACCTTCAGGCGTACCTTACCATTCACCAGTGTACGAAGGTCGAGAAGCTGATTTACAAGCGTCATCATCCTTCTGGCATTCTTGTACACCATATTGACACTATACTCCGAAGCGCTATCAGCAGAGAGCTTCTTGCGTATGTCATCTATACCTCCCATTATAAGGGTAAGTGGAGTACGCAGCTCGTGAGAGATATTCGTAAAGAAACGTGCCTTGATCTCATTCAGGTCATGCTCAATCCTCACATCGCTCCTGAGCCTGAACTGTGACATAACCATCCTGATAAGGAAAAACACAAGCAATAACGCAAGGATAACATATATTGCAATGGAAACAGGGGCATTCCATATGGAAGGTCTGACAATCAAAGGAACAGTCAGTTCAACGGTATTCTTCACATCCTCCGGATAAGTCTCACGGACCTTGAAAAGATATCTGCCGGGATGAAGATGGGAGTATGTGGCCGAATTTCCTGATGCAGATATCCATCCCGCATCATAACCCTCCAGCATATAAGAGAAACCGGGCACCACCCCACGGCTGAAATCCAGAGAAGAGAACTCCACCCTGAAATAAGAGCAGTCATTTGGTATCACTATTTTCTCCTTGAAAGGAGTTCTGACGCCATCAACATTAAGACCGGTAACAGTCAGACGACCAGGGCGTACGACTGAATCGAAATTGTCAGGATCAATCCTATAGACATTGTCAAATGTGCCGAACAGTACGCTTCCGTCCGCCATCGAAGCACATGTAGCCTCGCTGAATGTAGTCTTAGGCACACCATCATACACAGAATAATTCGTCACCTGTCCAAGCGCTGCATCATAACGGGAGAGTCCTGCTTCCGTCGCAATCCAAAGATTACCTGCAGGATCATCGATCACAGAATGGACAATATTGCTTGCGAGACCGTCAGCATCACATACTACTTCAAAACGAGGGACGCCGTTCTCGAAATAAAGTCTGTTCAAACCTCCTCCGAAAGTGCAGAGCCAAGTATTGCCACGACGGTCAGTATATACATGGATTACATCATTATTACCCAACGAACCGGCATCGCCAGGGGTCTTGGTAATATGATTGAAGATTGTCAGTTCAGGAGTCTCTGACGGTTCAAACAGGATGATTCCGCCGATTGTAGCGACAAGCATCCTGCCGTCAGGCATGCTGTGAAGATATCTCACCCTGTCTCCTATATCCTGAGGATAATCCGGGAAATTATTGTTAACAGTAACGAACTCATCACTGTACGGTGTAGGAAGCATCGATAGCGCACCACCGTAGGTACCTATCCAGATACGTCCGTCCTTATCCTGTGCAATTGAATACACATTATTGGAGCTCAATGAGTTGCGGTCGTTCGGATCTGCCTTGAAACGTTTGCACTCCCAATCTTCTCCCGACTGTGTCATCCTTATGACGCCATCACCTTTGGTACCGAGCCATATATTCCCGTCACGATCCTCAAAAATGGAATACACTACTCCAATATCACCGCTCCTGCTGTCCGGGAAGCGCCTGCATACGGACATATCCGGTGAATACAGATATAACTCGCGGCTCTTTGTCGCCACCCATATATTATCCCTGCTGTCGCGAAGCATGGCACGTACCTCAGAAGAAGACTTCTCATCATCGGAACGCGTCGGAGGCACGATAACATCAACCTTCGGGGTGATGACAGTCACCCTCTCAAGACCACGTCCCACTGTGGACATCCACAGAACTCCGGAATCATCGATATCATAGCATGCCACTCCGTTCATGAATCTGTGGTCAGGCTGGGTCTTCACATTGCTAAGAGGTACTATCTGGTCGCAGCATCTGTCATAATATCCGAAACCATAGTTATTCATCTTTATCCAGAGTCTGTCCCCATGGCTTTCCACATGAGCAAGCGTATCCACATAATACGACATCACATTGTTCGGATGCTCATAATGTCTGAAACGTTCATCCGAAGGGTCAAAAGCCCATATTCCGGTACGCTCAGTCGCAATCCACAGCAAGCCTTCCGGATCAGGGAAGAGATAACGTACCCGTCCCATACCAGTCCGATACATGGTAAGATTGCCGGAAGTCTTATCGACATAACCTACGGCATTATCACGGAATCCCACATAAAGCATATCCGAGCCGGTCACAGACATGGTTGTGGCATACCCGGCCCCATATCTGGCAAGATTTATATTTTTCTGCTCATGGGTATCCATGTCCACAGTCAGCAGATGATCCGGGGAAGCAAAATAAAGGACGCCATCTGACTCAGCGAAGGCAAATGTCTCCGGATCACGTGCAAGAAGCGAAACATTATCTTCGGCAAACATAGATATTCCGGTCTCAGACACCACATAGACAGTTCCTCTGGAATCCTCGAACATATGAGTTATATCCTTTCCCACCGGAAATCCGGAAAAATATGTCTCATATGTAAGGTCCGGACTTACCTTCAACAGACCAGATCCTGACAACGCAACCCATACGTTTCCGTCTTTTGCACACATGAATGTCTTCACGTTTGCAGCAGACGCAGTGAAACCCTTAAGCTCACTTGGAACAGCTACAAACTTCTCGTCATCCACATCAAAGCGGTAGAGGTGCCAGTCATACGTAGTCACCCAAAGATAGCCTTCTGTATCTTCATTGACCGAAAGAATCCTGTTATGGGAAAGATTAGAATAATCTCCGGGACGCATCGTATAATTGACGAAACCGTTACCGTCGTACCGGCTCAATCCGTACCATGTGCACAGCCACAGGTAGCCTCTTCCGTCCTGATGGATATCGCATATGGAATTATGCGGAAGGCCGTCATCGGACGAATAGTGTTCATAAATGAACTCCAGAGGCTCCGCCACAATATCATGGGCAGAGCCTGCAAGGATAAAGACTATAGCCAGAGCTGTCCTGAATTTCATAACACTCTCAGTTAGAACACCTTGAAATACCACTCAACAGGTACGGCCTTACCATGCTTATCTATTTCTGTCCCTGTCTTCAGGACATTCTCAGGCGTATATTTTTTAACTTCCTTAGCCTTCAGAGCATGGCTCCACGAGACCCTCTTGCCTTCGGCACCCGGTCCCTTGCTGCCATATTCGGCATAGTACGAAGTCTTTTCTGCATATTTCTTGTCCCAGTTATGCCATCCTTCAGGCCTGATATGGTCACCGAGTTCGCAATCAATAAAAACAGTCTTCGCATAAGGTCTCCAAGGACGTCCGAGATAAACCTTCTTGGCATTATCGTTATGGATGAGGCGGCAGTTTCTGAACACATAACCGAACTCCGCGCCTTCAGGTGTGGATGCAGCGGTAATGTAGCTGTCTCTCTTGCTGAGGATGGTGCAGTCCTCGAACCAGCAGGTGGAAGCACCGAAAATGAAATCTGTAGTACCTTCTATCCAGCAGTTACGGAAATACTGCCTCTGCCCTTTTCCGTATGTGTAGATAGTATCCTGATTAGCAATAAAACGGCAGTTGATGAAAGCCACACGGTCCGCATCCACTGTAATAGCACAAGCCTGTGCAATCGCCTTTCCTTCTCCGGCAGCATTCTCGACAGTCAGATTCTCGGCAAGAAAATCGTCTCCATACAGGAATACCGTAGATGTAGCAGAGGTACCCATTTCGTATCCGGTGGGACCCTTCTTTTTGGCATAGTCGCTCCATCGGATGACAGTCTTGTCAGCAGACTGGCCGATAAGATGGAGGCGCTGCTTATTGGTAGGAATCGTCACTTTCTCCTCATACACACCATCCTTTATATAGATGGTAGTCTCATCCTGCTTGCAATAATCAGGAGCCGCATCCACAGCTTCCTGAACGGTGAAGAAATCACCGCTTCCATCCTTGGCCACCACGAAATCATAGTCCACCACATGAGCGGCAAGTTCAGGAATCACTTTCACAATCTCAGGAAGAAGCAGATTGACTATCTTACGCGCACCTGCAACATTGGTGTGGGTATTGTCCACCTTACCGTCCGGATGCTTGGGATTCGTACCTTTCTCTATCCACATGTAATACTTGCGCGAAGGCTCGTCACCAAGGCTTATGAGCCACTCCTGAGTCACTGTGTTGGCATCAATTATAGGCAGATCATACTCCTTGGCCACCTGAGTCACTGCGGCAGGATAGTCTCCATGGCATTCTCTCTTGAGCTTCCCCTCATCATCAAACCATCTGCGGGAAACAGGGGTAAAAAGAATCGGTTTAGCCCCTACACTCAAGGCATGCTCCACAAAAAGACGGATATTATCCTGATATGCTCCGAAAGGAGCCGCATATCTTGTAGTGTCAGACTCCTTTGAGTCATTATGGCCGAACTGGATAAAGAGATACTCTCCTTTCTTCAGGTCATTCTTCACCCTGTCCCAGATGCCGAGAGTCTGAACACTCTTCGTACTGCGTCCGTTCTGGGCATAATTGGCCACGACCACATTTGTATCCAGATGGGATTTAAGCCTCTGTCCCCATCCACGCTCGGGATTCTCATATGAGAGGTCCTTATCCGCCATTGTGGAATCACCCATCAGCCTGAGGACAATCTTATCCTGAGCAGAAAGAGTTAAAGCACTGATAATCAACGCAAGAAACAAAAATATCCTTTTCATACCCTAGTCAATTGTAACATTGTGAGAGTTATACTGGTACACATCCGGCATCTCAGAACCGGCAGCATCCGAGCAATCAATGATCTGTACATTCTTGCTGTTGGCAATAATATAGCCCTGACCTTCAGACTGTGTGATATCGACATTCTTGAGTACGACACCGTTGGAATAACGCAGGTCAGCTCCCTTAACGGAAACTATCTCACAATCCTCCACCACGATATTCTCAATATTCTTCTCAGGGATACCATTGAAGTACATTGCTCTTGCAGCTCCGCTGCATATGATATCCTTGATGAAGATGTCGCGGAACTGAGGAGTAGTCTCATCAGCAGGCACATAAGGTACATTGAACTGGCTTCCCTCCTCTTCTGCAGCCTCCACAGCTGACTTTCCGCCATAATGCAGATCGAAAAGAAGAGGCTCGGTAGGGATGTTCATCATCACAATATCCTCGATAAAGATATTCTTCACGACACCTCCGCGTCCGCGGCAGCTCTTGAATCTCAGACCCACATCAGTGCCGAGGAAGCGGCAGTTGGCCACCTTCATATTCTCGACACCGCCGGACATCTCGCTGCCGACAACGAATCCGCCATGACCATGGAAAACCACACAATTATCCACAATAAGATTCTTACAAGGCTTTGCACGCCTGCGTCCGTCAGCATCTTTTCCAGACTTTATACAAATGGCGTCATCACCTACATCAAAACTTGAATTTATCACCAGCACATTTTCGCATGAATCCACATCCAGACCATCGCCGTTCTGTGAATACCATGGGTTACGTACTGTCACATTATTGATTATCACGTTCTTACACATCAGAGGATGTATATTCCAGCATGGAGAGTTCTGGAAAAGGCAATCCTCCAGAAGCACGTTCTCACAATTCCTGATCCCGATGAGAACAGGACGGAGATATGTCTTCACACTATTCCACTCCTCTTCTGTGGTAAGTCCCTGAGGAACATTGAATGCATCGCTTACTATAGATCCTCTTATGGATGTCGAGTCAGGATACCAGACATCTCCCTTCGCATTTGTATATCCACCGCTCTTGAGAAGCTTCTTCCACTGAGAAGGGGCAATTTTATCTTTCTTCACCTGACGCCACGAATCACCGTTTCCGTCTATTGTTCCTCCTCCTGTGATGGCTATATTCTTCGCTCCGTCAGCATTGATAGGAGCAAGGCAGCGCTTTGTGTCAAGACCTTCGAACACAGTCTCCACGATAGGATAAAGGTCGCGGTCGGTAGAGAACAGGACCACAGCATCCGGACGGACATGAAGCTCGATATTATCCTTAAGCGTGATAGGTCCGGTGTGCCATACTCCTGTCGGAACAACGACACGTCCTCCACCAAGCTGTGAGAGGGCATCGATTGCATCGGCAAAAGCCTGCGTATTGAGGAAGACACCGTCACCGACTCCACCGAAATCAGCGACACTTACCTCACGTGCAGGAATGATCGGACGCTGCACCTTTTCCATTTCAAAAGGAAGGTCATCATAGAGATAATCGAATTCATAGTTCGAACTGCATGAAAGCATTGAAATTCCGGCAAAAAGAACAAATGCCGGACGGATCAGTTTAGTGATTAGTGTGGTCATGATAAAAGCCTGTTATTGATTATTGCAAATATAACCAACAACAGGCTTATTTCATTGTATTTTTTAACACAAAAGGTATAAAATCTTTCAGGATTCTTTAGAAACGGTCCCTATGATAGGTGCCGATCTCGAATTCTCCAGCCAGGATGCCATATCCGTTCTCGGCCAGAGACTCAAGTTCGTTCTCTCCAGGATACACCTCAACTGGAGCAATAAATCCTACGCGACGCGAAATATCATCGGTAATGGCCTTGGAATTGGCTATGCCTCCCGTCAGGACAATGGCATCCACCTTTCCGTCCACCACAACTGCCATAGAAGCGATATATTTGGCGACAGACACTGCAAACCCTTTGAGGAACACTTCGCACTGAGCATCTCCGGCTTCTGCACGAGCAGCCACTTCACGTATGTCGTTAGTGCCGAAATACGCAACGGCGCCACCCTTTCCGACAAGCTTCTTCTTTATCTCATCCTTGGAATATTTGCCGCTGAAGCACATCTCAACAAGCGGGAAGCCCGGCACCGTGCCGGCTCTTTCCGGGCTGATAGGGCCATCGCCTCCAAGAGCGTCTGTCGTATCTATAACCAGTCCGTTCCTATGAAGAGACACAGAAGATCCGCCGCCCATATGTGCCACAATCACAGTAACTTCCTTATTGGATTTACCCACGCTGCGGGCATAACGGCGCACCATGGCACGTGAATTAAGTGCATGGAAAAGCGTGCGGCGCTCAAATTCCGGAATACCGCCCACCTTCACCTCCGGAAGCATTTCATCGGCCATCGGAGGGTCTGCGATAAACGCACGGCACTCACCGGCGATTCCTTTCGCAGCTCGCGCATTATTCACCTCCGCAGCAATATCATCCGCAATCAGCGCACTGAGGTTACATGCATGCACCCCATCCTTTCCGGACATCAGCGCATCCTTCATATCCTGATTGACGCCATACACACCGGTACGGATAGGGGTAATAAGTCCCCCGCGTGCCATAGCCAGGTCGATGGTCTCCAACGCAATGCCTTTTTCAGCAAGAAACGCCGTAATAGCATCACGACGCATGCCGCCCTGATCCATCACAGAAGCATATTTCGCAACCTCTTCAGCAGAATGGGTGAGATTCTTCTCGAAAAGCATCTCCCCTGAATCATAAAAACCTATCTTGGTCGAGGTGGAGCCTGTATTGACCACCAGAATTCTTCCTTTCATAATACCTCCTTCTATACAGACATAGCAGCAATGGCAATCGAATTAAGCTTGGTATCAATGCTGTCTGCACGGCTTGAAAGCACGCATGGCACCTTCGCTCCAACCAGCATACCAGCCTGTCTCACACCTGGGACAAGCTTCGAATTAGCCTTGTAGAACACATTTCCAGACTCGATGTTAGGGAAAAGTATGCAGTCAGCATCACCGGCCACAGGACTCACAAGACCCTTGATCTGCACAGACTCCATGTCAATGGCAACATCCAGGGCAAGCGGTCCGTCAGCAATGCATCCGCGGATCTGGCCACGCTCCACCATCTTCGAGAGCATTGCAGCCTCCACAGACGCCGGCTGGCTTGCAAGAACCTGCTCGGTGGCCGCAAGAATAGCCACCTTAGGAGTCTGAACTCCGACAGCCTTGGCAGTCCTTACGAGACATTCCATAATAATCTGCTTCTGCTTGAGGTCCGGAGCAGGAATAACTGCTACATCACCCACAAAAAGCAGCTTATGATAGGAAGGAATCTCAAGGATAGTACAATGTGTCAGGGTACCCTTAGGAGGCAGGAGTCCTGTCTCCTTATTGAGAATCGCACGAAGGAACTTGTCTGTAGAGCAAAGTCCCTTCATCAGAAAGTCTCCCTCACCGCCACGTACCATCTGCACCGCCTGAGCCACTGACTTCAGCTCATCAGGATTGTGCACTATAGTAAACATACCTGCATCGACACCCTCCTCTGCGCAAGCCTTTGCAATAAGGGCCTCATCACCGACAAG
>JAEIGA010009317.1_pt1 | contig 14857 bp, 11 predicted proteins | sample 9270691 | NCBI WGS metagenome assembly JAEIGA01 (sample SAMN17057246, study PRJNA624740) | gut metagenome | biome: biome; isolation source: fecal sample | host: Bos grunniens | place: China: Xizang | collected 2019
GTCGCAGTGCTCTCCGTGCTCGTGGTGGTGCTCGTGGCAGTCGCAGTGCTCTCCGTGCTCGTGGTGGTGCTCGTGGCAGCCGCAGTCCTCACCGTGCTCGTGGTGGTGGTGATGATGCTTCGCATCATTCTCGAGCTCGGACAGCTCGTCCTCCAGAGTATTGGCGCGCTCAATAGCGGCAAGAATATCTCTTCCGTTAAGCTCCTCCCAGGGTGTGGTAACGATAACCGCCTCGGCGTTGTGCCTGCGGACGAGCTCGACAGACTCGGCGATTCTCGCCTCGCGCGCGCCGCCCGTGTGAGAGAGGACTATCGCAGAGGCGTTGGCGATCTGGTCGTTATAGAACTCGCCAAAATTCTTCATATACATTCTGCACTTATTGACGTCGGCCACGGTGGTGAAGCTGTTGAGCCTCGCGTCCTCGCGCTCGACCGTCCTCACCGCCCTGATAACGTCGGACAGCTTTCCGACGCCCGAGGGCTCTATAATAATTCTGTCGGGGTGCAGCTCGTCGAGCACCTTGGCAAGCGCCTCGGAGAAGTCACCAACGAGAGAGCAACAGATACAGCCCGAGTTCATCTCGGTGATCTCAATGCCCGCATCCTTGAGAAATCCGCCGTCGATGCCAATCTCGCCGAACTCGTTTTCAATAAGCACCAGCTTCTCGCCGCAATATGCCTCGGCGATAAGTTTTTTTATAAGCGTGGTCTTTCCCGCTCCGAGAAAGCCCGAGAAAATATCAATCTTAGTCATATCAACACTCCGTTATAAAACGGCCCTCCATAAATTATCAATCTAAATTATAATACTAATTCGGCTAAAAGTCAAGGGATTTTGGCTTAATTCAGAATAAAAAATACATTTTTCCGTCATCTGCAGCCAAGAAAGACTTTCCCTCTCGCTCCTTGGCTACCTCATCCCCGGAAAGCCGAATTGACGAAGCGCCTCGTAGGCGGCTACTGCCACCGAATTTGAAAGATTCAGGCATCTGAGTGTCGGGAGCATAGGGATTCGCAGAGCCCTCTCGCCCGCCGCCTCAACCAGCTCTCTCGGGAGTCCGACGCTCTCTTTTCCAAAGACGAGGAAGCTGCCCCTCTTGTACTCGGGGTCTGTATAGAGTCTTTCTGCGTGCGAGGAAAAATAATAGAACTCTCCCTCGGGATATTTTTCGTACAGCTCATCGAGGCTGTCGTAGTAGGACACGTCAAGCTTGTCCCAATAGTCGAGCCCCGCGCGCTTCAAGGTCCTGTCCGAAATCTCAAAGCCCGTTGGTCTTATTATATGCAGTGCAGCTCCCGTCACAGCAGAGGTGCGAGAGATATTCCCCGTGTTCTGCGGTATCTCGGGGTTAACCAAAACTATGTTCAAATCCTTCATACAAGCGCTCCTTTATATTCACCTTATTTTAGCACACCCGAGGGATTTTTTCAATAATTTTAAAATTTTAACAAATTGTTATTTATTTTATGGCGCGAGTGTGCTACAATATATGAGTAAAAATATACTTTATGGAGCTGATATGCTCCCGAAAGGACAGAAAATGGGCTTTTTGAAGAAGCTGTTTCCCACCTACAGCGAAAAGCAGATTAAGAATATAATTCCAACGGTCGATAGGATTGAGGCTCTCGCCGACCGTTTCCACGCGCTTTCAGACGAGGAGCTGAGGGCATATACCGACGAGCTTCGGGACAGGCTCTCCGAGGGGGCGACTCTCGACGATATTCTCCCCGAGGCATTCGCTCTTGTCAGAGAGGCAGACGACAGAGTCCTCGGAAAAAGGCCGTACAGAGTACAGCTTATAGGCGGTATCCTTCTGCACCAGGGCAGAATTGCCGAGATGAAGACGGGCGAGGGTAAGACGCTGGTCGAGACACTTCCCGCCTACCTTAACGCGCTCTCGGGTAAGGGCGTGCATATCGTCACGGTCAACGATTATCTCGCCGAGCGCGACAGCGAGGAGATGGGCAGAGTCTACGCCTTCCTCGGTCTTTCCACCGGACTTGTCGTGCACGGACAGTCGCACGAGGAAAAGCAGGTGGCGTACGCCGCGGATATAACCTACGGCACGAATAACGAGTTCGGCTTCGACTACCTTCGTGACAATATGGCTATCTATAAGGAGCGCACAGTACAGCGCGGACACAATTTCGCTATCATAGACGAGGTTGACTCCATTCTTATCGACGAGGCGAGGACTCCGCTTATTATCTCGGGACAGTCCGCCAAGTCCACAGACCTGTACGAGAGAGCCGACGCGCTCGTGCGCACTATGTCGCGCCACGTTATCAAGGAGATAGACACCAAGAAGGATATAGACCTGTACGAGGAGGACTACGTCGTCGACGAAAAGGCGAGGACGGCGGTTCTTACCACCCGTGGAATTGAAAAGGCGGAGCGCTTCTTCGGAATTGACAACCTGTCGGACTCCTCGCCCGAGGCAAGAGAGCTGCACCACCACGTTATCACGGCTATCAAGGCGCACGGCGTTATGCACCGCGACGTCGACTATATAGTCAAGGACGGCGAGGTTGTTATCGTTGACAGCTTCACAGGCAGACTTATGCCCGGAAGACGCTACAACAACGGTCTGCACCAGGCTATCGAGGCCAAGGAGAGAGTCGAGGTACAAAGAGAAAATCGAACCATAGCTACAATCACCTTCCAGAACTACTTCCGTCTTTATTCGAAGCTTTCGGGTATGACGGGTACCGCGCTCACCGAGGAGGACGAGTTCAGGCAGATATACGCGCTCGACGTAGTTGAGGTGCCTACCAACCGTCCTATGATAAGAATTGACCGCAACGACGCAGTCTACACCACTATAAGAGGCAAGTACAAGGCTATCGTTGAGCAGATACACGCCTGCCACGAGAAGGGACAGCCCGTGCTCGTCGGTACGGTTGATATCAACAAGTCCGAGGAGCTCTCGAAGATACTGAAGAGAGTAGGCATACCCCACAACGTCCTCAACGCCAAGCAGCACGAGCGCGAGGCGGAGATCGTCGCGCAGGCGGGTAGCTTCGGCGCGGTAACCATATCCACCAATATGGCAGGTCGAGGCACGGATATAATGCTCGGCGGCAACCCCGAATTCCTCGCCAAGCGCGATATGAGAAGACAGGGCTATACCGAAGAGCAGATACTATTCGCTACAGGCACGCAGGATACAGAGGACGAGGAGCTGCTCTTGGCAAGAGCTAAATTCAAGGAGCTACACGAGAAGCACAGAGTTGCCCTTCTTCCAGAGGCGAAGAAGGTTATCGAGGCGGGCGGTCTATATATTCTCGGCACGGAAAGACACGAGAGCCGCAGAATTGACAACCAGCTCCGCGGACGAAGCGGCAGACAGGGCGACCCCGGTGAATCCAAGTTCTTCCTCTCGCTTGAGGACGACCTGATGCGACTTTTCGGAGCAACCGACAGAATCAAGGCGATAGTCACCCGTCTCGGAATGACCGAGGATATGGCGATTGACGCGAAAATTCTGTCAAATTCCATAGAAAACGCGCAGAAAAATATAGAGACCAACAACTTCCAGCGCAGAAAGAGCGTCCTCTCCTACGACGACGTTATGAACCAGCAGAGAAAGGTTATCTACGCTCAGAGGCGCGACGTGCTCTTTGGCGAGAGCGTCAAGGACACTATACTCTCGATGCTCGAGTACACCGTCGGCGCAGAGTTTGACCGTTGCTTCACAGCGGTTCTGCCAAGCGAGTGGAAAATCAACGAATTCTTCGAAAAATTCGGAAGACTTATCCGCCCGATGGGCATATATGATATATCGGCTGACGAGGTCGACCTCGAGGCGGCGAAGCAGGCAACCATAGACGAGGCTATCAGAGTCTACGAGGAAAAGGACGAAATTATCACCCGCGACGGCGTCGATATGCGCGAGTTCGAGAAGATGGTGCTTCTCAGAGCCGTTGACTCCAAGTGGATGGATCACCTTGAGGCGCTCGACGACCTGAGAGAGTACGTGGGTCTTAACAGCTACGCTCAGCGCGATCCCGTGGCTCAGTACCGCATCGAGAGCGCGGATATGTTCGACGAGATGATCGACGAGATCAAGGTGGAAACAGCCCTCTCCGCTCTTCTTATCGACCCAAGAAAGCTCCGCGGCGGAAGAACGCAGGTGGTCAAGGTAACCAACACCTCCGGCGCCGCTGAGGCGCAGGTCAAGCGTCCCATTATCAAGACGAAGAAGCCCGAGAGAAACGAGCCCTGCCCCTGCGGTAGCGGAAAGAAGTACAAGAAGTGCTGCGGCTTGAATGAGGGTGCGGGCTGATGGGATTTGGCACACTTTTCGTCGGATACTTCCTCTTACTCAATATAACCAACTATCTTGTCAGCGACGCTATAGCCGGAGCTATAATGCTGCTCGGACTGCTGAAGCTGAAAAATGTCAACCGTAGGTTTGCATTTTCCTATATAATTGGCATAGTATTCACCGTTTTTGGCCTCGGTGAGCTCGTGGTATTTCTTATAGATATGCTAAAGCTCTCCCAAGCCTTCGTGTCGGGTGCTGTGCCCTACATAGCGCTCGCCCGTCATATTATCGTCGTGGCGCTGACCATCGGCATACTTGGCGGCATGGAGGAGGTAAGCCGAGAGGTTTCTCTTGAAAAAATACCCGACAGATGTCGGGCTCTTTCGGTGTCCTCTTTTCTTGTCTTCGGACTGTGGATAGTGCTCGAGGCGCCCCTGCCCGAGTGGCTACCCGCGCCCGTTTTCAGTATTCTTTTCCTTCTGGCGATTATCTCGCTGCTTATTCTCATTATAGCGGTGCTGTGCACTATATACGGCTGTTATATGAGAATATGTATGCCCGGTGAGGAAAACGGAAGAGAGAGGAAGCCCTCTAAATTCGGCTTTGTCAACGAGTACAGAGAAAGACAAGCAGAAAAGGAGCGCGAGATGCAGGAATATCGGATACAGAGGCTCAAGGACAAAAAGAGAAAAAAGGGGGGCGGAAAATGAGAAAATTTAAGCACCCAAAAGCTCTTATACTTATCTCGCTTCTCTGTTTCGCTAACCCCAATTTCAATATGATTGATATTTTCCCCGACTTTATCGCCTGCTTTCTTCTTTGGCGTCTTATAGGCGAGGCGGAGAATATCGTTCCCTACCTTGCCGAGACGCGCTCAGCCTTGAAAAAGCTCGGGCTCGTCACACTTCTGCGAATCCCCGCGACGCTGGTGATGTATCTCAATATGTACACAGGAAGGGATATCGTGCCGCTTTTCACCCTTGTGTTTTCGGCGCTTGAGCTTATCTTCCTTTTCGGCGTTATATCAAGCGGTACCTCAGCGTTATATTATCTGGGTGAGCGCACCGATGCTGTCAGCCTCATTTCGCCCTTTGGGGTGTTCGGCTTCAGGCTTCGTCCCGAGTCGCTTCGCGGTGTGTCGTTTCTGTTCGTCGAAGCGAAGGCTATTCTGAATTTTCTCCCTCAGCTCTGTCACCTGACCTTCTCAGACCCGAAAATCAAGGCGCTGGCGCGCGGACTCTACGCCCCCTTGGAAATCGGCTGTATGCTCGCCGTTCTTCTTCTCGGACTGCTTTTCCTGCTTATCCTGTGTGCTTATGCCAAGGCTGTGATGAGCGAGGGTGGCCTGTATGAGAGTATTCTTAACATGGCGGGTGAGGAAAAGCTCCGCGAGCTCTCGGTGCAGTCCGCCGCACGCGCGAAAATATCCTCGCTTGGAGCGGTATTTTTCTCGATGCTTCTGTTTTTTGACATAGCTCTTAAGAGCACGGACGGTCTTAACGCCCTGCCCCATTTCCTTTTTGGTATATTCTTCTTTTTCGCTACGAGAGCCTTGGTTGAGGGAAGGACCGCTCGGATATTATCCGCAGTCGGTGCGCTGTTATACTGCGCCTTCGGTTGTATGACGTGGATTTTCTCCCAGAGCTTTCTTGACGAATATTCCATATCGGATATAGTCGACAGAGGTGTAGCGTCAGAGGCTTATTCGAGGGTAATGACATCCTCGGTCCTCGAGCTTATCTCGCTTCTTCTATTTCTTATCGGAGTCGCTGTAGGCTTGACTGCGTTCGTGTATAACAACACAGGCACACCGAGGGACAGCGCGGGATATACTATATCCTCGGCGAAGGAGCATAAGCGCACGCTACGGTCTATGTACATATATATATGCGGGCTTTTCGCAGTCGCATCGCTGAAATGTATATACACGCTCCTTCTTGGCAACCCCGAGAGAATATATTCGGACACGGGTATGATAGTAACGACCCCTCTGCCCTGGCTGAATACGCTGATATTCGTCCTCACGGCAATTCTCTTTCTGTACACCTACCACCTAACCTCACAGCTCAAGGACGAGGTGAGAATAAGGTTTGGGGTTAAGAAATAAATTCAAAAACAGCCCCACGGCTTGAATAAATCAGAAAAAGGCAGAGATTTCTCTGCCTTTTCTTCGTCTTATATTGGATAATTTAAATCTCTCCTGTATCGGATAGGTTACTTCGCCTCTGCAGATTTTTTAAGCTCCTCGGCACACTTGAGCGCAGCTTCGGTATCCGTTTTTTCGCCGTCGCAGTAGCCCTCGAAGCACGCCATAACTCTGTCGCGGCAATCCTCTATGGTATCCACGTTTTTGATAAATCTGTGTATATAGGGCGCGTACTCCGGGAGCGAGATGAAGTCCGAGATATTTCTCGCTCTTCTTGCCTGGCAGGCGGCGTCACCGCCGGTCACTCCCTCACACAGGTACCTTGCTCTGAGTCTTTCCTCAACGACCTCCAGCGGCGCGTATATATAGACCGAACAGGCAGAATAGCCCTCAGCCCTGGCAAGACTCTCTACACCGCACAAATCAAGCACCAGAAGGGGTATCTGCCCACGGTCGAGGGCGGCGTTCATCTCCGCCTTGGTAGTGCCGTAGTAGGCGCTTCCGTACTTCATATGCTCGACGAACTCTCCCCTGTCAACCGCTGCGAAGAATTCCTCCTCGGTAGCGTAGAGATACTCGTCGTCGTGCTCGTCTCCGCGGCGGGCTCTGGTGGTCGTGGAGCGAAGGAAGGTGAACCTTTCGTCCTTTTCGACTATCGCCTTGGCAACCACGGTTTTTCCCGCGCCGGACGGACCTGCTATGATGAGAACAGAATTTTCTCTTTTCATATCCACCTCTTACTTCTTGGGAATAATCTTATCCTTGCCGCCCATATAGGCTCTGAGAGCCACGGGAATGTTGACCGAGCCGTCAGAGGTGAGATTGTTCTCGAGGAATGCTATGAGCATTCTGGGGGGCGCTACGACGGTGTTGTTGAGGGTGTGAGCGAGATAGATTTTTCCGTCCTCGCCCTTGACTCTGATTTTCAGGCGGCGCGCCTGTGCGTCACCGAGATTGGAGCAGGAGCCTACCTCAAAGTACTTCTGCTGTCTTGGCGACCATGCCTCGACGTCAACCGACTTGACCTTCAGGTCAGCGAGGTCACCCGAGCAGCACTCGAGGGTACGCACGGGAATATCGAGGGTGCGGAACATATCGACGGTATTCTGCCAGAGCTTATCGAACCATACGGGCGACTCCTCGGGCTTGCAGACGACTATCATCTCCTGCTTTTCGAACTGGTGGATACGGTATACTCCCCTCTCCTCGATGCCGTGAGCACCCTTTTCCTTTCTGAAGCAGGGGGAGTAGGAGGTGAGAGTGTACGGAAGGGCCGCCTCGGGGTTGATGGTATCTATGAACTTACCTATCATAGAGTGCTCCGAGGTGCCGATGAGGAACAGGTCCTCGCCCTCAATCTTGTACATCATAGCGTCCATCTCTGCGAAGGACATAACGCCCGTGACGACGCCCGAGCGAATCATATATGGGGGTATGCAGTAGGTGAAGCCGCGGTCAATCATGAAGTCGCGCGCGTAGGAAATAACCGCCGAGTGAAGCCTTGCTATATCTCCCATCAGATAGTAGAAGCCGTTGCCCGCGACCTTTCTCGCGCTGTCGAGGTCTATTCCTGCGAAGCTCTCCATTATCTCGGTGTGGTAGGGTATCTCGAAATCGGGGGTTACAGGCTCGCCATAGCGCTGAACCTCGACGTTCTCGCTGTCGTCCCTGCCTATTGGCACGGTGGGGTCGATGATATTGGGGATTATCATCATTATATTTCTGACCTTTTCCTCGAGCTCCGCTTCCTTAGCCTCGCACTCCTTCAGCTCCTCTGCCTGCGCGGCGACGAGCTTTTTCGCCTCCTCTGCCTCCTCGAAGCGCTTCTGACCCATCAGGGCGCCTATGGACTTAGAAACCTTATTTCTGTTGGCTCTGAGCTCGTCCGCTCTGCGCTTGTTGGCTCTCAGCTCCTCGTCAAGCGCTATAACCTCATCGACAAGCGGGAGCTTGGAGTCCTGGAACTTGTTTCTGATATTCTGCCTGACGAGCTCGGGGTTTTCTCTCAAAAATTTGATGTCAATCATTTTTCTATCTCCTAACTTAAATTATTAATAAAAAAAGAAGCGCTCCTATCCCACAGAAAAGGGACGGAATGCTCCGCGGTACCACCCTAATTACAGGGCATAGCCCTGTCACTCAACACCCATAAGGCAGGTCTGCCCCGACTCATCGTCGGACGCTCGGAGAGTGGAAAGCGCCAATCTGTCACGCGGCTCGCACCAACCGCCGCCTCTCTTCTGACTCAAAAACGCATATTCTCCCGTCAATGCCCCTTTAGTATACATCATTTTTCCTGAAATTGCAAGGGCTTTCTTATATTTTTTCCCTTTGTATGACTAATTATTTTCTTTTTTTCTTTTTGTCTTGATTTTCCGCGCCGCATAAGCTATAATATTAAGGAAATTAAATTTTTAAGGAGTAATGCTATGTTAGTATCGGCTAAGGAAATGCTGACCAAGGCTAAGGCAGGACACTACGCTGTCGGTCAGTTCAATATCAACAATCTCGAGTGGGCGAAGGCAATCCTTCTCACCGCCGAGGAGATGAAGTCCCCCGTTATTCTCGGCGTATCCGAGGGCGCGGGCAAGTATATGTGCGGCTATAAGACCATCGTCGGTATGGTTGAGGGTATGATAGAGGGACTCGGCATCACCGTTCCCGTAGCTCTTCACCTCGACCACGGCTCATACGAGCACGCTTATAAGTGCATCGAGGCGGGCTTCTCGTCGGTTATGTTCGACGGCTCGCACTATCCCATCGAGGAGAACATCGCCAAGACCAAGGAGCTCGTAGCGGTCTGCAACGAGAAGGGTCTGTCCATCGAGGCAGAGGTCGGCTCTATCGGCGGCGAGGAGGACGGAGTAGTTGGCGGCGGTGAGGTAGCTGACCCCAAGGAGTGCAAGGAAATCGCCAGCCTCGGAGTTACGATGCTCGCGGCAGGCATCGGAAATATCCACGGCAAGTACCCCGAAAACTGGAAAGGCCTCAACTTCGAGGTTCTCGAGAAAATCTCTGTTGAGTGCGGCGATATGCCCCTCGTTCTCCACGGCGGCACAGGTATTCCCGCGGATATGATTAAGAAGGCTATCTCCCTTGGCGTTTCGAAGATTAACGTCAATACCGAGTGCCAGCTCGCCTTCGCAGCGGCTACCAGAAAATACGTCGAGGAAGGCAAGGACCTCACAGGAAAGGGCTTTGACCCCAGAAAGCTCCTCGCTCCCGGCACAGAGGCTATCAAGGCTACCGTACGCGAGAAAATCGAGCTCTTCGGCTCCGCAGGAAAGGCTTAATCCAAATATTATTCACAGGCGCAGGCGCACAGTCTGCGCCTTTTTTCTCGCCTATACTCACCTTTTGAGCCCGAAATCCTGCTTTATCCAGCCTATGAGTATATCATAGTGGTTGAAGGTTTTTTTATTCGCTATAACGTGCTCCTCGAGCTTGTATATATACTCGTCGACAACCTCTGCATCCACTATCGAGCACAGATGAGAATACTGCTCACGGCTCATTTTGACCGCTCCGAATCTGCCAAGAAAAATTATATTTATTCGCTCTGTGATTTTCTCGGGCGGCTCATAGGCGCTCATCTCTTTTTCCGCTATAACAGAAGCATGACCCGATACATACTTATCAACAAGGAAATTTTCATCCTCGCGCGCGCCCGATAGATGGATGGATGGTATATTTTCTTTAATATCCCCTTTAATATACTCTTTATTATTGGGTGTCATATTGACTGCTTCGGCACTTCTTTTTGACGGCGAGGAGTCCTCAAATTGATTGTTTTCGGTCAGCAAATTGCGGTTGAGCCTATTTTCAACCGCCTTTTCTCTATTCCTTTTCTCCTCCGCTCTCTCGCACCTTTTCTCAAGAGATTTCATATCTATTCTGTACTCGTCGACAAGACTGTAGATGAGCCCCTTAGCCTTAAGACCACGAACTCCCCTGTCCACAGAGCTGAGTGAAATCCCCAGCCTCTCGGACAAATACTGCCTCGAGCCCCAGAAGGCTCTGCCCGTTCCGCGACAGAAGGAATACAGAAGCGCGAATACTAAAAGCTCGCTGCCCGTCAGCCCCAGGTGCTCGGTCATAAATCCATAGATTACGTAGCCCGTTTTCTCAAATTTTCTCATTATTTTACCCCTTTTTGTTTTTATCATATCACCAACCCGGGGCTCTGTAAGTACAAGGGGGTTACAAAGGTTTGGCTCTGTGGGAGGAAAATGTTGTGCAGAATAAACAACGAATTAATGCAGAATGCAGAATGCAGAATTGAAGGTTGAAAATGGAAAATTGAAGGTTGAAAATGGTGAATGGATAAGGGCGTTGGGATATATGAATATTTTTCCCTTTTTTGGCATAGGCTTATGTGAATAATAATTTGCCCAAGGCAGAAAGGGAGAGAAATGAGTACAGACACAATTTACAGTGATATAGCCAAAAGAACGGGGGGCGACATATACATAGGTGTCGTCGGTCCTGTAAGGACGGGAAAATCCACATTTATACATAGGTTTATCGACGAGGTCGTGCTTCCCAATATCGAAAACGAGTACGACAGGGACAGGGCGCTCGACCAGATTCCACAGAGCGCTGACGGGCGGACGGTTATGACAACCGAGCCGAAGTTCGTGCCCGACGACGCGGTGAAGATTAAAATGGGCGGCGAAACCGAGCTGAACGTCAAGCTTATCGACTGCGTGGGATATATGGTGGACGGGGCGCTCGGCGCCGAGGAGGACGGAGAGGCGAGAATGATAATGACGCCCTGGAGCGAGGTTGCTATGCCCTTCAAGGAAGCGGCGGAGCTCGGCACGGGAAAGGTCATCGGCGAGCACTCGACGATAGGTATGCTCGTCACCACCGACGGAACTATAACCGATATACCAAGAGAGAGCTATATCGAGGCTGAGGAGCGGGTTGCGGGCGAGCTGAAGAGCCTTGGAAAGCCCTTCGCCATAGTTTTGAACTCAGCGCGCCCCGAGAGCGAGAGCGCGAGGGCTCTGGCGGTGGAGCTGGAGGAAAAGTACGGTGTTCCGGTGGCGCTCGTTTCCTGTCCCGACCTGACGTGCGAGGATATTCAGGAAATTTTGGCTCTCGTTCTCGGAGAGTTTCCTGTCAGGAGGCTGACCTTCCGTATGCCCGATTGGTGCGTTGCTCTTCCCACCTCGCATCCGATAAGACGCGAAATTTTCGAGAAGATAGACAGCTTTTCCGACAGGGTAACGAAGCTCGGGGATATAGGTACTGCTCTTTCCGACTTCGAGTGCCTGGAGGTAGCGAGAGTTGACGCAGGCGACGGAAGCGGCGAATTATACATACCGCTTGGCGATGAGCTTTTCTATAAGACGCTCTCCGAGATGACGGGAATTGAACTCGAAAACCAAAGACAGCTTTTCTCCTTGGTCGGGGAGCTCGCCGAACAAAAGCGGGAGCACGACAAGGTTAAGGTGGCGCTGAGGGACGCAGAGGAGCTGGGATACGGCATAGTTATGCCGACAGTCAGGGATATGACTCTCGACGAGCCGAGGACGGTCAAGGAGGGCGCGGGCTACGGTGTGAGAGTGACAGCCTCTGCGGAGTGCCTGCATATCATCAAGACGGGTATCAGAGCCGAGGTGCGCCCCGTCGTGAGTAGCAAGGAGCAGGCGGACGAGGTCGTCAAGTATCTCAGTGACGAGTATGAGGCGGCGCCCGAAAAAATCTGGGAGGCAAATCTGCTCGGAAAATCGCTCTACGAGCTCGTTTCGGACGGTATGTCGGTGAAGCTCGGACACCTTGAGGGTGAGGCGAGGAAAAAGCTCGGTGACACTCTGGAAAGGATAATCAACGAGGGCGCCTCGGGGCTTATCTGTATTCTGCTCTGATAAAAACAGAAAAAGCAGCCAATCGGCTGCTTTTTTCATATATATCCTTTTTTAAGCCTGTTCGGAAAGAGCTTTTCTCAAAAACTCGCAGAAGCTCTCCTCTGCCTCGGCGAGCGACCTGTCATTGACGAAGTAGTAGTCGTACTCATAGTCCTCAACACAGTCGTCGGACACGTTGCCATAGCTGGTTTTCTTCATTCTGTCGCCGCCCCTGATAAGCAGGGTACGCGCGGCGCCACCCGTTGCCCTGACGAATTTGGCAATCTCCTCGGGCTCGCGGATATGCAGAAACATAATCTGATTTTCCGACTCCAAAAAGCCGTGGTAGCGCTCTGTCGCCCAGACCGTCGGGTAATCGTTATATTCAACGCACAGCCGCTTCAGGTCGGACAGAAAGCGGCGCGACTTATCGTCCTTCGCCCCATTCCAGCCGCACATAGCCGCTATATCCTTTATAGGCATTATCGTAGATATATTATAGACCTTGAAATGCTTTGAAGCAAGGTCGCAGAGGGTGTCCTTTCCGACTCCGCCCGCGCCGTTAATAACGAAGGTAATTTTTTTCATAGCCGCTCCCTGACGTTTTCTTACTACCACTATACCACACACCGGGAAAAAAGTCAATAAAGCCCCGTTTTTTTATTCTTTTTTCTCTCTCGCGGATATTTACTTTCGCCCGAGGCTATGCTAAAATATAGAAAAAAGGAGGTAGGTATGAAAGAGGAGCTTTTTGGAGTCCTGCCCGACGGAAGAGAAATATATAAATATACGCTCAGCTCTGCAGATATATCCCTCTCGGTTATCAGCTTTGGCGCGGCTATACAGAGCCTATCGGCATTCGGGGTGGAGATTGTCGGCGGATTTTCCGACGTTTTCGGCTATCTTTCGGACGATTCGCACCAGGGCGGCACTATCGGCAGGGTTGCCAACCGCATCGGAGGGGCTGAATTCGAGATGGACGGCAGAGTATATCGGCTGCCGAAGAATGACGGCGATAACTGTCTGCACGGCGGCTCGGGCTTTGACCGCAGAGTTTGGCGGCTGATTGACTCGGGCGAGAATTTCGTTACTCTGGGTTATACCTCCCCTGACGGCGAGGAGGGCTTCCCGGGTGAGCTTTCGGTGCAGGTAAGCTTCAGGATTGTTGACAGTGCTGTCGTTATCAGCTACGAGGCACGTCCAACGGGAAAGACACCGATTTCGCTCACCAACCACGCTTATTTCAATCTCGACGGCTTCGGCTCGGATATTCTCGGGCACAGAATACAGATTTTCGCCGACAGATATACTGCGACGGACGAGGCGCTTATTCCAACGGGCGAGCGGCCCGAGGTCAGAGGCACGGCTATGGACCTTAACTCCCCTACCCTTATCGGTGAGGTGATTGACGAGGTGGGCGGCTTCGACCACAGCTATTTTCTCTCGGGAGGGTCTACAACAGACCGCTTCGGCGCGACAACTGCACTCGCCGCTGTGGCGGATAACGGCAGGCTTTCGCTCGAGGTATACACCGACAGGCCCTGCCTGCAATTCTACTCGGGCAACTTCCTCGGTCAAGGTCCCAATATCAACGGTGTGCCGCAGGTTAAGCACGGCGCCCTCTGCCTTGAGGCGCAGATTGAGCCGAATTCGGTTAAGAGTGGCGAGGGTATTTTCCGAGACGGCGAGGTCTACCGACAGACCACGGTATATAATATAAGAAAAATATAAAAAGGGAGTTGACAACACCCCCGAATTATGCTAAAATATGCGTGTTCTATATATAAAGCTATGAGGAGAACAAGTAGCAGCGGGAAGGACGGACAGAAAGCAGCCGTTTGATGAGAGGAGCGCGACACCGCCCGATGCGAATACATCTCTGAGCGCGTACCGAAGCGGATTTTCCGTGAGTAGGCTACGACGGGTCTGCCCGTTACAGCAGAAATGAGGTCTGCCACAGCGCAGACGAATCAAGGTGGTACCACGCTCTATCGCGTCCTTGGGTTTTCCCGGGGACGCTTTTTAATTTAAAAAAACATTTTTTGGAGGATAATATGAACATTTATGAGGAGCTCGTCGCGCGCGGACTTATCGCGCAGGTTACCGACGAGGATGAAATCAGGGAGCTTATCAACAACGGTAAGGCTACCTTCTATATCGGCTTTGACCCCACGGCAGACAGCCTGCACGTCGGTCACTTCATGGCGCTGTGCCTGATGAAGCGTCTGCAGATGGCGGGCAACAAGCCCATCGTGCTTATCGGCGGCGGTACCGCTATGATAGGCGACCCCTCGGGCAGAACCGATATGCGTTCTATGATGACGAGGGAAACCATACAGCACAACTGCGACTGCTTCAAGGTGCAGATGGAGAGATTTATCGAGTTCGGTGAGGACAAGGCTATAATGGTCAACAACGCCGACTGGCTCCTGGGTCTTAACTATATCGAGGTCCTCAGGGACGTCGGAGCCTGCTTCTCCGTCAACCGTATGCTCTCCGCCGAGTGCTACAAACAGAGAATGGAAAAGGGTCTTTCCTTCCTTGAGTTCAACTATATGATTATGCAGTCCTACGACTTCTATCATCTGTTCA
>JAEIGA010009318.1_pt1 | contig 14855 bp, 10 predicted proteins | sample 9270691 | NCBI WGS metagenome assembly JAEIGA01 (sample SAMN17057246, study PRJNA624740) | gut metagenome | biome: biome; isolation source: fecal sample | host: Bos grunniens | place: China: Xizang | collected 2019
AAACGCAAAAGCGTTAAAACTACAGTAGCATCACCCTTCTACCGCGCTGCGGAGATGGAGGACAACTACAACGAACTTGTACTCTCATTCAAAGGCTGGAGCGTTGAGTTCCGTGCATACAACGACGGTATCGCTTACCGTTTCGTAAGCAAGGGAAAGAAAGCTTTCAACATCGCAAACGAAGAGGTTAACCTTCAGTTCAACTCTGATGCAAAAGGTACAGTACCTTTCGTAATCCGTGGTTCTGACGGTAACTACGAGTCACAGTTCTTTAACTCATTCGAGAACCAGTATACAGTCAAGAATCTCTCTGAGCTCAACAAAAAACGTCTTATCTTCCTCCCCGCACTCGTAGAGGTTGAGAACAACGTTAAAATCTGCTTCACAGAGACTGACCTTAACAACTACCCCGGTCTTTACCTCAGCACAGAGAAGGGTGAGAACCTCCTCAGCGGTGTATTTGCAAAATACCCCAAAGAACTCGAGCAGGGTGGTCACAACAACCTTCAGATGAAGATTAAGTCTCGCGAGAACTACATCGCAAAAGTAGAGGCTCCCCGTTCATTCCCCTGGCGTATCGCTGTTGTTTCAGACAAGGATATCGACATTGCAAACTCAAACCTCAGCTACCTGCTTGCAGCTCCTTCAAAGGTTGCTGATACATCATGGATCAAGCCCGGTAAGGTTGCTTGGGAGTGGTGGAACTGCTGGAACGTTGACGGCGTAGACTTCAACACCGGCGTTAACAACGACACATACAAGGCTTACATCGACTTCGCAGGCCGCAACGGTATCGAGTATGTAATCCTCGACGAGGGTTGGGCTGTTAACAAGAAGGCTGACCTCATGCAGGTTGTTCCCGAGATTGACCTCAAAGGTCTTATCGCTTACGCAGCAGAGCGCAACGTAGGTATCATCCTTTGGGCTGGTTACTACGCATTCGACCGCGACATGGAGAACGTATGTAAACACTACTCAGAGATGGGCGTTAAAGGTTTCAAGGTTGACTTCATGGACCGCGACGACCAGATGATGACAGACTTCAACTTCCGCGCAGCAGCGATGTGTGCTAAGTACAACCTCCTCCTCGACCTCCACGGAACACACAAACCCGCAGGTCTTAACCGTACATACCCCAACGTACTCAACTTCGAGGGCGTTTACGGTCTTGAGCAGGCTAAATGGGAATCACCCAGCATCCTCGACCACGTAACATACAACACTCAGCTCCCCTTCATCCGCCAGGTGTCAGGTCCTATGGACTACACACAGGGTGCTATGATCAACTCTGTAAAGGGCAAATATCAGCCTAACTACTACGAGCCTATGAGCCAGGGTACACGTTGCAACCAGTTGGCACTCTACGTAATCCTCGAGTCTCCTCTGAACATGCTTTGCGACAACCCCAGCAACTACGAGCGTGAGCCCGAGTGTACAAAGTTCATCAGCGCTATCCCCACAACTTGGGACGAGTCAAAGGTTATCGACGGTAAACTCGGTGAGTACGTTGTAACTGCACGTCGTAAGGGTGACACATGGTACATTGGTGGTATCACCAACTGGCACGGTCGCACAATCGAGGTTGACCTCTCATTCCTCGGTGGCAAGAAAATGAAGGGTGAACTCTTCCGCGACGGTGTTAACGCATGGAAGAAGGCTCGTGACTACAAACGCGTTGAGATGGATGTAGACACTAACCAGAAATTCAAAATCAAGATGGCTCCCGGTGGTGGTTTCTCATTGAAACTCCAGTAATAGGGTAACCATTTATCATAAAAAAAGCCGGCTTCTAAAAGCCGGCTTTTTTGTTGTTCTTTTCTCTGTTGTTATGTTGATAGAGTAATCCCTCTCTCCCCGTGCCTTGAAGGTTCGCCACCTGATGTTCTGACGTCGCTGAAGAGTTTGAAAGTTACCTCTGCTCTTATATAATAGACACGACTAATCTAAAATCCATCCGGGACACACTGAACGCGGCATTGCTGTCGTGTGTAGCTATTATAGTTATTGGAGTTTAATTGTTCGAACAAATCTTATCCTTTCGCTTTGTATATAAAAATAGCCGGTGATTATCTATGCACAGATAACCACCGACACCATTTTACACTTATAATTATTCCTCTTCCTCTACGGGGGCAAAGTCCTCTTTACCTACTCCACAGAGGGGACAGCACCAATCCTCAGGGATATCCTCGAATGCTGTTCCTGCTGCAATGCCCGATTCGGGGTCGCCAATCATTGGGTCGTACACCCACTGGCACACTGTACAATAATATTTCTTCATAATTCAATCTGTTTTTTAGGTTAAACAATTATATTACCGTTTTTGTTCGCTTAAGGTTTGTTATTTTTAATATTTTAACATTACAGGGCCTAAAAGTCCGGCTTCACGAAGTTCTCTGTCGGCTGAAGGGCCTGCAATGGTCCATGTCTTTCTCTCTTTCTCGGGCAGCGAGGCATCGTAGACAAGGCGGTTGAACCATGTACTTGTGACCTCAATCTCCAGTTTGTTGCTTCCTTTGGCTACTGCCGAACTTATATCCAGACTATAGGGCGCACACCACACTGTTCGCAGATGCTTGCCGTTTAGTTTGACTACTGCCACCATATCCACTTTGCCAAGCTCCAGTGTCAGTGGCGATGTAAGCATCGCCTCGTCTGCATCGAAAGTGGTTGTGTAGGTGACTGTTCCCGAGAATGCCTTGCCCTCGTAGGAAATGTCAAGCTCTTTCCAGGGTTTCAGCTCATTTACGATAAGGGATTCGGGCGCGCCCCAGCCTGTGGGGAATCTTAGCTCCCATGCGTTGTTTAATGCTATATGGTGCTTGGGCTGCTTTCCTGCTTTCTTTGCGGCAGGTTCGCCGTTGTGCAGCACTACAAAGCATGAACCGCCCTTTGGCAGCGAAATGCCTACTGTGGTGTATCCATCCTTAACACAGGCAGGAACAGATGTTGCTTCGCCTGTGATTGCGTCCCATATTTCCACATTGCCTGTTGCATGGAACTGCACCTCTCCCTCAAAGCTTTTTCCCTGTTCGGGGGTTACGAAGTACCAGTCGGCGCCATCTGCTTTGCGGTGTAGCCAGCGTATGCCTTCACCCTTGACGTCGGCGGGGATGTCGAGCAGGGCAAGTGCCTCTTCAAGTGTGACTCCCGACAATATTCCGCCTTTGCCTATGCGTCTGAATTTGCCTGTTTCGGCTTTTCCCCAGATGCTGCGTACAGCCTTGTCGAAACTGCGCTGTGCTTGCTTGCCTCCCGACAATGTGCATATTCCTTTGGGTGGCGACGCAACCACGCATGCACCATCTTTCATAAGTTCATACAGGCGTTTTACCGTTTCAGGCAACATGCGTTTGTTCTCGGGGATCCACAGCAGACGGTAGCTTTGTCCCTCGGGGGTTACAAGGCAGCCATCCTTCACGCTCAGTCGGTTGAGCAGAATGTCGGGGTTGCAATAATCGAATCTGTATCCTGTGGGGAATGGATATTTCTGAGTGGGTTTGTGTCCAATCTCGTCGCCGAGGTACCAAAGAACGTCGCTGACTGCACCTCCTCTCTCCAGCATATAGCTGCATCGTGCCTGATAGGTGGTAAACTCCTTCATGTGCTTCCACCATGTCTGTCCGCGTAGGAATGGAGTGCCTATCCTTGAACCGAAGGATGTTCCCGGTTGCAGATAGTCTATCTGTGGGTTGTGGGTGTAGGTGTGCAGTACGTTGTGTGTCACACCCTCTACGGCATTGAAGTCTGCTACCTCTTTCAGCATCTCAAGATGTTCGTCCCATGTGAGGTTGAACGATGTAAAGGCTTCGGCGTTTACTCGCGGCTTTCCGTAGAGACGTGCGGCAGAGGCTGTGGGTTTTATGGGCTTAAAGTCGAGGTCGCCCACATATCCCAGGCTGAACGGGTGCCAGAATTCACACATGGGAACATCGGCATATTTGAAATATTCCATAATGTCAGCCGGAAATACATCGCCGGCGGCTGTCTCGTACATCACCGAGAGCCCCTTTTCGCGTCCAAGCTCCGATATGCGTTTGTAGAAGCGTCCTGAGTAGAGTTCGTTGATGGTGGAGCGCCAGTCGCGCAGGAAGCGTGAGGTGGTCTCGGGGTTGTCGATGACATATCCGAACAGTGTTGGCAGCCATTGGCGCAATGCGTATCCCGTGTGTTGCAGGAACTCCTGCTCCATCCTGTTGGTCCATGTTTGCGTGTTGCACTCCCAACTGTCGAGCAGTAGTCCGTTCAACATTCCTCCTTTTAGGGCTCCATCTGCCAGATGTCCTATATATCCGTTGAAATGTACTTCGGGGCCTTCGTTCGACAGCTTGTCACACTCCCATCCTGTTCCCGAGGGTGGTGCAGGTGCATTCTTGCGGCCTGCGTTTATGTGGCCTATGCGCAGTATGGTCCATTCGCCTTTGCCGGGTGCTTCCCAACTGAAATATCCCTTTTCGTCCATGCACTCGGTGACGTCAATTATCTTCTCCTTGTGCAGGTAGGCTTCGGACGATTGCATTACGTCGTCCGATGAACGTTCGAAGCCGCGCAGTGTCCATCCTGCCTCCGACTCCCAGTTGTTCTTGCGGGCGGCGGACAGCAGTTTCATGTGCGACAGGTGCATGTTGTGGCGGTTGGTTATTTCCACTCTGTAACGTATGGCATTTGCTACCTCTTTGCAGGCGATGCTCATGCGCGCCCCATCCTGCCAGTTGGCCGAGGGCATGGGTGCGTCCATAACTTTACTCTCTTTGCCTGTCCGGTCTATTGCATACATGACAATGTTGACGCCGGGGTCGTAGCACATCGCATGGTTGAATTGCTGCACTGGCGACAGTTCCAGGGTGCGTATGACTGTGGGGGCATTGTAGCATATTTCTACCATATGGGTGTTACCGCCTGCCGGCAGGTTTATACTTTTACCTTTTTGTATAAGCCCCTCCCAGTCGTATGTGCTGTTGCTTTTTATTTCAGCAGGGTGGGGAATAGGCTCCTTGGCACCTGTGGGGGTGGGGAAGGCAAGCACCGCAATGTCGCGATAGTCGCGCCACTCCTCGTTGCTTGGTTGCGGCTGTGCCAGTGATGTCTTTATTTTTCCGTCAGCTTCTATTGTCTTGCTGCTCGACACTATCAGGCGCATGGCATTTTCGGGCTTAATCCATGGGCCACCTGCCATAGCCCATCCGGGGCAGTTCTGCATTGTGAATCGCAGTCCCAGTCGTCGGCACTCTTCGGCTGTGTATTTCACCGCATCTTCCCATTTTTCGCTCATGCAGGTTATATCCTCGCCAGTCGCAGGCCATTTGCCACCTTGTTGTCCGTGAAAAAGGTGTATGCCTGAAATTCCTGCTGCAGCTATGGCTTCGAGGTCGGCGGTTATTCCCTCGTGTGACACGTTGCCGCCTATGTAGTGGAACCATGTTTCGGGGTAGAATACCTTTTCGGGGTTCAGGAAAGCTTCGCGGTCGTATGTCCCGAATTTGCGTTGCAGTGTCTCCTGTGCAGGCACAATGGGGGCTATCTCCTGCTTTTGTGCATGTAGTTGCATGGTTGCAAACAGCGTAATAAGCAGAGTGTGAAGTTTTGTGATTCGCATGCGACTTAGTTGTTTTGTGTGTTGGATGCTGTTAACCGTGCTGTTGCAGCAGATCTATTATCTCTCTCATTCCTTCTGATGCTCCGCGTCTGATTACAGTCAGGCGGTTGTTGCCTGCCACTCGCACTTCGTTGGGGTCTATCAGGTAAATGGGGATTCTTGCCGGGGCGTAGTTGAGCAATCCTGCGGCAGGGTAGACATTCAGCGATGTTCCAATGATGATGAAGATGTCTGCGTCGCGCAGGGCGTGTATGGCATTGTCCATCATGGGGACAGCCTCGCCGAACCATACTATGTAGGGGCGCAGCTGTGAGCCGTCGTCGGCCTTGTCGCCGAGCGCTATTTCGATGTTCTCTTCGGAGAGTGTGCGCACATATTGCAGATTGTTGGGCTGCAACGACGATGTTGCCTTCATCAGTTCTCCATGCAGGTGAATGACATTTGTGGAGCCTGCACGTTCGTGCAGGTCGTCTACGTTCTGCGTAACAACTGTGACGTTGTATTGCTCTTCAAGCGATGCTATCAGACGGTGCCCCTCGTTGGGCTGTACACCGAGCAGCTCTTTGCGCCGTTTGTTGTAGAACTCTATTACCAATGCGGGGTCGGCATTGTAGCCTTCGATGCTGGCTACCTTTTCTACGGGATATTCGTCCCACATTCCTCCTCCGCCGCGGAATGTGCTGAGACCGCTCTCGACACTCATTCCTGCTCCTGTGAGAAATACTATCTTTTTCATTGCTTGCTGCTGTTTGCCGGTTATAATCCCAATTTCCTCAGCAGGTCGTGCCTGCCTATCTTTTTCAGTATGGTACGGATTCGTTTCTGCTCCTCGCCTTTGTACCAGAAGAAGAAGAGTCGCTGCTCTTCCTTGTCGCGCATGTTCTTTGCACAGAATACCTTGTCGCCTGTTTCGGGGTTTATGCCTGTATAGTACATCTCTGTGGCCATGGTCATGGGCGTGGGTGTGAAGTCCTGCACCTGCTCCAGGTGGAAGTTCAGCTCTTTGGTCTCTGCTGCCAGTGCCGCCATGCTCTCGACAGTGCTGCCGGGGTGGCTGCTGATGAAGTAGGGTATCAGCTGCTGGTTCAGATGGTTGTCGCGGTTGATGCGGTTGAATATTTCGCGGAAGCGGCGGAACTGCTCGAACGAGGGTTTGCGCATCAGTCGCAGTACACTGTCCTCGGTGTGCTCGGGGGCTACTTTCAGGCGGCCGCTGACGTGGTTCTTTATAAGTTCCTCGGTGTATCTTGCAGTGTTCTCGTCCTTTTGCTTGTCGCCGGTCTTGTGCAGCAGCAGGTCGTAGCGCACTCCGCTGCCTATGAAGCTCTTCTTCACGCCACGTATTTTGTCTACACGTTTGTATAGGTCGAGCAGCGGTGCATGGTCAATGTTCAGGTTGGGACATATTTTGGGTTGTATGCACGACGAGCGGGCACACTTCTCGCACTTTGTCTGGTCGGTGCCGCACATCTTGTACATGTTTGCCGATGGGCCGCCAAGGTCGGACAGGTAGCCTTTGAAGTCGGGCATTGAGGCGATTTTTTCAACCTCGCGTATGATGCTCTGCTCGCTTCTGTTGACAATGAATTTTCCCTGATGTGCCGATATTGTGCAGAAGGCGCATCCGCCGAAGCAGCCACGGTGTATGTTCACCGAGAATTTTATCATGTCGTAGGCAGGTATGCGTTTGCCGTTGTACTTTGGGTGGGGCAGACGTGTATATGGCAGGTCGAAACTGTGGTCGAGCTGCTCGGTGGTCATCGGTGTGAACGGTGGGTTTATCACTGTCACACGTTCGTCGACAGGCTGCATCAGGCGTCGTGCGTGTCGCTTGTTCGACTCGCGTTCAATCACCAGAAAGTTCGCAGCCTCCTTCTCCTTGCTCTTCAGACACTCTTCGTGGCTGTGCAGTATGTGGTCGCTCTCTTCGGCTGTAATCTCCTCCTTGCGTGCTATGTAGCCTATTTGCGGAATGTTGCATGCAAGGTCGCGGGCGCGTTCGGCGGTGATGTATTCTGCACCGCTCTCTTCAATCTCTTTTTTTAGTGCGTCGGCAATGGCTGTTATGGGTTGTTCACCCATTCCGTAGACCAAAAGGTCGGCCTTGCTGTCGACGAGGATGCTTTTTTTCAGAGCATCCTGCCAGTAGTCGTAGTGGGTGAAGCGACGCATGGATGCTTCGATGCCTCCAATCACCACAGGGGTGTCGGGGTATAGCTGTTTAAGTATGTTTGAGTATACGACTGTGGCATATTCGGGGCGCATGCTGTGCTTGCCGTCGGGCGAATATGCATCCTCCGAACGGAAACGCTTGGCGGCTGTGTATTTGTTTACCATAGAGTCCATGCAGCCTGCCGATATTCCGAAGAAAAGACGCGGACGTCCCATCTTCTTGAAGTCGCGCAGGTCGTCCTGCCAGTTGGGCTGGGGGACGATGGCTACACGCAGACCCTCTGCTTCCAGTATGCGACCTATGACTGCTGCTCCGAACGATGGATGGTCGACGTATGCATCGCCACTGAACAGAATTACGTCAAGCTCTTCCCATCCGCGCAGTTTGGCCTCTTTGCGTGTGGTGGGCAGCCAGTCGGTGAGTTTATGCTCTGCCATTGTCTGTGTCTGTGGTTATTTTTACTCTTCGGTCTGCTCTTCGGCGGGCGCAGCAGTGGTGCGCTCCCAGTTATTGTAGCACTCTATCAGGTTGCCGAGTCCCAGAGGCTTCATGTTGTCGTTGTACAGCACAAGGCACAGTTCGAGCAGCGCCTTTGAGTCTTCCTCCTGTGAGGCAATGAGTGAACGGACAGTGAAACGCAGTTTGTCGAGTGCTTCGACACTGATGTTGCCTGTGCTGTCGGCTATCTGCATCAGCAACGAGTATTTCTTTATTGTCTGCAAGTTGCTCTCTGTTACCTCTATGGTTCTTGTGCCTGAGGCATTTGCTTGTATAGTGTACATGGTGTTTGGGGTTTTGCGGTGAATAGTATATTTGTTTTTATGTTATCTCTCTGTTTGTACGGCAAATGTAGTGCAAATGATAGAAAAACGTTACACTCCTGTTGCTTTTGTGCTGGGTAAAGGAGCTTTTTACTCAATGGTGATGGTTCTTGTGCCATCCTCATTCTCTACAATGGTTACCTTTGCTGTATCTTCGGGCAACAGCTCCTCGGCAAGTTCGGGCCACTCTATCAGGCATAGGGCGTCGCTGTAAAAGTAATCTTCGTAGCCAAGGTTGTATAGCTCGGCAACACTTTTTATGCGGTACATGTCGAAATGAAAGACAGGCTCGCCGTTGCCGTCGGCATATTCGTTTACTATGGCAAAGGTGGGCGAGTTTACAGTGTCGGTTACGCCCAATGCTTCGCAAAGACTCTTGATGAAGGTGGTCTTTCCCACTCCCATTTTGCCGTAGAAGGCAAAAATCTTTCTATCACCCATCAGGGCGATGAATCTCTTTGCTGCTTCGGGGTATTCGTTCAGCCCCGATATATTTATTGTCTGTTTTTCCATGTCTGCTTTATCTTATCTTCCTTTGGGGCGCAGTGTCACCAATGGCACGAGCATCTCCTCCATTGATATACCTCCGTGCTGAAAGGTCTCTTTATAGTACGAAACGTAGTGGTTGTAGTTGTTGGGGTAGGCGAAAAAGTCGTCGCCGGTGGCAAAAATATATCCGGTGCTAAGGTTGGGTGCAGGCAGGAATGCTTTTGCCGGCTCTTTTATTTCGAATACCTCTTTGGGGTTGTAGTTCAACGCCTTTCCAAACTTGTAGCGCAGGTTGGTGTTGGTGTTCTTGTCGCCTATCACCTTTATGGCATTGCTCACCTGCACGCTGCCGTGGTCGGTGGTGATGACTGTAGTGTAGTCGCTGTCGGCAAGGTAGCGGAACAGTTTTATTATCGACGAGTGGCGCAACCACGACAGGGTTATCGAGCGGTAGGCAGCTTCGCTGGATGCAAGCTCGCGTACCATCATAGACTCTGTGCGTGCATGCGACAGCATGTCTATGAAGTTTATCACCAGCACGTTAAGGTCGTTACCTGCAAGGCTGCGTATTCCGTCGATGTATTTGTCGGCTGCCTGTGAATTAAGCACCTTGTTGTACGAGAATGTGTCCTTGCGGCGGTAGCGCGATATTTGTGTCTCTATGAGTGCCGCCTCGTTCATGTTCTTTCCCTCGTCCTCCTCTTCGTCTACCCACAGGTTGGGGAACATCTCTTTTATCTTGTTGGGCATCAGTCCCGAAAAGATTGCATTGCGGGCATATTGCGTGGCTGTGGGCAGAATGCTCATGTATAGCTCTTCGTCGATGGTGAAAAGGTTGCCAATCTCCCCCATCAGCACTTTCCACTGGTCGTAGCGGAAATTGTCGATGACAATGAGAAATACTTTCTCGCCCTTGTCGAGCAATGGGAATATGCGCTCCTTGAACAGGTCGTTGCTCATCATGGGGCGGTCGGCTGAACCCTTCATCCACGACAGGTAGTTCTTCTTTATGAACTTGGCAAACATGTTGCTCGCTTCGCTTTTCTGCATCTTGAGCATTTCGTGCATGTTGCTGTCGGCATTTTCAAGTTCCAGTTCCCAAAAGACAATCTTCTTGTACACCTCTATCCAGTCGGCTGTAGTCAGCGAGTCGCATATCTGCATGCCCAGCTTGCCCCAATTCTGTTGGTAGGCACTGTTGGCCTTTTCGGCCACAATCTCCTGTTTATGGATGTTCTTTTTCAGTGCCAGCAGTATCTGGCTGGGGTTGACGGGCTTTATAAGATAGTCGGCTATCTTGGAACCGATAGCCTCTTCCATGATGTCCTCCTCTTCGCTCTTTGTAACCATCACCACCGGTAGCGCAGGGCGTATCTCCTTCACCTGTACCAGTGTTTCGAGGCCGCTCAGTCCGGGCATATTCTCGTCGAGCAACATGAGGTCGAAGTCCTCGTTGCGGCACGCCTCTATTGCGTCGCGGCCATTGGTGACGGTGACCACTTCGTATCCCTTCGATTCGAGGAATATGATGTGACCGTTCAATAGCTCAATCTCGTCGTCTGCCCAAAGTAATCTGTATGCCATATTTCTCTGTTTGATATGCTGTGGCTTCTGTGCCTTGTGGTTACTTCTTGTTGTTCTCTTTCTTCTTTTTACCCTTCTTGTCGTCCTTCTCCTCCGCGAAGTCGGGCTCGTCCAGTGTATATCCTTTTATCTCGGCCTCGGGGATGTTTGTGAAATTCTGTTCGTAGAATTCGGCATACTCCCTGAAACTGTAATGTTTCACCAGCAGGTCGAGGTTGCTCTTGGATATGATGAACGTGCTTATACCTTCCAACATTTTTGCGGTCTCTTTGTTCTTGAACAGACGGCGGCGGTATTCGAATGTCTCGTCGAAATTGAGGAACTCTTTTACCTGAAGTGTGGATATTGTGGCATGCTTCACAAATTCAAGGTCGAAATTGCGCACCATGTAGTTGGTGAAGTTGTATCGTGCCATTTCAAAGAGCAGACGCTTCTCGTCAAGCGAGTCGGTGGGGTAGGCAAGAATGAAGTAGTGTGGCTCGGCACGCTCGCTGCTGAACTTGGGTACCTCTTCGTTTATGTTGCGGATGGTGCCGTCGGTCTTTCTGTCCCAGATGGATGTGGATGTGCCGCTGCGCAGCAGACGTCCCTCCTGCAATCCTTTAGAGTACTCCTGTGCCAGTTTTGAAATCTCCTCTTTTGACTTCATGGCTACAAGTGCTTTAAGCGTTTCGAGTCCTCCGTTGTTGTCGTTGCTGTAGAGCTGCGACATTGCTTTGAGGAAGAGGAAACGGCCACGGTGCGCTCCTGTCGGGTAGCGCTCCTGGGCGTAGGCGTTACATTCGTTCACCTCCTTGTACTGCTCCTGCTTGAAGTGTTCGTATGCCTTTGCATATATCGAGTCCTCTTTGTGGCGCTTGGTCTGTGGCGTTTCAAAGAAGTCGGGGGCAGTTACAATCTTTGTGTATTTGCTGTCGGGGAATTTGCTCTTCAGCGCAGTGAAGAATGTGTCGGCTTTTGCCTGTTCGTCCCATCGCGAGCAGGAAAGATAGAGATAGTAGTATATCTCGTCCAGATGCTCATATTTGGGGAATTCATTCACTATGCGTTCGAAGGTGGCAAGTGTGTGCTGCTTGTCGTTGAGCTGCTCTTTGTAGATGACTCCTGCCTCGTAGAGAGCCTGGACAAGAGCTTTCTTGGCGGCAGCTATCTGTTCGTCGCTTCGCGGAATCTGCTTCATGTAATATTCGCGCGATGTGGGGTCGTTGGCAAGCGAGTCGGCAGCAGTTGCCGCTGTGGCGGCGTTGCCTGTCTGTGTGCTGTCTGTCGGTGCTGCTGTGCCGAGCGAGTCGGTTGACACAGCTGTGCTGTCGGCAGCTATGCTGTCCTGCTGTGCCGATTTTATGGTGGTCTTGCTCAGTCGCCAATAGTCGCGCAGAGGACGCTCTCCCCACTTCTGGGTAAAGCTTGTGTAGCCCTGCGACACCAGCTGGCTGTTGTAGAAATACCAGTCCATTTCGCCGCTCGACATGGAGTTACCTACGTTTGCCATGATGTTGAGTGCCTGGTTGGGGTCGGCTTTCTGTCCGGCAGCCTTCTTCTTCTCGCTGCGTGACTTCAGCTTCTCCTGACGCTTCACTTCGGCTATCATTGCATCTAATATGGGGAAGAGCTCATCTTCGTTGAGCGATGCCCATTTCAGCAGATTGTCCTGAAGTTCTATGGCGTCGGTGTGTTTTACAAGGTTGTTCAGCACTGTAGCTTTCAGCTTGATGCTGTCGATGCCCGGGTAGTCTATCGTCAGCAGGTTCGATGCCTGCTGATAATTTGGAAATGCCTTCGAGAATTTTCCCTGATCCCAGTAAAAATCGGCAAGGCGCAGGTGCAGCAGGCCCGTTCCGTAGTTCTTGGTTGTGGCGTCGGCAATACCTGTCTCGTACACGTCGATGGCTTTGGTGGTGTCTTTTGCAGCCATGTATGTGTTACCCAACGCATAGTGCAGCTGTCCAAGGTGGGGCGCGTTCTTAGGCTGCTTTATCATTCTCTCGAGCGAACGTATTATCTTTTTGTTCTGCTCGTCGGACATTGTCTCTGTCTGTTTGATGCGGGCGTTCATCTCAAGTTCGTAGAGAGGTCCCTGAAGAAGAGTCTTTTCGAAGCATTTGAAGGCTTTGGTGTTGTTGCCGTTTTTCATATACAACTGTCCCAGCAGATAGTATTCGCGTGCCTTTTCGGTTCGTGTTATGCGTGGACGCTTCAGCATCGTTTCAATGTAGGGAATGACTTCGTCGTATCGCTCCTGTTTGTACAGCAGGTTGGCCTGTGCTGTTGCCCAAATATATTTCAGTGAGCCGGGCACACTGTCGCGCTTGACACGTGTGAGCAGTTCTTCGGCCTCGTACAGCCAGTCGAGCTGTGAGTAGCACATCGACAGGCGTATGCGTGTTTCGGCAAGCACCGTTGGGTTGGTGGCATAGAGGCGTTCCATGTACAGGTATGTGCCGGCAGCCTCCATGAATTCTCCTTTTTCGAAGTAGGAGTTTCCCAGCATCATCCACACTTTGTGCATGAAAGGGTTGAACTCTTTCTGACTGTAGAAGAGTTTCTCCTTCTCTGTGAGTTTCTGTCCCGGCTTGCGGGTGGGCTTTTTCTTTATCGAATGGTTTTTTATTGCCTTTTGCGCCTTCTCTATGGCTGTGCTGTAGTTGGCGGCACCATAATTTTTGGTGGTTTCCACACTGTTGATGAGCACTGGGAGCGGTTGCAGATAGTTGTCCTTGTGGTTCTCTATCTGTGCCAGTTTTCCTTTGGCGTATGCTATTTTTCCATTGTAGTAGGTGTTGTACTTAGCCGAGAACGAATGGTACATACGTGTCTGTTTGGTGTTGTTCTTGCGACTTGCGCAGTTGCACAAGCACAAAATCAACACTGCTGCTGTCAGGTATGTAAGTACTCTTTTCATCAATGGTTAGCCACGAAGATACATGTTTTTTGTCAAAATAACGCAGTTTCTTAGTAATAAACTCCTGTTTCGCCCTTTTATTGTGGCTTTCGGCTGATTATTGCCTTTTTGCCTGCTGCGCAGATGGCATAGATGGTAAGCGAGCAGAGTATGACAGATGCACCTCCGGGGGTGTCAAGTGTGAAAGATAGAAACAATCCTCCAAGGCTCGCAATGTACCCCAATAGTATTGACAGCAGTTTAATCCTTTTGTAGTTGTGTGTGAAAAGCATTGCTGTCATCTGCGGAATTGTAAGCATGGAGATGACCAGAATTATTCCGGCAATGCGCAGGCAAGCCACTATCACCAGTGCCGTGAATATGAGCATTGTGGTCTCAATGAACTCTGCCGGCAGTTGTCGTGAACGTGCAAATACCTTGTCGAACCCTACGGCTACAATGCTGCGGTGCATCACCGTAGTGAAAATTATAAGTGCAGTGGTTATTATGGCAAGAATGGCAATGTCGCTGCCGGTGATAGTCAGTATGTTACCGAAAAGGTAGGTCGACAGGTCGGCAGAATATCCGGGTGTCATAAAGCAGAAAATCACGCCCAAAGTCATTCCCATCACCCACAGCAGGGCTATTGCCGAGTCCTCTCTTATTTCTCTCTTGCGCCCCAGTAATTGTATGCCGAGTGCCGATGCAACTGCCACAATGAAAGCACCCGCGGTGGGGCTGAACGAAAAGTACATTCCTAGGCCTACACCCCCGAACGATGCGTGTGTTATTCCGCCACTGATGAAAAGCAGACGTCGCGAAACAACGTAGGTTCCTACAATGCCGCAGGCAATGCAGGCGAGCAGTGTTCCTGCAAGGGCGTTCCTGAAGAAGAGATATTCCAGCAGTTCCATTCCTTGACGGTGAATCTGTTATTGCAGCATCAGCAGCACCTCTTCCTTGATGTCGTAGGGGAGTTCGATGCCACGCTGTTGCAGACACTGCACCCACAGGTCTACCTCGTCGCTCTTCATGGTGTACAGCACGTTGCGGAACTCCTCAATCTCCTCGTCGGTATATTCCTCGGGGTTTCGTCCCTTGTATGCATCAAGCTCCTCATCGTCGAAGTAGAGTGCCTCTGCGTCGGTATTCTTTTCGCACACAGCATGTTTGCCACAGCAACCACCCTCTACATCGTGATGTTCTTCTACCACTTCGGCGCCTTTTTTTCTGCTTTTGAACAGCATATATGCCACTACGATGATTGCAAGAATTATAAAAAGTATTAATGTCTTATTCATATCTCCTTAT
>JAEIGA010009319.1_pt1 | contig 14855 bp, 15 predicted proteins | sample 9270691 | NCBI WGS metagenome assembly JAEIGA01 (sample SAMN17057246, study PRJNA624740) | gut metagenome | biome: biome; isolation source: fecal sample | host: Bos grunniens | place: China: Xizang | collected 2019
TCTTTTATGAGTGCGATAATCTTCTTGAACTTTGATTTCTGATATATTATATCCTTATAACTCACAAGCCACTCATAGCAATTCACATTGTACTGTATTCTTCCTTTCTCGGGTACAGCAGATGTGATTTCAATGTTTACGTTTGCATCTTTAAGCACATGTAAAGTTGCTGATATTACAGATGAATTGCCCTTGTTTGGGTTGAAATTTTGTACAATTAGAACATTCTTCTTCTCCATATATTTAATCTTTAAATTTATTCAAAACTTTACCTATGTATATATATGCTGTGCCAACTGTCTTGTTCTTTGTGATAGCATTCATCATACGAAGAACTGTGGTGTATATCCTTTGCTTGACAGTCGGTTTCTTGTGTAGCTTAAGGCGGTATTCTTTTTGCAAAAAATTGTTGTTAAGAAGATATTTCTCAATAACACGTTTGTTTGCTTTGTAGAAATTATCTACACTTTCGTTTTCTATATGCAGGTATTTTGCAATTCTCTCATCTTTCATAAGACTGAGTGCGGTGGAGGTCTGTGCAAGCACGAGATTCCACCCTGTCGATTCCTTTGAAGTGTATTCCTTTAGCCATGCATCACATACAGAAATATCAGCAGTAACACCGTACCCATCAACACATGCATTACAACCGCTGCCGCATAGCAATGGCGATGAGAGAACCATCCCCATAGACATTTTTGAACGGTACGGAACCTTAAACTCGCCTTTCGCGTGCTTGATTGTCATAAAACCGGGCCATCCTCCACCCCTGTTCGATACATTTGTAATGCTGTCGTAAGTTATCCCGTTCTTCTTTGCAATGTATTTGTAAGCCTTTGTACTTGGGGTCTTGCCACATACAATCGATAATGTGAGAATAATTCTCTTATCAATTTTCTTGTTTATTTTTCTTATGTTGCTAATTGCCTGTATGTGGCACGGCAGGCCTACTACTGCAATTCTCTCACAATCACTCTTTCGCAACTCCTCGATACCTGCAGAATAGTCCACAGGCGCATATATCGATGTTTTGGCTGATATTATCTCCTCGGTACTACACGCTATAAATGATTCTCCACAGACACCTTTTCGGCGTGATACCAATGCTCCGTCTATGATACCCTCCTCAAGTAAAAAGCAGAGGAAGGTTGTGATAAAGCCACCTGATGCAGCAGCACTTCTAATGTAATCATTCTTACTGTAAACTGCGAAAGCCTCTTTCGTATCGGTGAAGAAATTCTCGAATGCTTCAGCTTCTGGTCTGTTTGACACAGGGCATACACATCTGCATATTCCACATTGGGTGCACTTGTCTGCATCCACAGAAACTCTGTAATGGCCATTTGCTTCAGTAAAAGTGTAGTCAATGCATTTGCTCGGGCATATAACCTTGCAAGCGCCACATCTTGTGCATGAGTTTGAAATATCTGCTATATTTTTGTTACAGTTCATTGCTTATCAATTAAAAAGATGAAGAAAAATATACAAGATTAAATATATGCCGCTAATGTGCTTTCAATATTTTTTGCAACCGATGATGCAAGGAAGTGCTTCTTTGCATATTCATGATTGTATAATGAAATGGCTTTGGCCTTTGCGGGGTCATTCAATATATTCTCAATCTCAGCAGCATACTTTTGCGGGTCAAGACTTTCTATCAGTTGTCCCATCTTGCCGTTCACAAAGAAGTCACAGAGTCCTCCTACGGGGCGCGATATGATAGGAAGGCCGAAAGCCATTGCTTCGAGTACACTTGTAGGCATGCCCTCAAAGTGGGTTGGAAGTATATATATATTTGCATGCATGAACTCTGCAGTTAATGTGTTGCCCGAAATGTTACCAAGGAATTCAGCCTTAATACCATTATTAATGGCATATTTTTTTGCATTCTCAAGTTCTCCGCCAGTGCCTGCTATTCTCAAGTTTATTTCTGGTATTTTTTCTTGCAAGAGTCTTATTGCGTCGAGCGTTGTGTATATTCCTTTGTTTTTCTCAATGCGAGCAAGGAACAGAACATTCTTAGTGCTGTAGCTCTTTGTGTCAATGTCAAAGTTGTCGAGTAACCTGTCATCAACCTTGGTTGTTGCAAGGTGTATTGGTACTGTAACTCCCCATGATTTTACTATGTCGGCAAATTCCTGGGCGAGTATGAATATGCATTCACATTTATTCAGGTTGTTTTTTAGCTGCACTATGTTCAATTCTTTTATAGCATCGGTATTGAACCCATGAAAGAATACAGCAGTCTTCTTGCCAAAGAACTTAGCGATTCCCAAAAATATGAAATCTCTTTTTATTGCGCTTCTGCCAAGTGATGGGTTGAGCAATACAATATTGGGATTAAAAAAAATAACCTTTAATATGAATTTAATGATATCAAATGGTAACCAATATACACCATTACCCGATTTTTTACTTCGTTTTCCAATTTGGTTATATATAATCTTTTCGTTCCAAAAAGGTCGCAATCCTTTATAGTGGTTTGCAACGCCACCGTGCAATGTTAGATATGGAGTGTTTAAAAGGATTTTCATCTTGCTGTTCTTATTTTAGTTTAGTAAACCTATATTTTAGCCTTATATATGACGCATACAGGAAAAAATACAATGAGCCTAGTCTTAAATTGTAAATAACCTTGAACTTGAAAGGAATTTTCAACCCTAACTTTTTTATCCTATCGAATGTTTGTTTGCAATTCCTATAATCGCTAATAAGAAGAAAATTATGAACAAGCTGCAATTGTTGTGAGTGGAGAGCTCCCGCTAGTCCAAGTCTTATATAATCGTCCCTGAACCATTCTGTCTTTATATGCAAGGCTGCAATAGCTTTCTCAATCACCGACTTGTTGGTCTTTATATATTCTTTGCTTACACTGTCATCTCGATCTCTTTCTCTTATTGTAACAACAATGTTTGTAAACAGTATTTCTTTAGCTTCTTTGTAGAAGCTTAAGAAAAAAGGCCCTTCGTATATTCTTAAACTTTCGTCAAAGGGGTACTTTTGCATAGTTCCCTTTTTTATTACATGAATGAAGTCTCCATTGTACTTAAGCGACAGGAAATCACGGAACGTTATTATCTGCTCATTCTTCAACAGTTCATTACTATCGAAATAATCTTTCCTGTCGTCAGGTGCAAACATATAGTGCTTGTATCCGGGCTTTTGTTGCATTATTGACGATATTGTCTCCAGAGCATTCTCAACGAAGAAATCATCGCTGTCAAGTATTATACAGAAGTCACCTGTAGCAGCCTTGATAGCGGCATTCCTTGCTGCGTTTGTGCCTTTGTTCTCCTTAAAGTTAATATAGACAATATTGGGTACTCTTTCTGCGTACTTTTTTACAATGTTGTCGGTATCGTCCTTTGAGCCGTCATTGACTATTACATGTTCATATTCCCAATCGCAGTCTTTTGAACGCTTCTGGTTTATTACGCTTTCAATGCAACGTGCTATGCAGTCTGCTCTGTTGAAAACCGGGGTTATAATAGAGAACTTCATATGTCTGTTGTTAAAGTTTTTTTATTGTTTCAATACCATCCTTCTTCAAGTACAGTTGTTTTGGATATTGTTGGAAAGTATCATAATTCTCTGGAACTGGGTATTTCATAGTATACCCATCTAACAGAAGGTCATTAAGCATCTTGCAATCAATACCTAACGTTTCGTTTTTTGCAACTGTTTGGACCATATTGATTGGGTAACTCAAAAGAGAGCACTTAATGTTAGACTTTCCCTCTTCAAAAAGCACCTTCCTGTGCACCTGAGCATTTACAAAACCCTCCAATGTGTTTGGGTTGCAGAAAATATACTTAGAGAAAAGCTTTATTATAGGTTTTTTGTGGTATATGTGCGCATCAACAGAGAATGGATAACCCCAGTTAGTGTTTCTTGGATTTCGATGGAATTCCCAACAAAGGTAATTGCCTTCTTTTTTTACCAGACTACCTTGGTTGTTCATGCCCTCTCCCATTCTCAAAGAGAACTGACGATTATTGGGAACAGCTTTTATCCAATCAAGAATGTCAACATTTATATTGACATCGTTTATAAACATCGCATCATCAGTTAGGAACATTACCAACTCGTTTTTATCTCTTTTCAATAGTTCAATGCACATTGAACGGAAATTTGATTTTGGTGTAAACTTCCTTTTATTTTTATTATATGCAATGAAGTTACGTAAATTCAGTAACTCTTTCAATGAATATTTGTCATTGATGTTTGTTTCTTTATTAAAAACAATATTGGTTTTTGTATTGTACTTTTTTACAAGCAAGTCATATCTTTTTTGGAAATCGTTGTCGCTAGTGTTGTATATTACATCGATATTATAATGTGGCAACTGCCATTTCTCAATGATCGATGTAATCAGGGTGTCAAGCTGTAATGCTCTGTTGAATGAAAATATTACAATTTGCAACATAATCGGTATATTTTAGTTAACAATGATAAGTTGTGTCAATCTCGATATTTGGTGATATGGTAATCTTGTCAGGGTTTGTAATAAAGTATGCTCCCCACCATCCGAACGAACTGTTTGTTATAATTGCGTGTTTGCAGTGGCCCATAAGTTGCATGTCTTTATAACTATCGTCTCCTGCGTTCCAATCAACAAACATCACTTTGTCCTTGTTGAAATCAAGTCCAAATATATGGGCATTTTCTTTGCACCATTCAATGCTTCCTGTGTTTGTAAAGAATACAAAAACAGGATTTTGAACATTCCTCTTAATATGTTTTACAGCTCGTTTGAAATAGCCATATTTGTAACACCATCCATTTGCCGACAGCATATCCCCCCTACGTGCGTGGATAGCAACAGAATTACATCCTTCAAGAATTTGTTGCATTTCAATATTTTGGTAGTCTTCAAATTCGGGGAATTTGAATGTAGCTCTTATTTCATCATCTATCAGATGCCTATCGTTGCCTCGGTATTTCAGATGCAACCATTGACCAGTAAATATGTTCTTGTCCGATTTATGGAATATCTCCCTACGTTTGTCGTATGCAGATATAACCTTGGCTTCTCTCGCCTTTTTAATATACCTTTTTATTGTAAGCCCAATACCGGTTTTAAAGAATCTCTGTAAAAGATTCAGTTTCTCCGGTGCTCCTGTTATTATGTTGTTGTTTGGATCAAAGTCTCCACGTATATTCTCCAATTTAATACCGATGTTGTTGAATGCTTTGGTGAACGCGACAGGGTAGTTCCAATTGTGTATCCAGAATTCCGATTTTCGAATCTCTGCCATCAGTTCCTGCCACTGGACATCATTTATTATGCTTCTTATGTTGTCGGGTTCCTTTATACCGAAAATACGTTCAAGCTCATATCCGTTCCACTGGCAAATGTAGTCGTTACACTCAGGAATGTCATATACTATTGTTTCGAGATATATCTCATCGTTCGGGTTCATTTTCCTAAGTGCCAGATATTCGCAATAGCTCAACATCTGGTTCCCTAGTCCCGATTCTATGTGTACAATCTTCATTATTTCAGTTTTTATAAGCTTCAATATATTCTTTTACCATTCTTTCAACAGAATAATGCTTTTTTATATGTTCATAAGCATTGTCTGTTATATTGATAGCCTCATCGTAATTATCCATAATGTACTCTATTCTGTCTGCACAATCTTTTGCATCTTCCATCCTGAAAGAGAATCCAAGTTCTCCTTTATTGATTATCTCGTATGGACCGCCTTCGTTGGAAACAAGAACAGGAACCATAGCAGCAATTCCTTCGGCTACTGTCAGTCCAAACCCTTCGTAACGTGACGGATGGCACATCAGGTCATAATCCTTCACGTGGCTATAAATGTATTTCCTGTCACGCAACCCCAGAAAACCGATGTTTTTTTCTACACCTTTACTGCGTGCCTGCTCCATGAGCTCCTCCATGCTTGAACCTGTACCAATGAAATCAGCATAAACATTGTTTCTGCCTCTCTCTTTAAGCATTGCAATTGCATCAATAAGAATATCTTGTCCTTTCTTATCACTTTCGAGCCTTGCAACCTGGACAATCCTGAATTTTTTCGTGTATCCTGCGCTAGTGTACTCTTTTTTCTCAATCTGTTCAATATTTATGCCGTTTGGGACAACTTTGACATTGTAATTGCCTCGGCTTAAAATATCATCCTTTACAGCCTCTGATATTGCAAACAGGCATTTTGCACGCCTTACGTGTTTCAATGAAACACGTAAGTCGTGCACTGTTAAAAACAGTGCACGACTTACGTGCGGTGATATCACCGCACATATCGATTCGTTATGTACATGAATGGCTTGAGGCTTCATACGCCACAAAATGAAATTCAGCCTAATGAATGGTATAATTGAGCAGGACTTCTCTTTTCTGTTCAAATATATGATATTAACCTGCTTGTCAATATTATCTATAAGGCTATCACTTTTTGAATCATTTATGATTATAAGTGTAACATCTTCTGTCTTTACTTGCTCATTCATGATGTCAACAAGCATTGTTTCTGAACCGCCCGTATTGAATGAATATATAACATGTACTATTTTCATATTCTTAATTGTTTGTATTTTCGGTTATTTGTTTCTGCTTACTGTATAAGTATAAATAGTTAATCATTGCTATGCATATTATTGGCATAATCCAGAATTCCCCTCGGCTGAATATGTTTGCAGCAAATGATATTGCAAACAGATTAGATATAAGGAATGCTTTTAACGTAATACACATTCTGTCTTTTGGTATCTTATTTGTAAAGAAGATAAACCTGAACACCATAATTAGAAACAGGACGAGGCCAATCATGCCAAGTCGCAGTATAACAGAAGGCCACGAAATGTCTCCTGTATTAAGCTGTGTAGGGCGTTGCATCTCTTCGTTAAATCCGCCAATGTAGAAAGTCGTTGGAAAGTCCTGCTCAATTACATTTCCAATTCCAAACAGGTAATACTGTGGGCTGGTCTTCAGGTACAGGTATCGTTCGGCAAGCATATATAGCCTGAATGTCATGTTTCCCTCAACGTCAAGGTCATTTGACGAACTTTCCATCGATGTGAATTCGTCAAAGGCTTTGTTAAATCTGTTATGCAAAGTAGGCATGGCAAATGAGGCTATATATATGAAAATGCATAAGAAACCCAATTTTAGGAATGACATAAACTTGTTGGACGATAGAAAGTATATACAAACTGCAACTCCCACGACAATGCCCAATGCAATTGAGCGTGTCGATGAAACCAGCAACGATGCAGCAAGAATAGCCAAATATATGTATTTCTTTACTTTGGAAAACTTTATATAATCGGTAAAAACGGCAAGCAGGTAGAACAGTGCGTAATATGACGGTAAAGCACCACGTCTTACTCCATCCTCCATTGTTGTGTTTGTAAAATATTCTGTGCCAGTAATGAATTCAATAACATTAATAGCCGATATCACTATTGTAATATAGAATATAATTCTAATTGCTTTATACAACACATTGTATGGCAGTTTAGGAATTACCAACACCGCAAATAGGCATAACCAGTGACGTGAAGTCTTAAGTACAGATACAATCGAAGTCCCGTTTATAACCAAATCAATGAATATGGTAAATGCGAAGTATGCAAAGAATATATATGTTATATTGTGTATTGGCTTAAGATTTGCATTGCCGGCACAAGGACTCTTTTTATTGTATAATATTAACATCAGCAGAATCAGAATAAGTGCGCCATCCTGAATGTTTGGGATATAAAGGAAATCCTTAAAAACTTTGCTTGCTTGGAACAGCTTTGTTCCAAGTGCCATAATAATTACTAATGCCCATTCAAGTTTTACTTTATTCAGTATAAAGTATGATGCTAATATAACTAACAAAATATCCATAGAAGAGTCTTATGTTTATGCTTTTAATCAATGAACTTTATAAATTTTGCAGGGTTACCACCCCAAATTTCACCGGCAGGTATGTCACGTGTAACAACACTGCCTGCTGCAACAATTGATTTATCCCCAATTGTAATTCCTTTGCCAATAACGCAACGTGCTCCAATGAAAACGTAATCGCCAATATGTATTGGGGCACTTTTTGCATCATGAGTGTCTTCTGTTCTTTCTTCTCGCTTTTTCCAATTTGTGCTATGAAAATTTGTATCAAAGATCATCGTCCCAGCTCCAATGTTCACATAATTGCCAATTACTACTTTGTTGTAGCAATGTAGTACAACATTGGATATGCCACTAAAGTTTCCTATTACAAGTTCTGCATTTGGCATAACTACAATTTTACTTTGACCATAGTCGATACAATTGTTTATTGAACTGCGGCATATAAATTGCTTGCCAAAAGTTGCTTTACCTTTTATGTTTATGATTGTATTGCCATAAAACTTAATATCACAATTATAACACGCTCCAACTTTCATAAGCTGATATACCGCGGTTCTCTGATAAAGTGACATCTTTATCTTGTTTACAATCCTTTCGTACAATATATATATACGTATCATAGTGCTTTATTTGTTCCAGATTCCTTTTGCTGTTTGGTTTATAATTCTTTTCAGTTGTATCCTGCAAATAATGAACTGTGCAAAGAATGCGATTGATGGTATAAGAACAATTCCCACAAGTCCCCACTGGCGGCTACTATATATCATTGAAGGTATTGCCATTATTGCAATTATTGAGTACGTAATGAGTTGCATTTTCACCTTGCCGGTTCCGTTGATTTGCTGCATATATATGGCTCCCATTATTTTGCAGAAAGTAAAGAAGGCAATTGAAGCAGAAACATATATTGATGTTTCAACTTTCTCGCCTAACCATATCTCAAAAATGAATGGTGATATTGCAGTAAGTATTATCAGAAACGGGAAGGTTGCCAGTCCCATTTTCTCAAGTTTAGCAGAACTGCGCTTCATCCATGCAAAGTCTTTGCGTGTATATGCATCGGTATATGCCGACCAGATTGGAGTAAGAACTATCATAACTACCATTTCGGCAATACTGAATATCTTATATGTTACATTGTATAGAGTTACTGATTCCGGGCCAAGTTCTCTTGATATGATAATGTTGGTAAACTGGAATATAAGCAGCATGCACATCATGATGAGGAAAAATTGCCCCCCCATTCCGATAATGCTTTTTGTAAGCTTGAAATCAATCTGCTTTATTGATGGAGCATATTTCTTGTATCTTCCTTTATTGAATGCAATGAATGAAATTATTATTGTAAGTAGGCAAGGAATTCCTGAAAAAGCAATGGCAAGATACTCAAGGTTACCTTCTGTTGTATATGTAAGTGTTATTATCGTAATCAGAGATACGAGATTACCAGTTGTTTTTATCGCTGTTGACGCTGCCGGGCGTTGGCTTGCTGTGAGCATAGTAGAGAAAACCTCAGCGACAATGTTAATGCAGAAGAATACAATAAGGATTTGGAATACAGCCCGTAATTCAACATTCAGTTCTGGAGAAACATTCAAAATACTGCTCCAATTAACGAAGTTGTTGATTATTGATGTTATAATCATCAATGTTGCAAACAATAATGCAAGTACGGCATAGGTGGTGCTAACATATTTGCGTGCAAGTGTATAATCATCCTTTGCAACAGCCTCAGCGAATTTATTCCTAAAACCATGTGCAAAACCAAAGTCAAAGTATGACAGCCATGCAATGATAGAACTCAGCGTGAGCCATAATCCATATCGTTCTGCATTGATGTAGTTGATGGTTGCCGGTACAACCATCAATGAGATTAATATGCTGATAATCCTTAACAATGAAGATGCCATAATGTTCTTCTTGATAAGAACTGTCCTTTCGCTGCCAGAAAGCAATTTCCTCTTAATCTTGTCTATCATAGTAGATATAGTTATTATATCATTTCTTTATTCTATAAACCCCTATTATATAGGGACATTGTTTCTCGCATAACTTTATTACAGGTATAAACAGCATCAATAAAATCAGTGCAGAAACAAAGTCCAACGATGGTGTGATTTTAGTATATCCTATAAACATAAAGTGAAGCCCTAAAATAACAATGGAACCATTGGAAATTGTAGAAACTACTGACAACTTTATGTTGTTAAGCCATTTACAAAGTATGAATATAATAGCTGTTCCGCAAAAGCCTCCTATAATATAAAGTATAAAGCTCTTGCCGTAGTAATTTAAATATACCCAAACATTGCCGTTCAGATATGTGCAAATGCTTGTAAGTAATATGAAGAAGAGAAACATCGCAATTTCGTTCTTCTTGCCGAAATCTTTATTCAATAATTCTTTATGTTTTTTCAATGTCAGACCTATTATAAAGAAAGGATAGGATAATAATATATTCGCAATAGCATTCTGTAAAAACATTTTATTATGTACTAACATATAGGCCAAAATAACTGATACAACCATTATAGATAAATGTAAATATTTTTTTACCGGGGTAAATTGCATTATTGACTTAATGGCAAATAAGGTGTATATAAACCAACAAGCACCAAGGATTTTTTGGTCGCCGATTAAAGATCCTAAGCATATTTGGGGGACTCTTGTCACATCGAAAGTCCCATTTAAGATTAATGGTATATTTTTTCTAATCTGTACAAGAGTGACCATTATTAGCATTGGTAATATCAAATTATATAGATTCTTTTTGAAAAAAGTCTTTATACATTCTTCCTTTTTGAACAAGAAGCCTGATATTACGAAAAATAATGGAACTGAGAATGTATAAATAAACTTATGGCCATAGGACGTGTAATGTCCATAGACAATAAGATACATCCCAATTGCTTTCATCCAGTCAAGCCAGTTCATTCTTTTGTTAACAGTATTTGTGGCCCCCATTTTTCTTTGATATTTAATTACCCAATAACACTAATTACCCAATAATAACTTTGAAACCTGTTTGTGTTTTTCAATTGTTCGTGCGAAATAATATATAATGCACATCTGTGCCAATGCAAAACTTATGGCAGTTATATCCAAAAGCAAAGGATTAGATATGTTAAAATCAATAAATGAGAAAAAACGCCTTGTAAATCCATTGATGACTGTTGTCATTGTGTAAAATGCAAGTGTATATTGACCATACTTTGATACCTTTTGGATAAGTTGTGTGTGATCAAATTTCTTAGCTAATAAAAATATATACATAGAACCTGTCAATCCTATCGTTAATCTAAGCAAGAATGAGTAAATCATCTCTTTGTTGATACTTGGTGTATCAAGTGGTGCAAAATAGACTGTATGCTCTATTCCCCAATATAAAGCATATAGTATTATGAACACTATTGCAAATGGCATACAATATATAACATTCATCTTGTTTATGAAATGCTTAAGCAGATAACCAAAGATAAGGAATGGGAACATAAAGTTTGTATGCGCAGTTCTCGATAATGGATTTGCTAAAACGAACAATAATGTTATTATAACAAGCTGTGTGTTGTTTTTTATAAAAGACGAAAATATCCGTATTGTAATTAATGAAAAGAATAGGGCAGCCAAATACCAATAAGTTGTGAATATACTATTAATGCCAGGAATCCTTATCGTAAAGATACTATATATAGCAAGCCATGCAATCATTGGGACAATAAGCCTTGTGAATTTGTTGCTTATGTAATCTTTAAATGGTGTTGCTCTAATCTTGTCAAAATTAAGTACAAATCCACTTGCTATCATGAATAGCGGCATGTGGATTGTCACAAACAAATCGTTTGGTATTATTTTTTCAGGAAATGCTTGGCAAGACAAAGCTTGTGCACAATGTCCGACTGTAACGATAAACATTGCCAATACTTTTATAAAATCCAAATATGCGATTCTCTTCTTTTCCATAACTTTTTTGCCTACCAGGTTACATCTTCCTTTAGAATCTTGTTTGAACCAATAAGACTTGATTCTATTGTATTGTTGTTTGTTTTTTTGCTCCGAATAAATAATGCGCTAAAACAGGACTGAGCCTTAATATGTAACTTACTACGAGGCTCGCCAGTATTACAAGTGCTGTTATAAGCAGTGAACACGATAATTCTATTAATGGGTATTTGTTGTCGCTGAAAAGCGGGAATTGCTCTGAAAAACTTCTGTATAGGAAGAATATATGTATGAGATATATATCAAGAGTCCTTCTTCCTATAAATTTAAGAACTTCTCCTCCCTTGCAGTTCTCAAATAAGTGTTTGTTCTTGCGGAAGACACTGAAGACTATGGTTATTCCAGATAGTGCAAGGATAAATTTATATACTTTCATCTCAAACTTTGAAATAGATGTGAAATCTAGAAATATGTTTAGAGTGAAGAATATGACTATGCATAGTAATAACAAGTATGATTTGTCCAGGCATGTTTCAATATGGGTAAAATATTTTCTTGTTAAAGTTCCTGCCAAAAAGTATATAAAGTACAGCAAATTGGCTGTTCCTAACGTACCAATTACCGCATCTGGTACATTTAACTTTGATAATGCAATAGTTACGCCATTGAAGTAGAAAAAGATACCTATTAGCAGATAGATGGGTATTATGAACTTTAGCTTATTGATTCTTAATTTGTCAAAAATATACTTGATTATAGCATAAATTATAAAATAAGTGAATAGTGTAAATGTAAACCAGAAACCAGCTTTACCTCTGTCTGTGATGCTGTTGAATAAAGAGAGGTCTCTCACATATACATAAGTGCATAGGAATATAAACGGTGAAATAATTTGCACGAATAGCTTCTTATTAAGGAACTTGAGAGAGTTTCTTATATTCCAGATAAAATCTTTTTTATAGAGTACAAAACCACTTACAAAAAAGAATAGAGGCATTCTGAATTCGCTAAAATAGTAGTGGATATGACCGGGGCTCTCATATTGTATTCCGAAGAATTCTGCAGCTACATGGTTTAAAACAACTAGAATCATTGTAAAACCTCTGAGTGCGTCAAGATATTGTATCCTATTGCTTTTTTTTATATCTGTCATAATAAAGTGTTGTATTTTGTTTGTGTTTTCTTGTTACAACCTCCGTCTGGTATATTGTGATGGCAATCCTAATGTTTAATAGAAGCTTCTTATGCATGTCATTTGCCTCAATTCCGCTTTACATTTCTCTCTTTATTGAATATCGCCGGCAGGGTAGTTACAATTCCCTAGCAACGCTTAATCTGCTTCTTGGGTTCCTTGAATATGCGATATTACAAGTTTTTATATAAGTTTTTGGGCGCTTAAATACTCATACGTGGTGTAGAATTCATCGAATTCAACTTTAGTTGTATCAAGGTGAATCTTTAATTCTTCATTTACTTCATTGTCGTCAAGTTCTATTAAAAATAGTCTATTAGTTTTTTACGCATTGTTTTTAGTAATGCGGAGTTAAAATTCAATAGGTCTATCGTTATCCTTCCTCTTTTGCTGGTGTATCCAATCTCTCCGGAGGTGTTGTTGACCTTCCATGTTGTGAAGGCTGCCGGTTCACTATGTTTTGTTATGTGTTTCATTGGCTGTTTCTTCTTAATCGCTTCTTGTTTGTAGCAACCGGTGGTATTGAACCACGGACTATTTTGTGTCCCACCTGTGCGGTTGCTTCCTTTTTGTTTTTGTTTACTTCTTGTAAATTCCGCAGAAGTCGAGGATTATCTTGCTTTCGTCCCATGGCAGTGCCTTGAACTGATCGTGTGCTGTGAGCATTACAACGATGTCGGCCCTGTCAAATGCCTCTTTGTAGTCTGTGAGCTTGAACTGCTTGTGTTCGCTGACGTTTGGCTCTACAATCATGATGTCTGCGTTGTTGCATATCTGCAGTACCTTGCCGACAATGTTCTTTGATGGTGATTCGCGAAGGTCGTCAATGTTGGGTTTGAACGCGAGACCCATCATTGCAACAACGGGCTTACGGCCGTTCTTGAGCTCGAACTCGAGCATTGTGCTCTTAACCTTCTCGGCGCACCAGAAACTCTTGTAGTTGTTTATGTTGCGGGCGGTTGCAATAATTTTGCTTTCGGCCGGGTAGTCGGCTGTAATGAAATAGGGGTCGACGGCTATGCAGTGTCCTCCGACTCCGCAACCGGGCTGCAGAATGTTTACGCGTGGGTGTTTGTTGGCAAGTTCTATGAGCTCCCATACGTTGATGCCTGCCTTGTCACAGATGAGCGAGAGTTCGTTTGCGAATGCAATCTGCACGTCGCGGCTTGAATTCTCGGTGAGCTTGCACATCTCTGCTGTGCGGCTGTTGGTCTTGTGGAGCTGGCCTTTGACGAACTGTGAATAGAATTCTATTGCCTTGTCGGTTGATTCGGGGTTCATTCCGCCTATTACACGGTCGTTGTGTACAAGCTCATAGATTACGTTGCCTGGGAGCACACGCTCGGGGCAGTATGCGATGTAAATCTTGTCCTTGAGCTCGGGGCGCTCGGTGAAGATGATGTTTGCCATCATCTCGGTTGTGCCTATGGGTGATGTGGATTCAATAACGTAAAGGTCGCCTTCCTTCAAAAGTGGAAGAACTGCACGGGTTGCAGCCTCGACGTATGATACATCGGGTGCGTGGTCACCCTTGAATGGGGTAGGAACTACCATAAAGTATGCGTCGCTCAACTGTGGGGTAGTGTATGCCTTGAATTTGCCGGCTGCAATAACCTCCTGCAACATCTCTTCCATGCCGGGCTCTATGATGTGGAGCTTGCCCTGGTTGGTTACCTCTACCACTTTGGGGTTGATGTCAACGCCTACAACGTCGATACCATGTTTTGCTGCAATAATTGCTGTTGGGAGACCAATGTAGCCAAGTCCCATGAAACATGCTTTCATAATATAATGTATGTATAAGTTAGTTATTATTATTTCAAACATTCAACAATTCTTGAACAAGCCAATCCATCACCA
>JAEIGA010009320.1_pt1 | contig 14855 bp, 15 predicted proteins | sample 9270691 | NCBI WGS metagenome assembly JAEIGA01 (sample SAMN17057246, study PRJNA624740) | gut metagenome | biome: biome; isolation source: fecal sample | host: Bos grunniens | place: China: Xizang | collected 2019
CAATACCGTACAAATACGGTTGCGGTATTGCAGATGGCGATTGGGCAACCGTCGAAAGTATATTCAAGGATGTGCTTGGTGATTTAGAAGTGTTAATCTATAAACTGGGAGATTAGTTATGAAATATGAGCTTTTTAGGGGATATGTTCCGACAAAGAACAAACGAGCTACTATAAAATTTAAAGACTCCCCCGCGTTACCGTATGAGCAAGTCGCAACGCTTGATGAATACGCAGGGGTATTAAATGACAATACGGTATTGATAGACATTGACGATAAAGAACAATCTGATATACTCATGGATATTGTCGAAGAGTTGCAGATAGATTGTCGTGTATATCAGACGACACGCGGTAGACATTTCTTATTCCGAAACGATAAGAGGATCACAAAGTGTGCTACCGACACAGCTCTGGCGGTTGGGCTACACTCGGACATCAAAGTTGGAGTAAATTCGATTGAGGTGTTGAAGTTCAACGGTGAGAACAGATTTATTGAATGGGACATCATCGACGACAGTCACGAATACGCGGTTGTTCCGAAGTGGTTGTTACCCGTTAAGACAAATACGGACTTTCTCTCAATGTCTGAGGGGGACGGTAGAAATCAAGCCTTATTTAATTATATATTAACGTTACAAAGCGAAGGATTCACTAAGGACGAGTGTCGCGAGTGCATCCAGCTTATGAATAAGCATATCCTTAAAACGCCGCTATCAGAGGGCGAAATCAATACAATTCTTAGAGACGATGCGTTTGCAAAGCCTGTATTCTTTGAGAAAAACAAGTTCATATTCGACAAGTTTGCAAACTATCTTATATCTAACAGTCACATCGCAAAAATCAACGGTCAGTTGCACATCTTCAAAGACGGATATTATAAGTTCGGTTATGACGAGATACAAAAGAAAATGATCGAATTGATACCGAATTTGAAGGACTCACAGCGCAACGAAGTTCTCAAATATTTGGAGTTAACCGCTCCCGAAAAAACAGTAAGTAGTGCAAATTACATAGCCTTTAAAAACGGCGTTTACAACATAATAACCGACACGATAGAACCATATAATCCCGACATCATTATCACAAATATGATACCGTGGGACTATAACGGCGGGGCATATCACGAGCTGGCAGATAAGACATTGAATAAAATAGCTTGTGGTGATATGGAGATTCGAGCCTTGTTTGAGGAGTATATCGGATATAACTTTTACCGTCGAAACGAGCTGGGTAAAGCCTTTATATTCACGGGTGACAAATCCAACGGTAAGTCAACGTTCCTTGACATCATGACCGTACTGTTGGGCGAGGAGAACACATCCGCGCTTGATGTTCGAGAGTTGGGCGATAGGTTCAGTACGGCGATGATGTTTGGTAAGCTGGCGAACATAGGCGACGATATAGGCGACGAGTTCTTATCTGGTACGGCTGTCAGTTTGTTTAAGAAGATAGTCACGGGAAACCGAGTTAAGGCAGAGCGCAAGGGACAAAATCCGTTTGAGTTTAATCCGTATGTCAAACTGAGCTTCAGTGCTAACGAAATGCCGAAAATGAGGGATAAGACGGGCGCGGTAATAAGGCGATTGGTAATGATACCGTGCGACGCGAGATTCAGCAAGGACGATCCCGATTATAGACCGTTCATTAAATATGAGCTTATAGAGAAATCGGCTATTGAGTATTTTATTAAAATAGGTATAGAAGGACTCAAGCGAGTATTGGAAAACAATAGCTTCACCGAACCCGCAAAATGCGTGGAGAGGTTGAGAGAGTTCGAGGTAGAGAACGACAACTTCTTACAGTTCCTTGAGGACATCACGATTGACGACGTGGATGGTCGGATCACAAACGAAGTGTTCTTGCGCTACACCGCTGCATTAACAGGTCAGCAGGTGGCAATCAATAAGTTCTCGTTCTCAAAACGCATCTGCAAACACTTCAATTTGAAAACGATTCAGAAGAAAATCGACGGTAAAGTTTGCCAAGTTTTTACGCGGGTGTGATGTCACTCACTGGTGTTTTCACGCGGGTGTGAGGTAAGAGTTACTATTTTAACCCTTACCGAAACACTTACTAACTCTTACCTTAACTCTTACTTTTGGGGGATTTTAAGGTAAGAGGTAAGAGTTACAAATGGCGTGTTTACAAGTCGTTTACAAATTATTAATAAAATATCTGATTTTGAGGTAAGAGTTGGTAAGAGTTAGTAAGAGTTATTTTGACAAACTCTTACCGCATTAAACCCTTATAATATAAGGATTTTTCGGTTTGAGGTAAGAGGTAAGAGTTAGAGAGTAAAGTTCTTTATATAATAGATTTAATAATATATGACTATATAAAAAGAAATATATAATATATAGAAAATAACACTTACCTCTTACCTCTTACCTTTTTTGAAAGGAGAGGAAAAAAATGATTAATGTGCTTTTAGACAAATGTTATGCTTATGCGACCATGACACAATCCAGCAAGCTACCAGAGGAATACCGTGCGAATTATGAGACAATCACACGCGGCATCGAGGAGATGGTTTGTGCCGAGAACGTCCGCGCGGTTATGAGGTTAAGATACCGATATGGGCATAAGTTCAACGACATAGGTCACGTACTGGGAATCAGCTATCAGTGGGTGTATGAGTTACATAAAAATGGTGTAAGTTTTTTAGAAAAACATTTGTTTGCATAGTTGACAAATGGAAACATTTGTGCTATAATGTAAGTATGAAAAGCAACGAAAAAAGAACGGTTAGCATATGCTAACTGAAAAATCAAGTCCATGTGAGGTGAAATTATGGAAATCATTGAGATACCGATAGATAAATTAACACCTTACTCCAAAAATGCTAAGAAGCATCCTAAAAAGCAAATCTTACAAATAGCCAACTCCATTGAAGAATTTGGAATGAATGATCCCATTGGAATATGGGGAGATAACAACATCATAGTAGAGGGACACGGACGAGTATTAGCTCTCAAGAAATTGGGATATGATACCGTTCCGTGCATCCGTCTCGACCATTTGGACGAGGAGCAACGAAAAGCGTACACGCACGCGCATAATAAGGTTGCTGAGTCTGAATGGGATTTTGACATACTCGACGCAGAATTTGAAGACATCAACATAGATATGAGTCAATTCGGCTTCGAGTTTGTTGACGTTGAGGAAGAAAAGGTCAAGAACAAAGCTGACACACAGAAGAGAGTGGCGAACATTCTCAACTTGGAGCTGGCACAGTTTGACGGTGTAGGCTCGTTTGATATTCCCGAAATCCAGCCTGTTTACGATCTACCAGAGATTAAGGAGTGGATCGGATTCAATTACGTTTTATCCGATAAGAATCCACAGGGTAAAGCGGTGCATTTCTTTATAGACGATTATCAATTTATGAGGTTGTGGAATAATCCCGACCAGTACATTAACAAGCTCAAGCAATACGTTTGTGTCTTGACTCCAGATTTCTCTCCATACGGTGATATGCCGTTGGCAACTCAGATATTCAACCATTACAGAAAACATTGGATAGGTGCTTATTTACAGGCTCACGGTGTAACGGTGATACCGACCATTAGGGCAAGCTCTGACGAGCGTTCTTTAGGCTTTTATTTGGACGGAGAACCGAGAGAAGGTATTGTGGCTATATCGAGTATGTGGACAACTAAATCGCCCGAAATGAAGGCTTATTTTAAGCGAGAATACGACAAGATGTATGAGACATTGAAACCGTCAAAGATATTTGTTTACGGGAATAAGGTGGACGAGCTGAAAGGCAACGTTGAATTTATCGAAAGTTTTACAAGGAAAAGGTGGAACAGTTAAATGGCAAAATCAAGTAGAGGTGGTAGACGAGCTGTCGCGGGCGGTTCAATATCACAGTCACACACTGGAATACAGTTGACTGGTAGTGATGGCGGTGCGAGTGGAGCAACATACAGTTCTATGGACGATACCCAAGCACAGGGTATTATTAGTGCAAATGCAGACGCATACGATGATCCCGATTTTAAAAATGCACAGAAACTATATATCAGTGATGCCGATGTTCACGGTGACGGTTACTCATACTCACAGAACCTAAACTATAAGCTCGATAACGGCATACCGTTGGATGTAAACGAAAAGTACATTGATGATAACTTACAGTTTGGTATGCACGATATAGGCGCGAATACAACGCTTTACAGAGCTTGTCACGACGATATTTTGAAACAGTGCGGTATATCTGATTATAGTAAGCTGAGTGAAACGCAGTTACAGAGTAGACTTATTGGAACAGAGTTCAGCACAACGTCCTATATGTCAACGAGCTATAATGCCGCTAAAAATCCGTTTATGACGGGAATAAATAGCGGCGGGCGTGAAGTTTATATGAATGTCAATGCTCACTCTGGGGCTAAAATGGTATTTGGTGCTAAATCACAGTCTGAGGTAATTCTTAATAAGGGTACGAAAATGAGAATTACAGGAATCCATTACGACGGTACGTATGCAACGCCAAGAGGTAGTTACAAATCGAAACCGAGAATTGTTATTGACATAGAAACATACGATTAAGAGGTGATATTATGGCAGATACGAAGAAGAATAATAATCCTAAAGATTATGAAAGATTCGGCGGTAAAGTAGGTATAAAGATTATTAAGAAACCTGTTAAGAAAACCGTAAAAAGAGGTAAGTAATGGCTAAAAGTAGTAGAGGTGGAAAGAGAACATCTGCAACGATGAGTGCCGCGGGTGGAGTTGGTATTGCTACACAGCAAACGCCTCCCGTTCAGCAACAGCAGGTACAGATTGACGATACCCAGCAAGCTCAGCCTATGAGTGCGACCTACGACTCATTTATGGCTATGACCGACGACCAAAAAGCAGATACCATTGACGCGATGGCAAGTCAGCCAGCTCCCGCGTTTTTGTCTGATACGGCTATGCAGAGGTTCACATATAACCTTGGATTGAATGACAAGCCGACATTGGTGGATGATGATGTCCTTGATACAATGAACGGTACGGAGCTGTTTAGAACTGTCAACGCGGGTAAAGATTCCGTTGCAAGAGTAAAATATGATGCTGACGAAATCGCAACACAGGTTCAGAGAGGACGTGTGACACGATATAGTGATAACGGTGGCTCTGTTTATGGTAGAGGTTTGTATTTTGCTAATGATTACTATAGTTCAAGAGTCTACGGTAACACGACGGGTAATATAAAGTCTACGGCGATGGTTAGGTGTAAACTTAATTCTAACGCTAAGCCTATTGATTACAATCAAGCAACAAGGGGATTGTCGAGGGAGATGGCAAGCGGTTCAAAACTCGGAAAGGCTCTTAAAAAAATAAGCCGAACCGACTCCGATTCGGCTGTAAGTATATACGCTTTGAGTAAGGGATATAATGTTATTACAAGTGGACACGGATATTTTAATGTCCTTAACCGTAACGCGGTAACGATGAGTAAGACAATAAAAGCTCCTAACACAAATAATAGGTGGTGATTTTATGAATATTAATGAACTGGATAAGAAATTTGAAAAAATGAGCAGGAAGTGCGCTGATAGTTTGAGCGGCACACATCCTCCGAAGCCTAAAAAGGCGGTTAAGAAAACAACTAAGAAAACAACTAAGAAAAAATAAGGGGATGAAATATGAATCATACTCACATATTATATGACAGTGATCCTCATTTCAGAATTGATCCAATAAGTAGAAATATAATAAACGAATCGTCTTCAAAGGTGAAGCTCGTACAGCACGACCATAACTCCGAGAGATTTACGTTTGAAACTCCTCGATATATAGAGGGACACGATTTAATGGAGTGTAACAAGGTAGAAATTCACTATCTGAACATTGAATCTAATACAAAAACAATGAGAGAGGGTGTTTATACCGTTGATGATTTGCAGATAAAATCCGACGATGAAAACATTGTGGTTTGCAGCTGGACAATCACAAATAATGCTACACAGCTCGTTGGTCAGTTGAATTTCCTCATTCGTTTTTCGTGTGTAAACGAGGACACTGGCGCACTTGAGTATGCGTGGAACACTTCCGCTTATAGTGGTATAAGCATATCGTCGGGTATTTATAACAACGATTCCGCAAGTGACAATCCCGTTCCTCCGTATAATCTTGTAACAACTATCAACGGAAGAACCGTGCGTTTCTTCATTGGTACACAGGCAGAGTACAGCGAAATTGACGGAAACGATGCTAATACAATCTATTATATAACGGATGATGATGCTCTCGGCGAGGTATATGATGCTATAACTAAACTCACAACTGACTTGACAAATGGCACAGTGGTTGTAAGTAAGGCAGCTACTGCGGATACGGCGAACAGGCTGATTGTGTTCAATGAGTCAGATAATACAGACTTACCTTTACTTTTAGGAAATAAAAATGCTGGGCAATCTAAACAGATTGCACAGAACTATGGGTGTACTTTTAATCCCCACACAGGCACGTTAAAAGTTCCTAATTTGAGTGCTGATAAAATAGATGGTGAAACATCTGTTGCTAACACACTATCACTTAAATACGTCGGTCACGCGTATAATGATGGTGTCAAACGTGTTCGTGTAGGTCATGTGAACTTCAAATTAGGTACATTATACGTAGTGGCTTTAGATGGTGGTGCGATTGGAATGTTTATGTACCAAATAGGGGGTAGTGTGTCAATCGGTCGATACGTGCTTCTTTTTGAATTGCTCACGAACGAGCTATGGCTGACTTTTTGCGATACGGCAACAATGGAGTCTACGAATTATACTGGGACGATTAATTTCTACGAACTCGGAACACTTGACGGAGGTGCATAATGGCATATATAGGAAATAATAGAATAATAACTCGTGTATTTGACGAAGGTAAATCCGCTTATGAGGTTGCCGTAAAGAACGGTTTTAAGGGTACTGAGGAGGAATGGCTTGAGTCGTTAAGAGCTGAAAGTACGGAACAAGCAATAGCCGCCGCAAATCGTGCGATTGAAGCTGAACAGAACGCGACGGCAAGAGTAAAAGCGGCTGAAGATGCGGCGGTATCACACATTGAGTCACTGGCGGAAGGTGCGTATGATATAGTCCAAACCACAGGTGACAGCGAGACACAGGTCATGTCGCAGAAGGCGGTGACGGACTTATTCGAAGAAGAAGTGGGGCTGAATACTCTTTCGTCCTCCGATTTTGTGCAAGGATTGTACCAAGCAGGAGTTGGTATTGCAAGCAGCAGCTACTGGATTACTACGAAGCAGGGTGTACCCGTATCCGTCGGAGATAAAATATCTATTAAGCCTACCGGACGGAAATTCGCCGCTATTATAGTTAATTCCGACGACCTTACAACAGCGACAGCTAAAAAATGGATTGCTTCCGGAGCAACTGAAGATTTAGATTATGTGTCGGGGTACGACGGTTACTTTATTTGCTATGTCGGCAAAACTGACGGTGAAATGATAACCCCCGACGAGTACAATTGCTATATTAAAGTCGGAGGCACTCGAATTGATGATTTGGAGGCAAGCACAGAAAAACTGAAAACAAGCATAGAAGATTTAGGGAAAAGCGTGGCTAATGCTGTATCGACAGTTGCGGATGCTGATGCAAAAATCCAACAGGCATTTGACTACACTTCGCAAGATTTGGAGCTAAATTCGGACACTAAATCGGGGTCATATTATATCACATCCGATGGTAGTAAAGTATCATCGGGAGCGTGGTGGACATACGAATATGATGTGGCTGACATTGCATCGGTTAAATCTGCATTGCTCTCTGTCCATTCTAGCGAAGCTAACAAAATGCTTGCGGTTGCATTTTACAATTCGGAAGAAATCAGTGCTGACACCTTTATCGGCGGTTATCGTTTTGATACAGGAACACTCACAGAAACAGCACACATTTATAGCTTTGAAAATCTCCCCGTGCTCCCCAACAGTGTCAAAATGGTTATTGCCAATAGAGTTGCCTCTTTGACAACACCACTCGCCACGATTGAGAGATTTGCTTTTGCAAGCACCGCATCCTCGGCTATCGGTGCTGTTGTGAGCAATGAACTGTCGGCACAAAAAGAAAAAGGCAATCCTTATCTGTGCTTTGGCTCTCCAATATCGCTTGATACACCGAGATATCAAGTAGAGCAACTATTCAGTGCAGTCAAGGATAATGGCGGAAATTACTTTGAAAACTATATAACAGTTCAAGATGGTGCAGTGTATGGCAATTATTATTTTCGATATTTCCACATCGGAAAATTCGCTATGTTCGATTTGACCTCCTCGTCATTCGTTTGCGAAATTCCTATTACCAATCTTGGCGAGGTTGTACCTCACGGGAACGCAGTTTGTTTTGGAAACGAGTTTTATGCGGAAACAGATGAATTTCCTCTGCTTTATATAAACGCATATCAAGGCGACTTGCCGAGGGGTACTTGTTACGCTATACGCATACAGCGTGTCGATGGAACACTTACTGCGGAAATTGTGCAAACGATTAGTCTTGACTTCACAGACAACGAGCTGTGGTATTGTTCGGGCGAGGCAAGACCGTATGGCAATTTTGTTATTGATACCGATAATAGCTTGTTGTATGCGTTTGTTCCAAGAACTTCCGAGCGTGTGTACAGGTTTTTTAGATTTACGCTTCCGAAATTGAGTGATGGCGAAACGGTTACACTTTCAACAGCGGATATTTTGAAAAACTTTGATGTGGCTCAAGTTGTACCCCCAACTAATGGTGTATCTATTCCACAGGGTGCTTGTTATCACAACGGAAAAGCATATGTACTTGATGGGGGAACGGATAATACCTGCCGTAAATGTATTTTTATCGTCAATCTATTTAGTGAGAAAACCGAAAGCGTTATTGACTATCGCTCAATAGGTGGCGAGGGTGAACCCGAGGACATAAACATTGTAAATGGTCGAATGCTGACAGGTATGATCAATGTTTATGCTTACCGTTTTCACTGAAAGGAGTAACAAGTGAAAGTTTTGGATTTTATCATCGTCGGACAGACGATACAGCGCGACCCCGAGTGTGACTTCTCGGGGCTCGTCGCAGGAAGCCGCGGCTATCGTCTGCGAGGCAGAGGGAGAGACGATGCAGGTCAACGACTCATCGGCTGACGGTGTGCTTGTATGCATTCACGACGATGATATTTCGAGAGTGGCGACGAATGCAGATGGTAGTGATGTTCCATCGGACACTGTATTTGTAAGTCAAAGCAATTATGCGGACTTGATGAATTATGATTTCGGACAAAAGGTAAATATCTGTTACAAGGGGGCGAAGCTTCCGAAGCTCGATGATTTTCTGTTCTATTGCGGTAAGGTCGGGATGAAGCCTATATTCTCTTTACACTCCAACTTTACCGATGAGAAATGGCAAGAAATAAAGAGTATGCTGACCCGATATGGACTATTAAACAGCTTTACTTGTAAGGGCGCAGTAGTGATATTAGAAAGTGCGTACTCGGTATTTGGAGATGAAATAGCCTTTTACGACACTTATTATAATAGTAGTCAAAATGTTGACGATGTAATAGCCGCCGTAAACGCTTCGACCTTTGCACATAACAAGGATAAGGTTATTATCGAAGTGCTATGCAGTGCTGCTACCAAGTACGATTTCGACCAAATCCTCGCTGCGGGATACAAGGCTGGTGTTTGGGATGTAATGGACACATACGGTGAGAGGTACAATGAACTTATCCGTTGGGGGGTTACGGAATTTGTAGATGACCGCAACTGCTCTTACGGTCTTAATTGGTAAACGGCGGTAACGCTTTAATAGATAGTTAAAGGGGTGCATAAATGTCTAATTTGACAGCAATTATTACGGAAGTGGGTATTCTTGTAGGGGCGTTAACTCCGTTTATCCTTGTGGTCATATACTTAATTAACGGTATGAAGTGCTTACTTCGTAGCGATATGTTAAGGATATATTATCATCACAGAGAAACAAAGACGATCCGACAATATGAGCTTGAAAACTTTATACTGTTGTATAAGGCGTACAAAGCTCTTAAAGGAAACTCATTTATTGATAAAATTTACAATGAAGTGGTGACTTGGGAAGTCGTCACATAACGAAAAGAGAGGGGATGATGTTTTAGTGGGAAGAAAAACGTTTACGAGCGACTACAATCCTATGAAAGACCGTAGTCCCGAAGAACGAAGCGAGATAGCCAGAATGGGTGGTTATGCAAGCGGTGAAGCGAAACGCGAAAAGAAAAGAACTAAAGAAATTTTAGATATCTTCCTATCAATGCCGTTGAAAAAGCGTAAAGCGGCTGAAATAGAAGATATACAAGCCTTTGAACAGTTGAAGGGTAAGAACATTACCGTCAACGAAGCAATTCAGCTAAAGCAAGTCCAACGCGCCTTAAACGGCGACCTGTCAAGCGCAACATATATCCGTGATACCATAGGTGAAAAACCGACGGAAAAGGTGGAAGCAAAAGTCAATGATCCGTTCGCTGATTTGACAACAGACGAATTAAGGGAACTTATTGAAAATGAGAAATGATATTCTTTATCGTGCAAAGCTGGAGCTTGCAAGACGTGATTTTTTCTACTTTTGTAAGCTGACAGCGGGTGATTTTTACACGGACGATAAACCGTTCTTAAAAGACCTTTGTCACCAGCTCCAAGATTTTATGAGTAGTGACGAGAAAATCATGATCGTAAACATTCCACCGAGACACGGTAAGAGCAGAACAGCTACACAGCTTGTAAAATGGCTATTCGGTCAGTCAATCCATTATAAAGTTATGACGGGATCGTATAACGAAACACTGTCTATGACGTTTGCGAAACAAGTCCGTGATGCAATAATGGAAGAAAAGACCGACGGCATACTTGCTTATAGCGATATTTTTCCGAATACAAGAATTAAATACGGTGAATCAAGTGCTAACAAGTGGGCGTTGCAAGGTAGCGAACAGACAAACTATCTTGCGACCTCACCAACGGGAACGGCAACGGGATTCGGTTGTAACGTAATGATAATAGACGACTTGATTAAGTCGAGCGAAGAAGCGTTCAACGAAACAACGTTACAAAAACACATAGATTGGTTCACAAACACAATGCTGTCGCGTACTGAGAGAGGTTTTAAACTAATCATCATTATGACGCGTTGGGCAACAAACGACCTTGCTGGGTACATCCTCCGAACATATGACGGTGTGCGTCACATAAACTATAAAGCGGTACAGGATGACGGTAAGATGTTGTGTGATGCGATATTAAATGCTGAGGATTTGAACTTCAAGACAAAATCAATGGCTAAAGAGATATTTTTAGCCAATTACCAACAAGAACCAGTTGACATCAAAGGTAGATTATATACGCAATTTAAAACATATGACGAGATACCCGTTGACAGCGCGGGTAAACCGTTATTCAAATATGTACTCAATTACACCGATACGGCAGATACGGGTAATGACTACTTATGTTCAATCGATTACGGTGTATTCAACGACGATTATTATATCTTGGACATAATTTATACCAAAGATGCTATGGAGGTTACAGAACCAGCCGTGGCAAAAATGCTCACAAAAGACCGTGTAGGCTGTGCGATCATCGAGTCAAACAACGGTGGTCGAGGATTCGCACGAAACGTGGAGCGAGAATGTAAAAACCTAAACAATTCTCACACTAATATACAGTGGTTTCATCAAGGTGCTAACAAACAAGCACGTATTCTTTCAAACAGTTCAAGTGTAATGAAACACGTCTTTTATCCCAAAAATTGGATGGATAAATTCCCCGAATTTGCCTCGGCTATGGTGAAATATCAACGAGAAGGTAAAAACGCACACGATGATGCTCCCGACTGTGTAACGGGAGTATATGAAAATCCAAAGCCTTTAGGAAGGTGGTTATATTAAATCATATGCTTAAAATTGACGAAATCAAACAGTTTATTGATTATGACAAAACATCTGAGCGTAAGCGTTTAGCCGAACTCGGAGAAAATTATTACAACGGTTTACACGATATACGAAATTATAAACTCTATTACTACGATGCGGACGGTGAGTTGAGGGAAGATAAGACTCGCGCCAACATCAAAATATCACATCCTTTCTTTACGGAGCTGGTGGATCAGTGTGTTCAGTATATGTTTAGCGGTGAGAGGTATATTAAATCCGATATACCCGAATTGCAGGCAGAGCTTGATGGTTATTTCGATAGCTCGTTTACGAATGAACTCATTGATACGGGCGTGGATTCTAAAGCTAAGGGATTTGGTTATATGTACGCTTATAAGGGTAACGGTGACAAGACCAAATTCCTCCATGCTGAAGCTATGGGTGTCGTAGAAGTTAGAAGCAAAGAGACGGATGACGGATGCGAACACGTGATTTACTGGTACGTTGACCGTGTAGGTAAAGACCGTAAGCGCATTATCCGCATCCAAGTCTGGGATAAGGATTTTGTGTATTACTACGTTCAAGAGGAGAGCGGCGACATTAGGGTGGATGATTCAGAGAAGATAAATCCCCGTCCTCATGTGATATATCACAAAGACAACGATGAGACGACCTATTATGAGACTCTCGGATATATACCGTTCTTCAAGCTCAAGAACAATCGCAGAGAAACGAGTGACCTATTCCCGATTAAGGCACTGGTGGACGATTACGACCTTATGGCGTGTGGATTGTCAAACAACATAAGCGACTTTGACCATCCTATATATGCCGTAAGTGGTTTTCAAGGTGATAATCTTGACGAGCTTATACAGAACTTGAGAACCAAAAAGACGATTGGAACTGAGGCGGGTGGCGGTGTTGATATAAAGACCGTGGATATTCCGTATCAAGCGAGGTTGATAAAGCTCGAACTTGACGAGAAAAATATTTACCGTTTCGGAATGGGATTCAACTCGGCGCAAATTGGTGACGGTAACATTACCAACGTCGTTATTAAATCCCGTTATGCGTTGCTTGATTTGAAGTGTAACAAATTTGAAAAACAGTTGAGGGCGTTCTTGAGTCAGCTCGTTCAGATAGCTCTTGACGAAATCAACAAAACGAATGGTACGAATTATCAGCTCAAGGACGTTTACTTTGAATTTGAACGCGAAGTAATGACTAATGCAACAGATAACGCGACCATTAAAAAGATTGAAGCCGACACAAGAGCGGTGGAAATCAATATTTTACTTAGCCTTGCATCTAAGATTGACAACGAAACTGTAATGAAAATGATCTGTGAACAACTCGACATTGACTATGAACTGATTAAGGACAAATTGCCGAAGACAGAGGTGGATTTGTTAGACGATGAATAAGCGACAGAGAGAAACAATCAAATTATCTTTAAAGCGAGAGAAGCAGATCATAGCCGATTTGAAAAAAACATATCAAACGGCTCTTGACGATATAAACGCCAAGGTAGCCGAATTATTGGCGCGTAAGGACGTTGAAAATCTACAGGCTATAATTTACCAAGTACAATATCAAAGAGCCTTAAAAGACCAAATAAACGCGTTTCTGGACGTTCTACATCAAGGTAACTTTGAGTTAATAAGTCAGTATTTGACGGAATGTTACGAACGAGGCTGGATAGGTACATTATACGACTTGCAAGGGCAGGGTGTACCGTTATTGTTCAGAATCGACCAAGAACAAGTGATTAAAGCGGTAGAAACTAACTCAAAACTATCTAAACGATTATATGAATCTTTGGGTATAGACATTAAATCTCTTAAAAAAACAGTAAGAGAGGAACTGTCGAGGGGCATTGCTCAGTCGTTATCGTACAGGGATATTGCAAGGAACTTGAAAAATGCCGCTAATATCAGCTTCAACAATGCCGTTAGAATCGCACGAACTGAGGGGCATCGTATAAATCAAGAGGCAACGTTCAATTGCCAAATGGAAGCAAAAAAACGGGGTTGTGAGATAGTTAAACGCTGGGACTCGACACTTGACAAACGGACACGACGAACTCACCAAGAGCTTGACGGTCAGACGGTGGAAATAGACGAACCGTTTGTTATACGCGGGTACTCAGCTATGCACCCGTCGGGATTCGGTGTAGCAAGTGAGGACATCAACTGTCGGTGCTGTTCGTTGCAGATTGCCAAGTGGATGTTGGACGATGAAGAGTTTACGAAATACGACGGTGACGAGCGAGAATTAAGGCATTTTGAGAGTATTGACGAATACGAAAAATTTAAATCCGAATTTTGGAAATGGGAGGAAGAAACCAAGTGATAACCGCTGAATTTACAAGCGATCAAGTCAATTTAAGAGTGACTAATTTGTATCAATGGGACGTAAACCAAGTCATTAAGATTACGGGACTTGATTTTGGTAATAATCCCGTCGAAGTGCATTTTTGCAATAAGAAGTCAACAGGTGCTATTATTGTTACTTCAACCAATCCATCGGGAGGAAGTATTTTCGCAAACATTCCCAATGCGCTGTTGCAAGAACCGTATGACATCGTTGCATACGTTTATATGACAGAGGACACAACGAAAAGTACGACCAACACTATTACAATTCCCGTTGTTAAGAGAAAAAAGCCGAATGGTTACGCTGATACAAGCGGTGGAAATATCGTCATTCCCGATTCGGAAGTTAACATAAACTTGTCGGCGGCAAACGCAACTATTAGTGACATAGTACGTGGCAAGGTGGCGTTTATAGCAACTGGACAGGTAACTGGCACACACGTTTGTCCGTCGTTGGGATCGGCTCAGACGAAAACTGTCACGCCTACTAAAGCCGTACAGACCGTTACCGCTGACTCTGGTAAATACCTATCGAGTGTTACAGTCAATCCTATACCGAGTAATTATTCTAATATCACAACGAGCTTTGATGCTACCAC